>Ga0209034_10000272_pt1 | contig 25859 bp, 25 predicted proteins | sample MarorgKNORR_S2LV_2_FD_188219 | JGI IMG/M metagenome (GOLD analysis project Ga0209034, IMG submission 188219) | Marine microbial communities from the Southern Atlantic Ocean, analyzing organic carbon cycling - 250m_A/KNORR_S2/LV (SPAdes) (version 2) | ecosystem: Environmental > Aquatic > Marine... | reverse complement strand
CTACCAAGACAAACAGTTACTGTTGAATGATTATACATAGTGAATGAATTAATAGCTGCATCCATATTAGGGATTATCCAAGGCCTGACTGAGTTCTTGCCTATATCGAGCTCCGGTCACCTAGTGATTATTTCAAATCTATTGAACTATAACGAACCAGGGCTACTTCTTGAAGCTTCCGTACATATCGGTACTGTGATTGCCATATTGGTGTATTTCCGTAAGCGAATAGGCTCTTTGATTGTAGGACTTGTTACCGATGCCGCTGGTAAGAATGAGGGCGCTTCATTAGTTTCTGGTCAAGTCCGTGCTAGGTATAGGGTAGTCCGGATATTGGTGTTGTTGGCTATCTCGTTCCTGTGTACAGGAGTAGTAGCCGTTATGACCAAAGGATGGGCTACTTCTGCGTTTGATACGCCGGCATTTGTAGGGGTATTGTTCGTAATTACCGCTCTCATACTTGTGTCAACCCGGTTCATTCGAACTCAGTCAAGTAATGCCGATTTATTAGGTATTGGTATCAAGGTAGCGATATTGATCGGTTTGTTGCAAGGATTGGCTATATTTCCAGGGATATCACGTAGCGGTATTACTATAGTTGCAGCGTTATGGGCTGGCCAGAATAATCAAGTTTCTGCAGAATATTCATTCTTTCTGGCTGTTCCAACCATAATTGCAGCATCTGTTTATTCGTTTTGGAATATCGGTGCTATACCTCTAGATGTTTCCTTTCAACTAGTTATAGCCTCTTCTATGGCATTATGCGTAGGATTAATTTCTATACATTGGTTAATTCGATGGCTGCGGCAAGGACGGTTATGGTGGTTTTCAGTATATTGTGCGTTCATGGGGGTTATTTCTATTGCAGGGTCCTTTCTAGGCATCATATGATATCTAATACGCTTAAGTATTAGAATAGATATAGTCTGGACAGTTTTAGTTTGTAATTTAGACTCCGTAGAGTAATAGGTAACTTCAATATGAATCCAATTCTTGTAAAAGCTCCATCAACTACTGCCAATATGGGACCCGGTTTTGACTGTCTCGGTATGGCATTGGATTTGTGGAACGATATAACCGTGATCCCATTAGATAACCCAGCGGAGGGTGCGCTGGTCGAGATTACAGGAGAAGGTAGTGGTGAACTCGCCACTGATGAGAATAACCTGGTATACAAATCCATGGCATTCTTATTTAGAGAAGCTAGTTTAGAAATCCCTTCATTCAAATTACTGTGTAATAACCAAATTCCATTAAAGCGTGGATTGGGTAGTAGTGCTGCTGCGATAGCCGGTGGATTGGTGGCAGCTAATTCTATGTGCGATGATGTTTTCTCGAAGCAGGAGCTATTAGAGATGGCAGCGACGATAGAAGGGCATCCGGATAACGTTGCCGCTGCAGTACTGGGTGGCTTGCAGCTTGTGGTCAGCGACGGTCCGGAAATTTATACAGCGTCGATCCCAGTTCCGGATAATATCCAGGCAGTGATTTTCGTTCCTGAATTCACAATAGCAACTGATGATGCGAGACGGGTCCTTCCTGATTCGGTAAGTAGGCAAGATGCTATATTCAATATGGGTAGGTTAGCCTTGTTAATATCAGGAATGGGGTCTAACCATCCAGAATATCTCAGTGTTGCAACGGAAGATAAGATACATCAACCTTATCGCCAGACCCTCTTTCCTGCTATGAAACTGATATTTAATGCTGCCAGGGCAGCTAGTGCCCTTGGTGTTTTTCTGTCTGGGAGTGGACCAACTATACTGGCTTTGGCAAATGAACGGGAAATGACTATCGCTTATGAAATGTTTGACGCAGCGCGGCAAGCGGATATTGAAGGCAAAGTTGATATTGTCGGCACAGCTGTGTCTGGTGCATATATAGAAAAATAATGTTGATGAGGGCGAATTGGCACTATTAGTTCATAAATACGGTGGTAGTTCCGTTGCGGACGCAGAAAAAATAAAGCGTGTAGCTGAACGCGTCATAAACGCTAAGATTTCTGGAAATGACGTTGTTGTAGTTGTATCAGCTATGGGGGACAGTACTGATGAGTTAATTGATCTGGCACATACTGTTTCCAGGGACCCAGAACCAAGGGAAATGGATTTATTGTTATCTACTGGGGAATTAGTTTCCTGCACTCTGCTGAGTATGGCGATCAAATCTATGGGTCACGACTCCGTAAGTTTGACTGGCAATCAAGCTGGTATCGTTACTGACACTATGTATGGACACGCAAGGATTAGCAGGGTCGATTCGGATCGTATTAAAGATGAGTTGGAGAAAGGCCAGATAACAGTAGTAGCTGGATTCCAAGGTATGACAGAAGGCCAAGATATAACGACTCTAGGCAGGGGTGGTTCAGATACTACTGCTGTTGCTTTAGCAGCAGCTTTAAATGCCGATCGGTGCGATATATATACTGATGTTGAAGGTATTTATACTGCTGACCCTCGTATAGTTCCCAAAGCCCGTAAAATGGCAGAGATCGGGTATCAGGAAATGTTGGAATTAGCTAGTTATGGGGCCAAAATGCATCCTAGATCTATAGAGCTCGGTTCTGTTTATCAAGTGCCTATATATGTAGCATCTAGTTTCTCAGATCAACCTGGTACTCTCATTCACAAAGGACCGGACGAAGACAATATGGAAGATAGAATAAAGGTTACTGGAATTGCTTACCAGTCTAATATAGCCAAGGTAACAGTAAGAGCTGTTCCAGATAGACCAGGCATGGCTGCGGAACTATTTGAACCGCTTTCTGCAGTGGGCATTAGCGTTGATACTATCGTCCAAAACACTAGTGTGGAAAGGTTAACCGATATCAGTTTTACTGTTGACCGCGCAGATCTACAAAAGACTCTAAGAGAGCTCGAAAGCGTTACAAGCGAAATGGGAGCGGGAGAAGTTGTTACAGATCCTACACTGGCATCAATAAGTGTTGTGGGATCAGGCATGCAGAACACTCCTGGATACGCATCCCGAATGTTTAGGGTATTATCCGAGGCTAGTATAAATATAGAAATGATCACTACTTCCGAAATTCGGATATCTTGTATTATCGCTGAAGACCAAGTTCCTGAAGCGGTTCGATTACTACATTCTGGATTTGATCTAGATAACCAATAATATCTATTTCGGAAACATACCTTCAAATTGACATAATCTATAATTTCTAGATTATCGTGACCCAAATCTTGACGTATTTTTTTGCCGGGAACATAAAAGTTCTCATTATTGAGGATTATTTGTGCATAAAACCTCTTGACTGTGGCCGGGAGTTTGATGTAACTAGATAATATAAATATAACGGATAATTTTTTCCGACGGCATTGTTTTAGTCTAAGAGTTTATGTGGAGAAGTAGGGTATGGATGTGAAGATTAAGGATGCAAATCTACCTAAGAAAGCTATTGACCTTGCATTGTCCGGAGAATGGCTAGAAGCAGCCAACATCAACCGGACTATACTTCTGGATGATGACAACAATACTGAAGCTCTTAACAGGTTGGCTAAAGCCTTGATGGAGTTAGGTGAGCTTGCTGAAAGTCGTGAAATCCTCTGTAAGGTAATTTCCTTAGCTCCTTATAATAAGATCGCTGAGAAGAATCTTGCTCGAGTCGATGAGATGGATGCGATGCCAAATCGCAGTAAATCTGCTAAAAAATCGATCGTAGAACGGGGGAGTTTTATTGAAGACAGTGGTAAATCTGCCACTGTGAACCTTGAAAAATGTCCTGAAAACATTTCGTCTGCAGAACTATTGTCAGGGGAGCAAGTAGTACTGACGCCCAAGGATTCTTGTATTGAAGTGTATTCAAATGAGTCTCAATTCTTAGGGATAGTTGATCGCAGAATTGGTCGACGATTGATGAAACTCATTTCTGGCGGCAACACTTATGAAGCAACACTGATTGGGGTTGCTGAAAGTCGTGTTTCTCTTATGATTCGAGAGACTTACAGGTCTCCAGGTTTGTCCAATGTATCCTCATTCCCTAATAAGATAAGTATCGATACACGTACGCAATTACGAGAAGGATTGCTTCGATCTGTATCTGGTACAGATCTTGATGATGATGGTGAAAGAGGTGCTTTGGAGCCCGCCTTCGATGATGCAGAGTGGGACGAGTAAAGTCTCTATCGAGAGAGTTGCCCTGCTCCTCTAGCCATTGCATCTAGTTTGACTGCTACTTTTGAACGAAATGGTCGAACACTGTTTTGATTTGATGTTTTTCCTATAGTCACAACGAACATGGGCGTAGTGGTTGACGCATGTGGGGAAAAAAACTCGGTGACCGAATCATCATAAAACGTGATGCCACTTGCTCCTAGTCCCATGCTGTATGCGCTCAGGTACAATTGTCCGCCTCGCATGCCTGCTTCAATTTGGGCTGCCCTGTACCCTCGATCTCCATACTCAGTGCTTAAGCGAGTTAAGTCGGCCATTATAAATGCGACTACACTGGAATCGTATCCTAGAGCTTGTTCAAAACACAGATGACCAGCCTCAGATCTAAAATTGCCACTGTTTAGCAGTTCTAGGCTGTTGTTATTTAAAGAATAATAATAAGCGCCACTTGGGACGTCGGTTACAGAATTTACTATGAAATAAAATTCTAATAGGCTGGGACGATTTTCATTTAAGAAATCTGACCTAGCCGGATTAGTAGAACTATTCAGCAAATGAATCAAGTGTGCTTGAGAAAGACTAGTTCTTTGGAATCTACGGGTAGATCCTCTATTTGTTATGGTGTCGTGCAGGGATTTTGATTCCATGGCCGGTATAAATTTTGTGGACAGCTTAGATTCTCCAGCTGGATACTCGTGTCGCTCAGGTATAGCGGCAAGCCATTTATCCAGGTCAGCAGGAGAGTTTATCTTTGTTGCTTTATGAAGCTTGGTTACTTCATCATATTCGATATCATTGTCGTAATCGGGATTAATTTTAATGGTGTTGGGTGGTGGATTATGTACATGCTTTACCGATTGGGCGCCCAGGGTAACCATACATGTTGCTGCCTCTTTAACACCGTCAAGTCCCAACAGGTCATTTACGGTGTTATCAGTAAATCCTAGATATAGTTTGTTGGGTATTCCTAGAGCGTTAGAAGCATTTATCAAGTTAGACAAGATGGTGCCGTTGTCCCAGAGACTGTATCTATATCCACGTGCCCTGTATTTCCAAGTGCTTCTCCAAATGATTGATGTATACACTAATACGATAGGACTGTTGGATATCTCGTGGTGTTCAGGTCTTCCTGATGATAGTAGTGATCTGTAGTCGCCGTCAGCGATTTTTGTTAAGACATTGTCTTTAGGCGAAAAGTGATATATGCCAGCTGGAATGTTTTGCAAGTCTCCGGAAACTAGATACGTCTCTATAGGGTATAGGGCTCCTGCTGAGGATGCTGCCCTGTAATCAACTAGGCCTGCCGTTGTCGATATATTTCTCTTAATGATCCCCGAAGATAGATTTAATAAAGTGGCAATTTCAGTAAGTCCGACAGAAGTCTGTCCGGAGTTTTTCGGATCGCCGCAATCTAAGGTGGGGATATTAATTTCTATAGATTGTCCTTCCAGCGTAATGTCTGGATCAATATCATAGGATTTGTATAGGCTTGGTTTTGTCTTTAGATTAATGTATCCGAGCTTAGTAGTCCCGTGATACTCGACAGCATTGCGATTTGTGTTTTCCATTGTGTGAGACTCCTAAAAGCTATATGTAACTATGGAGTAATATGGGGTGTACTAGCAGGTTAGCGATATCTGTGAATCGTAACTTCTGCGTGTTCTATTACGGAGTTTTTTATAGGGGGATGAGGTTTTTTTACTGAGATTATTACGTCTTCGACAGTAGAATGTTTTAGAACCGAATTGGCTATTGACTGTGCAAGGGATTCCAATAAATCTTTGGACGCTCCCTCCATGACCATTTTTGTAGCTTTGTATAAATCCGTATAGCTCAAAGTATCCGTCAGGCGATCGGTTTTACCAGGGACTGACAAATCTACGGCAACAGATAAATCTACGACGTAAATCTGGCCAAACTCTTTTTCTTCAGGATTAACGCCGTGATATCCGTAGAACTGCATGCCTTTTAGAGAGATACGGTCAGCAGGCATTTCATATTCGAGTGTGTTCGTCTATTTGATTCATAAGGGCTATAAGATTTTCTGCTCGTTTAACTACAGGAACATCCACCATTTTGCCATCTATGCTTAATGATCCCCTGCCGTTCGCCTTGGCTGTTTCCCATTCTGATAGAACTCTACGTGCATATTCCACTTCTTCATGGCTTGGGCTAAACGTTTCGTTGATTATCTCTATTTGGGCTGGATGGATGGCGAATTTGCCTTTATATCCGAGCTGACGTGCTAGATGCGCATCCTGTTTTAATCCATCGGGATTTTGGAAAGCTACATATGGCCCGTCTAGTCCAACAACATTTGATGCCCGAGCTGCTATAGCCACATTAGCTCTAGGTACATAAACTTCTGATCCATCATCAGTTCTTTCCACACCCATGTCATTAGTATAGTCTTCTGCTCCAAAAGCGATTGCGATCACTCTATCTGAGGCTGTTGCAATTGAGTCGACGTTGCGCATAGCTTTCGCGCTTTCTATCCACGGGATAATTTTCAGGTTCCCATGGCTTATACCATTAACTTGTTCCAGTGGGCTGATTATCTGGTCTATCCCTTTTATGTCCCATTGGGATTCAGTTTTGCCAACACTCACGCCGTATAGACTAGGGCTTACCACTGCAGATATCTCTAATTTAGTAAGGCCTGTATCAAACCCATTACACCGAACCATTACCTTTTTGCCGGCGGCATGTAGTTTGGGTACCCATTCCTTTGCTATGTTTCGAGCATTTTCTTTTTCATCAGGAGGGACAGAGTCTTCTAGGTCGTACATGATGATATCAGCATTAAAATCTAATGCTTTTTCTATCATGTTTATTCGGTTTCCTGGTACAAATATTAAGCTGCGTATTATTTCCAAATCAAACTCCATGTCTTGTAAGGTAGGGTTATCCCATCTCTCCCCAAGTTTCACCCCATTTGCCTTCTACTTTTAATGTTACATCTAGTGCCATGGCACCTGCCATTTCGTCTGACACTAATTGTTCCAGTTGTTCTTTCTCTCTTACAGGCACTTCGAAAATTAACTCGTCATGCACTTGAAGTAACATCTTAGAATTCATATTCTGGGTTTGTAACTGGTTGTGGACGTTTATCATCGCTATCTTCATGATATCAGCAGCAGTCCCTTGTATCGGCATATTTATAGCCATACGTTCTGCCCCGGATCTAACATTGAAGTTCGATGCATGTATTTCAGGAATATATCTTCGCCGACCCAGCAGGGTTTCGACATATTGATTATTTCTAGTATCGTTTTTTACTCGTTCTAAGTAACTGGAAATGCCCGGGTATTTTGAAAAGTATGTCTTTATGAATTCAGATCCCTCTTCCCTGGTGAATCCCGTCTGTTGGGATATGCCGTGAGCAGATAGACCGTAAATGACACCGAAGTTTAGGACTTTTGCTATCCTACGCATGTCTGAATTAACGTCATTTATCGGCACTTCGAACATTTGAGAGGCGGTTGATGAGTGAATATCTTCTCCTCGTTTAAATGCTTCTAAAAGGCCTTCGTCTTGGGATAAGTGTGCGAGTACTCTAAGTTCAATTTGCGAATAATCAGCGGCAAACAAGAGATTATTGGGGGCATCGTCAGCGATGAATGCTTTCCTGACCTGTCGGCCTAATTCTGTTCTGACTGGAATGTTTTGCAAATTTGGGTCGCTGCTTGAAACTCTTCCTGTAGCGGAACCCGTCTGGTGATATGTTGTATGTATACGGCCAGTATTCGGATTTACTAGTTCAGGAAGACTATCAACGTAAGTCGATTTTAGTTTAGAAATTTGTCGATATTCTAGAATCTGGTCAACTACGGGGTGAAGTCCTTTCAGTGATTCTAGCGAATTAGCATCGGTTGAGTATCCAGTTTTTGTACGTTTGGTTTTGGGCAGGCCAAGTTCTTTAAATAATAGATCACTGAGCTGCTGCGGAGAATTTATGTTTACCGTGTGTCCTATACTCTGGTACAACTCCATTTCTGTCTCGTGCATATGCTGGTTAAGGTCGCCTGACATCTCGTGAAGAATACCGGAGTCTAATTTAATACCAGTTCTCTGCATATCCACAAATACAGGTATTAGAGGGATCTCAATGTTGTTTAAAATACTATTAACTGATTGAGACTGTAGTTGTTGTTCGAGGGTGCTTCTTAGGCGGTGAGTCATATCGGCATCGGCAGCTGCGTATTTTACGGCATCACCAATTGGGACCATATCGAACGTTATTTGTTTTTTCCCCGTCCCTATTAGATTAGATATGGGAGTCATTTCAATTCCAAGGATATCCAATGACAAGGGCTTTAGGCCAAGCCCCTGTTTCCCCAGAATATGAGCGGCAATCATGGTATCGCAGTCAAGGTTGGCAACATTAATTCCATAGTTCGAGAGAACCATCAGGTCGTAGTTCGCGTTGTGCGCGCACTTTGATATATCCCCGTTTTCAAAGATTGGTTTTAATGTAGACAATACTTGATCTATATCTAGTTGAGAACCTTCGCTATGGCCTACGGGAACGTACCAAGCCTTTCCTTCTGAATGTGAGAAGCTAACACCTACGAGTTCGGCCAATAAGGGATTTAGGCTGGTGGTTTCCGTGTCAAAGGCGAATTCTCCAGATGCGGTTAGTGATGCTATCATGGATTCTAATTGGGGTTCGGTGATAACCGTTTGATATTCACCTTGTGCTATATTTGCTGGCTTTCCTTCGGTTGATGTTTCTCCGGATGAAATTGCTGCTCCCCCAATTGAAGGGATTCTAGGTACAGCACTATGGAATTCCAACTCGGTCAAGAAGTCTACTACATGTGCACGATCAAACTGTCCAAACTTGGCTGCAGTAAGGTCTAAGTCCACAGGTGCGGTAGTACATATCGTCATTAGTTCGCGATTCTCAAAAGCACGGTCTTTGTTCTCGGTCAAAGATTGCTGGACACTAGGAGGTTTAATATCATCTAAGTGCTGGTAAATTGACTCGAGGTTCTTATATTCATTAAGGAGCGTTATAGCCCTTTTTTCGCCTACCTTCGGGACTCCTGGAATATTGTCAGAAGAATCACCGAGTAGGGCTTTGAAATCTGGCTGTTGAGCGGCAGTTAAACCCATATATCTCGTTTCTAGTTCGGTTTCATCATAAACGCGCCTGTCTTGAATGCTACTCGCTAGGTCGACCCTGATGCGAGGTGAGATGAGTTGGAAAGTATCCCTGTCGCCGGTCAGGATGATTACATCTACGTCGCTTTGTTCGGCTTTCTTTGCAAGGGTTCCGATAATATCGTCTGCCTCATAGCCAGGTAATTCAAATATTGGTACTGAGAAGGCTTCCATTAACTGTTTCACTCTGCCGAATTGAGGTCTTAACTCAGGCGGAGTCGGTTGTCTTTGGGCTTTATATTGCTCAAAACGTTGGTGTCTGAATGTAGGAGCTGGGGTGTCTAATGCTATTACACAATGTGTAGGGTTCCACTCTCGGATCGCTCTAAAGAAGACGTTGGTAAATCCATATACACCGGTTACATCTTCTCCGGTTGTAGATACAGTAAGGTGCCTTTGTACGGATATTGCCCTAAATGACCTGTGTATCATTGCATGGCCATCCATAATCATTAGGACTTGCTTTTCGGTATCACTGAACAAGGGTAATGTTCTTGGATTATCGGGCATATTACACCTCTCTATCTATGCTAGAGGATGACTAGTAGTTACGTGGAGACATTATACAACAGGGCCAATTTACTACATACCCACCAATGCCATTAGTACATATGTCCACATCACTTAGATACTAAGTCCATATAATGGATGCTACAATTAACTCAGCTTCGAATATGAGGTAATTGCTTATGCCGATATACGAATATCGATGTTTGTCTTGTCATAAAGTATCTGAATTTTTGATGAGATTTTCGGCTAACCCTGATGATCCCGAATGTAAGTATTGCAATGACTCTAATATGGAGCGGGTAATATCTAAATTTTCACTGGGTAATTCGCCAAAGTCCGGACCGAATGGGAAAAATCTAGAATATTACAAAGACCCGAGAAATATTGGCCGTAATGTCGAATCTACGTTTTCACGGTACGGGATGGATGTTCCAGAATCCGTGAAAGATACTATTAAAAGCGCCCGTGAGGGCGATATTCCTGAGAGGTTTAATCAATGATGGATAACCATTTTAAAGAGTTTGTCCTGTCTTCAATACAGGGGTTGTTTTCGTTTTGCTTGACTAATGTCCCTGATAACACAATTTCGGGTCTAGTAGAAGAGGTTAACCAATCTCTAGAGTATCCTGGTCCTATTGATTCTACAAAAACAGCTTATATTGACTCCTCCGAAAAAGCCTTGTCGGCAGCGCTAGCTGTTTCTTCCTTGTTAGATGGGTTAGGGGATTCTGATGAATATATATCTGGTAATTTAACTATTGATAAAACTAAGCGAACTCTGGGCGTAATAACTTCTAAGCTTGGGGGTATTCTCAGGGCTGGGCAACGTGATCGTGTAAGAGGTCTATATGTAATTATTGACCCAGAGGTAACTGGTGGTAGAGATCCCTTTGTTATAGCTAAATCAGCTGTGTCAGGTGGGGCCAGGGTGTTGCAGTTGAGGGACAAAATTAGGGATAAAGGCGTTTCAATTGGTTTGGCAAATGATCTTCAACAGCTATGCTCACAAAATGATGTGCTTCTAATAATTAATGATCATGTAGATGTAGCTGTTTCAGTACAGAGTGGTGGTGTTCACCTTGGACAGACTGATTTGCCTCCTGGGCAAGCCAGGTCTGTATTGAGACATACTCAGTTGATCGGCAGGTCCAATAGGGAATATGATCAATTGATCGCTTCACAAGAAATGGACGTGGATCATGTCGCATTCGGACCAATATATGCTACGACAACTAAAACTACCGGCAGGGAACCCCAAGGTGCGGAAAGATTGTCCCATGCTCGTAGCCTTACGACACTGCCGCTCGTAGCAATTGGGGGAATCAATATTTCTAATATCGGACCTGTAATACATGCAGGAGCAGATTCTATTTGTGTTACAGCGGCTGTTGGTTTGGCGGACGATCCCGAAAAGGCAAGCCATGAGCTGGTTCAAGCAATAGTGGGTGCTGGGGGGAAAGTCTGATGTCTTCAGAGTATTACGCAGATTTATCTAAGATATTTACGGAAACTACCAATCAACTTTCCCTTCGTCATGGAGCCAGAGAGCAGGCGCTCTCGATATCCCGCGCAGTGATACGTCTATCAGCTAACGCTATCAGGGCAGTTCACAGGTCTGAGTTCGACGAAGCGGCAGCATTGATATCAGACGCAAGGCTTAAACTGAAAGAAACCGAGACTATTAAAGATCATAATCCAGAGATTTATTATGCAGGGTTCCTTTCGGATGCGAGAAAAGAGTTCTGTGAGGCCAATGTGACTTTGGCTATTATTTCGGGAAAAGCTTTGCCATATCCGGCAGATTTAGAAGTAGATGCTACTGATTATTTAAATGGGATTGCAGAAGTTATAGGAGAGTTGCGACGCTATATACTCGACGCTTTACGGCATGATAAATACGTTGAATTATGTGAACAATATATGGAGATAATGGATGAAATTTACGGGGTATTAGTCATGGTAGATTTCCCTGAAGCAGTTACTAACGGTCTAAGAAGAAGCACAGATGCTATGAGGGGTGTTCTAGAACGTACCAGGGGTGATTTGACTATGTCATTACGTCAAAGGCAGTTGGAAATGCAGCTCAAAGAGTGGGAAAATACTCATACGTAGAGACCGCGAAATCCGATATCCGGAAGGTTTTAATTAGAAATGAGGATTGTGTATTGTTAACTATTAGCTTTTTAGGTACTGGTGCTGGCAACTGTATTCATAGATCACACACTTCCATGGTTCTAGATTGGGGAAATGAGAGGCGGGTAATGTTAGATACTGGTTCTGGCAATTCAGCCCTCATAAATGGGGCGAAGCTAGGGATATTTTCAAGTGATATCCACCAGATCTTGTTATCACACGGGCATTTCGACCATATGGGTGGCTTGCCACATATACAGGGCAATCGTACTAGTGTTATTCCTGAAGCAAATCCTCTAAAAGTTTATGCTTCTGGTGTCACTTTGGCCCGAGTAAAGAACCTCTTTGAAGCTACTACGATTACCCATACAATAGATGATCATGGAGCGTCAAGCGCTTCTGGAGAACGCCTGATAGAGTGGGAACCAGTCGATTCAGGTAAGGTATTGAAATTGGGAGAATCCATATCTGCGTACTCTTTTGAGGTAGATCATATTCCGGGTACCGTAGGGTGGCGTCTAGAATGTGATGGTGTATCCGTGGTATTTTCTGGTGATACACGCGTGTGTCAGGCAGTAAGTACTGCAGCTCAGGGTGCGGACGTTTTAATACATGAAGCACTTAGCACAGAAGATAGTTCGGAGCGCACTAAAAACCGTGGGCATTCCACTGCTGCCGAGGCTGGTCAAATCGCAAGTTCTGCCGGTGCTAAACGGCTTGTTATGACACATATAGATACTAAATTTCACTCGTGCACGGAAAAGTTGATTGAAGAAGCAATGCAATATTATTCAGGACCTATTCAGGTAGCCGATGATCTTACACAAATAGTTGTTGAAAGTTAGAATCTGTTTCCATAAATATACATTTGTGCTAGTCATGGTCAAACTTCAAGCTGTGGATAACTGCTTGCCAGCAAATTAGACCAACGATATGATAATGTAATGGATCCTAAAATTGTTAAATATGCATTAGGTAATCCCAGATCGATAATCGCAGAGACTTTTGGGGAACCGGGAAGACGAACTTTTAGATTAGTGATTGAATCTGGTGAAGCCAGGTCAGATATATGGCTTGAGAAAGAACAGCTGCTTCAACTAGGTGTTTATCTACAGGAAGCGGTTCGTACACTGTCAGATGATGAACGGGTTAAAGATAGCGTGCCCGGTGAACCCGTCTGGAGTGGCGGTGACGCGTTCGTTGAGTTTAAGGCTATACAAATGCAATTGAGCTACGATGTAGCGGCTAATTCCTTCTATCTCGTTGCTTATGAAAGTGACGAATCAGAAGAGGACTTGGCTTCAGTTAGTTGTTGGATTAATCCAAACCAGGCTCAACAGTTATTTGAAGAGTCGTTATCTATATGCGCCTCGGGTAGACCTCCTTGCTTTTTGTGTGGCTCCCCAATAGATCCAGAAGGGCATCTATGTCCTAGGGCTAACGGCCATGCGGTGTTTGAAAGCGGTTAATATGTTCGTGAGCGTCAGGGTAAAGTAGTGAAAGTCGACGACGCCACTTATCAGCTGCTGCATCATGGTGAGATTGTGTCATGTGAATTAACTCCTGCAGGCTCGAATTATACGTTTCTGGTTAAATTAACTCTGGGTGAGAGCAGTGGACTTGCGATTTATAAGCCGAAAGACGGCGAGGTACCACTATGGGATTTCCCTTCTGGAACTTTGTACAAAAGAGAATGCGCTGCGTATATATTGAGCGATATATTGGGGTGGGATTTTATACCGTATACAATTATTCGAGAAGGTCCGTACGGTATAGGTTCGGTTCAGCAATTTATTTATCATGATACGCAGAAGAACTATTACACTTTAGATGATTCGAATGCGGAGGAACTTCGTACTATTGCGTGCTTCGACTTAGTCGCCAATAATACCGACCGCAAAGCAGGGCATATGATTGTGGACGGTGAGGGGAAGGTATGGGGTATCGACCAAGGGCTTACATTTCACTCTGATACGAAAATAAGGACAGTTATTTGGGATTTTAGCGATGAACCTATACCGGAGAATCATCTAGATAAGTTGGAGACTTTTAGAAATGATTTGAGCAACCCTAATGCTAATATCAAGTATTTACTGGAATTGCTGTCTGAAGATGAAATCATTGCTCTAAACAGACGTCTTGATTGGGTTCTTGGTGAGAAGTTTTATCCTGGTATACCGGGAAGGCGGAGAGGATAAAGTCTTACCCGTTATTCGGAGTGGTTTTATTGTATTAACGAGAAGTCAAATTCTTCCAGGGTATCTACTACGCGGTGAGCTTGGCTTATGTCTAAATTCCTAGTGAAATAAGTCCTGACTGCTATAGTATGGGCGCCGGACGAAACTGCTGCGCTGATACCGACTGGAGAATCTTCTATTGCAATGCATTCTTGAGCAGAGAAACCGAGTTTCTTAGCGGCCAGAATGTAAATTTCAGGATTTGGCTTACCGTTTTCGACATCATCCCCCCCAAGAACAGCTTCGAAAGAATCTACTAGTCCTATAGAATTTAATTTCAGATATACCCATTCCCTTAGCGATGAAGAAGCGACTGCCTTTGGTATACCTAATTCCTTACAGGTGTTCAATAAATTAACTACTCCCGGCTGTGGTTCTATTTTTTCACTAAGGACCTCTTTTACAACGACATCATACATGTCGATATATTCAGGAATTGCCTTAGGCAAAACCCGTATATCTTTTAGGCGTTCCCATGTTTGATTTACCGTTGTGCCGATTAAATACTTCTCATTTTCAGGTTCTGATATGGGAGCTTCCCCTTCTTGGATGATGATCCTATTAATAGCGTTCAAGAAGAGGGGTTCACTGTCTATTAAGACTCCATCCATATCAAATAATATTGCTTTATAATCTGCCATGTGGTGATATCTCCTATGGGGCATTTTAAGGGTGATCTTGTACTATGAAGCAAGACGAGGCTTTAAATATTGCCCAAAGACTACTGCCTGTTTTTATATCCATTTCTGATAACGAAGTCCCTGTGATATTACATCTAAGTAGAATCCCCGAACAATTAAGGGTGATTTGGTACCCAGGTGAATTAGTATTGATTTCTGACACGGTCCCCTGAATTTGATTTCTCGCTGAAGAGTTTTCTATTTTATAATGTGCAAGGATTATATCTGATGCTCTTATGCCGATCGTTGTATAACCGCTTTCATGGCCTACTCCCAAAGGGACTTCTATCTGCGGTGAATCCATATTCCTTGGGACGCAGGTCATAGTTCCTTCTGCTGTTGAAGTATCGACAATATTCATTGGTATAAGATTTTCTACGCCTATTAGACTGGCTACACGTTCTTGGCCTGGGTGTCCGAGAACCTTAATAGGTTCCCCTTTAGCCAATGTATGGCCAGAGTCTATTACTTGGATTTCATCTCCGATTGCTACAGCTTCTTCTCTCTCATGCGTCACGACTATAATTGGAATTTTGGAGAATGTCAGGATTCTTCTAATTTCATTTAATATTGCACGTCTAAGCTCTGAATCCAGGGAGGCGAAAGGCTCGTCTAATAGTAAAGCTCTAGGGCTACTCGCAAGCGCCCGGGCTAGGGCTACTCGCTGTTGTTGGCCACCAGATATTTCCCATGGATACCGGTTCTCTAAACCAGATAATTGAAATTTTTCTAACAGGTCTGAGATCAACGCAGCCGATGAATCCTTAGAATGGCTAGATAAACCATAAGCTATATTTTTGGATACGCTCAAGTGCGGAAACAAATGGTATTGTTGGGTCAAATATCCTACCTTGCGTTTATAAGGTGGGACCCATATTTTCTGGTCTTTATCGAAAACTATGGATTCTCCGATCTGTATGAAACCCGATGATGGTTCTATTAGTCCAGCTATAGCTCGGAGTATCGTGCTTTTTCCGGCTCCTGACGGTCCGAATAACACTAAAGATTCCCCAGGGTTCACATTGATTGAAAGATCAAGTTCAAAATCTTCAATTCTGTATGTCATTTCTGCTGCTATCACAGATTGGCTCTCCAACTCTTATTAGCGAAGAAGCCTAATATGATTAATACTACTATTGAGGCAAGTAACAGTATCACTGACAAAGCCAAAGAGGCTCCAATATCACTTTCCATTGCTGTCAGTATCGCTAATGGCATTGTTTGGGTCTTTCCAGTTAGGTTTCCCGCAAACATTATCGTAGCTCCGAACTCGGAAATAGCTCTAGCCCATGCCAAAGCAAGTCCAGATAATATGGAAGGGCTTGCCAGTGGGATCGTTAACTTCCAGAAAGTTTGCCATGGGGATACACCCAGCGTTTGAGAGACATCCTCATAATCTGTGGACACTGACTGAAACCCCAATTTGGCGGCTCTGATATAAAACGGTGCAGCTACAAATATTTGAGCACAAATGACAGCCCCTGTTGTAAATGGCAAGGTTATCCCTACGCTATTCAGAACTGGTCCGAGGATCCCTTGCCGGCCGAAGGCCATTAGCATGGCCACTCCTGCTACTATGGGGGGAAGTATTATAGGAAGTTCAACTAGGCTATCAATGAACTTTAATACGAGACTGTCTTTTCTAGCCAATAGTAACGCGAATGGTGTTCCAATGATTACAACGATTACTATACTAATTATGCTTGTCACTAATGATAATTGAAGAGCTTGGATGGTAGTATCACTCAACAAACTTGCGAACAAGCCTTTCTGCTGAGCTGCTTTTACTAGGATTGCTACTACAGGCAAACCTATAAATAGTACATAAAGTAGTGTTACAGATATTCCCGCTGGCATCCATAGCGGATGTGATGAGCGGCGTTCAGTTTTTATTCTTGCGAATGTTCTGAGCATGAAGGCATTATACGCGCTGATAGGCCTTTCCTGTTATGGATCTTGTATCTTCTGGAACCCATATTTTTCAAGTATATTCTGCGATTTGCTAGACTTTAAGAATTCCATAAAGCCTTTTGCTAGTTCCTTGGATTCAGATTCCATTAGTATCGTGGCAGGATAATTTGCTATTTGGTTGTATTGATCTGGAATATTTATTATCCTGACCTTTTCTGATACATAGGGCAGGGCTGTATCACTAAGGTATACGAATCCTGCATCTGCTTCGCCAAGGACAACTTTCTGTACTACATTACGAACGTTAGTTTCTTCAGATACTATAGTTTGTTTTAATTTATCGGGATACGATTCGGATAGGCCAGGATGTTGGCCTAATTTCTGAATAATTGTATTAGTATAGGTGCCTGCAGGCACGTTAGTATGGGATACAACGACTTTTGTGCCTGGGGTTACGAGCTCACTTAACTCAAATAAACTAGTATTTTCTGAAGGTACTATGATTACTAATTGATTGCTAGCGAAGTTTTGAGGCCTGGATAGGGATAAATCCGATTGTGTAATACGATCCATTTGGATCCAGTCTGCTGAAGCAAAAATATCCGCATAAGCACCGTGTAATAACTGTGTGCTGAGTTGCTGGCTACCCGCGAAATTAAATATTACTGATACGTCATCATTTATATTCTCAAATTCGTTGGCAATTTCTCTGAAAGAGTCAGTTAGTGACGCGGCTGCAAAAATAATTAGGTCTTGATGTGGATTATCATGCTGAGAGTTAGTGGAGCAGCTTGCAGAAAAAAGAGATATTAATACGAGTAAGTTGAGCAGGATTTTTATTAACATTCTGGCTAGGGTTTCCCTTTAGAACTAATATTGTTTCTTGACGGCATACTTTGTCTACTGTCTAATTGTAATGGAAGACTATAGAAATGGATAACATGATACAAGGAGGACCTTTATGGCATTAGTTAAATGTGTTACTGAAATGGGAATGGGCGTAGACGTCCACGGACTAAATTACACCGGTGCGGCACAAAGGGCAGTATTTGATGCAATACACCACAGTAGTTTGGGTTTTCAGCAACTTATAGGAAAGACTGCTGATGATATGCGTGTTGATGTGACTATAGGCGTTCCCAAACCTGAGAAAGTAGACGGAGACGCGGTTCTGTCTGTCCTACCTCACGGGCACGGTCACATAAATGTGGTACAGGGCGGTTTGGAGGTTTTGAATCCTGCAGGGGATGATGGAACCTTGATTGCTAATGCCATCCTAATTGTTAGCTTTGATGATGGTAAATAATATTTAATCATCTCCACATGGAGTAGGCATAGAAATAGCCCACGATTACTCGTGGGCTATTTCTATGCCTTTCTGTACGTTTCTTGGTCTAGCCGTGTCCCCTAGTGCCAAAGACTTTTGTCCCTCTAGTGAATATGCATCTTTTAATATTGTTGGTTAATTCTTGACCATCAACATTGTGTACTGATCCGAGATGATCATATACTTGGGTTAATACTTCGTCCTCAGACTCACCAATGGCTATGAACTTACAGTTTACTCCCACGGAACTCGCAGCCCCGGACATGAAATTATTGCATCGTGCATACATCTGCGGCATAGTGATTCCTCCTCAACTTTTTACCACAACTAACTCGATTGGTTTAATGAGTTCGCATTATACGACATTTGTGCGTCTATAGCACCACTTAATTTTACATGATCATCAGATATTTATCTAATGGTCATGTAACTCTTCGGAATGAGTATCTTGATTACCCCATCCGCCTCCCCCTGGAGTTCTTATACTGAGTATGTCACCGATCTCAACGTCGATAGTTTCCTTTCCAGACAGTTTTATTTCTTCATAACCAGATTTGAAAAGTACATTTTCCCCTGGATGTGCATGACTTCCTCCTAGTGCACCAGGTGGGGATAGTTTCCGTCTTTCTGAAAGTAAAGTCACGCGGGCTGGGCCAAGGAATTCAACGTCCCTTATTAGCCCATCGCCTCCGTTGAATTTTCCAGAGCCTCCAGAGCCTCGTCTTATAGCATATTGCTTAAGCCGCAATGGAAATGCGAATTCCAAGGCTTCTACGGGTGTATTCATAGTGTTAGTCATGTGGGTATGAATTCCTGAAATACCATCTTTATCCGGTCGAGCGCCCATACCACCGGCTATGGTTTCATAATAAACAAATGGTTTATCTCGTCCGAGGTCATGGCCGCCAATTAGAAGGTTATTCATAGTTCCTTGACTAGGTGCGGGCATCATTTCGGGTAATGCTTTCGCAAATGCAGCAAAAAGGACGTCAGTGATTCGTTGTGATGTTTCTACGTTGCCCCCCGATACGCCGCCGGGTGGTACGGGATTGACCAACGAACGTTTTGGAGCCCTGATACTTATAGGTCGTAAACAACCTTGGTTTGGAGGGGCTTGATCTCCGACTATGCAACGGATCGTATAAAGCACCGCTGAAACTGTGACCGCCTCGGGTGCATTTATACAACCTGGGCGTTGATCAGATGTTCCTTCGAAATCTACTGTTATTTCATCGCCTGAGATTGCTATAGTAACTGTTATAGGTACGGGTTCGTCAGTTAGTCCGTCATCATCCATATAATCTGTTACTGAATAATTTCCGTCAGGTATCTTCTCTATCTCAGTCCTAGTAACCTTTTCGGAGTAGTCGAGTAAGGCTTCCATGTGGCGTAATGTATTATTCATTGAGTAACGACTAGCTATATCTATAAGCCGCTTCTGTCCAACTTTTATAGAAGCAATCTGAGCGGTTAGATCACCTCTCCGCTCATGTGGGGTCCTAGAGTTTCTGCAAATGATCTCTATAATTTCATGATTTAGCCGATTACGCTTATAAAGTTTTAGAGGGGATAATATCAATCCTTCTTGGTATATCTCTGTTGATATTGGGAGTGATCCGGGAGTCATGCCTCCTACATCAGCGTGGTGACCACGGTTGGAAACGAACCCTGCTAGTACACCATCGACATGTACTGGGGCTACGAGGGTAATATCCGGTAGATGGGAGCCTCCTGCATATGGGTCGTTCAGTATAATAATGTCGCCCTGGTTTAGGTTGTCTGGGAATGCTTCTAGAGCAGCGTTTACGGACGCTGGCATGGCTCCCAAATGGACTGGTTGATGAGCAGCTTGCGCAACCATGTGACCATCTGGAGTAAATAAAGCACAGGAATAGTCTCTTCTTTCTTTTATATTTGGTGAATATGACGTTCTCTGAAGGGCTACCCCCATCTCTTCACAGATTGAAATGAATAAGTTTTTAAATACTTCTATGCTTATCGCATCAACGCTCATATGATCTCGCTGTCTTTAAATAACTAAATCTTAAATATTTGAAAGTTTTCCCAATATATCGTGATCTAGTTTAGAGTACTTGGGATATGCTAATTGGTAGTGTTCTATGCTCATTATGTCACGCAGCATTTTTTCAGGTAATTGTTCAAACGGTCCATTAGGGTCGATTTGGGTTTTATGACAGTTTAAAGATGCTATCTTGGTATCTACGTAATCTCTAACGTCAACAATGGTTGTAACAACCTCATCTGGGGTGCCTAAATCATCCAGATTTTCACTGGCAAAAGGAGGTTTTATACCGAGCTCATAAAGTGTTTCCCAAACCCTTTGAAAATCTGATCTCGGAAAACATACGTAGTATAAAGCACTTTTTATACTCTTCTCACTGTGTACCATTTTAAGATATGCTTCGGTTGTATGACTACTGATGGTTTTGTGGTCGGGATGCCCATATCCACCTGTGGGATCATGAGTCAATATTATATCTGGCTTTATCTCTGAAAGGATTTGACTAACCCGACTGATAACCATATCTGGTTCAGAATTAATCAAGGCATTGGAGTGCTTATTGTCTTCCGAGCCTTGCATCCCAGAATCTCGGTAATTGAGAAACCTAAGATCGTGTATTCCCATAACGTTCATAGCGGAGAACAATTCTGATTTTCGTACGCGACCTAGTGTTTCTGGAGTTGCTAGATCTAGATCACTAATCTCCCCAACGTCTCCGTTAGTGGCACATACTATGGTTATCGAATGTCCGCGACTGGACAGCATGGCTAAAGTGCCACCGGAGCCAAACCCTTCGTCGTCCGGATGGGCAAAGACACCCACTATTCGCAAGTTTTCGGGTTTAGTATTCATCTGAACCACTAGTTTTTTTATTGTTATCCAATTTTAATAATAGGTTGCCATACGGGTCGACTGTTCCTGACCATTTAGGAGGAATAACCGTTGTAGTATCTATCTGGATAATGAGAGATGGTCCGACAACTTTATTGCCATTTGATAGGAGATCGCGATCGTACAATTTTGTGCTTAATGGACCCTCTCTGTAATGTACTGAGTCTTCACTTATAATTGCACTAGAGGAATCTGTTCCCTCATAAGGCGATGGGATATTCGACGGCTTTTCTACTTTGATAATTCCTCGTAAACGCAAATTTACTATTTCTATAGGCTCATTTTTGTCTGCATACCCAAATCTCTGCAAATGTGCTCGCTGAAACTTTGATGAAATTGATTTCATTAGATTTGCAGGCCTATCGAGTCTAGGGCAGTCGATTGTGATCTCGAATGATTGCCCAATATATCTAATATCGAGGAATCTCTGAAATTCCATATTGGAGCTATCTAAGTTTTCTCCGGTGAGTTCATCACTAGCAGTGTTTTCCATCCCCGAAAACTCTTCTACGAGTTGTTCATGATTGAGATCAATATCTTTGACCATTATTGTTCGGGAGTAATCTTTCACTATATCTGAAATTGCTACCCCAAAAGCAGACAGGATTCCAGGATACTTAGGGATGAGCACGCTAGATATCCCGAGCTCTTCCGCTAATTCGCATGTATGTAGTGGTCCCGCACCTCCGAATGGTACTAAAGTAAATTCTCTGGGGTCATATCCTCTCTCAAGAGATATACTCCTTATAGCTCTTTCCATGTGGGAATTTACAACCCGTATTATTCCCATGGCTACTGATTGAGGGACTATTTCCATATTTTCGCCCATCTGTTTTATGAGTGTTAGGCTCGCTGAATTATCTAAATTCATGGCTCCACCTAGGAAATGATCAGCGCGAATTCTTCCCAATACAATATTCGCATCTGTAACTGTTATTTCTGTTCCCTTGCCATAACATGCTGGTCCAGGGTCTGCGCCAGCGGATTGCGGACCAACGGTTAAAGCACCTCCACTATCGACTCGGGCTATAGAACCTCCTCCAGCTCCTACTGTGTGTATCTCTATCATAGGAACTCCAATTGGGTAACCTCCTATATTGGTGGAAGAAGTCTGCTGAATATGTCCTGGGCATAAAGATACATCTGTCGAAGTCCCACCCATGTCCAGTGTAATTATATTTCTAATGCCTGTTTCGCAAGCCACATGGAATGCGCCTACAACGCCGCCAGCTGGTCCGCTCAGAACGGTACGTACCGGTTCTTCGGATGCAAGGCTTGCCGTAATGCTCCCTCCAGATGATTGCATTATTCTTAATCCGGGTCCTAACGATGTTTCCAGTTTTCTTAAGTAGCGGGACATTACAGGCCCTACATATGAATTTACAACTACTGTGGAGGTTCGCTCATATTCACGGAATTCTGGCAATATCTGGCTGGATACTGAGATAAATGGCGGATTTGGTATTAGACGTAACGCGTCTAATACCATGCGTTCATTGTGAGGGTTAATAAATGAGAACAGGAAGGATATGGCAATCGAATCGACGTTGGATTCTTGTATTAATGTAACCAGTGAATCGAGCGATTCTTTTGATATATCTTCTATTATCTGTCCGGTATGATCTACTCTCTCAGATATCCCAAATCGTAATTCCCAGGGAACTAGTGCTGGAGGGCGTTCTATACTAAGGTTGTATAAATCAGATCTGTTTTGACGCCCGATTTCCAAGACGTCTTCAAATCCCATAGTTGTAATTAACGCTGTCTTACTCCCGTTAGCCTCTAAAAGAGCATTTGTAGCTACTGTAGAACCGTGAATGAATTGTGATTTTTCAGCCCTCGCTTCTTTTATGCCTTGGTTGACAGCTATAGACGGATCCGCAGGAGTTGAAGGTAATTTGTGAATTTTGACAATACCATCCGATAATATCGCAATGTCAGTGAATGTTCCTCCTACGTCTATACCTACTATGTTGTTTATCATTGTCGTGTCGCCATCATCTATCCCTAAACATGATTTTCAGCACCATTCAATTATGCGTCCTCGATGGTGATACGTAGTCTTTTATTGATGCGTCCTTTACTTTCATGCCCTACGACTTTAATTCTACCCACTTCCTTGGTGTTAGAAACGTGAGTCCCTCCGTCGGCCTGAACGTCCAACCCTGTAATATCTATCGTCCTAACCTCTGTAATATTTTTTGGTAATAAGTTTATCTTAGTTCTTATAAGGTCAGGATGAACGTCTGCTTCTTCGCGAGGTAAATTACCTACAACGATAGGTCGATTTCGTGAAATTTCATCATTAACCGAAGCTTCAATATCGTGGGCAAATTGACTGCTTATAGATTCGAGCTCAAAATCCATTCTCGCCGAACCAGGCTGCATATCTCCTCCGGTTACCTTTGCCCCATAATCGCGCCATACTACTCCGCAAAGAATATGCAGTGCTGTATGTGTCCTCATAAGGAGGTATCTGTGCTCCCAGTTTATAAGGCCTGTTACTGATTGTCCGATGCTAGGTGTTGGACCGTCTGATTTATGAAATATATCTGTACCAGACCTGCCAACTTTAGATATGGAACATTCGGTGTCATCCCACTTAATGACTCCTACATCACTAGGCTGGCCTCCGCCACCAATATAGAACGCTGTACGATCCAATATTATCCCGTCATCAGTAACGTTAATTACTGTGGCTTCAAACTCTTTTATGTAAGCATCAGAGTGAAATAAAAGGTCGGTCATGGAGGTCCTCACTAAATTTATTTCTAGTATTTAGGATTATAGCAAACTAGGCTATGAGTATGGCCAATTGGGCATATGTTTTGGTTGTTTTTGTTTCTATTGAATGACATAATATCGTCATTCTTATCCTGAACCAGCCCTGAAAATTATAGCCCGGATGAGAATGGAATGTTTAACATAGTGTTGCGGGGTGAGAGACGTATATGAAGCTTTCGTGTCTGCAGGAGAATCTGAGCAGAGGATTGGCGACAGTAAGTCGAGCAGTAGCGGCTCGGTCTACTCTTCCAATAACTCAAAACGTCTTAATCAGTACAGATCAATCCATGCTCAAGCTATCAGCTACTAATTTAGAAATCGCTATTACTACGTGGATAGGGGCTATGATAGAAGACGAAGGATCTATCACAGTTCCCGCCAGGCTCTTAACAGAATTTGTTAATTCTCTTCAGGGTGACAGAATAGATTTAGAACTTTCTGAGAATGGTTCATCGTTGCTACTAACATGTGGTAGAGCAGAAGCTCGTGTGAACGGGACTGATTCTTCAGAGTTTCCACCACTACCTACAGTGGACGATGGAACTTCAATAAGTTTAGATCCTCAAGTTTTAAAGACTGCCATATCGAGGGTTGCTTTCGCTGCTGCAACGGAAGAATCTCGACCGGTATTGACTGGAGTCGAATGTAAATTCCTCGGTAGTGCGTTCTCGCTTGCTGCAGCAGACGGGTTTCGGCTAGCTGTTCAACATGGAGTGTTGGACGCGCCTATTGAATCTGATACCACCGTCATTGTCCCTGCGCGAACTCTCAATGAGTTGGCTAGGCTGATTGGAGATCAAACTGATCCCATTCAGATCGTTATGACGGAATCAAAAGGCCAGATAATGTTCCGGTCGCAAGGACTAGAAGTAGTATCTCAACTTTTACAGGGTACTTTTCCTAATTACGAACAACTTATTCCTCAAACATATCAAACTAGAGCAATATTTGATTTGCCGGATTTGTTGCGAGCCACGCGTACAGCAGGTATTTTCGCCCGTGACGGTAGTAATATTGTGCGGCTTCAGGTGACTCCCGATCCTGGAGAAGAGTTTCCAGGAAAAGTCATTGTGTCAGCTAGCTCCGATGAGATTGGAAATAATCAAGATGAAGTAGATGCGGAAGTACTTGAAGGCGAAGAATCTAAAATCGCCTTTAACAGCCGATATCTGCAGGATGCACTGTCGGTGTTGGATAGAGGAAAAGTAGTTATGGAAACGACTACACCTTCAGCCCCAGGAGTCTTCAAACATATTGATTCGGATGATTACATTCATGTAGTAATGCCTATGTTTGTCCAGTGGTAGTAGGTCTTACGTTCTGATATGAAGTGATCTCAATTTAGCACTAGATGTGTGAAATTGCATATGATTTACTCCAACCGACTATTGATCTGCGTGGGATTTAATTAGTTGAATCTAGACGGTCTCCGAGGTAGACAATATCGGACTTTATAGCTTGTATGTCAGTGTTATTGACTCTTATGCTGGAGTTCATGTTTTCTACGTCGGTATTCAATGTATCCAAGGCGTATTGTAGGTCATAAGGGATCAAAGATCGTACTTCGTGGATTTCTTGCTGCAATATGTTTATGTACTCAGTGTCATTCAATGTCTGCATTTCGGACTCTAAAGATTCTATGCGATACGATAATTCGTCCTGAATTGATGATGTTAGTTCGTTAACTTGAGTGTTGACCTCTTCTATTCGGCCGTCTATGTAGGACGTTTGTGAGCTAGTCTCTATATCAAATTGTATGGTTTCTATAGACCTCCATATTTCTTCTAATTGAGAATTAAGATCAGTGACTTGGTCGGTTAGTTGCAGCTGGCTATCGTAACCCAACGATTCAATCACCCCTGACATATTTTCAAGTTGAATATTGATTTGAGCAAGATCGTCGGACCATTTCACTTCATCTACATACCCAGCTGAATTTATGGATTCCAAGTTGTTTCTCAGGTCTTGCATTTCAGATTGTAAGTTAGTGAATATGGTTTCGTCGCTGTTTTGATTTGTGTTTTGTATAGATTCTATGTATGTGGCAGTCTCAAAGAGGGAACTTT
>Ga0209034_10000268_pt1 | contig 25990 bp, 20 predicted proteins | sample MarorgKNORR_S2LV_2_FD_188219 | JGI IMG/M metagenome (GOLD analysis project Ga0209034, IMG submission 188219) | Marine microbial communities from the Southern Atlantic Ocean, analyzing organic carbon cycling - 250m_A/KNORR_S2/LV (SPAdes) (version 2) | ecosystem: Environmental > Aquatic > Marine... | reverse complement strand
CTTGCTCCTCCTTATAATGCGTGCCCCTTGTGAAGTTGTGATCATAATTTAGCAGATCATGGTTTTATTTTTTAAAAAACAAGGAGTTACATAGGATTCGGTGCGGGGTGGAGCAGTCTGGCAGCTCGTCGGGCTCATAACCCGAAGGTCGTAGGTTCAAATCCTGCCCCCGCTACCAATTTTTTTACCGCGATTTAAGAGTGTAGAATTCGCTCGTATGACCGTAAAAAAATGTCCGCACTAGGCCCTAATCGGCTTGGATTACGGATATATTAATAATGGGCGTTTGGCCCATTTTTTGTACCTGAGGTATAGGAAGGACTCGTAAGTCTCGCAGTGTTATTAGCCACTTTGCAGAGATTTACGATAATTAACGGTAAGAGTTTTGTGAAAAGAAGTGAAACAACAATAACAGAGTTGATCGAGCCTACAGTAGTAGCGTTGGGGCTGCAATTGTGGGGAATCAAACATAATCAGCGCGGCAAACACTCATTACTGAGAGTTTATATCGAGAGTGAAGAAGGAGTCACGATCGACGATTGCGAAAAAGTAAGTCGACAAATCAATACTCTATTGGATGTGGAAGAACCAATTATGGGTGAATATGCTCTTGAGGTGTCATCTCCGGGTCTTGATAGACCTCTATTCAGTTCGGAGCAGTTCGAGCAGTTTATGGGTAGCGATGTGAAAGTGCGTTTGCGTCGTCCAGTGGACGGAAAACGCAATCTAAATGGATCGATAGAAAATGTTTCAGGAGATGAAATAGTACTGCGAGTTGATGATGAAGATCTGCGGCTGCAGTACACAGACATTGAAAAGGCGAATGTAGTTTTCTAAGAGAAGTTTTGTTCCGTACTCTGGAAGTTAATCCAAATGAAGGGTTTGAGTAAGGTGATACGATTATGATGAGCAAAGAAATATTAATGGTTGCGGACGCTGTCTCTAATGAGAAGGGCGTCTCACGGAGTGTGATTTTCGAGGCGATCGAATCGGCTCTCGCTACAGCAACCAAGAAACTCTATGACAAAGAGGAAATTGGCTGCCGAGTTTCGGTCGACCGCGATACGGGCGATTATGAAACTTTTCGAGTTTGGACAGTTGTTGACGAAGATGAATACGAGGAAGAAGGTTCTCAATTTACCCTGGAGCAAGCTAACGAGAAAGATAAGTCACTGGATATCGGAGATACATGGGAAGAAAAAATCGATAATGTCGAATTTGGTCGTATTGCAGCGCAGACCGCGAAACAAGTAATTGTTCAGAAAGTAAGGGAAGCGGAAAGAGAAATCGTAATCTTGGAGTACAAGGATAAGGTAGGTGAACTGGTTGCTGGCACGGTCAAAAAGGTAACGCGAGACAACATAATTGTCGATCTTGGTAAAAATGCTGAAGCGCTGCTGCCAAGAGACCAAATGATACCGCGAGAAACATTTCGCATAGGAGATCGGATGCGGGCTTTGTTGACCGATGTTGAGTCGGAACAAAGGGGTCCCCAGCTTTTTTTGAGTCGTACATCCCCAGACATGTTGATCGAGCTGTTTAAAATCGAGGTACCAGAGATAGCAGAGGAAATAATCGAAATAAAAGCTGCTGCGCGCGATCCAGGTTCACGGGCTAAAATCGTGGTTACAACCAACGATGGACGAATTGATCCAGTTGGTGCCTGCGTGGGTATGCGCGGTTCTCGTGTACAGGTTGTGTCTAATGAACTTGCAAACGAACGCATAGACATTATTTTGTGGAATGATAACCCTGCCCAGCTAGTGATCAATTCGATGGCTCCGGCTGAGGTGGCGTCTATTATTGTAGAGGAGGACAGCCACACGATGGACATCGCTGTGGAGGAAGAAAATTTGGCACAGGCCATTGGTAGAAACGGTCAGAATGTGCGGCTGTCCAGCCAGCTTACTGGTTGGACAATCAACGTCATGAGCGAAGAAGAAGCGGCTGATAAACAACAACAAGAGGCAAGCAGCTTCAAGGAAATGTTTATGCAACAGCTCGATGTGGAAGATGAAGTGGGTGAAGTGCTTGTGCAGGAAGGCTTCACTTCCTTAGAGGAAATAGCCTACGTACCACTGGATGAAATTCTTGTTATCGAAGGATTCGATGAAGAGATTGCCAACGAGCTTCGTAATCGTGCAAAGGATGCTTTGCTCACACAGGCAATAGCCTCGCAAGAGGATCTATCTTCTGCGAATATTGCTGATGACCTCTTGAATATGGAAGGTATGGACGACGAATTGGCGCTGGCGTTGGCCAAGAAGGGCATTCTTAGTATGGAAGATTTGGCTGAGCAATCTATTGACGAGCTTAACGATGTAGAAAACATGGATGAAGACCGAGCGGGCAAATTAATAATGACAGCACGGGCACCATGGTTTGAGGAGTAAATCACTGCTAATAGAGGCAGTGAGAGGGACTAATTAATGGCAGACGTAAAGATTAGCGAGCTAGCTGAAGTGGTTGGTGTTTCAGTGAAGAAATTACTGTCTCAGATAAAGGAGGCAGGGCTCACGCACACCAAGGCAAATGAGCTGATCTCTAATGAGGATAGGAATGCGTTATTGCTATTCCTGCGTCGTAGTCACGGTGACCAAGAGGCGACTGATGCTTCTCCGAAAAAGATTACCCTGAAACGCAAAACGATAGGAACATTGAAAGCTGCTTCAACTCATGGTCGTGGGAAGACGGTCAATGTCGAAGTGCGAAAGAAGCGGACTTACGTGAAGCGTAGCACTATCGCGGATGAGGAGCCTATAGCAGAGCTAGAAACGCCCGTAGCTCCTGAGGAAGAGAAAGCGCTCGATATTGCATCTGAACCCGTGACCGCTGAGGAATCAGTAAGCGCAAAGGAAACTTCAGATCAAACTACTGAAGACATCGAACTAACTGAGAAATCTGACTCGCAGAAAGATCAACAAGAAGTAGCTGCAGCGCCTATTGCGGATATCCCTCCTCCCGATGCAGAACCAGGACGCGCAGCTAAGGCTGGAGCCAAACGCAAGGCCCAGGCTAAGGATGACTCTGACGATCCTGTGGAGAAGAAGAAAACTCATCTTCGTAATAAGGCGAAAGCCCAAGGTCCAAAACGACAAGCGAAGAATATTCATGTCAATGACGATTTTGTGCTCGAGGGAGACGATTTCGATGGAATTGGGGGTCGCGCACGTAGGGGTGGCGGTCGTAAGAGTAAAGCCAGGCTTTCCGCACAACAACATGCTTTTGAAAAACCCACCGAATTTATTTCTCGGGAAATTATCATAGGAGAAGCCAACTCGGTGTCTGAGCTGGCTCAGGGGATGTCGGTTAAGTCAGGTGAAATTATCAAAGCCCTCTTCGATATGGGAGTAATGGCCACCATTAATCAGATGCTTGATCGGGATACTTCGTCTTTGTTGATTGAGGAATTGGGTCACAAGGCGAAATTTGTATCTGAAGATGTCATAGAGGAACAACTGGCAGAATCGTTGGCCGCAGAAATAGGTCAGGATGAGATAATACGAGCGCCGGTTGTCACAGTAATGGGCCATGTGGATCATGGTAAGACTTCGTTGCTTGATTATATTCGTAAATCCCAAGTGGCTTCTCACGAAGCTGGGGGCATAACGCAGCATATCGGTGCTTATCACGTGAGTACCGGTCACGGCATGATTAGTTTCCTGGATACCCCAGGCCATGCCGCCTTTACAGCTATGCGGTCACGGGGGGCGAAAGCTACAGACGTTATCGTGCTTGTTGTTGCTGTTGATGATGGTGTGAAGCCGCAAACCGAGGAGGCTGTACAACACGCTAAGCTCGCGGAAGTTCCGTTGGTGGTCGCAGTTAACAAGATGGACAAAGAAGGCGTAGACCCTGAGCGAGTTAAGAACGAGTTATCGGCGTTAGAAGTGATCCCCGAAGATTGGGGTGGAGATACACAGTTTATTGAAGTTTCCGCGGAAACGGGCCAGGGTGTTGATGATCTGTTGGAAGCGATACTACTACAGGCAGAATTGTTGGAATTAAAGGCGTATACCGATGTACCGGGACAAGGCGTAATTATTGAATCAAGGCTAGACAAAGGGCGTGGTCCGGTAGCGTCAGTTTTGGTTCAGAATGGAACACTGAACATGGGTGACACTGTACTGGCAGGCCACGAATTCGGTCGGACTCGAGCATTAGTTGATGAGATGGGCAAATCTGTCACGTCTGCGGGCCCGTCCATTCCAGTGGAAATCCTTGGACTTAATGGTGTTCCCGAAGCGGGTGACGAGTTTGTTGTTGTTGATGATGAGAAGAAGGCTCGGGAAGTTGCTGAATTCCGCCGTGAACGCCATAAGGATACTCATCACGCGAAGCAACAGACAGCAATGATGGACACTATGTTCGCGAGTATAGGTACGCATGACAAGAAATATCTCAACGTCATCCTCAAGGCAGATGTGCGCGGCTCTTTGGAAGCTATAAGTTCTTCATTACAAAAACTCAGTACTGATGAAGTAGAGGTGGCTATTATTGGATCTGGAGTTGGAGGTGTATCAGAAAATGATGCTCATCTGGCAGAAACGTCTAAAGCGATAATAATTGGCTTTAATGTGCGTGCGGATAAGACGGCACTTGATATCGTCGAAAGTGAAGGCTTGCAGTTACGCTATTACAATGTCATCTATGATGTTATCGATGATACCAAGGTCATAATGGGTGGCTTATTGACGCCTGATATTCGAGAAGAGATTGTAGGTATAGCCGAGGTTCGAGACGTGTTCAATTCACCAAAGTATGGCCAGATCGCCGGTAGCATGGTAGTGGAAGGCACAGTCTATCGAGCCAAGCCAATTCGAGTCTTGCGTGATAACGTGGTTATCTATGAGGGCGAATTGGAATCACTCCGACGATTTAAAGACGATGCAGCAGAAGTTCGTAATGGTATGGAATGCGGCATTGGTGTTCGAAATTACAACGACGTCAAAGTCGGTGACAAAATTGAAGTATATGAAAAGACTGAAGTCGCAAGGAGTCTATAGGCAATTACAGTTGCTAGCCCATGACCGAGATATCACCTAGAAACCAACGAGTCGCAGATCAGATTCAACGGGAATTGGCCACTTTGATTCAAATAGAAATGAAAGACCCGCGGATTGGACTGGTGTCCATTACAGGAGTAGATATTAGTAGAGACTTGGGTTATGCCAACGTATATGTCACGGTATTGAATACATTATCGGACAGTAAAGAACTAAATCATTCAACTCTAGCTGCTCCCGGTGAATTAGATAAGTTGGAGGTTGAAGACAATTTGAATGCGTTGCGCCAGGCAGCCGGTTATTTGAGAACAATGTTAGCGAAGCGATTAGAAATTCGTTCTGTGCCTAAGCTGCAATTCCACTATGACAGCAGTGTAGAAAAGGGCCAGCAACTTTCAGATCTCATTGATAATGCGTTAGCCGCCGATCGAGAGCAACACCCAGACAACTAACAGTAAGCTAATTTAGAAAATTAAGGAGACAGATTGATTGAGCAGGAGGCCCCGAAATAGAAGTCGGGATATAAGCGGTATAGTGGTGCTGAACAAGGCAGCTGGACTGAGCTCCAATTCGGCCCTGCAAGAAGTCAAGAAGCTCTATGAGGCTAACAAGGCTGGGCACGCTGGAAGTCTTGATCCGCTTGCTACTGGTGTATTACCAGTGTGCCTAGGAGAAGCGACAAAAGTGTCTCAGTTTCTTCTAGATTCCGACAAGCGTTATCGAACTAGGATCAAATTGGGCATAAGGACTGACAGTGGTGATAGTGAAGGAACAGTTATTGAGCAACATGAAAAAGTAAGCGTTAGTCGTAAAGTCGTCGAACATGCGCTTACAAAGTTTAAAGGGGAAGTAGAACAATTGCCTCCAATGCATTCGGCTCTTAAGATAAAAGGAGTGCCGCTGTACAAATTTGCGCGTAAAGGTATAGCGATTGAAAGGAAAACAAGGCTAATAAGCGTATATAAAATCGAATTAGTAAATTTTGGCAACGGCGAGTTGGAGCTGGATATAGCCTGCAGCAAGGGCACATATATTCGCACAATTGCCGATGATCTCGGACAGGAACTGGGATGTGGAGCACATATAATTAAATTACATAGAACACAGGCGGGAGTGTTTGAGGAAGCAGACTGCATTAGCTCTAAGGAATTAGCCATGGAGAAGGCAAGTATGGGGCTAGACAAGATTGATCAGCACCTTATTCCAATGGACCAAGCTATTCTCGATTTGCCGGAGGTCAAACTACCCAGTAGTACGGCTAGTTATGTTAAGAACGGGCAGTCTGTATTGGTAAGGCACGTGCCAGAGGAAGGTCTCGTGAGAATGTATGATGAAGAGCAATTTATTGGAATCGGAAGTATTGATGATGAAGGTAAGGTTGCTCCTAGACGTTTGATTGTTAATCAGTAGCAATGTTAATAGGAACAGAAACAAGCTCATTGGGATCAAATACAATTAGATATAAGGAATAGTAACAGGTAACTATAAATATGCGTGGTTACTCTGACTTTATAGGGATATTGACGTGACTCAGTAGCTACTGAGTGGGGAAAACGTACCCCTGACTAGTACGGGTTAAACAGCATATTACGGAGAAAAGTAATGGCTTTATCAGCTGAACAGAAAGAAGCAATCATTAAGGAACACGCACTGAGTGATGGTGACACCGGTTCCCCAGAGGTACAGGTAGCCTTATTGACTGCCAACATTAATGAATTGCAAGCTCATTTCAAAGAGCACGCTCATGACCACCATTCACGGCGCGGCCTTATCCGCATGGTGAATAACAGAAAGAAGTTGCTTGACTATCTTAAGCGCAAAGACGTTGAAAGATACGCTTCACTTATAAAGCAACTTGGTCTGCGTAGGTAAGGTCACTGATAATTAACTACAGTATTACCATGATGATACGCGGGACATAACAATTACGCGTACGCTTGAATTATTAGGATAGAAAAAATATGTTTAATTCGGTAAGTAAGACATTTCAGTTTGGTGACCAGACAGTCACCATTGAAACGGGCAAGGTTGCGCGACAAGCCACTGGAGCGGTAGTTGTTAGTATGGGTAGCACCCAGGTGCTAGCCACCGTTGTAGGAAGAAAACAGGCTAAGCCGGGACAGGAATTCTTCCCTTTAACAGTTAACTACCAAGAAAAAACCTATGCGGCAGGTAAGATCCCCGGGGGGTTCTTTAAGCGCGAAGGCAGGCCGACAGAGAAAGAAACCCTGACCTCACGTTTGATTGACCGCCCTATTCGACCTTTGTTTCCCAAAAGATTCATGAACGAAGTACAGGTTATATGTACCGTAATATCGGGAGGCAAGGAAGAGGATCCAGATATCGCTGGTATAATAGGAGCGTCTGCGGCACTGTCTATTTCGGGAATCCCTTTCCTAGAGCCCATTGGTGGCGCCCGTGTTGGGTATGACGCTGAGATTGGTTATGTCCTCAACCCCAATTATGAAAAACTGGAATCATCTTTGCTCGATATGGTCGTGGCAGGCACCAAGTCTGCGGTGCTAATGGTTGAATCTGAGGCTAAACAATTAACCGAAGATCAAATGTTAGGAGCGGTATTGTATGCCCACCAAGAAATGCAAGTAGTCATTAATGCTATAGAGGAATTGAAGGCAGAAGTTGGCAAACCAGCTTGGGAATGGGAAGCGCCACCAGAGAATGCTGAGTTGAAAACAGCGATTACGGAAAAGTACGCGGCTGGTGTAACCGAAGCTTATCAAATTTCTGAAAAAGTGAAACGCTACGATGCAACAGATGCCCTCAGGCAGCAGGCTATTGAGCAGTTTGTTAACGAAGAATCTAACATCATAGAAGAAGAAGTTGCCGAACTTTTCGGAGCTCTCGAGAAGAGTACGGTTCGCAATCGCATAATAGAGGGTGAACCACGCATTGATGGTCGAGATACTAAATCCGTACGCTCGATTCATGTAGAAACCGGGATATTACCGAAAACTCATGGTTCGGCACTGTTCACTCGAGGCGAAACTCAGGCATTAGTGATTACTACCTTAGGTCCTTTACGTGATGCTCAGATTGTGGAAGGTCTAAATGGGACTAAGAAAGATCCTTTCATGCTGCATTACAACTTCCCGCCATTTTCCGTTGGTGAAACCGGTTTCATGAGTGGGCCAAAGCGCCGTGAAATTGGACATGGCCGGTTAGCAAAAAGAGGTGTTGCAGCTGTTATGCCTAAAGAAGAAGAATTTCCTTACACGATTCGAGTAGTTTCGGAAATCACTGAATCCAACGGCTCCAGTTCGATGGCAAGTGTCTGTGGCAGCAGTCTGTCTATGATGGATGCGGGTATACCCGTCTCTGCGCCTGTGGCTGGAATCGCAATGGGTTTGATCAAAGAAGGCGATCGCTTCGCTGTACTAACAGATATCCTTGGTGATGAGGACCATTTAGGAGATATGGATTTCAAGGTAGCGGGTACTGTTGATGGAGTAACTGCCTTGCAAATGGACATTAAGATTCAAGGTATTACCGAAGAAATCATGGAAATTGCTCTGGCCCAGGCTCGAGAAGCTAGGTTGCATATTCTAAATGAGATGGGCAAAGTTCTCGCTGAATCCCGTCCAACGGTATCTGAAAATGCGCCGGCGATGGCCATGCTAAAAATTGACACGGATAAAATTCGAGATGTTATCGGCAAAGGTGGGGCTGTTATTCGAGGAATTACCGAAGATACTGGAGCCTCTGTCGACATCGACGATGATGGAAATGTACGCATTTACGGTGAGGATGCTGAGTCCCGCGACAAAGCAGTAGAAATCGTTAACTCCATCACCGCGGAAGCCGAAGTTGGCAAGCTTTACAATGGCAAGGTTGCGAGGATAGTGGACTTTGGAGCCTTTGTGACAATCTTGCCTGGTAAGGATGGCCTAGTCCATATTTCCCAAATCTCGAAGGATAGAGTGGAGAATGTGAACGAACACTTGCAAGAAGGGCAAGATGTAATCGTGAAGTGCACTGACCTTGATGCCCGTGGTCGTATTAAGCTGAGCATCAAGGAGATCACAGAAGAAGAGAAAGAGGCTTTTTCCGATTAGTCTTTGACACAAAGCAATTTCTCAGTTTGGCAAAGTCGGATAGAATGAGAGCCAGGCTAATGTGGCTCTATTGATGGGGTGTCACGGGCTTCGGGAGATTCGGGTGGAATGACTGAAACAATCGAAAGCTTTCCACCGTCGGGGATTGCCAAAAAGGCGAATTAATAAAAGAGGTTCTGAAAATGTCTATTATAAGGGGTAACGCTATTATTCTGCGCAAGGCATTGGGTTTGCTGGTTTTGCTGGGGTTTCCTTTTATGGTGAACGCTCAAGAAAAGCAGGTTACCTTCCACAAGGATATTGAACCTATCCTACAGCGAAGTTGCCAGCATTGTCACCGACCTGATGGGGTTGGCCCGATGCCTCTAGTGACCTACCAGCAGGTCGCTCCGTTTGCCGGACTTATTGAATACAAGACGGGGATACGCGATCGTGCTGGAGCGATGCCGCCTTGGTACATGGAAAAGGACATTGGTATCCAAGGTTACAAGGATGACCCTTCTCTAAGCGATGAGGAAATCAATGCTATTTCTACTTGGGCGCGCAATGGCACTCCCAAGGGAGATATGGATAACGCTCCAGAGCCTCTAGTATTTGATGACAGCCTTAAATGGACTGCGGGACAGCCCGATTTGATTGTTAGAACAAACGATGTAACTAAACTAGCGGGAACCGCGGATTGGTGGGGAGAAATTGATCGGGTTCCGGTAGGGTTGGAAGAAGACCGTTACGTTAAATCGGTGGAAATTGTTGAAGTTAATGACGTTAATAACCAGATTGGAACTGGTCGGACCACGGTGGGTGGTCGCTACATTTTTCATCATATGATCTGGAGTACTGCAGAGTTGGATGAAAATGGGCAACGCATCGAGGGGTCCGTCACTGGATGGCCTGTACACGAAGTAGGACGCAATGCTGATATATTCGATGAAGATGGAGGCCGTCTGCTGCGGGCTGGAACTTATGTATATTCTGACTCGGTACACATACATTCCAACGGTCAAGACACTACGGGCCATTTAGAAATAGGATTCCGTTTTCATCCTATGGGCTATGAACCAAAGTATGAGCGTTCGATTCTAGGACTGGGTAACGGAGTAGATATAAGCATAGCAGGAAGTAAAAATAACCAAGAGTTACATGCTTACAAGGTGCTAGATGATCACACCAAAATTGTCACTTTCGAACCCCACCTCCATGCACCAGGCGAGCGTATGTGTCTTGAAGCAATCTGGGGGTATACAGTAGAAACCCTTTCTTGCGTTGGATATGACCATAACTGGGTAAGGGGATATGCCTATGAAGACCAGACGGCTCCTTTACTGCCCAAAGGAACTATTCTTCATATTGTTGGATATATGAATAATACGGAGACCAATCCGAACGTACCCGATCCTCGGAATTGGCAGGGGTCAGGTAATCGCTCTGTAACCAATATGTTTATCGATCTAGGTATGCGCGTAAAGATGAATGAAGAGCAGTTTTTCGCTGAAATGGAAAACCGGCGTCAAGTTTTAAATATGGGACCGAACGATCATGTAATCGGCTGCCCGCTATGCGGTGCTCCTTTAGTGGCTCCGATGCCCGAGCAGTCTCCGGCGTCTGATTGATCGAAACATTAGTCCTAAAACGAGAGGCGGAAAACTATGAAAGTATTGGAACTAACAAGAAGCAGGTCAGCGTTCAACATAATAGCCGGAGCTCTGTTAGCTGTTTTATGCGTAAATTCTGTGTTTGCGCAGACCTACGGTAAGGGTCGACACATAGAGCCAGCATTCGAAGGTTGGCGTCCAAACGATGACGGCACTTTTAACATGATGTTCGGCTACATGAATGAGAACTGGGAAGAAACACCGAATATGCCTGTGGGAGAAAACAATAATTTTTCTCCAGGTGATATGGACCGCGGGCAGCCTACTCATTTTCTGCCGCGCCGCAATCGCTTTACTTTCGAAGTTGCTGTTCCTTCTGATTGGGGAGATCGAGAACTGGTTTGGACTCTCAACATCAATGGGGTGGAACGCAAAGCTTATGCCACGCTGAAACCGGATTACCTTGTCGACAATATGGTCATTGCTTCAGAAACCGGGTCGCTTGGCGCTGGTACTTCTAGTCCCGAATCTCGCGCTAATATACCTCCAGTAGTTACGGTGCAAGGAGATAGTATTCGAACAGCGGCAGTAGGTGAGCCAATCGATTTACGTGCTCAGATTGCCGACGATGGGTTGCCGCAGCCGACAGATCTGGTTGAGGAAGCGCGTCGGTTTGTCGAATTAACTGAAGGGGGCAGTCTGGCAGCCGCTTTTATTACGGCTGAAGCTATACAGAACCAACGCTTGATGTCACCGCCGATAAAGGTGACTGTTAACAAAGTCAATGGTCTATATTACTCTTGGAACAAGTGGCGTGGTCCGGGCGATGTTATATTTAATCCACCCCAGGTTAAAGTCTGGGAAGATACCCGAACAAGTGCAAACTCTCCTTGGGGAGTACTTTGGCTCCCGCCTCCTATTCCGGAAGACGGCATTTATGAAGTAAATGCCGTGTTCACTGAACCAGGTGAGTATGTTCTCTGGGGCAGGGCAGATGATGGAGGCCTATACCACGATGCTTGGATTACAGTAAACGTGTCAGAATAAACTAACTAATAAAAAGGGCGGAGTTACCGCCCTTTTTATTATCTGCAAAACAATTCCGAGAATAATTCCCATGAGAAGCTCCTTGTTTTACGTAATTTTTGCTTTCGTAGTCCTGGTTAATAATGGATTAAGCATAGCCCAGGACGACGGATTTGTTTTCTATTCAGACTTGGCCCGAAACTGGTACCAGGGTGGCGATTATTTCGAATGGACATCGACTACGGAAGACAATAACGCTGCCAAGGTAAATGTTTTCTATAGGACCTGGGGAGACGAATCTAAACCGAAATTGGTGTTGATCCACGGCTTCCCTAATTCTAGTTTCGATTACTACAAGATGATCCCTTATCTTGCAGACGAGTATCATATTGCGGCGTTGGATTTTCCCGGTTCCGGATTCTCCGATAAGCCGCTCGATGGCTACAATTATATGCTGGCTGAGAATGCTGAGATCGTGGATCATTTCGTTCGGGAGGTAGTCGGGTTCGATGATTTCGCACTTTTTACACATGATCGTGGTGTGAGTATCGGCCTCGCTTTTCTCGGGAATTACCTGGATCACCCCAACCCGGGCTACACGGTTAATTATCATTTCTTATCCAACAGTGGAATGTTTCTCCCACTCGCCAATCTGGTCCCATTTCAATTGTCTTTACTCGATGCCGACGCCGGTGAGCGAATGATACAAGCTCGATCAGCTCAACCGCGGCGCACAGAAGGCGAACCGGAATCGCTGGCCTTTTCCGATATCTTCGCTTTCAACCAAGGTAACATCTCACTGCTCTATGTTGGCCGCTACTTGCTAGAACGCCAGGTAAATGAGACCCGTTGGCTGGAGAATCTGCCACGCAGCCCAGTTCCCGTAGCTTATCTGTGGGGATTGACGGACAACGTCAATCCTATTCGGATTCCCAACTATGTATGGGATACTTATTTAAACGATCGAGAGAGTGAGAGTAGCTTCTGGATTCTGCCGACGGCAGGACACTATCCTCAGCGTGATAATCCTGAAGAAGTCGCCAAAATTGTTCGCATGGCACTGACAGGTCAAATACCAGACCGTGAAGCTGAAAGTGAGTTCATGCGCACATATGGTGGAAGCAGAGCAGCTGAAGATGCGGTTTTTGTAGGGCGGTCAAAAATTGAGGAGTTGGATTTCCCCAGTTCGATCGAGTACACCCCTTCGGGCTATCGCCTGATAGACTAGTGGGCCAGAGATTCAAGGGGGCAGTACAATACACTCCTGAAGAGTAACAATAGGGCTACATATTCCTGCGATACTGACCACCTACTTCGAAGAAGGTATTAGTTATTTCGCCAAGTGAACAATAACGGACGGTGTTCATCAATTCGGCAAAGACGTTCTGATTATTGATGGCAGCATTCCTCAGATTTCGCAGAGCTTCTTCGGAGTGTTTTGCGTTTCGCGATTTGAAAGCCTTAAGCCTAGAGATCTGGCTTTTTTTCTCTTCTTGCGTTGAACGGGCAAGTTTGGTGTCTATCTTTTCATCCGGTTCAGAATTCAGAAACGTGTTTACACCGACGATAGGCAGGCTGCCATCGTGCTTGCGGTGTTCGTAGTACATTGATTCATCCTGAATTTTGCCACGCTGGTAGCCTGTCTCCATAGCTCCCAACACTCCTCCTCGATCAGAAATGCGCTCGAATTCTTTGAGTACGGCCTCTTCAACAAGATCAGTGAGCTCTTCGATAATAAAGGATCCTTGGTTTGAGTTCTCATTCTTAGCCAAGCCCCACTCCTTGTTGACGATGAGCTGGATTGCCATAGCTCTTCGGACCGATTCTTCGGTCGGTGTAGTGATAGCCTCATCGTAGGCATTGGTGTGGAGGCTGTTGCAGTTATCATAGATGGCGATCAGAGCCTGGAGTGTCGTGCGTATATCGTTAAATGACATTTCTTGGGCATGTAGAGAGCGACCCGAAGTTTGGATGTGGTACTTAAGCTTCTGACTACGCTCGTCGGCGCCGTAACGAAAACGCATTGCAATAGCCCAAATGCGTCTTGCCACTCTGCCCATGACTGTATATTCCGGATCCATTCCATTCGAGAAGAAAAATGATAAGTTTTGTGCAAAGTCATCAATTTTCATGCCTCGTGCAAGATACGCCTCAACCAGTGTAAAGCCATTAGACAGGGTGAAGGCCAGTTGTGAGATTGGGTTGGCACCAGCCTCGGCAATATGGTACCCAGAGATTGATACAGAATAGAAATTACGTATTTTGTTGGCGGTAAAATATTCTTGTATGTCGCCCATTAGTTTCAGGCTGAAATCGGTGGAGAAAATACAGGTATTTTGTCCTTGGTCTTCTTTGAGGATGTCTGCCTGTACCGTTCCCCGCACGTATTCCAACGTGTGGGCCTTGATCTCTTCCCAGTCTTTCTCATTTGGTTGTTTATTGTTTTCTTCGACAAAGGTATTAACACGCTGATCGATAGCAGCGTTCAAATACATGGCCAAGATAGTAGGCGCTGGTCCGTTAATCGTCATTGACACGGAAGTAGATGGGTTACACAGGTCGAACCCATCATATAGAGCCTTCATGTCGTCAAGCGTGGCGATGGAAACGCCCGAATTTCCAACTTTGCCAAAGATATCAGGCTGGATGGCAGGGTCAAAGCCATACAGAGTCACAGAATCAAACGCTGTGGACAAGCGTTTTGCATTGGAATGCTCGGATAACTGCTTAAAGCGGCGATTGGTTCTGAAGGCATCACCTTCGCCAGCAAACATGCGCGTGGGATCTTCAGTTTCACGTTTGAATCTAAATACTCCTGCAGTAAAAGGAAATTTACCTGGCACGTTCTCCAGTAATATCCATTTCAGTAGCTCGCCGTGATCTTCATAACGAGGTAGAGCAACCCTGGGGATAGGGGTGCCTGATAGAGAAGTTCGGGTTAGAACAGTATTAATCTCTTGGCCTTTCACATTCATCACATGCTTGCTGCCTGCGTAGTCTTGTTTTACTTGTGGCCAAGTTTTTAGTATTTGTTTAGCTTCAGGTTCCATTGCTTGGTCTCTTTCATGGATAAGATCATCCAGTCCTGAGCCGTCTTTGCCTGTTTCCTCAATCATGTGTTTTGTTGCGGAAAGTTGTTGTCGCTCCCGACCAAGTTTTGATTGCGTGTCTACATAGTGATGATAGCTGCGAACTTCTTCGGCTATTTCGGCCAAATAGCGTTGTTCTCGTTCAGGAATAATCAAGGTACGTTGGGTGGATACCTTGGTATTAACCTGTGAGAGCAGCGATTTAAAATCACGCAAGCCTTGGTTTCTGAGATGGGTTAACAACGCCTGGTAGAGTCCTGTGACGCCATCGTCATTAAAATTCGAAGCAATAGTTCCAAATACGGGCATGTCTGATGGTGCCTGTGAAAATAATTCGCGGTTTCTTTGCACCTGCTTAGCAACATCCCGCAGTGCATCTTCGCTTCCTTTCTTTTCAAATTTGTTGATGGCAAAGAAATCGGCATAGTCCAACATGTCAATTTTCTCTAACTGACTGGCTGCTCCAAATTCGGAAGTCATGACATAGAGAGAAGTTCCTACAAAGGGAACAATGCCTGCGTCGCCTTGGCCAATACCGGGAGTCTCGACAATGATCAAATCAAACCCTGCCAGCTTAACCGCGTTTAGAATTTCGTTCAGGTTTTCTGGAATTTCGACTGCTACGTTACGGGTCGCAATGGAGCGCATAAAGACGTTCGGATGATTGATTGCATTCATCCTGATCCTGTCGCCCAATAGAGCACCGCCTGTTTTTTTTCGTGTGGGATCAATGGCGAGCACCGCGATAGTCAGAGAATCGCCACTATCCTGCCGAAATCGTCTAATGATCTCGTCTGTAATGGAAGATTTCCCAGCGCCACCAGTTCCAGTAATACCGAGAATTGGCGGCTGTTTTGCCTTTTTAGCTTTGGATGCCAGGTCATCTAGTTGTGATTGTGAGTAGTCTCCATTCTCAATAGATGAGATGACCCGGGTAAGCAGCAGGCTGTCATCTTCGGTTAGGTTAGCTGGATCGATTGAAGGGGGGTTATGCGCACTCGTTTCGCAGTGTCGCAACATGTCATCGATTATGCCCTGTAACCCCATAGCTTGACCGTCGGAAGGGGAATATATACGGGTCACACCATAGGCTTGGAGCTCTTCGATTTCTGCAGGTACAATTACACCGCCGCCTCCACCAAAGATCCTAATGTGGGATGCTTCCAGTTCGCTTAGCTTATCGACCAAGTACTTAAAGTATTCTATGTGGCCACCCTGATACGAGCTTATGGCAATGGCATCAACATCTTCTTGGATGGCTGCTTCAACGATTTCATGTACTGAACGGTTATGTGCGAGATGAATGACTTCGGCGCCGCTCGCCTGCAAAATGCGCCGCATAATATTAATAGCTGCATCGTGCCCGTCGAACAAACTTGCGGCAGTGATGAATCGCAGCCATTTTCTTTTTCTGGCTGTTTCCAGCGCTTTAGTGGCTGGTTTTTTAAATTTGATTACACTCACGAGTTAGTCAAAGATCCTTTAAGAATGCCCGATTGCCAGATCAATCGTAGTTATTACGCCACATAATGCAGCATAAGAGCTAATTTTTCTGACATGCCTTGATTTCACCAAGTTAGAGGATTTTACAAGAACTGGTTGCCAATAGCCTGTATATTCTTGCCGAAGGAGTGTTGAAGGAATTTGAAATGAAAGAAAACTATGGTGACATATCAGTAACTTCTTTATCTGGATACGTAGTGCAGTGTGAAATTCATCGACCACCCAACAATTTTTTTGACCTGGAGTTGATCACAGATTTAGCGGATTGTTTCGACGATTTGGACACAAACTCGCAGTGTCGGGCAATCGTACTTTGTTCTGAGGGCAAACACTTCTGTGCTGGGGCGAATTTTCAAACGCCCGGTAGCAAGCCAGAGGGTGAGGTGATGGCAGCGAAGTCCGCTCACGAAAGTAATCCGCTTTACACGGAAGCAGTACGTCTGTTTGGCAATAAGAAACCTGTGATAGCTGCGGTGCAGGGTGCAGCAGTTGGAGGCGGACTTGGTCTGGCGATGATGGCCGATTTTCGTGTTGCTTGCGAGAATACGAGGATGACAGCCAACTTTGTGAAACTGGGTTTCACTCCAGGCTTTGGTCTTACACATACACTACCCAGACTAATAGGGCAGCAGAATGCCAACATGCTATTCCTCACTGGACGACGTATCAATGGAGAAACAGCAATGGAATGGGGTATCGCCGATGTTTTCGCTACAGCCGACGATATTCGAGATAAAGCTATTGGACTCGCTCGTGAAATAGCAGAGAACGCACCCCTTGCTCTTATTTCTCTCCGAGAACAAATGCGTCCAGGTCTAGTCGAAGCAGTTCGTGTCGCTACCGATATCGAAGGCAGTGAGCAATTCTGGTTGACTCAAACCGAGGATCACAAGGAAGGAGTGCGGGCTGTTGCCGAGCGCCGAGTAGGTAATTTTGCCGCAAAATAGTACACTTGTGGAGACGGTGGGGCTTATGCTTTCTGAGTTGCCAAATAGATGCAACTTTTGCAGAAGTCGGTGACCTTAACTTACTAACACATACTCTTGGATTATTATGTTTGTCTGGCTGGAGACTACACCTATAGCACAATGGGTCGCGCTGTCACTTTGGGCTTATCCCGCGCTGCTGAGTCTTCATATAATCGGGCTCGCGATTGTGGTTGGCATTTTCAGCATGCGAGATCTCCGTCTCCTTGGCATCACAAAAGGCATTGAACCTTCAGTATTTATTTCACTGGGCAAACTGGCATGGATCGGCTTTATGATCAATGCACTCTCGGGGGCTCTTCTTTTCACTTCACAGGCAACGATATTTATCACGAGTATACCGTTCCTAGCAAAAATCAGTTTTATTTCTGTGAGCATGCTGTTGGCCATTATCATTCAGGCTCGGCTAAGTAATCTGCTGGTTGAAGATAGATACACAAACAGTGTCGATAGGGCGACCAGATTTCTTGCGGCAGCGTCAGTGTCTTTGTGGATTAGTGCTATTATCGCCGGCCGGTTAATCGCTTACTTTTAAAAGAAAAAAACATGTTGGAGTCATTCACATCATCGATTATAGACAGTCCACTGAACCAGTGGATCCTTAATACATACTATTTATGGCCAATCTTAGAAATTATCCATTTTTTTGGGTTATCGCTGTTGTTAGGGGGTCTGATCATCATCGATTTAAGGTTAATGGGCTATTTCCGGTCGCTGAATCTCGAAACAATTAATAATCTACTTCCCTTAGTTATATGTGGGTTTGGCTTAAATCTCGTCACTGGTATCTTATTTTTCATTGGGGATCCGATGCGTTACTCGGTCAATATCGGCTTCCAGATTAAGATGGGATTGGTAATACTTGCTGGGCTGAATACGTTGTTTTATTCCTGGAAAATAAAACCAGCACTAGCAAACTGGAGTGCCAGTTCAGACACTCCAATTTCAGTGAAGATTGTTGGTCTTATTTCTTTATTAGCTTGGACTGGTGTACTAGTGCTAGGGCGACTAATTCCTTATGTTGGAACAGGATAGGCTTTAAAGAGGCTATATTGGATCGATGATAACCTCTTTAACTCTTTCGTTGGGTAACTGCTCTTACTTGTATTTCGAGGGATAGAATCGAACTGATGCTCTGGCCGCCTCCGGATCGCAATCATAAGCTTGTAACTGATAATCTTCTCTAGCTGGAAGCCAACGTGTGGTATAAGAAGTTGGTTCGCGGAGAAACATAGGATCTTCTATTGTCAGTGTCATGCGTAGTTCACTTCCCTCCATCCAGTAGCGCTCCGTCACCTTTTTCTGGGAGGAAGAAGGAATGCCGTTATAATCATCGAATCCCGCGACATCGAATACAAAATGGGTGGTTGTGACAAATAACGAACCATTTTCGTAGTGACCTACAGAAAATCCCTGGACGCTGAAATCAGTCGATTTTGGCTCGCGACCGTCCAGCCAAACAGTCCGCAGTTGATCATCTTTTTCGTATCGAAATAACACCCGGTCTGGCCATTGGGTAACCTTCATATGATAAGGATCATACTGAATTGCAGGCGAACTCGCCGGTTGGCAATCGTACTTGGGTGCCATGATCTCTTCCCATACTTCCTGATAGGCTAGAGCTCGTTCGGTCAGTACGGGGAAGTTATCTTCTCCCCATGGGACATTCTCACCATTCACTGGACGTGCTGAGAAACCGCCATTCCAGACACCATCGAGTACGGGAATAGCAGTCGCGGCGCTTTGGCCATTTATTTGAGGATTGGCGTATCCCACTATCAGCGCAAATACAGCCAAAATTGTTACTTTCGCTCTTAATAGCGGATTCATAATTTCTCCCACAGCTTATACTGTTGTACACCTCTTGCTATTTTTGTAAATTTAGCGGCCCGCAGGAGGCTCTTCCACCCGGCCACCTTCAAGGATCGGACTACCATCAGGGTTGGTCATCCTAACGCAACACACGCCGTAGGACCCTTCAGCTCGTGACCGTTGACCCGATACCTTTACACGCTGACCCACTTGCAGAGAGTCGGGCGACCATCCGGCCCGGCGGATACTGACTGGAGCACCTAGTTCCACTTGCCATTCAATAACCTCATCATTCCCCTCTAGCACATTAAGGAAGAGGAAGGCATGGGGATTTCGGAATACCCAACGGGTCACGATTCCCTCGAACTCTACGCGATTCTCGGGATCATAAAAAGGAGCACTTGCATGGTGGGCTATTGCTTCAGCAACTAGAATCGCGAAACCGGCGGTGGCTACAACTGCTACCCATCGGCGAATGCTCATATTTCTCTCCTGTGGTTCGATTGGCATAGGATTATCGTGTTCCAGCCAGAATAATCAGTATCTCAACAGTAGTCAAAGGGGGAAGCGTGTGGTGGGCCTGGAAGGATTCGAACCTTCGACCAACGGATTATGAGTCCGCTGCTCTAACCAACTGAGCTACAGGCCCTGCACTTCTCCTTAATTTGTATGTTCTTTTTGAGACACTTTTAAATTAGATAGAGTCCCTCTACTCAAGCGACTTCGTTTCTAGACATGTCTGTAATTAATCTTTGTAGTAGCTTATAAACAAAATCATGAGTGAACAGTTCGCCAGTGTTCCTATAATTATGACAATTCCCTCTTCAATACTTTTCCGGTAGCATTTTTGGGTAGTTCGTCTAGGAATTGCAAATACCTGGGTACTTTAAATTTCGCCAGTTTCTGGGCACAGTGGCCGAATATGTCCTGTTCGAGTAAGGCTACACCTGGTTTAACTACCAAAAATAACTTGCCTACTTCACCCCATTTTTCGTCTGGAACCCCTATAATGGCGGCCTCGATGACGCCTTCCAACTCATATACTACCGATTCGACCTCTGCTGGATAAACGTTTTCCCCACCGGAGATATACATATCTTTCCAGCGGTCTACAATATAGTAAAAGCCATCATTATCTTGGCGGGCTGCATCACCGGTGTGTAACCATCCGTTTGTGAAAGAGGACTGATTGGCTTCCGGGCGATTCCAGTAACCAGGACAGATAGTTGGCCCCTTCACCCAAAGCTCGCCGATTTGTCCGGCTGTCACATCGACTCCCTCATCATCTACTATACGCGTCTCTGTGTGTAATACTGGCAAACCAACAGAGCCGATTTTTTCAACGAGTTTGTCTTTCGGGAGGGAGAGGCAAGAAGGGCCGGTCTCGGTCATTCCGAAGCCCTGTTTTACAGGAAGTCCTTTGTCTGTCCAGGTAACAAGCGTGGCTAAAGGGACGGGAGCTCCGCCTACCGTGGCATGCTCGACATGGTCGAATTTAGCGGTATCGAAGTCCGGTGTTTGCGCCATGAATTGGTAAATAGACGGTACCGCCAAAAAATGAGTAACACCAAGATTGGGGTCGATAATTTTTTGTAGGCAGTCCGCAGGTTCAAAATTCCGGATAATGATATTGGTCGCTCCGGCATGGACCGCTGGATTTGCGTAACAATTGAGGCCGCCTGTATGGAAAAGTGGGAGTATTACCAGATTCGCACTTTCGGTAGACAAGCCGAGCGGGACAGTGGAATTGATGGCATTAAAAAATGTCATGTTATAAGTGATCATGGCTCCTTTCGGTTTGCCAGTAGTACCCGAGGTGTACATGATAGTTTGTACATCAATTAGGCGAATCCGATTTTCGGAGTCAAATACGAATTTATTTGAGTGTCTCAATAGAGCATCTTCGTAAGGATTGTCAGCAAGATCACGACTTATGCACAGAGTATGTTCGATATCGTAAAGTTTACTAAGTTCGCTTACCTGTTTCTCAAATTCGTAATCGAAAAAGAGCCCGCGCGGAGCAGAGTCTTTAATTATGAATTCAAGCTCCGGAACCGATAAGCGCCAATTCAAAAGCACTGAAATGGCGCCTATCTTGCTGCAGGCATAATAAAACTCTAAATATTCGTTTCCGTTTTTAGCTAGGATAGCGACGCGATCACTTTTCTCTATTTTCCACTGCTCGCGCAGGTAATTGGCAAGCTGGCAGACCCGCTCATTGAATTCTCTGTAGTTGAAGACCTTCTCTGAATCCAGATCGATAATGGCACAATTATTACCATTGACATCACTATGATATTGAGGCCAGTCGTACGCCAATATAGGCTTGTATAACTGAGAATCATTGTTAACAAAATCTATGCTCATAGCTGGGTTCGCCTATACTTTCTGCTACTTTTTAATGTTTGTGCAATGCTGTTCAGTGATGACCTAAAGTTCGATAGCCCGCCTGAAGGCTGGTCGTTCCTTAAGCATAGAATAATACCTTTTTGTACTTGGTTTAAATGAGTTTGAGAGCCCTAGAGATTCGGCCAACACCAGCGCATATCCGATGCAAACATCGGCAATAGTAAATCGGCTTGCACAGAGATAATTCCGATCACTGAGTGCATCTTCCACACAGCGTAAACGCGAAAGAAACCAGCGCTGGTAGTCTTCGGCTACTTGCGGGATTCGACGTTCCTCTGGTTCGAGGCGAGTATAGCGGAGCACTAGAGTCTGCGGGAAAGTTAGAGTTGTATCGCTTCGGTGCAACCAATTGAGATAAATGCTGTAGTCTTTATCGCCAGGTTTCAATCCTAGATCGGTTGGGCCATAGCAATCCACAAGGTATTGGGAAATTCCTGCTGACTCGGTCATGGTTATATCACCATCGATCATTGTTGGCACAGTCCCTAAAGGATTGATATCTAAATAACCTTCATAAGTGGCGCGGGGAGGAAATTCCATTACTATGAGTTCGTAGTCAAGCTCCATCTCTTCTAGGGTCCAGAGTGGCCGCATGGAGCGTGCTCGTGGGCAGTGATAGAGTTTAATTGTCATTTTTCCTTCTTCGCTGTTTTTAAATTAAGACTTGGTTTAATCAGGGCTATCCATTTTTCTACTTGTTTAAGATTTTCTGATGATTTTACACCGTAGCGCTCTTGAATAATCAGGCCGCCCAAAAAGCTTCGCGTCATAGCTAACAGCTGCCTAACCTCTTCTTCGCCTTTAGCCGAGTAATAGGTTGCTATCGCTTGTTCATCCAGAGTCTTGTTCCAGTCCTTTAAAGTAAGAGAAATGCGTTTTTTTAACGCTTTATCTGTTCGGGCGGCGGTGAGTATTTCTAGCAAAGCACGATAGGGAGGCGTGTTGACCAGCTTATTCCACGAATAGAGAATAGCATCCGCGACAGTTTTGATTGAGCGTCCTTTTTCCGTGCGAAAAACCTTTGTACGCAGCAATAACCGATTAGCAGTCGCCGTTATTAGATCTTCTTTACTTGGGAAGTGATGCTGTAACGCTCCTTTGGAACAACCGGCACGGGCAGCGACCAGATTAAGAGACGTTTTAGCATAACCTACCTCAATCAGACAATTGATAGTGGCTTCGCAAATTGCGGCCTGAGCTTTTTCGCTCTTGCTTTGCTGTTTCCCCACAATCTGCTCAAATGCCATAGCTTTTCCAATCGCGTTTTAGGAACACTTTCCAAGTGCTCTGATTTGTTAAATAAGCTCTCATGGAGCCCTACTGCAGACTCAGCCTAACATAGCGATGAACAATCAACCAAGAATAAAGCCATCCGGATGGCTTTTATTTTTGAATTTGAGTATGCTTGAGAGATAGTTTGCAGGTTTATAGATATATCGAGGTAACCGATGGAGATTAAATTCTCTGACAAAGAACAAGCCTTTAGAGATGAACTGGATGATTTTCTTCAGCGTGAGTTGCCCAATGATTGGGCTGAAAAACCAATATCTTGGCCTCACGATTATGCAAGGAGCGGTTACCAGGATGAGGGTGATAGTGTCATAGCTAGCACATTTATGGACAAAGTTGCAGAAAAAGGCTGGTTAACCTTATTTTGGAGAAATGAAGAAGGTAGTCCGGCCTATTCTTATATAGAGCAGGCTATTTTCGAAGAACGCATGAGTTACTACCGTGCGCCGTTATTAGACCAAACCGGTATGGGCATCGTTGCCCCAATGTTACTCCGGACTGGTACAGACCAACAGAAACAGAAATGGTTGCCGCGTATTGCTTCGGGCGAGATAAGCTTCTGGTTGGGCTACAGTGAACCCAATGCTGGTTCTGATCTGGGGAGCGTTAGAACTCATGCAGTGGAAGATGGAGATGAGTACATTTTGAATGGACAGAAATGTTGGTCGAGTGGCGCCCACCTGGCCGATTATTCTTGGATGATTGTCCGTACTGATCCTGAAGCGAGAAAGCACCAGGGCTTAAGCTTTTTCATTGTGGACAACAAAACACCTGGCATTACCATGGATCCAGTGATCAATATTTTAGGGGATCACTCTTTCAATAATGTTTTTCTCAATAATGTAAGAGTCCCTAAAGAAAATCTTGTTGGTGGTAAAAATAGGGGATTTTATAATTTGATGACCGCTTTGGATCACGAGCGCATTACCTTGGTGGGGATAGGTGGTTTTAAACGGATGTTTGAAGAGTTGTTGGACTATGTGAAATCAACTAAGCATAACGGCGAATTACTTGCGGAAAATCAGTCTGTAAGAAATAAAATGGCCAGGATTGCTACTCGAATTGAGATAGGGTACATGCTGTTCTGGCGAACTGCAGAAATGCTGGACCATGCGCAGGATCCGAACGTAGAGTCCTCCATTCTTAAATTAACAGCAACCGAGTTGGCCCGTGACATGGCTGAATTGGCCATGAAAATAATGGGACCTTATGGCCAGCTGTCTGGGAAATCAAAGTGGGCACCGATACGGGGGTTGGTCGCCCGGGGGTTTCTAGAAAGCATTTCCGCCACTATTGGCGCGGGTACCTCGGAAGTTCAACGCAACATTATCGCCCAGCGTGGTCTTGGCTTACCAAGGCACTAGTAATTGCATTAGTCAAAGAGGAAGTAGGTTTTTTAATAGGCGTATTGTCCTCGCTTAATACCTAATACACAGAAGGCTACAAGAATGAATACGGATCTAACCGAAGAGCAAAAAATACTGCGTCAAGCAGCGGAAGAGTTTTTGCGTAAGGAATGCCCAATAGATTTAATGCGCCAACGCAGGGATGACAGTAGGGAATTCGATAGCGCACTATGGCGGAAAATGGCCAATTTGGGCTGGATGGGGGTTGGCATCCAAGAGGAATACGGTGGCTCCGGTGGAAACTTTAGCGATTTAGCAGTATTAATCGAGGCCATGGGGGGTGTGTGTTTACCGGTACCCTTCTTCAGTACGGTAGTAGTTAGTGCCGCCACATTGGAACAGTCTTCGGCCAGTGACCTGAAAACAAAATTGTTGCCACGGATTACAGCGGGGGAGCTAGTCTGTTCCTATGCTGCAACAGAACCGGGGAATACTTACGGCTTGGTGAATATCCAGACACAAGCTGTACCTGACGGAGATGGCTTCAGTATAAATGGCAGTAAGTTGTTTGTGGAATACGCCAGATCAGCAGATTATCTTCTCACTGTCGTCCACGAAGGTAAGGATTTACTAATTTTAATGGTGGACTCCAGTAGCCCGGGCGTAGAAATAGAATCCTACGACACTCTCGACTACGCCGACCAATGTGAAGTGCGCTTTAACGACGTAAAAGTGCCGGTTTCTTCTGTTGTAGCCCGAGGCGGCGAAGCCACAACCTTGTTAAAGAATTTAGAAGAACGATCCGCTGTCGGGAAATGTGCTGAAATCTTGGGCGGAATTCAAGTTGTTCTGGATATGAGTGTTGATTATGTCAAAGACAGGGAACAGTTTGGGCAGGTCGTGGGTTCATTTCAAGCCGTACAGCATCATTGTGCCAATATGGTAGTCGAGGTCGACAGTTCCCGCTACATTACCATGCAGGCAATATGGAAAATCGCACAGGGTTTGCCTGCTACAAAAGAAGTATCCATGGCTAAATCTTACACCAGTGCCGCGGCTATTCGGGTTACCAAGTTGGGGCATCAAACTCATGGTGCTATTTCGTTCTGTGATGAACTCGACATGCATCTCTACCTTCGCAAGGCCCATGCGGCTTCTGTTGCTTTTGGGGATGAGGAGTACCATCTGGAAAAAGTGGCGAAGGAACTTGGGCTTTAGCTTTACGGCCCTGAAGAATTTAAGAGCTATCTCAGCTGATTGACAATTAGCAATAATTTTAGGGAGGTTACATGCCCGCACTAGAAACCAGTCTCGATGTCAGGTCAGAAGCGTTCGAGAAGAATCGAGCTGACATGCATGATTTACTGAACATTATGAATGGGTTGCTAACAGAAGCCGCCGAGGGCGGAGGCCCGGAAGCCATGGCCAGGTTGCGTTCGCAAAACAAAATGCCGATTCGAGAACGTATTGCTCATGTACTAGATCGGGATTCCCCCTTTTTGGAAATTAGTCCTCTGGCAGCTTGGCGCTCGCCTTTTGCGGTGGGTTCTGGCTTCGTTGTGGGTATTGGCGTAATCGAAAGTGTGGAGTGCCTGATTTTAGGCCACGATCCCTCAGTCCGCGCAGGGGCATTCAATCAATTCAACTCCAAGAAGCTCATGCGGGGTTTGCAAATTTCTAGAGAGAATCGCTTGCCCTATATACAGTTTGTGGAATCAGCCGGTGCCGATTTGAGGGGCCAAGGCTCTGACGAAGACCCGGAGGAGGCCATTCAACGTGAGATTGGACACTTTGCTGAGTCGGGTCGCTTGTTCTACGAAATTACCGAGTTATCCAAAATGGGAATACCGACGGTATC
>Ga0209034_10000266_pt1 | contig 26086 bp, 20 predicted proteins | sample MarorgKNORR_S2LV_2_FD_188219 | JGI IMG/M metagenome (GOLD analysis project Ga0209034, IMG submission 188219) | Marine microbial communities from the Southern Atlantic Ocean, analyzing organic carbon cycling - 250m_A/KNORR_S2/LV (SPAdes) (version 2) | ecosystem: Environmental > Aquatic > Marine... | reverse complement strand
TCTGACCAAACACGCTGAACGGAACAACAAGAACACAAAACACCAGTAAGAAGTCTTTCTTGATATGCTCAGTCATTGTTTTACGGTAAAAGAGTTTCATTGAATTTCCCCGTTGTCCGAGCTAGTTCCACCAAAAGTTCTTCCATTTGTTGCCAATAATTAGCTTCCAGAAAATCAGCCTTGCGCCCTCGCAATATAAAAACAGTGCGCTCTAATTCCTGCATTCTGGCTTTAAGAGCTAATTGCTCCCGAGACAAGTCCGCTTGGCTGTCGACCAAGGTATCGATATACGCAATCTCCGCTAGCCTACCATCTATTGCGTCGGAGTTAGGCTCCAGAGCAAAAAGCGCATCACCATTGTCATCTAGACCGGCATGTTCGGATGCCAACCTACCCTGTTCCTCGTACCAAGCTTCAACATTGCTCTTAGCGTACTCAAACGCTTCTAGCATCGATACCCGATTGTTCTTGTCCCGATCCCCATTGCGGTTATCCAGCGCTTCGATGAAATACCGTGAAAATACGGGATCGTAGCGCTCCGAAGGAGATCGAGTTGATGAAATTACCACTCGTCCTTCACTTGAAAGCGAGGCCGAAAAACCGTAACTCGCACTGGTCGTGTTTATAATGGCGATGTCTTGTTCATCGAATTGATCAAGCAACTCAGCAAATTCGAGACCTGTAATATCCGGGCCGACAATATTGAACTTTGCCTCTTCTTCAGACCCGGATCCGTGTCCAATCAGATATAAGGTGATCTGGTCACCGGGTTCGACTTGTTCCCTTAGATCTTGTAGTCCCTGTTCAATTCCAGCTCGATCACATGCACCATCTACACGCTCACCTCCAGTAAAATCGGTTTGTCCCCGATCATACAACAGACTTATAGTGTCAGAGCTATAGCCATAATCCCGAGCTAAGATATCGTGTAAGGAAAACGCCCATTGCCGGAATTTCGATTTATTTTCCTCACCCACTGAGGGTCCCACCATTATCACGGCGTACTTGGTGGAATTGGCGCTATCCAGAAAAAAGTTACTACCATTTTCCAGCCCTGAGGGCTGAGCAAGAACCTGAGCACTCATTCCAAAAAGAGTCATCATGACAACCAATGCTTTGATATTTCTCATAAATCCACAACTCACCATTCGGCTTTTCCCAATCTTCGTCTTACGAAAGCCCACGCATACGCCTTGCTATCCAATCTATGCACATTATCAGGATCAACAAACCCAGTAACCAAGGTTGATCCCACAGATCAATCTGAACCTCCCGTGAATACGCATTGGGGGTAAATTCGACAGCATCAGCGAGGCCGTCCGATTCAGCGAGACTAAAGTAGCTGCCACCACTGGCGTTGGCAATACGAGCTAGAAGGCCGGCATCCATCTCAGCATTGGTGTACTCCCGTAGCGACGGAGTGACAACAAATGCTGCTCGCTTTTCTGAGCTATCTGCACTGGCGCCTCCTGCTGCACTAGCTACATCGACCAGCAGATTATAGACTCCCTCATCTTCCACGGTAAAACTGGCCCCGTATACACCCTCCTCTTCGATATTCCATTCCATAGGAATATCTGTGGTCTGATCCATTGGATTAGTAGTTTGCATCCAAAGGGCTGCATCGTTGTCCGGTTCGTACTGATCATTTAAAACCTGGGCCGTAACATTAACCTCGTCGCCCACATTATAGAACTCCTGATCGAACTCTATCGTAATACGTTCCGGAGCTGTGGCGCTTAGCCACCGCAATACCTGGCGCCAGATGGTTTCATGAGACAGGTCAGCAGAGGGCTGCATCATCTGCCATCGCCATGTACTAGCGGTGTTAACAGACATACTGCGACCACTTCCGTAGCGCTGCGACGCGATAATTGGCAAAGCCTGGTTCTGATACTGCAATAATGGATGTTCAAGAAGGACGGTCGCACCAGGCTTGATACGCCCGGTGACATATACGCCCTGCAGCTCAGGGAATTGTCTCCATAAATTTAGATTCTCCGAATCGTCAGTTGAGAGACGCAGCTGGGGAGAGAATTCGCCATTATTGGTCAGCCTAGGGAAATACAATTCCCCAGTCGGGTGATCGCCACGACGGATTCCACCACGAAGATGAGGTGGTAGGAAATTCTCTTCTACTAGCGTTACCGGCAATATATCGGCTATTGGAGAGCTAATGAATTCTACATCCACCATACCGCTCATCAGAAAGCCACCACCTCTTTCCGCTACGAAGTCCTCGATCATCTGGAGCTGATCTGCGTTAAAAAAGTTTTCTTCAATGTCTCCAAGAATAATGGCTTCATACTGATATAAGGTTTCCTTGTCCCTAGGAAAGCCACTGCTGAGTTCCGTTGGCGACTCGACGCCCTGGCGATAAAATTTTTCAGGTCCGGTTTGCAGATAAGTTGCTAGTCGCAAGGAGCGATCATCTTCAACGGCACGCCGAATGAACTTGTACTCGTTACGAGGATGTCCTTCAATATAGAGAATATCCAGCGGTGGCTTCTCAGTATTGTCTACTAGAAAACTATAACTGTTGTTTTGTTCAATTATCTCTCCGCTTTGCAGCTCGACCTCAAGATCATACACAATTAGCTCTGGTCGTTCTGGATTCAACTGGAGTTCATAACGTCGTGGTACTCCCTCTGCTCCCAAAATCACTACCTCGGACTCAACCTGATTGTCTCTATCCATGATAGATAATTCTATTTCCTGACCTTCATAGCCGCGGTGATCTAAGGCAACAGAAACATTGAATACTGAGCCTTCGAGAACAGTTTTCGCTGCAGTTACATCAACAATGCCGATATCTTGAGGTATCTCTTCCTGGCCTACTCCTACGGTAAAGATAGGAATCTGACGATTGCCAAAATCTTGAGCCTGATTTACCGGATCGTTCTCGCCATTATCGGCGCCATCGGTAACCAGAACTAAGCCACCCAGTGGTAGTCCATTTAATTGGTCATCCACATACTTAAGGGCCTGGTCGATAGAGGATGCTGTTCCCTCCTCGGTTAATCCATCTAGCCCTGCTATACGTTGGGTTTCTTTATCGAAACGGAAAGTGCGAATTTGGAAAGATTCGGAAAGTTCATCGACCAATCCGTTTCTAAATATATTTTCCTCAATACCCTGCCGGCGCGATTGACCTGCATCCAAATCCTCGATCGACATGCTCTGGGAATCGTCTATTAGCATCCCGAGATAGGTTTCTTGAGGAGCTACCTGAAACGTAGTAATGACAGGTCTTAACAAGCAGAACAGCAAGATAACTAGTACGCTGGAGCGGGTCACTACAAAGAACGTTTTCCAGACAGTTGAAAGGGGTCTGGTCGTTCTTAGGTAGGTTAGCCACACCGCGCCCACAATGAGCGCTACAAGAAACGAGAACAGATAGGGACTTATTCCGTAGGCAAAACTGAAAGTGCCTTCTTCTATCGAAGTGAACAGATTGGGTATGGTGTATTGCATTACTACTGGGCCTGGTCAGCAGTCCCCGGGTTTTCTGACAATACACGATAGTAATTTTCTACCAATTCGCGATATTCGTCTGGAATATCCTCATCAACGGTGGCAAACAACTTGTTATTGATGTTGTCCAATTCCGCCTGGGCTCGTAGGGCACCTTCGAGTTCAAGAATCGGTTCCAATAGTTGTCTAAACAAATCTGGTTGATTAAGAAATTCCTCTATGTCCTGTTGCGTTAACTGTTGACGGATAGATCGCGCATTTCCCCAGGGCAGGTTATTGCCATCAGTACGGATTTCGCCACTTCCGCCAATCCGGTTTTCATTGGGCCCTCTACCCCCGCCTACTTGTTGGCGTCCTCCTTGAGGATTCCCCTGTCCTGACTGACTCCCAGGCTGGCGACCACCAGCTTGCGCCTGTTGTTGTAGTTGTTGCTGAAGAGATTGGGCTAGCTCCTGTGATCGCTGTAGTTGTTCCCTAAGTTCACGCACTGAAGGAGCGCCGCCGCCTGGTTGCTGTCCAGCTTCGTTAAATGCTAGCGCTTGTTGTTCCAACTCCTCAATTTGTTCGCGCAAAGCTTCCACATCGCGTGCTGCCTGTTGAATCTGATCAGACGCGGAATCTCCCTGAGACGGACTAAGTGCTGCAAGACTCCTGGCAAACTCTTCAATCTGTTCCTCAAGCTCGCGTTCGATGTCGACTGATAGATTTACCATGCCATTGCGCAGCACCCTGTTGCTAGTTGCCATTTCTTCCCTTATTGGGCGTAGTTCCCTTGAGGCTGCTTGAGCCTGTGACATTAAGCGCTGATCATCGTTATCACCACGAGCTATGATAGCTCGTAACATGTCTTCGATTTCTTCGAGGTCACGCTGCTGTTGCTGTTGATCTTCAATCAGCCCTTGCATGCTCTCATCTCGACGCACTGATTGCCGAGTCTGACCTAGACCTTGCTGACGACTTGCATCTTGCAACGATTCCTGCAACTGGCGTTGTTGTTCTAGTAACTGTTGGCCACGCTGACCTAGGTTTTGTGCCAATTGATTCACCGACCGCTCACCCTGCTCATTGAGTTCGCGTTGTTCCTCTCGCAGGTTCTCCAAGGCTTTCTGACTCCGAGCAGCTGCTATGGAAGCCGTTTCACTCTGGGAAGCTTCCTGCATTTGCTGAGCAGCCCGCTGCAAAGCTGTCTGTTGTTGCGAGCCACCTGAAGGGCTACCCCCTGACGAAGATTGAGATTGGGATTGGGACTGTTGGCCGCTTTGAGATGGCGAAGATGAACTCTGCTGACCACGCGACATCTGCTGCGCCAATTGCGCCACTTCACGACTTAGCTGTTCCTGTTGGCGCATCAGCCGTTCGAGTTCCCGGCGTTTTTGTTCTTCTGTCATCTGGTCTTCGCGCCGCGCAAGATTGCGTTGCGCTCTTGTAAGGCCTTCCTGGCGGCGCGCCAATTCTTCCAGCTTATTCACTTCTTCCTGATTTTCTCGGTTCCCACCACCAGCACTGTTCGGTGTCTCATAACGATTTTCCAGTTGACCCATTTCCATTTCAAACAATTCCCTTAAATCTTCGCGTTCCTGGCGTGCTCCGCCACCACCGCCGCCGCCACCACCACGTTGCATGCTAACGTTAGTGCGGTTAATACTGGCTTCGGCCCGCAGAATAAATTGCAGGGCAAGCTGTTCCGGTTCTAGAGCACTGGTAATCTGTTCAAGATCAAGCTCATCTGCAGCCACGTTCATTTGCTCGATGGCCAAAGATAAATTTTCTACGGCAGAATCGTACGTATCGTCAGAAAAATTTAGCCGCTCAGCTAACCGGTCTATGGACATACGAGCTCGCCCGGTTGCTTCTTTTTGTGATTCAGCAATTATCTCGGCGTCGTTGCTAAACTCATCTGAAGATACCTGTCCCTGTCTGTTCTTTAGTTTCCAAGTGGCCGCAATTATATCTTTCTGTATAGAGACCAATGCGCTGCTGTCGCCGCCACCCCCTTGGCCTCCACCACCCCCTTGGCCTCCACCACCTCCATTGCGTCTAAATTCCTGGTCAGTGGGAATAACTTGCAGGAAGTAGATATCAGATATAACTTCGGATGGCCCCTCTAAAGTATTATTATCCGTAAGAGTCAGGAAGTAGCTCACGAAATCACCCGGTTGTACTTCTAAATCTTCCAGGTATATAAGCTCTTTTCCGTCCGCACTTCGCGAGTTAGCTTCCCCGAGAAAGTCAACTTCTACTTCACCGCTACCCACCACACTGTAATTCAGTTTAAATTCGCTGAGCCCATAGTCATCAGTTGCACTGGCTTCTAGCACAACTTCTTCCAGAGGCATCACATCCTGATCTCGGCCTGGTCGTTGCAGAGCTAATTCAGGTGGGGTGTCCTCAATGGCACGAATAAAATAATCCAATGGATTCTGACTTTCTAAATCTGAGAAGTCAGTGGCTTGAATACGATACACTCCATCTTGGTTAACCATGAATGTACCACTGCCAGAGTTGCCCTCAATGCTTAGCTGAATATCTTCGTATGTAGCTGTCGTACTGATCGCTTCCTCGTCTGTATTGTAGCTCTCATCGAACTCCACGTGAGCCCTTGCTATAGCTTTGTTGAAAGTAACCAGGAATTCGACACGAGTTCCTTCCGGTACAATCATGTCTCCGCTGTCCTCTTCCACCATATCCTCTATGCCAGTGTACTCAGGATAATCGAAGGCAAGAGCTATTTGCTCGACCCGAGGAAGGTCAAACAAGCTGATCTGATATTGAGGCGAACTCTGTTCACCACGCTCACTAAAAGTTACATAATACGTGGTGTCCTCAACAAGCGAAGGGATAAAGTAACTGTAGGTGGCGCTCTCGTTACCAGTTCGGTCACGCGGCATAGATACATCCCGCCAGTTTAGATTATCGTCTTGCAGTCGCAGATTGATAAAATCCGGGACAGCATTGGTCACACGTGCGGCAATGGTTACACCATCCCCGCGCTGCATTTCAATATCGCCTGGCTCCACACTAACTTGGATATCTGCAAGTACCTCTACCAGCTGAACCGGCTCTTCGATGGAAAAAGGCCATGCCAACCTGCTGACTGCATTCAACAGCAAGTCTGAAGTAACGAAGAGAACAGCCACCGAACCCACTATGGTGACTGCTGAAGCAAACGATATCCAAGAACTCCGGGCGGGTGTTACTGTTTCAACTTCATGTTGTTGCTGTTGAACATGATCTTGAGCATCCTGCCAGAGCTGTTGGATAAACTGTTGCGAAACGCCCCGTTTGCCTTGAATTAAATCTTTTTCACTGAATTCCAGCGAAGTGATGAGGCGTTGTTCCAGATCAGGAATGTGATCTTCAACATAGTGAGCAAGACGCCGATCATCTGTGTGCCTCCTGTTTAGAAGCCACACCAAGCGCCATATTAATGTTGCAAATCCAGTCAGAGATAAAGCAAATAGGAATATAGTTCCCGCTTTATCCAGATCTGTCCATATTGATACAGCGCTTACCAATAAAATCAGTAGCGCGGTACCAATGGCAAAGAAGCTGCCCTGCTTTAGAATGAATAGATTACGGCGACGCCGGCGCAGATTCTTAAGGGTAGCTCGAAGACTTTCGAATGTGGAGGAAGACATAGAGGCTCTTCAGTCTAATATGTATGATGACTTACTTACGATTACAGGGCTGTTCCTAATAGAAATCTATACAGCCCAACGATATCTACTCGAATAAAACTATCAGCTCTGGGGAAACGCCTCTTAAAAACTACGCTACCTAACGCAATCATGCGCCTCAACTGACTATTAAAGCCGGTAGATCTTTCCATTTACACGGTATTAACTATCCCATTAACCCGCACTGAAAAGCAAGGATTTAAAGGCCAGATTGCGGACAAATACAAGCTAAAACAGTCAAGTGAACTGATACTCGATTCAGCTAACGGAAATTATTGAATTTACAACAATTGTTTACTTAAGGACGCTATTGATAAGAAAGACTTTTAACCTAGCGGGATGCACTGTATCCCATTTCGAATGGGCGGTAATGTTTAGAGTCTTTTGGGAAAACCTTAATATTACCTTCAGTTACAGCCGCAATAAGCTCTTTGAGCGTGCGGTGAAGGGCAATATCTTGCAGTGTTACTCTAGTTGGCCTAGGCAATACTATAGTTTCCTCGTCAGCTTCCGCCAACGCGGCTCCGGGTGTAATCCAACGGTGCTCGAGAATTTCATCATTATCCACCCTTACAGAGACCTGGTCATAGAGTGGGCATACAAAAAACCAGGTACTGAAACGTCTCGGTTGCTTTGGAGGTGTAGTCCAGTGAGCCGTATGTATGAGCTGCTCTTCACTTATCTCGATGCCTGCTTCTTCCCAGGTTTCACGGACAGCTGCCTTCAAGGCCGCAGGGTATACGAGATCTCTTCTACTGCTTTTATAATCTTCAGCATCAATCCTGCCCCCAGGAAACACCCAGTGACCTCCGTGAAATACAAGACGCGAATTCCGTTTAAGCAATAAAATTTCAATATCAGAATGCACTTGAGATTCCCGCACTAACACCACAGTAGCTGCCGGTACAGGCTTAATATTAGTCATGATTCTTTACTAACGGTATTTTTGCCCAGCGATGATAACCAATTTTCCCGACTGGTGTTGGGGTAATTCAATGGAACCTAGAGATTTACTCCTACACTCAATGTTCATAGAATCCCGCCACGTTTAGACAGATTAATTCTTAAACAAAACTGAAAAACCTTAGATTGGAAACGTACAGAGAGGACTACCTATGACCATTAGTTTTAAAGATAGGGTTGCGATAGTTACAGGAGCCGGTGGAGGCTTGGGTAAACAGCATGCCTTGGAGTTGGGTCGCCGTGGCGCTAAGGTAATAGTCAATGACTTGGGCGGTAGCGTTGATGGTACCGGTGGTTCGAAGTCGGCCTCAGAAGCTGTGGCGGAGGAAATTATTGACGCAGGTGGCATAGCTATGGCCAGTGGTGCATCTGTATCCAATCTGGACGCTGTGCAGAGCATGGTGGATGGCGCCGTGAACGAGTGGGGCCGCATCGATATTCTGGTTAACAATGCCGGCATACTGCGCGACAAGACGTTCACCAAAATGGAACTGACCAATTGGCATGCCGTATTGGATGTTCATTTGACAGGTAGTCTCAATGCCACTAAATGCGTGTGGCCCATCATGGTCGAGCAGAATTATGGCCGAATCGTAATGACTACTTCGACCTCAGGTCTTTTTGGTAACTTCGGACAAAGTAATTACGGTGCTGCCAAGTTGGGACTAGTGGGATTTATGAATACATTGCGGTATGAAGGCGCCAAGTACAATATCTTCACCAACTCAATAGCTCCTATAGCTGCAACGCGCATGACCCTAGATCTACCAGGTTTTGAAGACAGTCCCGAAAAACTCGCTCCAGAACTTGTTACCCCTGCGGTAGTTTTCTTATGCAGTGAGAACGCTCCGAACGGTCGAATTATCCAGGCAGCAGGAGGCCGTTACTACTCTGCCGATATAAGGGAAAACGAGGGTGTAACCCTGGGAACAACCGCAACGGCAGAAGACATCGAAGGAAATATCGAATCCATTCTCAATATGAACGAGAATAAAGGTATCCTGGAAAGAACCCCACACCGATAAGATAAAAAGGGGCAGACGGACCAAACTTCAAACCCTCTTGATCAATATTCGATTATGCTCCTTTCCGATCAGCATGCACCTGCTTAACTGATTCTCGAGTGGCAAGCAGATCGGAATGCGCCGTAATTTGCGGTATCTCACTACGCACGTTCCAATCCCACGTCTTCTTGCAGACTTGAGTCACCGGTGGAACAGCAAAAAAGAAATAAAAGTCAGCAAAAGTGAGATCTGTTCCCGCAATGTAGGGATCAAATTTGCCGATACGCTGTAGCGCGGTAAACCCTTTCTCCAATAAGGGCTTCACAGTGCTTTTTTCCTCATCGGAAGCAGAACGGCCAAAGTACACGTCGCCATATAGTCGTCGGCCGGGTAGCTCGATGTAAAGCTCTATATAGCGGATAAGCTCCTTTACTTTAGCCTTTGCAAAAGGATCATCCGGATATAAGGATGGTCCATCACCGAGGATATCGACATAGTCGAGTATAACCCCGGTCTCTGTTAAAAACCCCTGATCGGTTTCTATACAGGGGACCTTCCCCATTGGACTCTTGGCTAGATATTCTGCCTCTTGGTTTGGTTTGACCAAGACTTCCTCAAACAATATACCCTTTTCGATTAAAACAGCCTTGACTATGTTGTAGTAGTTACTCAAAGGCATGCCATACAATTTGATGCCCATTTATGTTCCTCTCTAAAGGCGTTTCCTACTAAATTAAATCGAATTAAAAATGGCGGGTGGAAGTTAAATCGGTAGTAATCAGATTATTCAAATCGCACCAAAGCTATGCAGATAACATCTTTTTTCTATGTAGTCCCGCTTGAAACTAACCGTTGCTCTCTTAGTTAACTTGTTCAAGCCGAGGAAACACAATCACCTGACCTATCTGAATACGATTGAAATCCAGTTCAGGATTGTATTGACGTAACAACCAGATCGGCGTGGAATAGCTATTTCGTGCTATTTGGCCAACATTGTCACCCTGTTCTATACGGTACTGCTCAACATCCTGAATACGGTAATTACTGAAAAACTCCCGCTGCAGGGTTGAATGAAAATCTCGCCTTTTTAACTCGAACTCGGCAATATTTATTCTCGAGAAATCCAGCTTCAGTCGTTCCCCTATTATGACAGGGTCTCGAAAAGCCAGATTGTTGAGTCGACGAATATCCCAGGCCCGTATGCCAAGCCAGTCTGCATAGTGCCCTAAAGTTTCCGATGCATGTATCTCAACCGTGTTATTGCTCGCGACCGAGTAGTCTGAAGGATCTGCTGCCAATGCTTCAGTTAGCTGCTCATTACTCTCCGCCAGGTCTAGAGCAGGATCGATAGCGATAGCCTGTTCTTCTTCAAGTGTTACGGTAGAGTCCAGCTCCTGGTTATCTGGCAATACCGCTGCCGGTGGCAGCAGTTCTTCGTTAAGCGCCAATTGCGTCGATGGTTCTTCCTGCAATTCCGGTTCAATAATGTCTACTTCTACCCCGGAAACTCGACCAATTGAAGCAATTGCCGCATCAGCTTCAACCACAACTTGCACTTGGCTTGATTCTACAGCAGCCAACTGCCCTCTATCTGGCTGGAAACCAGGCAAGGAAAGTTGTTGGCCTGGATAGATGCGATTACGATCTTGGATACCATTATTTCCCAATAAAGACTGCTCGGTTACACCATAACGAGCAGCGATGAGCGAAACCGTATCGCCTCTCCGCACAGTGTAGAAGCCTTCCTCGGATGTGGATGCTTGGACACTAGAAAGAAATTGCTGACCACCGCTATTACCCTGCGGTAACAGTAGACGTTGACCTATCTGGATTCGATGACGGTTAGAAAGCTGATTGAGGGCCACCAATCTCGAAACAGAAGTATCAAAGCGTCCGGCTATGACAGAAAGGCTGTCGCCTCTCTCGACAACATATGCAACGTCGGGAGTCTGGACGGAAAATTTAAAATCCTCCGGCACCATTGCCAGCAAGTTCCCTGTATTTACAAGCCCTTGCCGTACCTTGAGAGGGAAATTGACAGGTATTCGTTTATTTCCCTCCCATACAGCCGGGCGTAACGCCGGATTGTCCACCCGTAACTGTTCCAAGCTAACACCAATGGCGCTGGCAAAGACTTGAGCATCTACATAGGCATCAGTCTCTACTTCTCGAAAATTCGGCGCAGGATTGAATTGAACATCACCGAAGTACTCTTGCGCATTGTTTTCGACATGCATCACAGCAAGAAACTGGGCATAGAAATTCCGGGACGCAAAGCCGAACGCTCGCCCGCGATAGTTAGCCACAATTTTTTCAATGTCAGTAGTGCCAGTCTGGCGCACTGCGCGCGAGATGCCACCTGCACCATGGTTGTATGCAGTGAGAGCTAACGGCCAGGTACCCAGTACAGAGTAATTGTACTCCAGCAGACTCATGGCAGCATAAGTAGCAATATAGGGATCCATGCGCTCATCCACAATGTGATCAATACGCATGAAGCGTTGGCCAGTTGCTCGCCCGAATTGCCACATGCCAGCTGCTGATGCACTGGAGTACGCCCGGGGATTAAATGAGGATTCCACATGGGGAAGCACACCTAGTCCGACGGGGAGATTTTTCTCGCGGATAACCTGGTTAATATGAGCACGATAGGCTCCGGAACGTCTTAGGCCGCCCAGGAATCGGTCGGATTGTCCCAATTGGAACCTCACGTTGGAGGCTGCTGTCTGAAGAGCTTGGTTGCTGATACCCCTAGGCCATAGGGCCATGATTTCACGCTGTGAGCTAGTTAATCCATCTCTTTTCCCACTCGCCAATAATAGCAAGTCTTCGCGAATCTCGGACCGCTTAGCCTCTCGCTCCTGACGGTCGTTGGAAACACGTGCGTATATGACAGAAAGGTTCTGGGAATCGTGAAGAAAGCCACTCTGAGTATCGACTTCGGTGTAAACTTTGATCCAAAAATTTACGGCCGGCTCAAGTTCTGGGGGACGCGGGAAGTCATCCGGAGCCTGCGCCAAAGCCGATGCAGTCGCTACCAAAAAGGTATTCAGCGAAAGTCGAATTAGCAGTCCGCACAGCCAGGGATTTTGTAGTCGATGTTGGATTTTTGCCAAAAAAACCAAGCGGATCCAGCCTCTTTCAGTGTGTTTACAAACCACTCATATTTTTATGACCCAAACCTTAGCAATATTGACTCACATCGCCAAGTGAAAATTTATAGGCCTCTGTGACTTTATCGCCTATTTATATTTCTACTTGATGATCAGAAAAAAAGAGCGCCCGACCATAAAGACCAGCTTATGGATGTCCTTCAAGATCTGCTCCTTCTTTCAATGGAATCATTAAATCTTCCCGAGTTACTTTCATATAAATGATAACGTTGGAGGCAATATAAACGGATGAATAAGTACCAATTATTACTCCAATAATCAGTGCTACGGCAAACCCTTGCGTTGATTCTCCGCCTATAATCAGGATGGAAAATAGAACCAGTAACGTAGTAAACGACGTGATCAATGTGCGGCTAAGAGTTTGATTCAGCGACTTATTCACCATTTCAATAGGTGTACCTCTCCGCATACGCCGAAAGTTTTCCCGAATACGGTCTGACACCACGATAGTATCATTCAATGAATACCCAATAATGGCCAACATGGCTGCAAGAGTATTCAGGTTAAACTCCATGCGAACCAGCGAAAAAATACCAAGTGTAACAATCAGGTCATGGGCGAGTGCAACAACAGCCCCCACGGAAAACTTAAACTGGAAACGCACAGCGATGTATACCATGATAATTCCCAATGCCACCAACATACCTAACCCGCCTTGCTCCGCAAGCTCTTCACCAACCTTAGCACTGACGTAGTCCGAACCTAGAAGCGAAATTTGAGCGTCACTGTTCGAGCGCAATAGGGCAGCAATGGTAGCTCCGACTTCTACTGCCTGGCCCGCCTGATCCTGGACATCAACCGTTTCATCAACCGGCAAAATAATACGGATATCGCGGTCGGTACCAAAACTGACAACTACCGCATCTTCATATCCATTATTTTGAAGAATTCCGTTAACTTCATCGAGATCAACCGTTCCGCCATAATTTAGCCGAACAGATGTACCACTCGTAAAGTCAAGGCCGAATTCCAAAGAATTTATGGTCAGGGAAATAATGGAAACAACCACAAGCAAAGCGGAGATTGCTGCTGCAATCTTGCGCACACCCATGAAATCAATTTCCCTGCCAAGGATCATTTGCTATACCATTTAATTAATGTAATCAGGTTGCTTGTGCTTGCTTTGAAGAACGGTAGCGGCCAATAGAAAGTTTCTGTACGCTCCGCCCGCCGTAAATCAGGTTTATTAATGATCGAGTGCCAACAATCGCAGTAAACATAGAAGTGAGAATGCCAATCATCAGCGTCACTGAAAACCCTTTGACAGGGCCAGTACCGATTGTAAATAACACCAGGGCAACCAGAAACGTTGTCAGATTGGCATCAAGAATTGTTGTAAATGCACGATTATATCCTGCATCTATGGCTTGCTGAGGTGGCACTCCGTTGCTGAGCTCTTCACGAATCCTGGTAAAAATAAGCACATTAGCATCCACCGCCATACCTATCGTCAGGACAATACCAACTATGCCGGGCAGTGTAAGGGTGGCAGGCAAGAACGAAGATAGCACCGCGAAAATAAGCAGAATGTTCATGATCAAAGCAACATTAGCGGTCATCCCGAACACTCGATAGTAGAACAGCATAAACAAAACCACGAGCACTGACGCTACCTGGACTCCTCTTAAGCCTGCTTCCAAATTTTCCCTACCCATGGTCGGACCGATGACACTCTGCTCAACAATCGTCATCGGTGCCGCCAGCGAACCCGAACGAATTAACAAGGATAAGTCATTCGCCTCTCTAGCGGTTAAACCGGTAATAACAAAGGTACGCGGAAGAGCTGTACGTATCGTGGCATGACTTATCAGTCGCTTGTCTTCATAAAACTCGATTTCTTCCACTTCTTCGCCGTCTTCATTCAAAGAGGTATTAGTTCGCGATTTAGTTTCGATTAGAAGAATGTCCATCATGCGCCCGACGTTATCTCGAGTCACACGATTAATCTGTGTGCCTCCCTGCGCATCGAGATTGATCTGAACCTGCGGTAAGCCATTCTGATCTAGAGTAGAACGTACGTTACTAACCCGGTCTCCCTGAAGGATCACGTCATTATCGACATTGACTAGCAATCCTTGGTACTCGTAAGGCTCATATGAAAGGCTCGTTGCTCCGATTTCAGCTTCTAAGTGAAATTCAAGAGTAGCAATTCTCTGCAAAATACGGATGGCCTGAGCAGGATCCTGCACGCCGGGTAACTCAACCACGATCCGGTTAGCTCCTTGTTGTTGAACCGTAGGTTCGGCCACACCAAGAGCATCGACACGATTTAGCAGTGTAGTGCGATTGGCTTGCAAAGTGTCGCGGTGGACCTGAAGAATTGTATCCGCGGTCATCCGCATATCGAGGATAAAGATATCTCCGACGTCACGATTCTGAAATAGCATTTCCGGGAAGTTGTCAATCAATTCTGATCGCGCCTGGGAACGCTCCCCCGCATTAGCAAAGCGCACTTCGAGATGAGAATTGCTGATCAAGTTGAGACCTCGAGTGCGAATGCGTTCTTCCCGTAATATCGTCCTGACATTACTAAGATTGTCATTCATGCGCCTCTCCAATGCAGCATCCATATCTACCTCCATCAGGAAGTGCACGCCCCCTTGGAGATCAAGGCCGAGATTCATCTTACCGGCACCTATTGCTTGCATCCAGTTTGGTGTAGTGGGAGCAAGATTCAGGGCTACAATGTAGTCAGCGCCGAGAGCATCTTCGATAGCTGTTTTCGCGCGCAGTTGATCCTCTACAGAGTCAAAACGAACCAGTAGATTCGTGTCATTACCTTCAACACCAAAAAATTCAACCTGGGCAGCTTCCAATGCTGTTGTAACAACTTCTATGTCTGCGGAATTGAGACTGAGGCCTTCAGTAGTAATCTGGAGAGCTTCATCATCAGGGTAGAGGTTCGGAACGGAATACAATAGGCCCCACAGTACTATCAATAGGACCAAAAGATTTTTCCATAATGGGTATCTATTCAGCATCTTTAAGTTCGCAATTGCAGGCCTTATACCTGGTTAATTGTCCCCTTAGGCAGCGCGGCAGCAACTGAAGATTTCTGAAGTTTCAATTCAACACCATCCGCAACCTGCATGCTCATATAGTCATCAGTCACTTTGGTGACCTTACCTAGTAACCCACCTGAAGTCATAACTTCATCTCCTTTTGAAATGCTTGCAACTAGCTCGCGATGCTCTTTCGCCCTTTTACTTTGCGGACGCCACAGGAGCAGGTAAAACAGCAGAAACATACCGCCAAATAGGATTAAATTTTGCCACACTGGTGGTCCCTGGGCAGTTCCCTGGGCATAAGCAGTCGGAATAAGAAGATCTAATGGATTCATAAATATTTTCTCGTACTTTGCTGTCAGGTGGTTTTGAAAAGGGACTCATATCATCTCCTTTTCGCCGTTTTTTAGTTCCCTCTACTCTTAGTTATTAATATTGATTATTTGCTCGTTCGGACAATTGTGGTGTTAACGCGCAGTAATTCTAGTCGATCTCAGCTATTTCATGTCGCAGCAGGTTCCACGTCCTCTAGACACTGTTGTTCCCGTTGAAATTGACCCACGAAGTCGCCCAATCTACCTTGTTCTATTGCTTCGCGCAAACTCCTCATGAGCTGCTGATAGAAGTGCAGATTGTGAATCGTATTGAGCTGAGAACCCAGTATTTCCTTACACTTGTCCAAATGGTGTAAATAAGCACGACTAAAATTCTGGCATGTATAGCAGCCACACTTTTCGTCAAGGGGGCCAGTATCTTGTCGGTAGCGGCTGTTGCGCAGCCGAAGCAAGCCATGGGAAGTAAAAATATGCGCGTTACGAGCATTTCTCGTGGGCATGACGCAATCGAACATATCAATGCCCTGAGTCACGGCATAGACGATGTCTTTAGGTGTTCCAACACCCATCAAGTAACGGGGTTTCTCGGAAGGCATAGCGGCGGCGGTATGGACAACTATATCTTCCATTTCGGCTTTCGACTCACCGACTGACAGACCTCCTATCGCGTAACCATCAAACTCACTTTCTTGGAGGCGAGCTAATGACTCATCTCGCAAGCTCCTGTACATAGAACCTTGCACAATACCGAACAACGCTGAAGGATGTGTACCGTGAGCAACCTTACAACGCTTTGCCCAGCGCAATGAAAGCTCCATCGATTTAGCTGCTATTTTCTCCGAAGCTGGGTAAGACGTACATTCGTCAAACACCATGATGATATCAGCACCGAGCTGTTGCTGAACTTCGATAGAGGATTCAGGACTGAGGAATATTTCACTACCATCCACCGGAGACCGAAACTTCACACCTTTCTCCGAAATTTTGCGCCTCTTACCAAGGCTATAAACCTGGAATCCTCCTGAATCGGTAAGAATCGGATTTTGCCAACCTATAAAATCGTGCAGACCCCCATGTTTTAAGATTGTTTCAGAACCAGGTCTCGCCATGAGGTGGAAGGCATTACCAAGAATAATCTCAGTGCCTGTATCTAGTATTTGTTGCGGGTTCAATCCCTTGACAGAGCCATAAGTTCCAACCGGCATAAATGCTGGAGTAGCCACCTCTCCCCTCTGAAATGCCATCAGTCCAGAACGAGCATTACCGTCGAAGGCATTTACCCTAAACTGCATATGGCTGTCATTCATTCTTTAGTGCTCTCGAGTCGAGTTGAACTGGATGTCCGGCCAGCGCTCTTTCATAAGGCTTAAGTTAACTCGTGTCGGGGATAGGTAGGTAAGATGCCCTCCTCCGTCTATGGCCAGATGATCATCCGCCTTCTTTCGAAACTCTTCTAGTTTAGTTTTGTTATTAGAATCCACCCAGCGAGCAACATACACATTAACAGGCTCATAAATGCAGTCGACTTTATACTCATCTTTCAAACGAAACGCGACAACTTCAAACTGCAACACACCTACAGCTCCCACGATGAGATCATTGTTTTTAAGTGGCATAAATACCTGAGTTGAACCTTCCTCCGACAACTGTGTGAGTCCCTTTTGCAACTGCTTGACCTTCAAAGGGTCCTGCAGACGAATTCGCTTAAACAGTTCGGGCGCGAAATGTGGTACACCTTTGAACTTCAGCTCCTCTGCTTTGGTAAAGGTATCTCCGATCTGAATCGTGCCATGATTGTGTAGACCGATAATATCACCAGAAACCGCTTCTTCTGCGTGAGACCGGTCGCCGGCAACAAAGGTAACTGCGTCTGTAACTTTGATATCTTTAGCGATACGACAGTGGCGCATTCTCATTCCTGACTGATATTCTCCTGAACAAATTCGCATAAAGGCAATGCGATCTCGATGTTTAGGATCCATGTTTGCCTGTATCTTGAACACAAAGCCGCTGAAATCTTCTTCGTCGGGTTCAACTCTCCGGGTCTCTGTCATCCTGTCCTGCGGCGCTGGTGCCCACTCTACAAAATCCTCCAGCATCTCACGAATACTGAAATTACCGAGGGCTGTTCCAAAATAAACAGGAGTCATTTGTCCCTTTAAATACGCATTCCGTTCGAACTGATGACTCGCGCCTTTCACAAGTTCGATTTCGTCCTTAAACTCTTCGGCGTAGGTACCCAGAAATTCCTTTGCTTGTGCGTTATCTAGCCCTTCGATATTGATATCGACTGGGACTTTGCTCCCTTGGTCTTTCTGATAAATATGGATGGTGTCAGTGTAAAAATTATAGACTCCCTTAAACTGCTTCCCCATGCCCAACGGCCAGTTAATGGGAGCACACTGAATTTTCAGGACATCCTCAATCTCATCCACTATTTCTATTGGATTTAGAATATCCCGGTCAAGCTTGTTAACAAATGTGAATATCGGAGTATCTCGCAATCGACACACATCCATCAGCTTGATGGTACGTTCTTCAACACCCTTAGCTCCATCCACCACCATGAGCGCCGAGTCCACTGCAGTAAGCACTCGATAGGTATCCTCAGAGAAATCTTCGTGGCCCGGGGTATCTAACAGGTTTATTACACAATCCTTATAAGGAAATTGCATGACCGATGAAGTAACTGAAATACCGCGCTGCTGTTCCATCGCCATCCAGTCTGAAGTGACATGGCGGTTTGACTTTTTCCCCTTGACGGTGCCCGCAATCTGGATCACTTTTCCAAAAAGTAGTAACTTTTCCGTAATCGTAGTTTTCCCCGCATCCGGATGAGAAATAATCGCCAGCACCCTACGTTTGGCTATTTTCTGTTGCAGTTTGTTTGACGACATAATCCAATCTAACGAGAAAAAGGCGCGATTATACAGCAATCTCCCTAATACATCGGCCGGAAACTAGCCTCATTATTAAACCTTTGCCAATTTAGTCATTTATTGTTCGTCTTAGACACGCTTTTAAGTTTTTACTTAATGACTACTCAACTGTCCAACGTTCAAAGTGAAATGTATGAATGCAGCTGATTCTTCACGAATGACATATAATGTACAGCCAGTTTACAGGAGGTCTCTATGGATTTTTCGCTGTCCGAAGAACAGTTGGCGCTACAGGATTCTGCTAGGCTATTCGCCAGTAAAGAATTACCAGACATAGCAAAACAAATTGAAAAAACTGACGAACCTCCGAACATCAAATTAAGAAAGCAGTTTGCCAGTCTTGGTTATCTTGGAATCAATCTACCTGAGGAGTATGGCGGCGGTGGAATGACCCACCTCGACGCAGTGCTGGTGCTAGAGGAGATCGCTAAGGTCTCAATCGCAGTGGCGTTTCCCATATTTGAATCTTGCTTTGGACCATCCCTTGCCGTCGCTCATTTTGGTAACGAAACACTTAAGCAAACAATCTTGCCCCTGATTTGTTCTGGTGACATGGTTTTGGCAGTTTCAATGTCTGAACCTAACGCAGGGTCTGCTCTTACCGACCTAACTACACGAGCTCGACTTAAAGATAACCAAGTAACAATTAATGGCACCAAACGCTGGTGCTCCGGAGCAGGTCACTCAGAAGGCTATATCGTTTATTGTCGCATGGCTGATATACAAGGAGCCAAAGGTATTGGAGCTGTATTTGTTCCCAAGGCCAGCGAAGGCTTAACTTTCGGAAACCGCGACCATCACTTGGGTTTCCGCGGTGTTAGTAGCGCCGACATGTACTTTGATAATGTAACAGTTCCAAAAGAAAACATTCTTGTCGACGCAGGTGGGTTTAGCAAACTCATGGATGCATTCGACCTGGAGCGCTGTGGCAACACCACGATGTCCCTGGCAGTAGCGCAATCTGCATTTGAATTCGTACTGGGCTATGTTCAGGAGCGCCAACAGTTCGGTAAACCTCTTATAGACTTTCAGGCTGTTCAGGTCCAACTTGCCGAGATAAAGATGAAGCTTGATGCAGCCCGACTGTTACTTTATCGGGCTGTCGTAAATGCAGAGCAAGGGCTACCGTCAATAGCAGACAGCTCGATTGCGAAATGTTTTGCTAACGAAGCCGCCCGGGAAATTACAGGCAAGGCTATGCAACTTATGGGTGGCTACGGTTACTCAAAGGAATTCCCCCTGGAACAGAAACTGCGAGATGCTTGGGGCTGGGGAATTGCGGGAGGGGCTATTGATATTCAGAAAATCAACATAACTTCTGCTCTAGTAGGACGAAGATTCAATCAACGAGCGAGTTAATCAATTTCAAAAGAGAGCAAAACCATGGAACCGATGCGATTCCTCGTTAAACAGATAGAATCCAGTAATCGGGTCAACGGTCTGCTAATTAGCGGTCAAATCAACGCGGATGAAAGCGTTTCACTTATGCCATCCGGGCAACAAGCGTACATTCTTCTCATAGAGAAGGAAGCTAATTATCATCAATCTATAAATGCCAAAGCCGAGTTAAGCCTTGAGCTAACTTACTCTGTTTCGATGAAAGAAGGAGACATGATCGTTCCCTTGAATTCCCGCCCGGAATTTGCCGACCAATTTGAGGCTAAGATTTATTGGCTGAGCAAACAGGATTTGCTACCCGGTAGAGCGTACATCTTGAAAGCAGCCGGAGGAAAAAGCGAAGCAACCATTAGTAAGCTTAAGTACCGACTCAACGAGGAAGACCAGCAACGAATAGCTGCCAACACTCTAAGTGACCGGCAGCATGGGGTCGGCAACATAGCGTTAACCGAGGCGATCATTTATGACTCGTATTGTGTGTGCAACGCAACGGGGTGTTTTAATCTAGTAGATAAATTCTCTGGAGAATTAGTTGCGAAGGGCGAGATTCATCATGGGTTGAGGCGCGCTAGCAATGTCCACTGGCAGGCACTGGATATCGACAAACACAGCAGAGCTAATATCAAGCATCAGGTCCCCAGAGTAATTTGGTTAACTGGACTTTCAGGTTCTGGCAAATCTTCTATCGCCAATTTCATAGAAAATAAACTGATTGCTAAGACTCGTCATTCGTACCTATTGGACGGCGATAATGTCCGTCATGGACTCAACAAGGATCTCGGATTCACCGATGTTGATCGAGTCGAGAATATCAGGCGAATAGCTGAAACTGCGAAACTAATGCTGGACGCTGGCCTTATCGTAATTACCAGTTTTATTTCACCTTTCAAGGCGGAACGGGAAATGGCACGCTCCCTTTTCGATAAAGGCGAATTTATCGAGGTTTTTGTCAGTGCAAGTCTTGAGGTATGCGAAAAACGTGACCCCAAAGGGCTTTATAAGAAAGCACGAGCCGGCAAAATAAAAAACTTCACCGGTCTCGATAGCCCCTATGAGCCGCCACAACACCCTGAAATCGTAGTCGATACAGAGACACTGACAGTGGAACAAGCCGCTGACAAGGTCATCGACTATTTAGAAAGACTCTCCGAATAAGTAGAGTCAGGAAAAAAATCAGTGCAGATTCACACCAGAGGGCTTGGATTTACTTTCGGCAAACTCCGGATGTAACACATCGATACGCTTGACCAACAACAAATCGTGCCGACACAAGCCATCGTATTCATCGACGGAATGCGTGTCGATATCATCCAGCAGAACGCAAACCACATCATCCCCTTCTACATCGACAACCACACACGGCTTGAATCCGCTAACTGTGTCCAACGAAATGGATGAACCAACCTCAAAATTATGCGCAGGATAAATACCATCGGTTTGTTTAAGTAAGCCATAAGAGGTGAAGGCCACACCAAAACCGGCTGCGGCTACCACGTGAATAATGTCTATAATATCGGGATCAGTCAGATCGACCCGAACCGTATCTGACATCGCTTGATTCTTCTGCAATTGTCTTTGATAGACTAGGCGCAGAAACAGGCTGATATCATCCTGGTTCCACTCAAGCGTCTCCTCCTTTGCCGAAGAGGAGTTGTCTGAAGAGAGACTCAGCACACTGGTTTCGATAGTGAGGTCTTTAATTTCGGTTTCAGGGGGGCAAGGGACCACCATCGAAACCGAACAGTAACCCTCACTGGTCTCGGCGCTTAATCGCCAAAGGAAAGGAATGTCGCCCCGTAGCTCAATCATGAATTACTGTTATAACTAAACTGTGTTAGTAAACATACCACAATAAGACATCTGACAGAATCATCGACTATCATTGGACTGGTCACTAACAAGGGTTCTGAAAAACTAATACTTAGCGAAATTTGCTAAACACCATCTTCAGAAATTTGTACTAAACCATTGAGCTTCAAGGAATTTCAAAATTAGATCAAGCAGCGAAGTTTTGTCCACAGATTCTGTGGATAACTCAGTGCATAATTCTTGGAAAAAACTCGCAAGCCACTAAATCCTGTGCGAAAGGGACATTTTGGTCAATTTTTAATCAAACCATATATTTGTTATAATTCAATTGGTTAGGAGTTTTGGAAGGATCGAACAAAAATAAAACCTCCTATTTTTAAGGGTTTTATGACTATAGAGTTATTTTTGTGCATAAAAACGCGAGTAAAAAGCATTTCTGTTGACGAACATCTGTATTTACTACTGTTTTCATTAAGGTTTTTCAAACTACAATACCGTTCGTTCTTAAAGCACTCTTGTTACTCAACCAGCAAATATATGAGCAGCTAGTGTTTGCACTGACTTATGGCACTGCTGGATCGTGAAACCTAGTACTTCGAGAGGATTAAACGAATTTAACTATAAAACGACGCCAATCGACTCACTCCGCACTTTAGCTGCGGTATTTATCTAAAAATGTTTCTGCCTTAAAAACTACTTTTTACCTTCTATCCAGCCGATTACTTCAGTAATCGTATACAAATTTTAAACTAGCGATATTTTGTAGTTATTTAAACCCCAGATAATTAATAGGAAGGCTTACTCCCTTTGCGTTCTGAAGCCTCTGATAGGCTGATTAATACGTATGGTCAACTTTTCTAATAGGTCGGAAAAAGAATCGGAAATGCTTACAATTTCAAATAGTTTTAACAAATTTTGGTGGATCCTGCCCTATTTTTTTGCGCTAATTTCAGAGGCTTCCGCTCAACTTCCAAAGCTATCAGATTCAGAGCTTCAGTGGCTCGGAGAACAAATTTTTAATAATGAATGCGCGAGCCAGTTCGAATGCCTTACCAGTTGGAATCCAGGAGAACGATTCCCTTCATTGGGCATAGGCCATTTTATTTGGTATCAGCAAAAACAAATTGAACCTTTCGAGGAAACTTTTCCCGAACTATTAGCCCTGTTTAATGAACGAGGCATTGTGCTACCCGATTGGTTAAGTGGAGGTAGAAACGCTAATGCGCCATGGAATAGCCGTAAACAATTCAATGCCCAATTACAGAGCTCCCAAATGCGAGAACTGCGCCAAATCTTAGCGACTACAAAACCTGTGCAGGTAGAATTCATAAGTCGGCGTCTGTATCAATCAATAAACGAAATCATCAAACAATTCCCCACTGGGCGGCAACAAATAATTAGGGACAAAGTTATAAACCTGGCAAATAGCCAGACTCCATATGGCCTCTATGCACTTATTGACTACCTAAACTTCAAGGGCACAGGGCTGAATTCACGGGAACGCTACCTCAAAAAGGGTTGGGGGCTTTTGCAAGTATTGCAAGAAATGCAACACAGCAACCCGACGTTAGAGAATTTTGTCGCAGCCGCGGGCTATGTGCTCGAACGCCGCGTCACAAACGCACCACCGCAACGGGAAGAACAACGCTGGTTGCCTGGCTGGAAGAATCGTCTACAAACATACTTGCCTGTGCAACGTACTGAGTGACATTCATTACAGCTTGTTGCTTGACTATTTTAGCTATACGCTGAAACACTTTTTTTATTGTCACACACAATTAGAAAACGGAAATGCGACCCAATCATGAATTTCGAACGACCTAATATAAAAACTATGAAGGGCTATAAACCTGGTGAACAGACAGAAGGTTCTGGAATTATTAAACTTAATACTAACGAGAACCCTTACCCTGCTAGCCCTGCAGTCGCAGCCACGCTCAAAAATTTAGATGCCGAGAACCTGCGTCGCTATCCTCCTCCCCTAGCAGATTCGTTTCGTGAAGCGGCAGCCAAGCTTCACAACGTTAATGAAAATAACATCATTCCAACCAATGGGGGAGATGAATTACTCCGGCTGGCTATCACGACTTTTGTAGATCCCAACGAAAAAATCTTGGTAACTCAACCTTCTTATTCCTTATATCCAGTATTAACCAGCATCCAGGGCGGCATACTTATTCAAATTCCTTTGCAACAAGATTGGTCCATGCCCTCAGACTTCGAAGTTAGCCTGACCAGCAGTGGGGCGAAAATGTGTATCCTAGTAAATCCACATGCTCCCACTGGCAAACTGCTGGATACAGATTACCTTGCACGGCTGGCTGATAGTTTCCAGGGTATTTTGTTAATTGACGAGGCCTATGTTGATTTTGTGGATCCTGATTTCCAATACAATTCTGTATCGCTCATCGAATCTAACGAAAACATACTGATACTCCGCTCCCTCTCAAAAGGATACTCCTTAGCCGGCTTACGATTTGGCTATGGCATAGGCCCTCAACACCTGCTCGAGCCTATGCTCTACAAAACAAGAGACAGCTATAATACAAATACCGTGGCCCAGCATCTAGCCACAGCAGCCATAGAATCAGCTGACTATGCCCACAGCACATGGGATAGAGTGCGCAAATCAAGGAATGTCTTGACTGATGGTTTAAACCAAATGGGACTGAACACAGTGCCCAGTCAGGCAAATTTTGTACTCTGCCAAGTTCCAAATTCGATTAGCGCAAAAGGACTGTACGAAGGCCTTAAACGACAAAATATCTTAGTGCGCTATTTTGACCAAGATAGACTCAAGGACAGACTGCGAATTTCTGTCGGCAGCGACACCGAAAACACAGCCCTATTGGAAGCTATCCACTCTCTTATCAAGACCTAAGATTACTATCTCGACTCAGATTGGCTAGCTAAATTAAACTCCGGGTTGACAATCTGACTCGCCAAGTTTAGAAGAGCACAGTCTGTTTGTTTCAATTCTGGTTTTCTATATGGTACTTACCCATGTCTGTTCCTGAAAAAGAGACTACCTCGGAAAAACCCTATCATTGCCCGGCTTGCAAAAAGCCAATGCGACGGATCGAAGGTAAAAAAGGCCTTTTCTGGGGTTGCACCGGATACCCTGAATGCGAAACAACCCTTCATGATGATAACGGGAAACCATTGGCACAATCAGATGAGCGTTACCGATGCCCAATCTGTACTCGCCGCCTGGTCAAGGCAGACCCCGATAAAGGCAATTACTGGTTCTGCAGTGGCTACTCAAAAGGATGCAGAGCCACCTTAGCGGACAATAATGGAATTCCTGAGGAAGCTCATCATTGCCCGAGCTGCCGAAATTTACTAATGAAACGTGAAGGTAAAAATGGAGTATTTTGGGGATGCCGAAGTTTCCCTAATTGTAAAACGAGTTTTAAGGATTTAGATAATAGGCCCGATTTTGATCTTTTCACTACTAAGAGTTCGTAAGAAAACCTCAGCAACCCTGGCAGGTATAGTTATAGCCGCACTCTGTTTGTGGGGTATCTCAATGTGGCAGGACATCTCTCCTAGAGAGATATTCAATATCTTGCTGGCCACCACCGCCATGGTTGCAGTCGTTATGGTCGCAGCTATACTCTTAATAGCATTTTTTAAAATCTTAAGTAGCTTAATTCGCAAGTTAGCCGGGGCTGACAACGAAGATTCTCATGATTAAGACAGAGGTAGGCTGCGCGACATAATCAAGGCATCTTCCTGGCCTTCAGCGTTTGGGTAGTAGCTCTTCCTTTTCCCGATCTGGGTAAAGCCCAAAGACCGATACAGTGAAATAGCTACGCTATTTGCGGATCTCACTTCAAGAAAGCAATCTACCGCATCCAGTTTATAGGCACGATCCATCAACAATTTTAAGAGTTTACGCCCGTATCCCGCGCCCTGGTAATCCGGGTGCACACATAATGTGAGTAAATGGCATTCTCCGACTGCCAGAGACATTACTCCATGCGCAACTATTTGCCGCTTGTTGGCTAAAACCCAGCACTGGTGACCTGCTGTCAGGCAATCAATAAATATACGCTTTGTCCATGGATATTCGTAAGCTGCTGTTTCGTTCTTAACTACCAGCTCTAGATCGCTAAATCGCATAGTTCTGGCAAAAAATTGGCCTGATTGATCAGACTGAGAAGTAGACAAAAAATGCATTTTGTGACCCGTGGAGATCAATTTTTTAATCGTTCCCTGAGTTTTTGCAATTGATCCCAGACTTCCCTTTTAAGCTTTGGATGAGAAAGTATCATTTGCAAACTACTGGTAATAGTGAAGTAGTAAC
>Ga0209034_10000265_pt1 | contig 26216 bp, 36 predicted proteins | sample MarorgKNORR_S2LV_2_FD_188219 | JGI IMG/M metagenome (GOLD analysis project Ga0209034, IMG submission 188219) | Marine microbial communities from the Southern Atlantic Ocean, analyzing organic carbon cycling - 250m_A/KNORR_S2/LV (SPAdes) (version 2) | ecosystem: Environmental > Aquatic > Marine... | reverse complement strand
TATAGCACTCTACTTTACTGGTGGACATGTAATAGATACTAAACTCGGATTACATCATTATAGTAATAAGGATTATGAAGAAATTTTTTATCTAAAAAACAATGCATCTATTTCTAAGAACTGTCTCAGACATTCCGAAAATGAAGATATTAAAAAAATGATACGATCTAAGTATGATGGAAAAAAAATATATAAAGTAACTAAAAATGAGGAAAAAGATTCCTCGCAAGAAACTTTAGAAGAAGAAATAACTTCGTAAAATTTTCCACAACGAATTAAAATGCCTCTGGCTAATAAAACCTCACACTAGTGAGGTTTTTTGTTTGTGGGATGATGGGTAGATTTGTCCATGCAAAGATATTTACCATTATTACTATTTGTTGACTTGATTTGGGGACAGTGTGATTTTAATAGTGATGGGCAATTAGATTCTTTGGATATTGCTGCTGAAGTTGACTGCATCTTGATAAATTGCTTTGATGGTTCCCAATGTGATTTCAATAATGATGGCTACATAAATATATTCGATATCTGTGCAACAGTAGATTGTGTTATCGATAATTGTTGGCATGATGATCTATTTACTCTCCATAGTAGTATAATTTTTAAAAATATACCCGGGGGATCTATGACAATGGGTGAAAGCGAAAGCAGTTATCAGGGCCCACCAGGTGGATATGACGCTTATCTACACGAGGTGACATTAAATTCTTTTCAAATTAGTGAGACAGAGATTACAAATGAGCAATATGTTCATTTTTTAAATGGAGCTTTTTTTTCTGGGTTATTGGAAGTTCAGATTGAAACAAATCCTGGACCAAATATGGGAGACCTGCTTGTATTCGGTTCAGAAGAGGCACCTGAAGAATATAGAGGAATGGCTCTATATAACTTAAGCGGAACTAGAGTGATGAAGGATCATGATAATGCTGATGGAGACGATGATTCATTTACTGGAGTGATAGAGCCAGAGAACCCTTTGAATATCGCATATATAGGTTATGATGAATTAAATGTTACAAATGAATGGTTTTATGTTAAGGACCCTACAGATTCCGAAGAATTTAATTGGTTAGAACTAACCAATTATTACAATTATAGTGATGAATCACACCAATTCGATACATCTGTTTTATTTAATGATTATAATGATTGGGATGAATTAGAAGATTTCCCTAATAATCTACCAACATTGTTGGAAGTTAGTCATTGGCCTGCAACATTTATCAAATGGTATGGTGCGAAAGCATTTACATTATTTTATGATGTTAAATTACCTACTGAAGCCCAGTGGGAGTTTGCAGCAAGGGGAAGCGCAGGTTTTATCTATGCCACAGCAGATGGAAATGTTTATGGTAATGGCACAAGTGCCATATGGAATTTTTTAGGAGAAAATCCTTCTCGAGGTCATGTTTTAGATGTAAAAATAAATGAACCTAATCCTTATGGCCTATATAATATGGCAGGCAATGTTTGGGAATGGATTGAAGATTGGTATAGCTCTGACTATTACAATGACTCTAATAATGCCATAGACCCTGTTAACACTGTTGATAGTGGATTAAAAGTCAGAAGGGGAGGATCTTGGAATTATCATCAAGCCACATTAAAAGCATCAGCTAGAGCGAAAGATGAGCAATTTAAAGGAAATGATCATTTTGGATTTAGAATAGCAAAATAAAAAGGTTGAAACATATTTGGAATGATTTTTTGTAGATTTGGTATATGAGAGAATTTTTAAAAATGCATGGCGATAAATTAGTCCTAATAATCCCACTATGTTGGCTGAGTATCAAGTGGCTTATAGATGGTCATATTATCGCATTTTTTCTTACAGTCATTTTTGCTATAGTTTTTTTTAGTTGGGCAGACGAATAAAACTTATAATGATTTGTGGTGTTTGATGGTTATTGAATAATGAGTAGAATATGCGCGTTATTTAAATAATAAATCATCTACGAAAGGCAAGTCCATGATAAGATTATTAATCTCAACTATATTATTTTTATTTATTTCATGTTCCTCAAAGGATAGGCTATTGCTACCAGAAGAAGTATCTCCGGATGTGTATAAAGTATTGCTAGAGAATGAAGATGTTAAGGTATTAGAGGTCACTTTTGCACCTGGACAAAGTGATAATATGCATGATCATAATCCTGTTACTTTCTATCTTCTCCAAGGGGGTAAGGCGCAGGTTACTCTCCCAGATGGTACTGTTAATGAAAGAGAAATTTCAACAGGGTTTGTTGGTCATAACAAAGAAAAAGTAAGACACCAGGTAAAAAATATCGGTGACAATACCATTAAAATTATTCTTGTAGAGCGAAAAAACTCAGAGCCGATATCAGATTCTAAAGAAAGACTCATCCTTCCTGAGGAAGTGTCACCAGATGTGTATAAGGTATTACTAGAGAATGAAGATGTTAAGGTCTTAGAGGTGACTTTTGCACCTGGACAAAGTGATAATATGCACCAGCATGGTGTTATGACTATTTATGGTATCACGGGCGGGAAATTACAAGGTACGAGTCCAGATGGAACCGTAAATGAGAATGAAGTGCCCAATGGTTTTGTTGGTCATAGAAATACAATAACTACACATCAAATGAAAAATATTGGTGATAATACTGTCAAAGTTATTCTTTTTGAACACAAGAAACTTAGATCAGTTAAAGAATAATATTTTTTAGAATTATCTAATAATAAAAAACCCCACAATTGTGGGGTTTTTTATTAGTTAAACTGAAAATATCGTAAAACAATAATTCGTAGATTTAGTAATGATGAAAAAGTATCTAATTATACTTTCACTAATATTTTTCGCGTTTTTTAGTTGCGAAAATTCTAAGAATAACAAAACAACATATCATCCGCATAAATTAGAGTCTGTCCCATATTCAGAATCTGTTCTCGTTGGCGACATCCTTTATATATCTGGACAAATTGGAAACGTAGATAATGATTATAATAAAATCGTTGAAGGTGGAATTAGACCACAAGTCAAACAAGCAATGGAGAATATCAATAATATATTACAAAAACATAATGCGACTATGGATGACATAGTAAAATGCACCTGCATTTTAGCTGATGGTGATGATTGGGGTACAATGAGTGAAGAATACGTTCGATATTTTAAAAATCACAAGCCTGCAAGAACAACATTCGGAGGTGCGGAATTAGGAGAAGGTATACTTGTTGAAATAGACTGTATTGCTAAACTAATAAAGTAAAGGAGGACAAAATGTCTTTTTTAAAAGTATTGCAAAAAGTTGAACATATTATTCTTGGTGATAATACAGAAAATATAAAGCCCAAAGATCATTGGAAGAAATATCGTAGACCAAAAAATCAAAAATAATATTTAATAATCAAAGTCTGCATTCTTGGATTTTTTATTTTTGAGATATATAAATGAAAAAAATCGTTATAAAAGACAGAAAAGGTATTGAAGTAGAAATTGATATTAATGAGTTTGCTCATCATATAGGAGAGTATCATCATTCTGGTGTTAGCATTCATGAGGAAAGAGGACATTATTTTACTGTTGATGATAATTTTCGAAAAATGGTAAATACCATAATTAAAAATAAATAGAGGTTAAATATGTCTTTAAAAGGATTAACTCAGCTTTCTCACTTTATCACAATGATGTTTGGAATAGCATTAGGTATGACTCTATGCTTATTATATCAACATATGGTAAAAATAATTATTTTTGATTTATCTTCGATAATTCTATTAATCGTATTTTTTAGCATCTGCTTAAGAGTATATACCTTGTATTTATGGAAAAAAGGAAACTATAACCATAAACTGTTTAATGCTTAAATATCATGCCTCTTAATCTTCGGGCTTTATTTTATTTATTATTTTTTATGATTTTTCAGGCCATGCTATTAGGCCAAAATCAGTTTGGCAGGATTTTTATCGAGAATGTTAACCCTTTACTAATTACAGAGGATAAGCAAGATACTATAGTAAAGCAGGAGGTAATATCTAAAAAGATGATTATTGATGAGCAGATTATAGATACTGTTTCAGCAGACACTAAAATAAAACCTATCAAATCTTTAGAAATAAATATATCCAGTGTGGATAGTTCGGATATAATTAAACCAATAGTTAGTTCTGATAATGCTGCAATTATAAAAGAGAAAAAAAATAAAACGATCAAATTGAGAACTATCTTGCCACTAGATAGTGTCGTAGTTGATAAAGGTTTATTCTATACAATTGATAAAAGTCAAAAGTATAATGGAAGAATCATCGATAAATGGGAAAACGGTAATAATAAGATTGACATAAGAATTAAGGATGGCTTAAAACATGGCTCATCAAGGGAATGGTTTGCTAGCGGACAAAAAATGAAAACAAGTGTCTGGAAGAATGGTGTTTTGCATGGATATTCAAGAGAGTGGTATGATAATACTCAGGTCAAGTCAAAGGGAAAGTATCTTTTTGGAAGAAAGCATGAAACATGGTTTGAATATTTTCCTAATGGACAAACAGCTAAAAAAATTAGTTATAATGATGGCACGCCAAATGGATTAATCACCACTTGGTATTCTAATGGTCAGAAACAAGAAAAAGGTTCCGTAATCAAACAATCTGTTGAAAACAATTTATTGTTATATAAAAAAATAGGCACCTGGACGAGGTGGCATTTGAATGGTCAAAAGAAGGAAAAAGGTGCATACATCAATGGTCAAAAAAATGGTATATGGGTAGAATGGTATGAGAATGGAGAAAAGAAATCAGAGGGTCAGTATGTAGAAAATAAGAAACAGGATATTTGGACATATTGGTATGATGACGGCAATAAAAAAACAAAAGGTGGTTACGATAATGGGCAATTAAATGGTCAATGGGTTCGCTGGTACGAGTGGATCTGGAGAAATGCAGCGGGTTATACTGAGAAAGATAATAAGACCTCTTACACTACATGGTATATTGATGGCCAAATTCAAACGACTGAAAACTGGGATAAAGGGGAAAAAGATGGTATCTGGACCTGGTGGAATAAGGATGGATATATTGATAGTACTGGAAAATATTTTAATAATAAAAAAAATGGTAAGTGGACAGTATGGGATTCCACACTACAAGCGCAGCTTGAGATAAGGTGGAAAAATGATAAAAAAATTGGAAAGATTATACATCCATCCAAAGCCCGTAAAAAAAATAAATCTATTGTAACTATAGAAGATGGTGAAAGAACTGAATGGTATGCTGGTGGAAAATTAAAATCAAAAAAAAGTTATGTTAATGGAAAGAGACATGGAAAATGGATATACTGGTATGCAAATGGAAACAAAAGGCTAAAATCATCGTATTACCAAAATAAAAAAAATGATAAGTGGACATATTATTATTCAGATGGAAACAGTCGCATCAGCGGTACATATAAAAAAGGTAAAAAAGAAGGTAAATGGACAATTTATTATGTTAAAGGCAGCAGAGAGAAAGAGACTCATTGGAGCAATAATGTTCTAAACGGAAAATATAGAGAATGGTATAAAAATGGTCAGATAAGAGTTAATGGAGTATATAAAATGGGAATAAAGAATGGGAAATGGGAATATTGGTACCAAGATGGCATAAAAAGGTTAGAAGATATTTATGAAAATTCTCAAAAAAATGGAGATGGTGATAATTTGATCGGTAGCCTGATTAATTAATATTAGTCAATAAACTGGATGCTATATTAATCATATGAAAATAAATAGTTTTATCAATCCTATACCACCCATGGGTATATATGAGACTCTTTATGCATTTCAGAATTCGTTTGGTAAATACATGGGTAACCCAGGGACACATCCTTGGAGCCAGGGATATCCATTGACAACTCAATTACCTGGCGGTCCCAAAATGCCAGAAACTATAAATATTAATCCAGAAGACTTAAAATATCCAAAAGCATGGGGAATACCATCTCTAAGAAAAACAATAGCAGCCTATTATAATCATTATTATGATGCCGATATTGATTACGAAAATGTAATGATATTTGCAGGTGGTCGTCCGGGGCTTCTAGCTATACTAACATTATTATATGATGATATTCAAATTCAAGTTGCATCAACTGAGTACACTCCGTATTACGATATGCTTAAACTAACAAAGCGTAATTATTCAATAGTAGAAAGCGGAGTTCATAATAATTTTTATCCGTCCGCGAGTGATTATAAAGGAGAAGATGGCTCAAAAAGAAAGTTAATATTACTTAGTAACCCTTGTAACCCTACGGGGATTACAAGATCTGGAGATGATTTAAACGCATTAGTAGCGGAGTCTATGAATAGTGATACAGGGTTACTTATTGATGAGGCCTACGAATTATTTCATAGTCCTCCAATTAGTGCAGCCAAATATTTAAAATCAATCAATGATTCAAACTTGTTTATAGCTGGTGCGGCCACAAAAGGTTTTCAGGCGCCTGGTATCCGAGTTGGATGGGTTATTGCATCCCACCATCATATAAAAATCTTAGGTAATTTTTCTTCTTTTGGGATGGGAGGCGTGTCAAGGCCTTCACAGTTGTATGCTGAAAGATTATTTGATCGATCTAGGACAGACCTTGCTGTCAATGCTATTCCAGATTATTATTCTCACCAAAGACGAAGATATGGAGCGGCATTTAAAAAGTTTGGTCTAGAACTGTTTTCAGGCAAGGGTGGGTTTTACCATTGGTGTAGACTGCCGGAAGGCCTAGACGCAGAAAAGTTTAATCAGGCTCTTTTTAAACATGGTGCAGCAATCCTTAAGGGGACAGACTGTGATATGAAAAGATTAGGCAAAGACTCGTCATTAAAACAATTTTTTCGTTTTTCTTTTGGACCTCTAGAGCAAGATACTTTTGAATCAGATATTAATATAATTAAAGAAGTATTAAATAATTATTAATTATAAGGAAAAGAAAAAATGGATATAACAATAATCGCATGGGCATTTTTGTTGTCAGTATTGGGTTATTATTTATATGAAAATTTGTATGTAGAATCTTCAGGCTCTAGTGCCTATGATATTGATGAAGAAGAGTAAAAAATATAAATAATAAATAATTATTCTAATTAAATCTTTCGCTTTTGACTTTCAAATATTTCTAATAATATTAAGCATGCGTAGACAATTAATTGCTATCATTGTCCTAGTGGGCTTCGTCTTCTCTCAAGAAGGCAGACCATTTGAGATTACAGTGACACCAAGATATGTAGATGAAAAGAGGATCGTTGTAAACGTTCAGTTGACGAACCTGACAAACAAGCCTCTAGACTATTTAGAAGGATTCTTACTGGAAAGAAGTTCAGCTAGAAAACTATTAGACGAGAAGAGAGTTATCCTAACAGCGGGATATGAGGCATCCTTAGAGACAGGTTTTGCTTCTACAAGGAGCGTTGCATACTCGGTTGGCAAGGGTAAGCCAAATACTTATGAGTTTGTTATATCTAAGCTTAAGTTTTTTGGAGAATCAAAAATATTTACCTGGCATCCAAAAGCTGGATATATTCGTATAGAGTAGTCAAAGAAAAAACTATCAAAACTATTTAAACCCCTGGCATACCGCTGGGGGTTTTTTATATAATAACATTACTGTGGAGGCAATAATGAAGGGGATCATATTCATTCTAACATTAACCATTATGCAGGCTAATAATCTTAGGCTCGTACAAGATTATTATGATAATAGAATACCAAAAAAGGTTTATACGTATAAAGAGAGTTCCAATAAATTGATTTTGAAAGTGAGCACATCTTATTATAAAACTGGTCAAATCAGTTATAAGGTAGAGTACGATGCTACAGGTTTAAATAGCCGAAAGACTTGGTGGCATAATAACGGAAATAGGAGCAAAATGATTACATTTAAAAATGGGCAGATTGACGGTGTATGGATAACCTGGTCCTATGATGGTATCAAAACAAGGGAACGATTATATAAAAATGGATCAATGATTAATGAGCGTGTTTATTAAGGGGTATTTTATTTAGATTTACTTTTCACATGATCGATTTTTAAAGTAAAAATTATTAGTTGTATATTTAGTCAGGGTATATAGCTCTACATATGGAATTATTTAAAATAAAATCCAGCATTGATGAGAGAGCCAATGCATTAACCTATCATATATCAACGGTTAGCACAGCCTTCTCTGGGCACATAGTAAAAAACTACCAATTATCCTATCAGCAGCATTTAAGACTCATACTTATTTCTACGGCACAGCAGATTCATTTAATTGACAGACTACTATGTGAAAATAATTTAAAGAATCGTAAATCGATTATTCATAGAGTATTTATTGGTCAATCAAGAATGATCGCAGGTTTATGGCCACAATTTTTTGAGCAGGGTTCATTAGAATTTTTCTCAGATAAGCAGTTAGAGTATATGCAATACCCTAAAATAACTGAAAACAATGATATAAATTACCCTAGAGGGACTCTTTTATGGGAGTTTGGAGAGGAAATAGCATTAAATAGTAATAATCAGCAAAACCATCAGGTTATTATGATTACAATGGGTACATATAAATTTTATTATACCAATAACTCTGAGATAATGGAGTTTATAATAGCATAATTATTATCTGATAAAGGATATGAAAATGAAAAAAATTATAATAAAGTTCTTATTTATTTTTGTTTGTGTTTCCGCATTAATTTTTTCTCAACAGAATAGAATAATGTATGAAAAATTAGTTGAGAAAAAAGGGATAATGTATTCTACTGGTAAGAAACCTTATACAGGACGGGTATTTGATAATTATAGGATGAAAGGAAGAAAATTTACTGGCGCATTCCGTAATGGTAAGAAGCATGGTAATTGGACATATTGGAAGGAAAATGGAAAAACAGATAGAGAAGAATCATATTTCGAAGGGAATAAAAACGGTAATTGGGTGTATTACAATGATAACGGAATAAAAGAAATAGTTGAGAAATATGAAAAGGGTAAGGACACTGGCCATAAGATATTTTATTATGACAATGGGAAAAAAGAAAAAGAGGAATTTCATGTCAAAAGTTTAAGAAATGGGAAATGGACAACCTGGTACTATAATGGGAAAAAAGAAAAAGAGGAATACTATAAAAAAGGGAACAAGATTGGTAAGTGGAATTATTATTCTGAAAGTGGTAAGAAAGAAAGTACTGTCTCTTACCAGAATGATAATAAAGATGGCAAGTCTATTTATTTCTATTCAAACAGTAGAAAAAAACAACGTGAAGAAAGCTGGAAAAGAAATGTGGAGAATGGTCTGTGGATATGGTGGGCAGAAGATGGTAAAAAGACGGAGGAGGGAAACTATAAAACTGGCCAGAAACATGGGATCTGGATTAGTTATAATAGTCGAGGACGAAAGATAGAAGAGAGTCAGTGGAAAAATGGTGAGCTTTATGGAAAATCTACCCTTTGGGATAATAATGGAAATAAATCTATACTAAAAAGTTTTAAAGAAGATGAGAAAGATGGTTTGTGGGTTTGGTGGAGTGTAAGTGGTAGAAAAATAAAAGAAGGAAATTTCAAGCTAGGTGAAAAAAATCGTAAGTGGACATATTATCATCCTAATGGAAAGAAAAAAAGAGTTGAGAACTATGTTCAGGGGAAGAAAAATGGCAAACTTCTGGTGTGGTATGAAGATGGGCAGAAGCAGAGAGAAGAATCATATAAAAATGATGAAAGACATGGAAAATGGATTTATTGGTTTGATAATGGGAGACTCGAAAAAGAAGAAAAATATTCAAATGGTGTTCAGACGGATGGTAAGCACTATGATTATTTTGACAATTAGGGAAAACTAAACGAATAAAAATAAAATTTTCACCAACCATATTATTAATTGCTTGAACCAGTTTTAATATAAATCCTTAATAGAATGGTACCATCATAGTCTGTATATTTTATTACGGATATTCTTTTTACTATAAAAAAAGTTAAAATTTTGAAGTTTTTTAAATATCTAATATTTGTAGTACAATTATTTAGTTATGTCTACTCCCAGCCTGGTACTTTAATTAGCTATGACCATAAAATATCTTCTAGTAATTCTGATATTCAGTGGCTTGTAGATCTGGCACTTGGTAATAATGCGCCCTTAGCATTATATGATATATCAATGTATAGTATCGAGTATGAAATAATCGATCCACAAGGATATGTAGATACTTTATCTGGTTTGGTTTCCTTTCCCATGGATCCTACAAAAATTTTCCCTATTGCAAGCTATCAACATGGGACAACTGTTGAAGATAATAATGTTCCATCTGTAACTGGACTATCGTTAAGTAACCAAGAGGTTAGTCTAATATCCATGATCATGTCTTCTTCCGGATATATTATTATACTACCTGATTATGCAGGTCTAGGAAGTTCAGGAGGTTATCATCCTTATATTATTGCTGAAACCTATACGCCTGCAATTACTAACATGATTCGGGCTGTAAAAGAACTGTCCAATGAACTAGATATTAATAATTCATTTATGTATAATAATCAGTTATACTTATTTGGTTACTCTGAAGGCGGATATGCTACTATGTCAGCACAACGAGATATTGAGCAATCTATGCTTGATGAGTTTAATTTAACGGTTTCTATTCCTATGGCTGGCCCGTATGATTTATCTGGTACGATGGCAGATTTTTATTTATCAATTAATTTCTATCCGCAACCATATTATGTTGCAAATGTACTATTTAACCATCTTCATTATTATGATAGTTTGGATAATCTAGATCAATATTTTTTACCTTTCTGGGCCGATACATTATCTGGTTTGTTTGATGGAACTCACTCTGGAACCTATATTAATTCACTGATGCCAGATAATCCTATAGAAATACTATTGCCCGAGGTTATAGATGATTTTAGTATAAATAGTGATAATTTTTTTCGACAAACACTAGAGGCTAATACCTTATTAGACTGGGTTCCTATTTCTCCTACATATCTTATACACGCTGGAGCAGATGATATAGTTCCAATCGCTAATGCGCAGGTCGCCTATAATACATTTGTTGATAATGGTGCTGAGTCAGTTTATTTGATTGAGATGCCAGAATCAGTAGGTGGTCATGAAGAAGCTGCACCATTATGTTTACTCACTGCACTCGATACCGTCTCATTGTATCAGATTATAAATAATAAGGGTGATACAAATCTAGATGGATTGGTAAACGATATCGATTATGATTTATTGGTCGAACATCTATTGAATAGTACAATATTTGATTTGTCGGAGCGTTGGGCAGGTGATATTGACTTTGACACAATATTAAGTATCTTTGATCTTATATCTCTTCAAAATATAATTGAAAATGGTTCTGACTGATCGAATTAGATTAATACTTCCTTTTTGGATAGTATCCTCCTTTTATTTTTTTATCCCTTTTATTAGGAGCCCAATAGACGCGCCTCAAGCTTTTATTAATATTGATAGTCTGATACCTTTCGTATGGTGGATGATAGTACCATACTATTTGTATTATATATTTCTGTTCATGCCTATAATAATTAATGATAAAATTTTCTTAAATAAGTTTATCCAAACATCTTTAATACTATTATCTATTTCATATATCATTTTTATTATTTGGCCAATATCATGTGAACCAGTCATGCAAAGTGTTACACATAATCCTTTATATTTTTTATATGGTGCTGTGGAGATTGAATGGTTGAGGCAGAATGGTTTTCCTTCTGTACATGTGACAATTAGCGCATTTACTTCATTAGTTCTTGGGCAGTATAAACCACAATTTCAAATAATATTTTTGGTTTGTGGTTTTTTAGTATTTTTGTCCACATTTTTGGCGAAACAACATTTTATTGCTGATTCTATATCAGGTCTATTATTATCAGGTTTTGGTTATTTGTACTGGAAGCATTCTATGCAGAGTGTTTAAATGAAGAAATATTTTATTCGAACTATGATTATTATAGCTCTTAGTTTTTTAACATATTATTATTTAGCAATTTGGTATACCCATATATAGAATGAAAAAATCAGTTATTTTTATATTTATTTTATTTTTTTGTATCGTAAGAGCTGAAAAAGATACTACAGTGGTAAATCATAATGATCCATGGATTGCATATGATAAGTTTTTACATTTTAGCGTTAGCGCTTCTATAGTTCTTAGCACACAGTATACTTTAGTAGAAAAACTAGATTATAAAAATGATGATGCTATTTATTTTTCTATGCTTGTTTCTGGTGTTAATGGAATGTTAAAAGAGATTTGGGATAGTAAGCAGCCAAATGGATTTATAAGTAAGAAAGATATTGTAGCAAATATTGCGGGTATTATTTTTGGAGTTTTTATAATAAAATTATGAAGATTACTCTATGGATATTCCTGGTTATGTTATTTTGGATGTTTATTATATCTGGCTTAATATTTGGCTTGTATACAGTTTTTAGTATCCCAGATGAGATTGCTGGTCCTATGTTATTTTTATCCATTGGAATAGTCATTTCTTCCACAATTAATTATTATAAGTAAATGTATAAGATATTACGATTGTCCTTTTTGTTAATTCTATCAAGTGTTCTTATGAGTAAAGAAATAGAGGATAAAGAATTAATATTTATCTATAATGCAAAAAGTGGGTTTATAAATGAGTTAGTTGATTTTGCACATAAAATTATCAGTCCTGAAACCTATGATTGTAATCTTTGTGCAATCACTTATGGCTCCTTTAGAATGGAAAAACGCTGGACTGATTATATTCAATCATTGCCAATTAATTCTGTTTTCACATACCAAGATAAACTTTATGACAATAAACTAAAAAATGTAAAATTACCTTCAGTATTCTTACGTAATGGGACAGAATTAAAAGAGTTAATCTCTTCTGTTGAGATTAATAAATTAAATGATCTACAACAATTAATTAAGATCCTGGATAAAAAATTAGAGGAACATGGTATGGAAACTAAAAAACAAAAAGAGATCAATCTTACTGATGAAGAGTGGCAGGAAAAATTAACTCCCGAAGAATACCATATTTTGAGAGAAAAAGGAACAGAGAGGCCATTTACAGGTAAATATGATAAATTTTATGAACAGGGGGTATATAAATGTGCTGGATGTGATACAGAACTTTTTATTTCAGATACTAAATATAATTCTGGATGTGGCTGGCCCGCATTTTATGAGTCATTACCTGGGAAGATAGATGAGTCTTCAGATAATAGTTTTGGTATGACCAGGGTGGAGATTACTTGTGAAAATTGTGGCGGGCACTTAGGACACGTTTTTAATGATGGTCCTCAGCCAACAGGGCTACGATATTGTGTTAACTCAGCATCGCTTGATTTTGATCCAGAAGAAAAAAAATGATAAAAGGGATAGTTAAAGAATATGACCGGTTAAAAGGTTTTGGATTTATTACCGGCCAAGATGGTGAAGATTATTTTGTTCATGTCAGCGGACTGAGGGAGTATTTGAAAGGAAAAGGGCTGAGAGAAGGCCAAAAAGTTTCTTTTGACATCGACTATGATATGAAAGGTGATAAGGCAATTAATGTTCGAGTTGATTAGTTTATCTATGACCCTATTTTTCTATTTTTTTCATATTTATCCATTTTATCAATAAAGTCAAATTTATCTTTGGCCTGTAGTAAGTCACTTATTTTTCTATTTTCTTCTATTTTGATTGAGGGCACTTTCCCATAATCGTGGCCTGGATAAATATATGTATCTCCAGGAAGTTTAAATAATTTATTATAGACAGAATCATAAAGATCATTTATATCACTCCCATCACTAATTGTTCTTCCTGTTCTACCAACAAATAATGTATCTCCAGTAAATAAAACATTTTCAACTAAATAACAAATTGAATCAAAATAATGTCCAGGTGTAAATATGGCTTCTATCTTAAGATTTCCAATTTTCATTTTAGAACCATCAGATACAGGAATAAATCTATTATTATCAAAATTATTTTTTGATTGAGGGTGTCCTACAATATTAATCTCAGGAAAATTATTTATGTAGTGATCAATATATGCGATGTGATCTCTATGTGTATGGGTAACAAATATTGCAGAAGGAGAAGATTTAAAAAATGGTTTTATATTTTCTAATTCTATAGCAGCATCAATAATGATCTCTGCCCCGGTCCTCATACAGGTAACGATGTATGAAAAATTATTATCAAAACCACCTTTAAAAGATTGAACAGAAAAGTCAGTATTAGTCAAATTTAATTTTTCCTCATCCTCTAAATTATTATAATTAAGTTATACTTGTAACTTGAGATTATATGAAATTATCTTTTAGTAATCGATTCGATAATAAAATGAACCATAATAACGAAAAACTTCCTTGGATACTCATTCTTGGAGGCAGTGCAATATTAGTTTTACGTCTTATTATCGCTTTATTTTCTAGCCTGAATGTAATCGATTGGCTAGCTATTATCATTGTTATTTCAGGATTAATACTATTAATCACGAACAATAACAACTGAAGAATCTATCAACCTAACAATAAAGTATTTTTTAATTATTAAATAAGAAAAAAGCACTATGAAAAAATATATAATAAAAAAAGCATCCTATAATGGATTAATTAGCATATTAACCTTGATTATGATTTATTCGTGTCAATCTGAGCCTCAATATACACACAAGCCAATTTCAGATTTTTCTAATAGAAAAGATTCAATCAGTTATTCTATAGGGGCTGATATTGGTGATAATCTAATTGGTCAGGGAATGGAAATTGACTATGATGCATTTATCACTGGCCTAAAAAACGGCTACGAAAAAAAGGATCACCTGTTAACCACGCAAGATAGAAAGGGATTGTTTAAGGTTATACAAAATAAAATGCGTGATCGTCAACGTGCTATAGCTAATGAAGGACTGGCCGCTGCAGAAAGTTATTTGAAAAAAAATAAAGCTGAAAATCCTGGTGTGATAGAAACAAGATCGGGCCTACAATATAAGATTATAAAAAAAGGCACAGGAAAGTCACCTTCTTCTATGGATCAGATTCGTGTTCATTATGAGGGTAAATTAATAGATGGAACCATTTTTGATAGTTCATATGAAAAAGGTGAACCATATGTAACCAGGTTAAATCAAGTTATAAAAGGATGGATAGAGGGAGTTCAATTAATGAAAGAAGGATCTGAATATGAATTTTTCATTCATCCAAGGCTAGCTTATGGAGAAAGAAGAAATAATAATATTCCTCCTAATAGTGTCCTCTTATTTAAGATTGAATTACAGAAGGTTTTTGAAAAAAATATAAAATAATTAATAATCCACAATTAATGTAGTACCCCGGACAGGATTCGAACCTGTGACCCCCGGATTAGAAATCCGGTGCTCTATCCAACTGAGCTACCGGGGCATTTTATGTAATTATATTATACTAAAATTACTTTTAGATTTAGCTTTATCGAATCAAAATATTGATAAAATTTCTCGACGAGACATCCTCGAGAAAAATCTTGACATAAACAATTAATACTTCGTACTATTCACAGGCAGAGGAAGAGAGATTTTGCTCTAACCACTACCAAAAAATACAAATCAATAAATAACGGAGGATTTAATGGCTGAAGTAGTAAAAAATACAGGTGTATCAAAAGAAAAAGGTTATCTTTATTATCTTGATAAACAGGGTGATGTTTCTCGTTCAAAAATGGCTCGTGCTGGTAAAGGCGGTGGAAACGCAGAAAAAGTTGCCTCAGCAGGCGTTACTAGAGAAGCTGGTTGGCTCTATTTTATAGATAAAAATGGAGACGTTGCAAGATCGCCTATGGCCAGAGGGCGGAAATAGAATAGATCATTGAGGAAAAAGCCCTCAATTGAGGGCTTTTTTTTTCTTTATAGATTAGGTAAATGTCTTAAATTCCGCGAGGATGTTTCTAATATCCTGAAAAGATATAAATAATAAAATGAAGAATATCATAAAAATAGCCGTATCAATTTTTGTTATAGGGATTATTATCAATCCTCTAGCGCCGTTACATTCAGAAGAAGATCAGTTGTTTGGTGGCTCAAAGGATAAAAAATCTGAGTCAAGTGAACAAGACGAAGAACAACAATTGATAAATGAGTCGACTCCCATAAAAGAGCTACCAAAAATTTCACCGCCAATAAGTAGAAATAAAATCGAATCTGTTATACCAGTAAAAAGATTGCCAGATGGTTGGGTTTTTAGAGATGAGTTATTAGCTCCATGGGCTACGAGTTTGCCAGCGGTATTAACTATTGTTCCAGACACAACAGTTGAGGTTGTTTATACTGATGAATCAAGAACGACAAAAGATGGTATTGTTCTACCAATTAAAAGAGCTACTGTAGAGTTTAACTATGTTACTCGGTTAACAATTGAAAGGATTACTCTTGGTTTTGTCAATATTGATTATGTATATAGCACTACAAATAATAGTGACTCACATTATATTTTGGAAAGTGTTGTGAAAAAGATAAAACTTAAAGATACAGGGTTCCCTCAATTAACGGCTGAAGATGTGATTAAACATAAAGTTCTGATGGAGTATGGAACGCCAAAAGAATATGATGGAGTATGGCATAATTATGGAGATGAGAATTCAATCTTTAGGGTTAGAAAACTCGATGAGAGAAACGTAAAGGTTGAGGTAGACGGTTTACAAATAGCAGATAAACTAAATAAAGCGATTGAAGATGTATATTCGCAGCAAGGCATTGAATATAAGAAGCGTCTAATGATGGATGGAATCGACCTGTAAACCCCTATATATAAAATTTTTAAACTACTTAAGGCCTGTTTTAGCGGGCCTTTTTTTATTGTTTACTCTTTTCCTATCTAATGTTTTTGGTTTTGATTATAAGCCTAATATATCAGACATAAAAATCATAGGCTTATCGAAAACTAAACCATATATCATCAAGCGTGAAATTCATCACCCAATAAATTTTGCAATTGATTCTTCTGTTGCGGATCTTGACAGAAATCGAATTTTCAACTTAGGATTATTTGATGAAGTCAATTGGAGTTTGGTTCCCTTAGAGAATGGTAATGCTATATTGCAATTTAGTTTAATAGAGTCAGTACATAGACTACCACCAGTAATACTTCCAGTCTATGATGAAGAAAAAGGATGGTCTCTTCAAGGTGTGTTTCTAATTAATAATTTCCAGGGAAAGAATCGGAATATTGAGTTAAGTGGTAGTATTGGTGGTCAGAAAAAGATTCAGTTCATGTATTATGACCCTTGGATATTAGGGAATCATGTTTCTTTATTTATGTATATTGAAAAAAGTTCTTATGAGCATTTATTTCTGGGTAGAAGCGTTCAAACAAATACTATAAGAGTGGACTTAGGTAAATGGTATGGTGAAAGACTTAAGTTGAGATTTTCTCCAATTACCAGTAATAGAAGTTTTACAAAGAGTATGGATACTCTAAGCTATAATTATTTTATACCAGAGATAAAATTAGAATATGACAGCAGGGATATCTATTGGAACCCTAAAAAAGGAATAAGATTGATTAATAAATTTGTTCCAATGATTGGCCAAAACAAATTTATTATTTGGGATCAATCTTATAGTATTTATTTGCCATTATTTGATAGTACACATGATATTACCCTTGCAATAAATACTACACTAAAAAAGAAATGGGGATACAAGACAGATGTTTGGCTGAGTTATTTTGGTAATTCATATAATATTAGAGGCTGGGACCTTCCTAATGTTAATAAAAAAAGTCTAATTACTGAGTCTTATCGTTTTGGACATGAGTATATTTTTTCAACGGTTGAGATTAGGAAATTAATTGTTCCCAAGCATCATTCAAGGTTAGGGCTATTAAACGGTTTAAGCATTGTTGGTTTTTTTGATGGTGGTTTTATTACTCATAATTGGCCAAAAATAAAAGATGAAAAATTAATGGGCGGCGCTGGTGTTGGAATAAGAATACCTATTCCAATGTTAGAATCAATTCGGATAGACTTAGGCTGGGGATTGAGAGAAAGAAAATTTATAAAGAAGCCAGTTATACATATAGCAATCCAACAAAAATTTTAATTATTAAACAAGCTATTTATTTTTTTCTATCTGTACTAAAATTTGTTTTAGTTGTCTGCCACCTCCGTAATTACCCAAGCTTCCGTTAGATTGAATTACTCGATGGCATGGAATAATGATAGGTATAGGATTAGCAGCATTTGCGTTTGCAACAGCTCGGTAAGCTCTAGGATTATTCAATTTCATTGCAATATTTTTATAGGAAAATGTCTGTCCATATGGGATTTCACTTACCTCTTTTAGGACCTTCTTATAGAATGGAGGCATTTCTAGTTTTAAGCTTATATCAAATTTTTTTCTGATGCCCATAAAATATTGATTTAATTGTTCAATCACATTATGCATAATCGGTTTATAGCTATCCGGGTTAGTTATTTCTATAGAAAATGAATTTATTTTATTTGGTAAAATCACTTTAAGTAGGTTTGATTCATTAACCAATATCCCAAAACTCCCTAGGTCAGTTTTCAAGATGGAGAACTGCACCATTAATAAATCGGTGGATACGGTTACGCTTTGGGCTGCATATAGACTACTATAAGACTAGCAACAAATATACTTGAGTATGTTCCTACTAATACTCCTATGATCAAGGCAAAAGAAAAATAATGTATTACTTCTCCTCCGAAAAAATATAGCGTTAATACTACAAATAATGTTGTTAATGATGTTACTACCGTTCTACTTAATGATTCGTTTATGCTCTTATTTACAATTGACACCACTGATTCTCTTTTTAGAGCTTTCATATTTTCTCTGATTCTATCAAATATAACTATAGTATCATTAAGGGAATATCCAACTATTGTCAAGAACGCGGCAATAATAGATAGTGAAATTTCATATCCAAGGATGGAGAAAACCCCTAGGGTAATAATTACATCATGTGCAATAGCTGCAATAGCACCAATTGCATAGGTAAATTCAAATCGGAAGGAAATATATATTAGAATTAGGGTAATGGCATATATAATCGCCATTATTGCCTTGCCACTTAGTTCAGACCCTACCTTTGGACTCACTTTATCAATAGATAATATAAAATCATCTTTATTTTCAGGCAAAGCATCCGGGTAAATATCTTTTAATATATCAATGAAGTTTTGAGAAAATTTTTCCGGTTCATTTTCCAAATTAGCGATACGTACAGAGACGTTGCTATTATCTCCAAAATGTTTTATCTCTGAGGTACTAAAATCAAACGATTGCCCGTTAATGTTTACATTTTTTAATTGGGAGCGAAGATCATTAATATTAATTGGTTTTGTATATTGAACTGCTATTAAAGTTCCTCCTTTAAAATCTATACTTAGTTTGGGGCCATTATTTATTATAAGCGAAAATATACCAGCCAGTATTAGAGCGCCAGATAATAGAATAGTGAATCTTGACTTATTCATGAAATCAATTTTTGAATCTTTTATAATCTGCATTTATATGCTAAGGTTTCTTATTGATTTTTTTGTGATTGTATAAAAAATTGTTCGTGTAACGTAAACCGCAGTGAACATACTGATTAATATTCCCCAAAAAAGGACAGTCGCAAATCCTTTAATAGGGCCAGTGCCAAACTGGTATAAAACAAGAGCAGCAATTACTGTAGTTAGGTTTGCATCAATAATAGTAGTGATTGCTCTGTTATATCCTGCTTCAATGGCAGATTTCGGTGTTTTCCCTTTTCTTAATTCTTCTCTTATTCTTTCAAAGATAATGACGTTAGAATCTATACACATTCCAACAGTCAGTATAAGTCCAGCAATCCCAGGAAGCGTTAGGGTCGCGCCTAAAGAAGCTAAGACAGCTAGAATTAATATAATATTCCATACCAAAGCAAAATTAGCAATGAAGCCAGAAGATCTATAGTAAACAAGCATAAATATGAATACAATAGCTAGGCCGATAAGGATAGATTTCTGACCTTTGGAGATAGAATCAGCGCCTAAGCTTGGGCCGACGATTCTTTCTTCAATTATCTCTACAGGAGCTGGAAGCGCACCAGCTCTTAATATTATTGCAATATCCTTTGCCTCGTTCATATCTGCAAATCCTTCAATCTGGGTACTCCCTCCAGGGATTTTTTCCCTAATATTTGGGGCCATGTGAACTTTTCCATCTAAAACAATAGCAATTCTTTCTCCTATATTCGCTCCTGTTACTCTTGACCATGTCTTAGAACCCTCACTATTCATATCCAGCGATACTACCGGCAAGCCTGCATTACCACCGCCCAGGCTCCCAAGGTTTGCTTTAGCTTTTTCAACTACGCCGCCAGTTAATTCAGGCTTATCTTCTATATAGTATAAACGATAATATTGTCCCGAGCCTGATAATGTTTCTGAATCATTACTAAATAGGAACTGCCCCGATGAAGACTTGAGTTTTAGTTTAACCTCTTCTTTAGATAGTAGCTTATTTAATGAGTACAGGTTCTTAGTATTTACTGCCATATCTCCTTGAACAAATTCAATGAGAGACTGAATAGGTGATTCTAATAGTAGGTCTGATTCATGAATGGCGCTATTCTCACCCATACTTTCTGTTTCACCAAAGATCTCATCAATAGTTGTGACATCGCTATCTGTTTTTTCATTTGTTTCTTTAATATCCAATGCATTATCAGTGTTTGCACTTATGTCTGCAAGATCTTCATCACTAACTGATCTTTTTAATATATTATCTAGCTGAATTATAATTTCATTGGTAACAGCGCTATTTTTTACTAAATAAAATTCTAATAAGGCTGTGCTTTGTAGGAGAGACCTCGCTCTGTCAGAATCTTGAATACCTGCTAGCTCGACAAGAATACGATATTTTCCTTTCTTTTGTATAGTTGGCTCAGAAACACCAAACTGATCTATTCTATTTTGAAGTATTTCTAAAACACGATTTATTGAATCTTCTGTTTCTTCTTCTAGAGCTAAAATGATATCATCCAGATTCGATCCATATTCATGGAAATAACGAACGATTTTAAGTCCTTTTTCTTCAATCTCATTACGAAGTATGTTAAAAAAGTCTAAACTTTGATCTGCTTTAAATTTTTTGACAGAAGCATTTAATACTTTATCAAATTTTTCATTTCGATTTGAAGCAAGATTTTTTACTAATATTGGAATATCTGCTTCTAGCTCAATATACATTCCGCCTTTCAGATCTAGACCTTGACGAATGACCTGTGATTCTATTTGATCTAGCGTTCCTTCTTCTCTTAGGTCCTCTTTTTCATCATCTGTTAGGCTTTGATATTGTATTGTCGGCCATAGAGAGAACATTGACCAGCCCAGTATGATTAGAATGACCAAATACCTAGGTGTAAGACTATTTTGCATTTTTCGTTATATTTTTTATTTATGTTTAAATAAAGAGCGGAAATTTAGCTTTGGACAGTTGTTGTAGCAACATAACATAATTATCGAATGTTAACCTTTTAAAAACAATTTATTTTGCAGTTTTATAAAATAATATAATAATGATATATGTTTGAAAATTATAATTAAAGTAATTAAGGAAAAAATAAATTGTCTTTTCGATATTGATATTTCTTAATTTGATAACGAATAAGGATTAATTTTGAACCTTATTATTTGTTATGGGAAAAGTTTTAGCATTTATAAATCAAAAAGGAGGTGTCGGTAAAACTACATCTGCTGTTAATGTAGGATTAAGCTTAGCGGTCTCAGAGTTAAAAACACTTATAATTGATTTGGATCCACAAGCAAATGCTACTACTGGTTTATCTGATTTGATAAAAATAACAAAAAAAAATATCTATGATGTCATCATTGGAGATATTGATATTAAAGAGGCAATAGCAGAAACAACTTTTCCTCATCTTGATGTAATCGTATCAACAAATGATTTAGTAGGAGCAGAAGTAGAGTTGGTCAATATTATGGCTCGGGAGTATCAACTAAAAACCGCACTTAAAAAAGTTATACGAAAATATGATGTCATTATACTTGATTGCCCTCCTTCACTTGGTCTATTAACAATTAATGCGCTAACCTCTTCTCACGCCATTATTATCCCAATCCAGTGTGAATATTATGCTTTAGAAGGTCTCAGCCAGTTGTTAAATACTTTTAGATTAGTTCAGAGGCATCTTAACAAAAAACTAATTATAGGGGGTGTATTAATGACGATGTATGATAGTAGATTAAATTTGTCAAAACAAGTTGTTCAGGAAGTAAAAAGCTACTTTAAGGATAAATTATTTAAAACATTGATATATCGAAATGTGAAATTAAGTGAGGCACCAAGTTTTGGTAAACCAGCCCTGCTTTATGATGCCAATTCGAATGGCGCAAAAAACTATTTAAGTTTAACAGAGGAGATTTTACAGCGTGTCATCTAAAAGATTAGGACGTGGGATTGAGGCTCTTATCAATTCCGAACTAAGTGATAAATCAAAAAAACCTAATTCGCCAGGAGTGAGTTATATAAATTTATCAGATATCAAGCCAAACCCTGATCAGCCTAGGCGCGACTTTAATAATACTTCATTAGATGAACTAAGTAAATCAATTAGAGAAAAAGGTGTAATTACACCAATTACAGTTAGGGAGTCAAACAAAGGTTACGAGATCATTGCTGGAGAAAGAAGGTGGCGTGCTGCAAAGAAAGCAAAATTGAAATCAATTCCTGCATATATACTAAATATTGGCGATGAAGCAGAAATGATGGAAGTAGCACTAATAGAAAATATTCAGAGGGAAGATTTAAATCCAATTGAAGAGGCCGAAGGATATGCTGTTTTAAATAGTAAATACAGTTTATCACACAATGGTATAGCTAAAACTATAGGGAAAAAGCGCACTACAATATCTAATGCATTACGGTTACTGAAATTACCCCCTGAAATTAGAAAAAGTATTAGAAGTGGAGAAATTACCGCTGGGCATGGAAGAGCAATTTTGCAGAAAAAATCAATACCAGCCATGAAAAATTTGTGGAAAAAAATTGTTAATAATGCACTTAGTGTTAGAGCAGCAGAGTCACTTGTAAAGCCAAAGCCTAAAAAGAAAAAAATAAAGAGTGTAATTGTTCCAAAGGCTCCGATTCGGGCGATAGAAAATCAGTTAATAGAAATATTTGGAACAAAGGTTAAGCTAAAACCAGCACAAATAGGTGGCTCAATAGAAATTATATATTTTTCAGATGACGATCTTGAGAGGATAATTGATTTAATACAATCTTTGTAAATACTAATGAATAAAAAATTTACTTTATTAATAATACCAGATGATGATTCTGGGACTAAGTCATATAATATTAGTAAAAATTTGTTGAAATATTTTATTATATCTATATCGGTTATTTTGATTGTGTTTATTATTATATCAATAAAGTTAATTCCTGGTATATCTAAATATGATGATTTAAAGAAAAAATACAATATACTTGCGCAAGAACGTTTAAAAGTTATCGAGCTAAGTGAAAATCTTAAACGAATAAAACAAATGAATCAATTTGTTAGAAATTCACTGGGAGTAGAATTAAACTTTGTTGATACGCCAGAAATAATGGACAGCGTTTTAATGCTAATACCAGATGAGAATTCTATCTCCTTCACTGATAATATACCTTCTGTTGCTCCAATTCAGGGTTATATAAGCCAGCGTATGGAAAACAAATTTTCTATAACCGATAATAGGCATGGAGGAATTGATATTGTTGCAAAACAAGGCACACCAATTAAAGCTTCTGCCTCAGGATTAGTTATATTTTCTGGATGGACCTATGAGATGGGAAATCTAATTATAATACACCATGGAGATGGGTATTTCACTCATTATGGACACAATCAACAAAATCTAAGATTTCAATTAGATATGATAAAGAAAGGCGAAGTAATTGGGCTAGTTGGGGATACGGGTATTTCATCCGGGCCTCATTTACATTTTGAAATTTGGAAAGACAATAAGTCAATTAATCCACTAATATATTTTCCTGAATATAAAAAAACAGACCTAACTTCAAATAATAATGGATAAATCAAATTATAAAAATGTTCATACTATGATTGGTCCCGATGCGACGGTTAATGGTCCGATTAGGCTCACAGAAGGCTTAATTATTTATGGTAAAATATACGGGGATGTAATTACTAAAGGTCCTGTCCGAGTAGCAAAAAATGGATTAGTGCAGGGTAACGTAGAAGGTTTTAGCGTTCGGATCGGGGGCACTGTCATTGGTGATATTAAATCTGAGGGTCAAGTTATTTTGCGGAAAAATTGTGTTTTAAAGGGAGATATTAGTTATAGAAAGCTGCATATTGAAGACGGTGCACAGTTTGAAGGCCAATGTGATTTAGTTGGAAGCATTAACGCAGAAAATGTGAACGCCTAGATCATTGAATTACGATAATAAGAATTCCGATGAAAGTTATTTATACTATTTCCAAAAAATTCTTATTAAAGCTGCGCCAATTATGTCAGCATCATACTCATTATTCTTTTCAATTATTTTATTATCAGGGATAGGGTATTATTTGGATAAAAATCTAGATACCTTTCCAATAATTTTTTTATTATGTTTGGTTTTTGGAATGTTTTTAGGTTTTTATCAATTGTTAAAGACAATAAACGCTCAAAAGAAATGATGTTATACACATATACGGTTATACTTTTAATTGGTATAGCGGGAATTTTTTCAAGGCTATTTGATAGCATGATTAGCGAAATATTTTTGGGGCTAGTAGGCCCAGTTTTGGTTGGTTTTATAACAATATTCTTTATGATAAAATATTCTAATAGTAGAGCAATCAGGTTTAATAGAATGCTTGTTAGAGGTTTTGCAATTAAATTTATTTTTTATGGCGTATTTATTATAACAATTTTCACTGTTTATTCTTTTAAACCGGTTCCATTTATGTGTAGCTTTACGTCCTCATTTATAGGTCTTCATTTGATGGAGGCGATAGTTTTGAAGAAAATTCAGGGTAGATAATACTGATAAACTTAAGTGTCTAATGGTAATCTCTAGTACAGAAAATAGTGGACAAACTGTTTTAGAACAAGTCGGGCCTAATATTATTCATCATGTTTCAAATTCAGATATCGCTCATCCAATTGTTCACGTACCAAAATTATTTGGCATAGATTTTTCTATTACAAAGCATGTTTTTATGCTTTGGCTAATCGCAATAATCGTAGCAATCTTCGTGATTATTCCTATTCAGAGATATGTAAAAAGTAATGGTAAAGAAAAAACTCGTTGGACTATAATGATTGAATATATTGTCGAATTTATTCGCGATGGTATTTCTGGTCCTAATGTTGGCCCAAAGTGGGTAATGACATGGACGCCACTTTTTCTCACTTTTTTCTTTTTTATACTTTTTGCTAATGCAATTGGTATGGTGCCTATTTTTGATATATTAGGCGTTATTAACAGGTTTATTTTAGATGTACCTGCAGATGATAGTCATAATTTTATAAATGGATTGCTTCATGGTGGTCCCACTGCCACTGGAAATTTTAATGTTACAGCAGGCCTTGCTACGATCACATTTTTTGCCATAATAGTTGCAGGCGCACGAGAGCATGGTTTTATTAAGCATTGGAAAAATCTTGTTCCCCATGGTTTAGCCTGGCCAATCTATATTATTTTAATTCCCATCGAAATCATAGGATTATTTGTAAAACCATTTGCCCTCACTATGCGTTTAGCTGCTAATATGACAGGGGGACATATTGCTTTGTTAGCTTTGTTATCTTTAATGGCAATTATCGGAGAAATGTTTCACAGTGCAGCTGCAGGAATCGGTGTATCACTCATAACGGTTCCAATGTCTGCTGCAATCTCGGGTTTAGAGATTATTATTGTTATTGTGCAAGCCTATGTTTTTACTTTATTAACAGCTGTGTTTGTCGGAATGGCAATTAACGTACATCATTAACTAAAATAAAAAAGGAAGTATATAATGGATGCAACTATATTAGTCCCAGTAGGATTAGGCTTAACCGTAATAGGCGCTGGTCTTGGTATTGGAAAATTTGCAGCGGCAGCGGCAGAAGGTATCGCTAGACAGCCTGAGGCTGCTGATAAAATTAGTGGTGCAGTTCAGCTGCCACTCTTTCTTCTGGAAGGTGTGGCGATCCTTGCTGAGGTATTCATCTTTTTGATGCTTATTCTATAGTAATAGTATATTATGGATCATTATTGGAGT
>Ga0209034_10000263_pt1 | contig 26311 bp, 28 predicted proteins | sample MarorgKNORR_S2LV_2_FD_188219 | JGI IMG/M metagenome (GOLD analysis project Ga0209034, IMG submission 188219) | Marine microbial communities from the Southern Atlantic Ocean, analyzing organic carbon cycling - 250m_A/KNORR_S2/LV (SPAdes) (version 2) | ecosystem: Environmental > Aquatic > Marine... | reverse complement strand
CTCTGTGTCGTTATATGGCATCACCCCGTCCCTCGTAACGAGCAAGGTGATGCCAAAATGGCGGAGATAAACTTCCATCCTGATGACCGGGAGATGTCCACCCTCGAGCTGGCCAAGAACCTGGGCACTGCAGTGTTCGTGATATCGGTCTTCGAGGTCATGTTCTACGCGATGTACCTCGAAGGGGAAATAGTCCTGCCCCTCCTCTGCGGCGCCCCCCTGGGGCTGATCCTAGTCGCGCTGCTGTGGCAGTGCGTGATGCATTCCTTCGGATACGGGAGGATGGTAATGAACGGCAACGAGATAGTCCTGCGAACCCCTCGCTCGGGGAAGAGCAGCCCCAGCATCCTCGACCCTTTGGCCAGGGTCATCCTCGCCCCGATGGCCAGGATGTACATGCGCGACATGGACAAGGACGGCGACGGCAGACTGTCCTTCGAAGAGGTGCTGGATGAAATGGGCGGCTTAAGCAAGGCCGAATACGCGGAGATTAGAAAGCTCTTCGACAGGTACGACGAGGACGGCGACGGCTACATCTCGCTAAAGGAGATGGAGGAATTCATCAAGCACTCTGAGGACAACTGGGCCGAGGAGGAAGGGTCCGGTAACTGGTGGTCCAGCGATGGCAATTAGGCCAAAGATATGGAGTAAAGAAGGCCTCCTCGGACCCATCCGATTGGGGATGATCAACAGAATGAAGGAGGAGTCAGTTCACTGACTCTGTCATCATATTCGTCGTTGGGTATGGATTCCAATGAAAATGCACCACATTCTTCTTCACCTACAGGTTTCAACCACATCCAATCTCCTTCAACTGCATATTGGAAGTTTAACCCATCGCCATCACCGATTGTCAAGAGAAGATAGTCCCCATCGCAACCGTCACAGTCAGTACTCCAAGTTCCTGGGTTTCCGTCGCCATCAACTAGGCCCCCGTCCTCATCAATATCGATGGCCATAGTTTCGGCGTGCCACCATTCACCTACTGGGGAGGGGCTTTCATCATCGCCGGCACACCCAGCAAGGGAAGCGAGCAGCATCGTTAGGGTGAGTAATATCGCAACTTTCTTCATGTTTCTTGGTTAAACATCAGGCACATAGGTATTGTTCCCACTGAATCAATTACCGTAGGATTCTAGATGAGAAAGATCAGCAGGATATGCAAGAAATCCAATGCACAGAAGAAGGTCACAATCCCATCAATTATCGCAATAATTCTCTGCTTGGAAGTTGCATGTTTCAGCCAATCTAGAACCCCCTTATCCTGATTTAGAAAGAAAATCATGTTCAAAGCAACCAGAATAACGAAGGCGCAAGCACCGATTATCGTGATCGTGAGGATTGACCCGGCCTCTGCCATGGCTATTCCTTGTTGGAGATTATGTCAAGAACCTAATGGAACTCAAGAGTACTCAGAAACTACTCCTCGGTGTAGAAGTAGTCCGAAATCTGAGAGCCGTTAGTTTCGCTGCCCCACAGGTCACTTGTCGTGAATTTCTGTCGGCGATACAGTTGTCTGTTGATAATTACCCCCATCAGTGCAACTAACAGAGCACTAAGGATTGCTATTGCGATATCGATGTTGTTCATGCTTGAGCCTGTAATCGTGAGTATATTAGGTACTGTTCAACGCTACGATTCAGAGACATTCAACTATGCTATCAGGCCGGGAACACCGATTCAAATACCCCACTGATACGCCAACATCATGGACACGAACACATACCTATTGGTTTCAGACCCGAAGAGGAGAATGAGAGTGCTGCTTATGGATAATAAGTTGTAATCATCTAACTCATCTCAAATCTCTGAGTAGTACTGCGAGACTGCTTCCTCCAACTCAGATCCGGCTGAACCCTCATCGACAGTAAGTGTCACTCCATCACGACGGAGAGCCTCTCCTCCGACGATTACATCGAGGCAACGGGCACCACTGTAGATCAAGTTCGACAATAGCCTCCTACCGTCTCGCCCACGCGGCCTCATCCTGATATCATCTAAATCCCAAGTCACCCAGTCAATCGAGTCCTTGGTTGCCAATTGCCAAGTCTCTTCGGGACCCAAAACTCGAGCATTCCAATGATCGTGCTTTTGGACCAAACTCGCTGCTTTCGCCTCGGCCCGCATGTCCAGCGAGTTGTTACTGGCTGAGCCATCGGTTCCCAAGCGCACATCGACCTCTGCTTCTTTCATCGCTGGGTAAGACATTGTCCCTCCACATGCGAGTTTCTGATTGGAAGTTGGGCAATGAACCGCGTGAGCATCGTGTCCGGCCAGTATTCTCATCTCCTTCTTGGTCAACCAACCGCAGTGGGCGCACACGGTCGTTCCATCGGTGAAGTAGTCGAGAGAATCAAGATATTCTACAGGATACATACCATGTTCTGCGTGGCAATCGGCGACTTCCTTTCGGGTCTCGGAAGTGTGAATGTGAAGGGTGCAATCGGCCCTCTTAGCTAGATCTGAACCCTTCACCAAAATTTCTTGGTCGCAGACATAAACTGAGTGTGTTCCGACCCCGTAATCTATCCTTCCAGGCCTTGGTGAAGAGCCTGTGATGAGACTCTCAATATGGCGTAATGCATCTCCGGAACCGGGCTTGAAGTTAGGAGTTAAACCGTCAGTTATTGGCCCACAAAGTGTAGCCCTCACTCCTGTTTCTGCTAGCGTCTCACCGATGGTTTGTGTGTGGAAGTACATATCACAAGCATAGGTAGTTCCTGTAGCAATCATCTCTGCCGCAGCAGCCCTAGTACCAATTTCTACTAGTTCAGCGGTGAGATTCTTCTCGACAGGAAAAATGGCCGTCTCAAGCCATTCCAGCAGAGGCAACCCCTCCCCCATTCCGCGATTTAGAATCATCGCGAGATGGGTATGCCAGTTCTGCAGTGAGCGAGTTACTAACCGAGTCGATCCATCAATCGTCTCAACTACATCTTCATCGCCTTTGCTCTTTGTACATGAGCCATCAGGATGGAGCAGGAAGTCACCTCTCTGGACCACACCGCCGTGGTCAATCAAGCGAGTGCCAGTAATCCGTCGCACACCCTCGTCCATGGAGATGGGAAGGGCTCACTCGACAAGAACGAGTTGGTTCCCCATTCTATTGGTCTCAATCATGAACTGGACAAAATAGCGAGCTCTAGCTCCTTGATCTACAGTCAACTCGCTTCGATCTCCATACCTGCTCATTAGATTGGTCAAGGATGGCGAGTGCTCCTCAGCAGTGCACTGCTCCAATTCACTATCCTCCTGTCCAGGTTTCTCCTCTGAATATAGATCACTCGCACTGCATTCTATCGCCTCCTCGCAGAAGTTGTAGCAGTCATAGGGAGTTCCACAGATGAAGTCTCCAGTTCGATAGCATTCATCGACAGGAACGACCCAGTCCTGAGTCCATATTGTCGCTCTATCTAAGTCTGAATCGGAATTTGGATCGTCACTGTTCTGGTGTGTGTGATATAGGCCTAGGAAGTGACCTAATTCGTGGGCCGGGATGTAACTTTCAGCAAAGGTCGATGCGCGGACATATGTCACATAGTACTCTCTTGTGTAAAACGGGAACATACTGTATGCACCCCATCCATCTGTTACTAGTACAACATTCACATTGCTCTGGTTGTACCTCTCGGTGAAGCCACTCCCTAGTGAATCGACTGGTACCATATCTCCGAACTCTCCATCAGAATCCTCTCCAGCTTCAGGGAACGCTTGGTCAACCAATACTATCTCGCCCAGTGCGAACTCTATGCCATGTTGATTGTACACTGAATTAATCAAATCGATTCCTTGCGCAATCGATTCCTCATTGGATATGTAGTCGTCTCCATCGTTATCCTTGTAGACAAAAATTGTCAACGAAAGTACCCTGATAGGGCCTCCATCGCACTCTAGTCCTGGATATGGATGTTCTTCGCTGATATCAATCCAATATTCCTCTTCATCACAATATCTGTCTAGTACACCTACCGTGGCAAAGCAACCTGAAAATATCGATGAGCACAGAATCAATACTAGAGCGGGAGCACAAATCTTCATGCCCCGCGACGGGGGTAGGTGCTCTCAAGTTTATCTAGAAACTCAGTTACTGACTACTCTGAGGCATGAACGGAAGCAGTTTGGACGCCAGAGACTCGATGTTTCGAGTCTGAATCCAGGCCTTTCCGGAACCAGTCAACTCCAACACTAGAGCCTCTCCTCCGAACAAGGAAGTCTTGAGACCGCCTGAGGGAGCTACTCCGTAAGTCACCCTTTCAGTGAATGCGACTAGGTGACCATTGTCCACCTTAATCGGTGCATCAGGAGTAACCTCGACTTCCTTGATTGCTCCGTAAGCGCAGTAGAAGACCTGTCCGGGCCCGCCCTCTGAGAATGCCCTAAGGAAGAACATGCTCTCTCTGGAAAACAGAGATTTCGCGCCCTGGAACTTGGTGTCATAGTTTACATTTGGAGAGCAGGCCATGAAAGCCCCTCCCTGCATAAACAGGCTCTGACCGGGCTCGATATCGAAGGTTTTGATGTCTCCAGGAGCTGCAGGGGCCATTGAGATCCAACCTCCACCAGGACCTGCAGTGAATGTGTTTAGGAAGAACGACTCTCCACCAAGTGCAGCCTTTGCCACACTCTTGAAGAAGCCACCCAAACCTCCGCCACCACTCATTCCTGTCTGCATGTCCAAACCGAATGATTGTGCGACCATCGCACCGGGTTCTACCTTAATCGACTCTCCAGGCCCAAGGTTTGCTGTCATTAGTGTAAATGCGGGTTCAAATTCGTAGTCTATTTTCACAGTTCCACCCTCGTGTTTTTAGTATTTAATCGCTACTAAACCGCGCATTTTGCACTCAACTTGCTGATAATCTCGCCTTCCGAGTTCTTCATCCAACACTCAACCTGATCTCCCTCGCACATGGCTCCTACACCCTCCGGTGTACCTGTCCAAATGAGGTCACCCGGAGAGGGCTCATACCAGTTCTTCAGGTGTCCAAGAATAGACTCAACAGAGTGTACCATAAGATTAGTCGAGGCTTGCTGCCTGACTTCTCCATTGATAGACAGGCCAATTTCTACTGGATTGGGATCCCAAGCAGTCCAGGTCCCCAGAACACCTGAGCCGGTGAACCCCTTGCCCTCGAGCCATGGCCAGCCTTTCTTCTTGGCGAGAGTCTGACGAGTCCTATTTGTTGTGTCGTTACCTACACACATCTCAGCCGGCTCAAGATCCGCTCCAAGCTTGATTACCAACTCGACCTCGTGGTCGATGTGGTCCTCGGCAGAACTCAGTGCAACCACATTGTTACCTTGTTCGTCTGCCTCCACCAATGCTGTTGGAGGCATCAAGAAGAATCGGGGGTAATCGGTGATGTCACCATAGATTTCCTTCGCATGCCCGACATAGTTGCGGAATACTGCCCACCCAACTGCCATGATACCCCCAATAGACTCAATCTCATTATCACATCGCTGCCATACTCAAGCAGGTTGAAGACTCCCCGGTGGTCGAGAAGTACCGATGGCCGAGGACCCCTACCAAGCTCTCGGTGTCTCAAAGGATGCCACCGACGCCGAGATTAAGCGCGCTTATCGCAAGCTCGCGCGCCAATATCACCCTGACAGGAATCCCGGCGATGCAGCGGCCGAGGAGCGCTTCAAGGCAATTCAGTCTGCTCACGAGACTATCGGCTCTGCCGATGCGAGGCGAGAGCATGACCAGCGCCGTCGAATGGAGGACATGTTCGGCAGTGGTGGCTTCCAAGGCAACCCGTTCGGAGGAGGTTTCGGAGGCGTCGATCTAGGTGATATCTTCTCACAGTTCATGGGAGGGAGGGGGTCCGGTGGGGGTTTCTCCCAGCAGCAACCGCCGCGTGAGGACGGCCCCAAACCTAGAGGTGCGGACATCGAGGCTGGACTCGACATCTCACTTGAGCAGGCATTGAGAGGAACAGAAGTCAAGTTCAGCCACCGACGACTCAAGCGCTGCGACAAATGCGACGGCTCAAGCTTTGGCCGTTCCAAGCGTTGCATTCCGTGCAATGGTACAGGAGTCCAGACCAAGGGAAGCACCCTGACAGTAAAGGTCCCCGCTAAGGCTCAGCACGGTCAGCAGTTGCGTCTGCGCAAGATGGGACACGAGCATCCCGAAGGAGACACCGGAGACCTGCTCATTAAACTCCGACTCGATGCCAAGGAAGGAAGACGCTGGGAGGATGGCAGGTTGGTGCAAGAGGTACCAGTCGAAATCACCACTCTACTACTAGGAGGGAAGGTGAGAATCTCCACACCTGCTGGAAAGAGAGTGCAAATAGAGGTACAGGAGGGGACTCGCATCGGTGACCGTAGGAGACTGCAAGGTCACGGACACTCCGGAGGACCTCTCGACATCGAGTTCACACTAGCAGAGGCGGATGAGCTGACCTCAGAGCAGAAGGAAGCTCTAGAGACACTCAGAGACAGCGGTTTGTAGAGCCACGAAACCAATCAAATATGAAGTTCCAGAGTCGGATTCATGCGTGACTTCTCCAAGGTGGCTGACTTCCTAGTCCCAAGGCGACGTCAAACCCATCTCATTGTCTTCGTGATGTCATTGCTGATGCTTCCTGGAATCTCGGCTACATTCAGCCCGATTGACATAGAGTCGTATGACCTTGAGTCCCCAGAACTCGATGCGAATGAGATTCTGATGGATGAATTCTCCGCGGCTGGCGGAATCGAGGCCTTCGGAATATACCTGAGAGACCCGAGCCATTTCGGCGAGCCTAACTCAGATGTCTCAATGATTGCTGACTACACAGGCAACGCCGCAGGAGTAATCGAGCCGAAGGGGGGCATACTCAACCTCTCAGTCCTGCGTGAGATTGATTCTAAGGGACAATATCTCAGAGAGCATGAGGTGTCTCAGTTCTACCTACCATTCGTCTCTCAGATTACGGGAGCACCGGTAGTGGGAGTCTACGATTTAGCGACTGATTTCAGATCATTCATGTCGGGCCAATCATCACTAACAAGCCCGAGGATAGATCCCGACACCCTCCAGATGACTCCTCCTTCTACGAACTGGACCGATTGTGGCAACCTAGCATGCCTTTCCTTTGACGACGAGAACCTGACTCAAGGTCACATTGACCTTGCAGCACACAGACTCTCCAATCATAGTTCGGGAGCCTTCCTGAGGTTGCTCTCAAACGATCGCGCATTCATCTCCGACCCGACAAGCGAGATCATCGGGCCGTATGGCCATGAACTGCTGGAGGACGGCTCAATAGTCGCTGAAGAATGGGGTCCTGGCAGGTGGTCGGCTTCCTCAGCGTGGCTCCTCATCAACTTCGAGCGTGAGGACATCGAAGAAGCCGGATGGACATACTCATGGCTTGATTCAGAATCCGAATTTGGCTACTATTGGGACGGAGTGACGCTACAGACTGATCCCGTACAAAACTCGGTTGAGGAATGCGGAGAGAGGATGTCTGATGGAGACAAGCTATGTGCAATGGAATGGCTCTATCTCGCCCTCGAAGAGGATCTCAGGTCTACTGATGAGATGGTCGTTACACTAATGCTCGCTGAGGGTGTGAATGTTGAGATTAACAGAGAATTACTCTCCTCCCTCTATCTGGTCGGAATCATGGCACTGGTTGTGACTCTTCTACTCTGGCTGAGCCTGAGGAGAGTCTCGGATGTGGCCATTGTAGCAGTAGGCCTTACTCTCTCTCTACTGTGGATGCAGGGATTCATTGGATGGGCAATCATCCTAGGACAGAAGACCGGCTTCGAAGTCATTTTTCGCTCTCAGTTCTCCAACCTTCTCCCCATCCTCGTACTGGCTCTTGGGATAGACGACAGTCTGCATGCACTGCATCGGTACAAGGAGGAGAGGAGAAATGGAGCGAGTCCCGAGGAGGCTGCTCACATCTCAGTCACTCGAGTCGGTCGAGCAATCATGCTGACTTCGACCACTACTATCGTTGCATTCCTTGCTAACCTTACTTCAGATATCGCAGCACTGCGCTCCTTCGGTATCGAGGCTGGATTCGGTGTGCTGTCAGCATTCATCCTCACCGGAATCTGGGTACCTTTGGTTAGGTATGATGTTGATGAGTGGATGCAATCCAAGGGCAGATTAGGGGATGAGAGAGACGGAATCATACACATGGTTCCCAAGGAATGGCTAGCCAACCTCGCCTCAACTTCTGCGAGGAAGGCTCCATTCATCGCCGTCCTAACCGTACTCATCACCGCCCTCGCCGTTCCGATGATGTTGTCACTGAAGGGTGACTTTCAGGTAGAGGACTTCATCGAGACCGAGTCTGATCTAGCCGTCGGCATATACCTAGTCAATGAGAGATTCAGTGATGAGGGAGAGCCGGGATTCATCCTAGTCGAGGGTGACATGGCCGACCCGAAGGTGATTGCAGCCTTTGGAGAACTCCGGAGGAATGTCAACTCACGCGAGCCCGGCGAACCAGATCAGATCTCACGACTGCCCACCGGAGAGGTTGAGTTGATTGCCATCGATAGTGTTCTCATACTGGCAAAGGCTGCTATGGCTTGGAACATCCAGCCGTTCGAAGAGGCCGGTTGGGACTCGAATGCCGAGGACGGCGGCGTGGGCTGCGACAAGGACATCCTTGGTCTACCATCACTCAATGACCGAGACTGCTTGCTATTCCTGTTTGGCTACATGCTCACCCATGGGATTCCCGAGAGTGGAGGATATCCCTACATGCCGCCCTCGATTGCTGCCGAGTACATTCAGGTCGCTGATGAACTCGACTCTGACAGGCCATGGCTCACCACCTCGGGCGAATCACCTTCGTACATCCGCGCATCAATCCGGTTTGGAATCTCCAGTCCCGAACAGTTCGCCCTCGTCGAGCCAGCTCTCAAGCAGTTGCAAGACGACATGGCACCGTTACAGGAACTCTCTCGCAATCCCCTCAGAGAGCGAGCAGACATAGAATCGGCAGACTCGCAATATCCAATCACTTGGGCTATCCCAAGCGGGGAGCCGGTAATCAGATTCGTAGCCGCTGATTCAATGCAGGACGAGATGCAAGGAACCCTACTTCTCGGGGTGGCCTTCTGCACTCTGACCTTGTGGTGGGGATTTCGTGAGGAGACTTCCGCCAAACAAAGATGGAGAGAGACTGTATCCAATCCAGCATCATCAGCACGCAGGATCGGAGCCGTTGTGGCATTGACAGGAATTGCATCGTACCTGTTCCTCGGTCCAACATATGGTCTGATGTTAGCTATCCTTGCAATCGCTCTCTCACTTCTATGGGGGACTGCACCGTTCTACATTGCAACGGTCACCACAGGACCGATACTGGTGGTAATCATCTGGCTGTATGCAATGGTCTCCTTGGCAGGATATGGTTTGAACATGGTCACAGTAGCAATCGCTGCGATGTCTCTGGGCGTGGGCATAGACTATGTCATCCATTTCATAGAGAGGTATCGCGAAGAGCGTGAAGAAGGCTCTACACCCGATATCTCGATTGCTGCGGTAGGCGGAGCATCCGGCCTAGCCTTGTTTGGATCCGCCGTCTCAGATATAGCCGGATTCATGGTAATCAATCAGTCCAAGATGGGCTTCTTCTCTACCTTCGGGCTGTTCTGTGCCATCATGATTGGACTCTCTTTGCTGGCCAGCATGGTGCTTACACCGGCCGTCCTAGGGCTCATCCATAGAGGCTCAGTCTCTTCAGCCTCGCAGTAGGCTGTTTTGGAAATCCAATTAGGCCTTAGTCAGAAACTAGTGTTTTTATCCTCAGATTCATCGCTCGCCCCATGGTCTTCGAGTGTAATATCGATTCCCGTGGCAAGGCGGTCAGGTTCCGGCTTGGTTTGATCGGCGTGCTGGCAGGAATTTTCCTTGCCGTCTCACTATTGCTTGCCGGAGTAGATTTAGGAGTCCTCTGGCTACTACCATTGGGAGTACTCGGGGGCGGGTTATTCGCACTGTTTGAGGCTCGCACCGGTTGGTGTGTAGTTCGTGCTATGGGCTTCAAAACTCCAATCTGATCTACTGACTGAGGGAATTATTCCCCAAAAGAGTCAATCGAAAATCTTCCAACATCAATCTATTTCAGACACAGTTTCATCATTTCCACATGCCGAGAGAGTCTCTCAGACCGTCGTCGAGATTCTCATGGACAAACTTGTATCCCTCAGCTAGCAGCCTATCAGGCAGGACACGCTGACTGTCTAGAGTCAACCTCTCGCCCATTTCACCGAACATGAGCTTAATTGCAAATTTAGGTAGTGGTATGAATGCAGGTCTTCTGAGAACTTTACCGAGCAATTTTGCGAATCTGCGTTGTCTGACAGGATATGGAGCCGTGACATTGTAGACCCCTTTGGAAGATCCTTCCATCATCAGGTGATTCATTGCGTAAATCTGGTCATCCAGACTAATCCAGGACATCCACTGCTTGCCACCAGCCATAGGGCCTCCGGCACCCATCTTGAACGGCAATAGCATCTTTCCGAGGGCACCTCCTGTGGCTGCTAGAACTATCCCTGTCCTCAGAAAAATCGTCCTAACTCCAGCCTCCTCTGCTGCCGAAGCCGCACTCTCCCATTCTCTGCACACATCAGGTAGGAAACCCTGTCCGATTTCACTAGTCTCAGTAAGTTCCTCATTGCCCCTGTCTCCGTACCAACCTATTGCGCTGGCTAGGATGAACGATTCGGGCTTTTTGTCTAGGGATACTATCGCATCGGTCAGTAACTTGGTGCTTTTGACTCTACTATCTCTGATCATCTGCTTGCGCTTGTCATTCCAGCGCTTTTCTCCGATGGGTTCACCTCCTAGATGGATGATTACATCGAACCCACTGAGTAGGTTAGGGTCGAAATCACCGTTATCCGGATCCCAACGAATCTCATTGGCTCCCGGATTCAGAGTTCTTCTGACCAATCTCCAGACATCGTGACCTCCTGTGTCCAGAAATGCCACGAGCTGTGTCCCAATCATGCCCGAAGACCCAGCAACTAGAATCTTCTTGCGAGGCAGATGAGAGAAGTGAGAATGTCTCTCTAAATCTCTCTGGAGCCTAAGTTCTCTAGCCTTGAACATCCTCGAGAGGCGACTCTTCACGAGCATGCCTCCGAGAACGGTATCGGCTAGATTACCCAGTGCACCGAACGGGACTTGGTAGGTCACATCATCGATGACCTCGGTCTTGCCATCAACCTCGCTGAGGTTGTGATTATGAGTCCAGTGCCAGAACGGGCCCTTGACCATCTTGTCTGCGAAGTGATGGGGTGGATTGTAGGCGGTATGCTCAGCAACCCAAGTCATCTTCAGAGGACCCATAGGGAATCTGAATACTCTCTGTGAACCGACATTCAGAGTCTCGTCGGCCCTTACTTCCTCCGCAACCTCCCAAGGAGGCATCAGGCGACGGAAAGAACCCTCGTGCTCAAACCATTTGAAAGTCGAATCAATGTCTGCATCAACTGTAGTCACATGCTTGTACTTGTACATCCTATCACCTTACTGCTGTATCGGGGCGCCTTCTGACCATCTCTCAAGGTACGTCTCTAGAGCAAGCTTCTTCCTTGTGTTCTTTGAAGACATGTATCTGACCTTACCGAAAATTGGTCTCTCAGGGCCCCACGCTCTATCGTGCCTTCCCAAGACCCAGAAAATTCCAGTATACGAGTTCGGGTCTCTACCATCCAGTGCCCACCTGTCGTTGATTTCAATCATCCACTCAGCCGCTATCTCGGGGCCTGGAGCCCACTCGAGAATTCGCTTACCCCACAGCATCCTGAGGTAATTGTGGATATGGCCGGTATTGAGCAACTGGCGTTGGGCTGCATTCCAGATTTCATCATCTGTTCTGGCATTCTCTATGTCATCGAAGGAGTAGGATTGCCTCTCGTCACTAGCATGGGCGCGCAGAGATTTCTTGGCCCAGTCAGGAATCGAGTGAATGCTCATATGGTCTTCGCGGAAGTTAGCGAAATTGAATCCCAACTCCCTCCAAGTGATGATTTGATCCAAGAACGACTCATGAGCCTCAGAGAGTCCCCACCAACCGCTTCTGGAACCCCTTCCAGTGTCTTCGATTGAAATCATACTAGGATCCCATTTACACCTCTCAAATACTCCTAGGACGACCTCAATGGTGGAGAGATGACCGAAGTGAAACCAGGGAGATAGTCCGCTTGATGCTGAATCGTCGACGTCGTTCCTGCCAGTGTCGTAACGATTCAGTCCACTCTCAAAGAATTCCTGTAGTTTGATTAGTGCTGCGAATCTCCCTCCTCTCTCCGACTCGACTGGACTAACCTCGTGGTCTATTGAGAGGGGTTGACAGGCTTCGGCCCCAATGGTTCCTCCCTGTGCTACTCTCCAAATCCACTCGTATGGAGTCATTTCGATTCCAATAGACTCGAATGTGCTCTCAATGAGATTCTTATCCACTCGCAAATCATGCTCCAATGATGCCATACTATCGTGCACAGGAAGAGTGCCTAGAGCCGCTGTGAGATTCCTCTGCATGTGCTTCCTGAATGAGTAGGCAGTCAGATGAGCATCCTCTGCTAGATCCATAGGAAGAATTCCATTGGAGTCCACTGCTTCCAAACCGACGAGGCAGATTTCAGAAGCTCTGTCCATGATATCCCGAGGTAGATAAGTCGGATAGTTGTCAATCACCACTGCGCATGATTTGCGAGACAGCCTCCTAAAAAGTCCATTTCCAGTTTCTTTGTGTGTCTCCACCCATGGAACATATGAGAGGCCCTTGGCCTCGAAGATGGCATTGTTGTCTAACAATCCCTGTGCGAAGAAGGTGAGTATTCGATCACTCGACCATCTGTGCCTGATTGAGACAGGTTCTACAATCAGAAGCGGCTTTTCCATCTCTAAAGCAATCTGGATACAACGCTCCAATGCTGCATTGTGATGGTATCTTCGACAAGCTGTCATCCAGTACAGGACGAATTCTCCATCCGGATTCCTCGGCAACTGATTCAGTTCTCGGACCCGGTAGAGCAGAGAGGAAAACAACTCTCCGCTAGGGCTGGACATGACTCTAGTACAGTCTTGTAGCATATAACCGACTGTTTACCTCCAACAGGAAAACAAACACTCATTCATAACCTGCTGGACAAACCCGGACTCATGACGATTCAAATCGGGAATACGAATGAAGCTGAAATTGCACCGGACTCTTTCTTACCGACTGAGTACGGAAACTTCAGAATCAGAATCACAGTTGATGAGGATGGTAAGGAGCACGCGCTTTTGTATACCGGAGACTTGTCGAGTGAAAACTCTCCGTTGATTAGGATTCACTCAGAGTGCCTGACAGGAGATGCCTTCGGATCTATGAAGTGTGACTGCGGCCCACAACTTCAGGCTGCGATGAAGGAGATTCAGGAAGAAGGATCAGGCGCAATCGTCTATCTGCGTCAAGAGGGCAGAGGAATCGGCCTGAAGTGCAAGATTCAGGCATACGCTCTCCAGGACATAGGATATGACACACTTGACGCTAACCTAGCCCTAGGTCTTCCCGCGGACGCACGCGAATACTCGATTGCTGCCAAGATGCTCAAGGATGTAGGTGTTCACGCAGTCAGACTCATGACCAACAACCCGCTGAAGGTCGAAGGACTTGTGCAAAACGGTGTCAATGTCATCAAGCGCAAGCCCCACATAACTGGAGTCTCCAGTGTCAATCAGCACTATTTGTCGACCAAATCTGAGAGAATGGGTCACATACTCGACATATAGATTGAATTAAACCCAAAACAAGAGGCGGAGCATCATGTCAAGTATGGTTGGACGCAAGGCCCCTGACTTTACCCTCAAGACCAGTGAGGGTCAAGATTTCTCACTCAGTCAGTTAGACGGCCAGTGGAAGGTCTTGTTCTTCTACGCCAAGGATGGCTCTCCAGCATGCAAAAGAGGATGTCTCTCGTTCAAGGATCAGTACGATTTGTTCCGCTCCCTAGAACCACAAGTCGAGGTAATCGGAATCAGCCAGAATACCGTATCAGAGCACAAGGAGTTCAAGGAAGAGCTCCAATTACCCTTCACGCTTCTCTCCGATCCCGAAAGAAATGTCGCTGAGAGCTTCAAGGTGCCAGTTCACCTAGGCGCATTCCCAGCAAAATCATCCTTCGTCATTGGTCCGGACAACACCATCCACCATGTCTATGATTGGCTATTCAGGCCTAGGCAGCATGTGGCCAATATCTTGTCTGCTTTGAGCAGCGTCACCAATTGAGTTGGTAATTATGGGCTGGAAGGGTATACTGTCCGATGCGGGTCTGTCTGAGAAGGAGGCCAATGCTGTCATCGCCTTGTCTAACAGGCCCAACATCAAGGCAAGTGAGTTGGCTAAGGAACTGGGAACAACCAGGTTGGATGCATACAATTCTCTTGAGAGATTACAACGCATCGGCCTTGTAACCTCTACTGCAGACAGACCGATGCGATTCTCCAGCCCTCCCATCGGTGAAACTGTCAAGTTGTTAATCGACATCAGACGCGAGCAACTCTCTCGAATAGAGGAGAACTACAGAGGTCTGAGCACTCAGCCAAACATATCTGATTCGATTGAGGAGAAGGCCTCTGAAGAGGCCAAGTTCGCAGTTCTCAAGGAGCGCATTCACATCCTCAAGAGGATAGAGAAGATGGCCGAGGAGTCCGAAGAGTCACTAATGTTGGTTCTAGGCAGATTCGGCATTCTGCATTTGTGCAGAAGCCCCGCTCTCGAAGAGATCAACATCGCTGCGGCAAAAGGAATCTCAATCAGGGTGCTAGCACAACTCGACAGACGCACCATCAGATTCTATGGTGATTTGGACAATCTAATCGAAGTCAGACACTCTGATGATATCGACTCGCAAGGCGTAGTGATGGACATGCGCGAGACCATCCAGTATCTGAACGCCGACGAGAATCCAGTTGGCCGTGGCAGAAGTGATGCCGCTCTTGTGGTCGAGTCGTCCACCTTTGCAGAGTCCCAGATGAATCTCATGGAGGCGATATGGGATGATGCAATATCCTTTGACATAGCCTCAAAGAGATTCACTGAGCAAAAGATTGTCGAGCCTCTGAAGCTGACTCTCGACAGCATGTCATTCCTAGACCGGATGAGGGATGTGCTACAAATTCAGGAGGAACTTCCTGATACTGACACCCCATTCGATCTGAATGCTTTCATGGCCTCCGGACTAGAGGTCAGCGAGGCTAGGAGAAGCCTCGAGTCAGGTGGAATCAGAAGCCTATCGTCGTTCGGAATCGACATCTCCTCGCTAATGCGCCAAGTAGGAAACCGAATCGGTGAGGAGTTGACCTTCAGCCTTAGACAAATTGAAGGAAACATCGAGTTCCTAAATGAGATGATGGATTGGTGGGAGTATGCTGGCCTAGGCAAACTCAGTTATGATATTGAACCGGAATTCCACATCAAGGTAGAGTTGGGAAGCGCGGAATTGAAAGATGACGAACTTCCTCTCTGGGCCCTCGACGACGGAATAATTGAAGGAGCATTACTGGCAAGATATTCTCCAGATGGCGAGGTGATGGTCCAAAGGGAACAGAACGATGATTTGGACGAATTTTGCAGGTACAATTTGATCATGACTCCAAGATCTGAAGATATCTGATTTATTCTCAGTAAAAGACTCATTAATTACACGGTTTTGGAATTCACTATGTCAGACACACATCATTACGATGCCATCATTATCGGCGCGGGCCCGGGCGGACTGGTCTGCTCGATGCTTCTAGCCAAGGCAGGAGTCAAGGTACTGATACTCGAGAAGTCAGATGTCGTGGGAGGTCGGACTAGGCTGGTGAGCAAGGATGGTTTCACCTTTGACAGAGGCCCTACATTCTTCCATTACCCAGAAATCTCAGAGGAGATATTCGCTGCTTTGAGCATGGATGTCCACGAAGAACTCGAACTCATCAGACTGGAGCCAAACTACAGACTAATCTTCGGGCAGGGCGGGCAAATCGACGCAACTACCGACATGGAATTGATGGCGTCTCAAATCGAGGAACTATCCGGAGAGGAGGATGCCGACGGATTCAGACGATACATGGAGGACAACCGCAAGAAGTTGAGACTCTCTAAGAAATGCCTCAACACTCCTTGGAAAGGGGCCTCTGATTTGTTTAGTAGGAGGGCTTTGAGAGTTTCCAGAGTGCTTCGCCCTTGGAGAAGCGTCTCCTCTGATCTATCCAAGCTGTTCAAGGATGACAGATTGCAACTGGCTACCTCATTCCAGACTAAGTATCTGGGAATGAGCCCATTCCATGCTCCAAGTCTATTCACCTTCTTGTCCTATCTTGAATACGAGTATGGAGTCTTCCACCCCAAGGGAGGAGTGGGTTCGATTACTCCTAAGATGGCTACTATCGCTGAGAATCTAGGAGTCGAAATCAGACTATCAGAGCCAGTCGAGGAGGTTCTTTTTCAGGGCAAGAGAGCAGTTGGAGTCAGGACCGAGCAAGGCACCTACTCAGCAGACAAGATTGTCATGAATGCTGACTTTGCGTCAGGGATGACTGGACTCGTCCCAGATAAATTGAGGAAGAGATGGTCTGACAAGAAGATAGCCCAGAAGTCGTACTCTTGCTCGACATTCATGCTCTATCTCGGCATCGACCGAACCTATGACACACCACATCACCAGATTTACGCCTCTGCAGACTACGAAGGTAATCTCAGAGACATATCTGAGCACAAAATCACTTGGGACGATCCATCGCTGTATGTTCAGAACGCCTGCGTGACAGATCCTACATTGGCTCCAGAGGGGTGCTCAACATTGTATGTCTTAGTTCCCGTAACCAATGAGCACGAGTCTGTTGATTGGGATTCACACAAGCAGCGATTTAGGGATGTAGTCGTGTCGCAGATGGAGAAGATGGGATTCGAAGGACTGTCCGACCACATAGTCTCAGAGACGATTGTGACGCCCGATGACTGGTCTTCAAATGATATCTACAGGGGTGCCGTGTTCAATCTCGCCCACAGCCTCAATCAGATGCTCTGGAAGAGACCACAAAATTACTTCGAGGAAACTGAGGGCCTATATCTAGTGGGAGGAGGTACTCACCCAGGCAGTGGTCTGCCGACAATCTTCGAGAGCGGTAGGATAACCAGCAAACTAATCTGCGGTCATTTGGGCATAGATCCTGATTGGAATGGTATGGACCCTTGGTTCGAAGAGTATCGGCGACCAAAGTTAAATCCAACATGACATTCGAATTACCATGTCTCGCGATGTGCTGACTGACTTGGAACGCGGCCACGAGGACTGTACTCTCAGATTCGCGGACGGTTCAGCCTTCAAAGTCAGCTACCTGTCCATACGATGCCGCTGCCAGTGCGCCAAGTGCAAACCAAGGCAGGAGAATGAGCAGAGATTGCTAGAATTTGAGGAAGAAGTCGCACGACTCAGAGTTGAGAAGCCGCGCGCAGAGCCTGTGGGCCGCTATGGCATAAGGTTCGATTGGCCCACCGGATGCTCCAGCGGAATTCATTCATTCACTCATCTGAGAGGGGTTGCCGAGGAGTTGGGACAGCCTCTTTGAGGATTCCAAACGAACCCGAAGGTGTCAAAGGCAAGTCTCTTCTCGCCTATTCGTCGGAAGCATAGGTTCCCCCTGTGTCTCTGGTGGTGATCTAATGACATGGGATAATCTGGATGAGGAAGAGCACGAATTGAGCGAGGGAGACCAGTGGCAACTCTTCGCTTCGGCTGGATATGCATCGGCCGAGTCCGTGCCAAGTTCTGAGGACGAATCAAAAGCAGAATCCGAGGAGGAGGATGTTTGGTTCGACGGAGATGATGTCGAAGCGAATGGAACCTCTCTCGACTGGGACGCTCCGCCCTGCCCGACTCCACTAGGAATCGCCCATGTGATCAAGCTTGGAGTCTGTGACCACTGTCTGTACAGAGTGGCTGGTCGCCGAACCAAGAATGCTGGCTCCGCAGGCGGTAAGGAGGTGCGAGAAGACGCCCACGCCAGAGACCCGGGCATAGCCAAGTTCGGAACCCCTGAGTTGTGCCCACTTTGCGAGAATTTGTTCGATGATGTCGGGAACATTGTCAGCAGAGTGACTGAGTCTGTAGCCGGTGTCCAACACTCAACTATGCAATTCGGAATTCACCTACCAAAGGACCTGATTCAGGAGGAGGACAGAATCAGGAGCAGACATGGAGCGCCCGGCTCAAGACCTCTCAAGGCAGCATTCGTAGATGCGATTCAAGCTGACCTCTCTAACTATCTCAGTGATGTCAGATTCGTTAAGGAGATTCCTGATTTGATGATTAGAGTCGATGGCCTCACTCTTAGGGTAGACATCGACATACGCCCTGTCTTCCTCTACGGCAGGTACCGAAAACTCAGCCGCAATATCCCCCAGACAAGATGGCCCTGCAGAGCCTGCAGAGGCAGAGACAAGGGATGTGAGTCCTGTCAGGGAACCGGCCTGCAATACCCTGATTCCATACAGGATATAATCGGTGAGCCGATTCGAGAAGCTCTGAATGCAGAAGATACATCATTCCACGGAATGGGTCGTGAAGACATCGATGTCAGATGCCTAGGCAGAGGCAGACCGTTTGTTATGGAAATCAAAAATCCTCTGGTGAGAGAACATGATCTCGACGAACTGGTTTCCTTGGTTAACAACAACGGCTCGGGAATGGTAGAGATAGACTCACTTGAATGGACTCACAAGAAGAAGGTGGCGAAGATCAAGCAGCACCGCTCTGAGAAGACCTACACAATTCGATTCAAGTGCAGTGAAACCCCTGATGAGGAGATAGCCATTGCAGCCATAGAGGGGCTGTCAGGAATAGTGCTTGAGCAGAAAACTCCGAAGAGAGTATCTCACCGAAGGGCCGCCAAGACACGAAAGCGAAAGGTGACCTCCGTCGACCGAGTCTCGGTCATAGACGATGAGATAGAAGTCACTCTTAGATGCGAGGCTGGAACATACATCAAGGAACTTGTACATTCAGATGAGGGAAGGACCACTCCTTCGGTCAGTAGCGTTCTTGGCTGCAAGTGCGAGGTAGTGTGGCTGGATGTAGAGGAGATCCATGACTAGTGATTTCGATACCTCATCCGAGGGCTTAAGAAGAATCGGCAGGTCGAACGCTCCCGCGACCTACGGTCGGATGGTGATTTAATGGCTAAGAGAGCACATGGTCCTCGACAGGGCACTCGCAGCATCCTGAAGAAGGGCAAGACCGAGCGTAGTAGGGTATTCATCAATCGAGTCATGCACCCTTATGCTGAGGGTGACAGTGTTGCGATAGTGCTCGACGGAGCGCAGCAGAAGGGCATGCCTCACCGCCGCTTCCAAGGTAAAACTGGAATTATCACCGGAACCCAGGGAAGGGCATATGTGGTCGCTGTTTCCGATGGCAATGCAAACAAAACCGTCGTAGCAAGACCTGAGCACCTCAGGCCAATGGAGTGAGAATCATGTCAGAGAAGGAGTACACAGACTTCGCCACAGTGAGGGACTTGCTCATTAAGACCAACGAGCGTAGAGGTGAACTATCCTACGAACAGACCATGGCTCTACAGCACGCCGAGTGGGCTGCCAGCGAGAACCGAGGAGGAGTCAAGACAGACCCCAATATTTTCGCGGCCCTAAGAGATGAGTTGGCACAGAATGAGAAGCTAGCCGGACACCCGGAGATATGCGCAAAATTGGCTGAACTCTGCCCCATGCAAGTTCCAGATGTGAGAGTAATAGTAGCCAGCAAGCGAATTGCTATGGACACTCCAGAGATTGAGGAGATAATCACTCTCATTCGTCAGCATGTCCTCTGAGGACTTTTTCTGCCTATTTTTACTAACAATTTCATTCAAGTGGGGGAACCGTTCTGGGAGTGTGAGGAATATGCAGTTTGGTGGACCCACTGAGCCCGACGAGGAGCCAGACCCCCCCTTTCTGTCCGAGACTCATATCAGAATCCTAGACTTGCAGGACAGGCGCCCCATCGGGCACGAGTTGACCGGACTCACGCGTCCAGGATTATTCCTCGTCCGAGCCAGGGTCACACAAGCTGATGATTTCGAGAATGGATCTACCATAGAGAAGGAATCTGCCAGTATAGGCGCTCTCAGTGAACTCAGACTAAAAGATCTCTCGGAGAATGCAAACTCAGAACTCTTTGATGCAATCTCAGAGGCGGTATCAGAGGACTCCCACATACATCTGCAATTCTACAATAGCGCTGGTCCCATGACTCGAAAGTTCCACTCATTTCAGTTGCTTCCTGGCATAGGGAACTCGAAGGCTATCCAGATGGTTGGCCTTAGGGGTTCAGGATGGCACGAATTCTCTGCCATTGACGAGGCCTGTACGATTGACTCGGTCAGACTTCTGGCTGAGCGTTATCTCAAGGAGATGGAGGACGAAGCACAGACTCCTCGGCTGCTTGACATTCTAGTCCGCGCCGATCTCTAATCGGGTGATTGGATGGATGACTTAGACCTCAAACTCCTAGTAGACCTCCTGAAAGACAGAATCACCCCAGACAAGGATCTGGGACAGCACTTCCTGCTCGATGAATCGGTAGTGGATAGATCAATTGAGATCGCAAACAGCCCTGAGCCAATGACCTCAGATTCCAGAGTAATTGAGATTGGTCCAGGAGCAGGCTCTCTAACTCTGAGTCTGCTCAGGACCGGGGCCTCGGTAACTGCCTTTGAGGTCGATGAGGAGGCTGTCTCACACCTAGTTAGAGTGTTCAATGGGGCTGATGGCAGACTTAATCTAATCAATCAGGATGCTTTACTAGCCGATTGGCCCAAAGATGCATCCCATATCGTAGCGAATATCCCCTACCAAATTTCTAGTCCGTTACTAGAAAGAATTCAGAACCACCACTCGCAACACCTTCTGTCTTCGGTAGTGCTTCTGCTGCAGGATGAATTTGCTGAGAGGATGACAATCAACCGCAATGACACTGCATCTGGCCCACTGTCGCTTTCACTATGGCTAGATTTTGATGTTGAGTTGGATATCAAGGTACCACCACACTGCTTCAGTCCAGCACCAAGAGTCAGTTCAAGGATAGTCAGACTGCAACCAAAGGCAAGATATCTTGAGACTGATCGCAGAATGTTCAGAACTCTCACAAGTCATTGCTTTGCAAACAAGCGGCGTAAGATGAGGACCCTGCTATCTCAGTCACCCCGTCGCCTTTCTAGGAACAAGGGCTGGCACAAGGGGCGCTGGCGTGATTCAATCAAGGCAATCATTGAATCTTCGCACGATGGGATGACCGAGGATTGGCAGAACCTCAGGCCAGAGAATTTGACTACCTCGGATTGGGTACATTTGACGAAGTCAATTTCATCATTTCCAGTCGATTAGCGAGGGTTTTGACAGCGCCTTGATAGAGGGCCCCCGGCTCCGCTGGTCAGGGCAGCGGGCCGCAAGGAGACCCAAGCTCAGGACATAGTATGGCAAAGAAGGACACCTATCTGGCACTTCTTAGAAGGGGCATCGACGAGAACACTGCCCACCTGCTTTCCGATAGTGGAGTGAAGGTCGGGGACATCAAGAAACTCGATGTTGAGAAACTCTCGAACAACTATGGCCTGAAGAAGGAAGTAGCGGAATCAGTTCTCGATGCAGTCCGCTCAGGCCCTAGAGATTCCAGCAAGCAGAGATTCCTCGCGGATGTCCTAGCAGACCGGACGAAGAAGAAGATTGACACTATCGATGAGAAGAGATTCAAGCGTGAGCAGAAGGATCTACACTCTGAACTACTCGAGAAGAAAGAGCAACTCAGAATCGTTAGAGTCGAATCATTCAGGAACAAGAAACTAGTGATGAATAGGCTTGGCAAGACCATCGAACTCATTGTCAAACTGGAGAACTCATTCGATGACGAATCCAAGAGTGAGCAACGCTCCAAACTGCGCGACCAACTTGAGACTAGAGGACTCGAGGCAGCCAGAGACCATGAGATGCTCGAGTTGGTAGGAACACCCCAAGATATCGTCGACTTCCGCAGGAAGATAGCACCCAAGATTTGCATGCATGCCTGCCCTTCTTGCGGGGAGGAGATTGACCCCATCCAAGGCAATGTGATGGATGATATGACCGACTTTTCACTTATCTGCTGGGAGTGCGAAGAGGAGTTCAGAGCACCGATGGCACAGTTAGTGGAGGACAGACTGGATAACGGGTCGAGAATCAAGATAGACCCCAAGATGAAGCCAAGACTAACGGTAAAGAGACCTCCGAGGAAGAAAGATACGATATCGATTGCAGATCAGATGATTAAGGATCTCGAATCTACTGGTGCAAGTGCCGAAGAGCTCGAGGCTGCTGTCGAATCCAGTAAACTCTCTGGTGTTCTGATGAGCATTGACGATTGGATTGACCAGACCATCGCAGCGAAGGGCTACATCCAAGCTCAAGAACACCGCGAGGAATTCATCATCGCGACTGGAGCGGGTGCAACCAAGTTCAACAAGTGGATGAAGAAGGCCGGATTGGTCTTCAACAAGCAGACTGGAAGATGGACCCGCTGGGAAGATCGCTGAGGCGGTTCGATGAGCGAGGAAACACCGGTAATCCGGTTCTTCAGAGGGTCTAAGCCCATCGGTGTGGCCGCAGTGGTAGCCGATGCACCGATACTCGAGATGGCTGAGATTGCAGGAGTCACAATACCTACGAACTGCACCTCGGGTAACTGTGGCACATGTCTAGTCACTCTACGCGAGGGCAAGGTCGAACTCCCTGAGGACCTACCTCCTGGACTGGATGAGGAGTTGGTGCAACTGGGAGGTACACTTACTTGCTGTATCAAGCCAATAGGTTCCTGCGACATCGATTTGATTCCTCCTGCTTGGTGAGTACATGGTCGATTGGTCGGATTCGGAGTTTCTTACTCTCTTGTTCATCGATTTGGCGGCAATTGTAATCGCGGTATGGTGGCTCTCAAAGAAATTCACTTCCAAGATGAGGGAGGTCGAGGACCGCGTCTCACGCGGCAGAATAAATCACTCCGACAACTCCGAAGAAGAGTAGCGAACTACTCATTGATTGCTGCAGTCCATCTCTCAGCTTGAGGAATTCCTACAATTTCGATGTGACAACCCAAGACCCCTTTCTGTGACCCAATCTCCTGCTTGAGAGAAATCAGGTCATCCAAGCAGCATGGGCAGTGTGGATGAGGTGGCTTCACCCACAACTCAACTATCCCCGAGTCGTCGACCTCGACCCCTTTCAATATCGATTCGTCGGTAATCAAACCGCCGTGCGGCTCCTTACGGTCACTGAGAACCCTCGCCAATTTCATCTGTGCCTTCTTTCTAGCCCTTGTCAAGATCCAGCACCTCCGTTATACTACCACTCCGTAAACATGGGAAAAGAATCTCCCATCGTTAGACACTCCATACCATCCTTACTTCTGAACCATGTATCTTCGGTCCCAATCGCTCCATCCGGGTAAATCACCTTAGGCTCGACAGCCATTGTTCCACCGATACCCAAAGCCCTGTCGAAGCCTCTTGCAATCACTGGACTCTCATCCAGTTCTAAGCCAACCGAATGACCGAGGAACTTGGCTTGGTCTGGTACCATACCCATCAGGTGTTCTTCATACCCCATTTGGGCTGCCATCTGGCTACCTTTTTCCCAAACCACGGAGCAATCCTCCCCCCTGCCAAGATTACTGACCAGTGAATCTCTGATTTGGACCATATCTTCCAGTCTCTCGTGCCACTGTGTGGATAGCGGGCCGGCGCTGAATATACGGGTGCAGTCTGAGACATATCCACGATGAACATGGACGATATCGACCAGTACTGGCTCGCCCTCGACGACCTTAGCGAAACCGGCTCCTAAGGATGCGATTGGACTAGCACCCAAGCCAGCGACACCCGAATCGAAGTATGAGGGAACTGCTCCCGAGCGACCTGCGGCGATGACCACCCTGTCGCAGTCCATCGGCCAAGTCCTCATCCTAATTCTACCACCGAACCCGGACGCTCGACTGACCTCATCGGCAGCAGCGGCCATCTCAATCTCAGTTTTACCGGCTCCTCCGGTATCTCGTATTGACTCGAACATCATCTGGTTAATCCGACCGCTCTCAGCAAGCATCTCAATCTCCCATTCAGACTTAGTCTCTCTGAGAGAGAACATAATTCCAGTGCAATCGGGGCTGTTACCTTTGAGACCAGATAATCTACCAGACAGGAAACCCCATCTCGAACTAGGCACTTTGCCCGCGAGCATACCTGGAGCCTTGGTGCACCCTGCCTCTCTCAGAGCGTCTTCGAGACCACTCATTCTCGGTTGTGCAAATATCTGGTGAGGAGCATCATCACCGCCAGCCTCAAACTTGGCCCTGTCGAGCGAACGCCTGACCCAATGAACTGTCTCGATACTGGAATTTTCAGCTCCAACGAGAAGAATCGAGCTCTGCCGACCTCCAGTCAGCCAGTACAGCTCGACTGGATCGTCGATGAGCACAGATTCATGACCCGCCTCGGATAGCGCCTCTGAGAGCCTCACCTGTCGTGCTTCCAACTCAGAAACCGGGACTCTCCAGTCCTCTCCATCAGGTCCACTGAGCCTCCCAGCGTCCCAATTCATGAAACTGCTCTGTAGCCTTCAATGAAAGGTATTGTGGGAACACTCAGAGTGTGTTCCACACCCACAATGGCCATAGAGGGGCCGCTAGTGCCGCGGAATGTGACAACCGTCTTGTCGCTGGACGATGTCCGTCTGGCTGGACGGACTGTATTGTACAGAGTTGATGTTAATTCGCCCTTGGACCCGAGTAACGGGGCCTTCCTAGATGACAGCAGACTGCGCTCAATCTTGGATACTCTCAGAGACCTATCCGATTCAAAAGTCGTCATCATGGGACACCAGTCCAGACCTGGTAAGATTGACTTCACCGACATGGCCGGTCATTGTGACCGCCTGTCGCGACTTATTGGTCAGCAGATACGATTTGTCGGAGACATCTGTGGAGATCAGGCGATGACGGCGATTGAGGAGATGCAGCCGGGTGACAAGGTGTTCCTGGACAATGTCAGAATGCATCCTGAGGAGTATGGCGAAAAGAAGGTGAAGGCGGAGGATGAATCATCCTCAGAGGTAGTCACCAGACTCTCCTCAGTTGCAGATGCTTATGTTACCGATGCCTTCGGAGCCGCGCATCGAAACTCCCCCACTCTGACAGGCTTTACTGAAGAGATTCCTTGCATAGCCGGTCGGTTGATGAATAAGGAAATCCGCTCACTAGAACTAGCTGTCAACGACCCACCCAGACCCTATGTAGCAATACTTGGAGGGGCGAAGTGCGATGACTCCCTAAGAGTCTCACTAAATCTGATTGGCCGAGGGGTCGTGGACTCAATCGTGATGGTTGGAGTAGTGGGGAATCTGATGTTATGGGCAAATGGTCACGACATCGGGAAGACCAACAAGGAAGCAATCAAGGCGATGATGGGGGATGACTTCGAGCACACTTGGATGATGGCCGAGCGATTGGTCAAGGAACACTCAGAACTTCTTTTCCTACCTCGAGATGTAGCCGTTGAAATCGATGAGAAGAGGTATCAGTTAGAATTGCAGGAGTTACCTACAGAACACCCGATTTACGATATCGGAATAGAAACCCTACAGGACATGAGATCCCTGCTCAACAGTGCCAAATGTATCCTCTGGAACGGACCTGCTTCATACTTCGAAAAGCCAGAGTTCGCCTTCGGAACCATCGAGATCCTCAACATGTGTGCTGAGGCTACAGGAGTTACGATTGTTGGTGGTGGGCATACCAGCGCTCTGGTCAACCAAAGAGGGATGGCAGGGGAGTTCAGTCACAACAGTACAGGAGGAGGGTCTGCTCTTGGCATGCTCTCAGGAGACCCAATGCCGGTTATCGACTCACTCTCAAAATCCAATGACAAGTTCAGGCCACTGCTAGAAGCTCTAGGCCTTGACGAAGAAGAGTGAGCCACTGGGGAGACTTGAACTCCCGACCTCCTGATTACGAATCAGGTGCTCTACCAACTAAGCTACAGTGGCGCCGTTTCGCCCCTTCCACCCTCACATATAGATAATCGGTGCAGGGAACAAGGCTAAGTGTCTCTGCGGATGCGTCAGACTATGGAAGAAGATGGAGGGGGGGAACCCCAAGAAACCACATTCAGTGGAACACCAAACGCTGCCCCAGCAGAAGCACCTGCAGGGGCTTTTGACCAGCCAGCCGTGATGATGGGGCCGAAGAGTTCTCTGCCCAAGGTTATGGGAATTCTGATGATGCTCTATGG
>Ga0209034_10000262_pt1 | contig 26317 bp, 22 predicted proteins | sample MarorgKNORR_S2LV_2_FD_188219 | JGI IMG/M metagenome (GOLD analysis project Ga0209034, IMG submission 188219) | Marine microbial communities from the Southern Atlantic Ocean, analyzing organic carbon cycling - 250m_A/KNORR_S2/LV (SPAdes) (version 2) | ecosystem: Environmental > Aquatic > Marine... | reverse complement strand
AGAACTGTGTTGGTCAAAACGATGGGACCTGCACAAAGATTTGGTGCTTTAATTTTAATGGCGGCACCTATTGTAACTTTGATTACAAGATTGCCTGGACCTGGAATTATTATGTTAATTGGAGGATTTCTAACCATGGGAATGAGCACACTTGTGCATTTTGTTACCTTACCAACAGAATGGAATGCAAGTTTCAGTAGAGCTCTTCCAATGCTTGAGAAAGGAGGCATCTTGAAAGAGGGCGATGATATTTACGCAAGAGAAATATTGACTGCAGCAGCTTTAACTTATGTTGCAGGATCTCTCATGAGTCTGATTAATATAGCCCGATGGTGGACAATCCTAAGACGCGGGCCTCTTTAAGTTTTATAAAATTAACTTATCTCCCACACGAATGCCCTTTTTTCCTGTAAACCCAGCCGTTAGTTCTAGAACCCATTGAATTCTGCCTTTAGAGGAAATGCTTTTTAGGGAATAGGGGGTAGTATTCTTTTCGATGTTGATAATGGTTCCGTCTGACTGGATGAATAGAATATCAAGACTTTGAGGCGTGTTTTTCATCCACATCGATACTCTTCTTGTGGGTTCAAAAACAAAGAGCATGCCAACATTATCCGGCATTGATTCAACGAACATAAGACCTTGCGTTGTTTTCTTCTTGTTATCAGCTATCAGAGCCTTAACACTGATTAAGCTTCCATTGGATTTTTCTATTTGAATTAATTTCTCTGCATAGTCTAGTGATTCAATTGATATAAGATCTTGATCAGAAGATGACAGTACTTTAAGTGGAAGGATTGAAAATACTATTAAAAGATAGCCAATAATAATTCGTTGATTCATTTGGATATTATATAAATCGATAAAAAAAAGGGCGATAAAATATCGCCCTTTTCGTTTGAGAAATAAATTCTCTTAGAGGTCTAATTTCCATTTAAGATAGGTAATTTTTCCTCTATTGTCGTACAGACCTGTATAGGCGTCATAGTTTTGACCACCATTATCAGGCAACGGATCTTCGTCTGAAGCATTTTGAATACCCAAAGAGATCTTACCCCACTTACCAGCATTATAATATGCTTGTATGTCGTAGGTATCGTACTCATCCTGAGTATTACCAGCTTTAACTAGACCACCGGTTAATTCACCGCCAATTTCTTCAGGAGAAGAAGATTGTCGATAGTCACCGATATGTCTGTTAGTTACAATAACGCCAAAGTCACCCCATCTATAGCCAACACTAAGGTTGTACCTATTTTCAGGAGTACCGTTGAAGCCAATATTATTAACCTGACGTGCACTACCAGTGTAGGCATCAGTGTCATAATCTGTCATGTTAGAGTAATCAAGATTGATATCCATTGAACCAGGACCGATATCTCTAGTGTATCCCACAAAGATATCATAACCTCTTACAGCTACACTACCAGCGTTTGCATAACTAGCACCGACATAGTCGATTCTTCCGTTAGCACAACTTCTGATTGAGTAGATTGAGTCAGATATACCAAGTCTCTTGTAGTAAGTCGCTCCTGCTGGACATGCGTCGCCAACCTGACCACTTCCTACTGGATTACCCGCTGCAGATCCATCACCAGCAACACCTGCTGCGTCATAGAACTCAACATTGTTAGTTAACAATGAACCGCCAATGAAGTCAGTCCACATAACACTTTGAGTGCCGGCACTAACAATTGCACCTGAGATTTCTATATCATAGTAATCAAAACGTGCTGTAAGCCCTTCAAGCGCACTGTTCCAGCTACCGAAATCATGAGATAAACTTAAAGTTATACCTTCTGATTCTTCAGCACCCAGTTGAGAGTTCGCAACAATCAAGGTTGAGATCTGCTTAGAAGGACAGTCAGTTGTACCTTGTCCAGCTGCAGCACATGCTTTGTAGTCATACGCTGTGTTTGCACTAAAGGTAGTTACACCATAAAGGGTGTCCATAGATGGCGCTCTAAAACCTTCACCGTAGTTTGCTTTTAGAGTTGTACCAACTGCGACGTCCCAAAGAAGTCCAAATTTAAAAGATTCGCTTGATCCAACGTCACTGTAATCATCACTTCTGAATGAAGCGTTTAATTCTAACCCGTCCATGACAGGAAAGACTGCTTCACCAAAGAATGAATCTACTGATCGTACACCTTCACCAGAGTTACCTGCTGATCCACCAACAAAGCCACCTTCTGAGTGCTTGTCGTACATAGCAGAATATCTGTTATCAAAGGTTTCATAACCAAGTAAGACGTCTACTGATCCACCAGGTAGTTCCATAACGTTACTGAATTGAACCACGGCATCCATTTTTTCATAATGGTTATCGTATTCAACAACAGTCGTTGCAGCTAAGGCATAAAGCCCTTGCTCAGAACCAAACGGTACATCGTTGTATAGATTTGAATCTAGACCTGCATAATCGAGATAGTATCGACCAATGTCTGTTCCATAGAATTTATTGACTTGATGGCCAACTGTTAATTCTATATCTTCAGATATTTCGAATGTGAACTCGGTAGCAACATCAGTTGCCTGATCCACATAATGCATTCCACGATTACCAATCTCAGTCCATCTCCAGTAACCAGTGACAGCTTGGTCATATGGGTTAGCTGCATCAGATGCTAGGATTCCAGGATAACGAGCAGCAGGAGGCGCATAACGCCCAACTGATTCGTTTCTTACAAAGCTAGCTCTGTTATAGACACTAACAGTGTCCGTGATCTGATGATTGATATTTGTGGTTACAGTATCTCTGAATAACCCAGCGTCTTGAACCATAATGTCAGCCCATGCGTATCCGCAAATCCCTGTAGGAGTTGCACCAGCATGAGAAGGAGTAACCGTAGCAGGTTGCCCGAAAGCAGCTCCACCAAAATTAGGTCCCCACCATGGAGTCGTAGAACCATCAATGTTTCCCTCACAAGTAGGTGCAGCATGGATGTTTCCAGTAACTGGGTCAGCAAGGTTTCTTGAGTACCAACTTAGTCCGTATGTTTCGCTATATAAATCGATAACACCGTCACCATTTTGGTCTGAAGCTCTCGCTGCTGTGTACCATCTGTCTTTCAAGTAGATTTCGTCTCTGATGTCATGTTCTAACATGAGAGTGACATAGCCCTTATCGTTAGAAGAACCGTATATCAATGACACTGAATTTTCTTCACCGTCATCTCTATCTCGGTCACCTCTTCGATATTGAACTTGTAATCCATCGAAATTCTTTTTGGTAATTACGTTAATAACCCCTGCGATCGCATCTGATCCGTAAACGGATGAGGCACCATCAGCAAGAATCTCCACTCTATCAACTGCAACAGTCGGAATCATATTGATATTAACCGCACCGGCACCACCAAGATGTGGTGATCCAGGCATTCTTCTGCCATCCATAAGCACGAGAGTACGACTAGAACCTAGCCCTCTAACACTTACCGTGGCATTAGACATAGCGCTACTACCAGCGGTCGGTCCAAATGATCCAAACGTATTGTAAGTTGATAGTCTCAGAGCGTCAGCAAGAATTAATGCTTGACTCTCTTCGATATCTTCAGCGGTAATTGTGGTTACTACAGATGCAGAGTTGATCGTATCTCTTTTAATACGAGAACCTGTAACTGTAATTTCCTCAACATCTCCGCTGGCTGCTTGTTCGTCCTGAGCCAGTGTAACTGGTGAACTCACAAGAGCTATAGCTAGTATTGAAAGACCTAAAAGAGATCTATCAAACCAACCATTCAACTTAGATTTTTTCATTACATTTTCCCCCTTATATTAAGGATTAATAACCTTTACAGGACACTTATAATCTATCCCGTAAAAGTAGTGATGAGTTACAGAAATACTAAGTTACCAATAAAACTGCAACAAACATGGGTGACATTCTATCCAAACTTTCAACAGATATGCCGTTTTAGAGATAAATCATTAACCTTAAATGTTGTAAAATAACAACATAAGCAGATTGTTTTTAGAATATTCAAATTATTATCATATTTATAAGAGCTATTTAGGAATATAATTATTGCGATCAATTTTTTATCAAATTATGAATAAAACCATACCAAGACAGGCAAATAGCGGAAAAAAATACCGAGCTGATAACGGAGTTGTCGCTATTAAAGATGGCATTAAGGTTCAAGTTATAGAAACGAAATTAAATGAGATTGAAAAACCCTCTTGGTTTAAGGTGCCGTTTCCTAATGGTGATAACTACCTGAGTTTAAAATCAATGGTCAATGACCATCATCTTAGTACTGTTTGTGAAGAATCAAAGTGCCCTAATATTGGAGAATGTTGGAATAATAGAACTGCAACCTTAATGGTCCTTGGGAATATTTGCACAAGAGCTTGCCATTTTTGTGCTGTTGATACAGGCAATCCAAAAGGCTGGATTGATTCGAAAGAACCTAGGAATGTTGCAACAACAGTTAAATTTATGAATTTAGGCTATGTGGTCATCACCTCAGTTGATCGTGATGATTTGCATGATGGGGGAGCAGGCCATATTTCCAAATGTGTGGTTGCTACCAAAGCAGAATCACCCAATACTAAAGTAGAAGTTTTATCACCTGACTTTAGAGGGGAAACTAGAAATCTAGATATCCTTCTTGATTCTGATTTAGATGTTTTTTCACAAAATCTGGAAACAGTAGATAGGCTAACTTCACTGGTAAGAGACCCTAGAGCTGGTTACAACCAAACGCTTCAAATCCTCGAATATACTAGAAACAAAGGTTTTATAACAAAATCAGGGATGATGCTCGGTTTAGGAGAAACTTATGAAGAGGTTGAACAAGCAATGATCGATCTATATAACAGCGGTATCGAAATTCTTACATTGGGTCAGTACTTAAGACCCACAAAGAATCATCTCCCGGTAAAAGAATATATCACCCCCCAAAAATTCCAAGAGTATGAATTTTTAGGACATCAAATAGGCTTAAAAGAGGTTGTTGCAGGACCGTTAATTCGATCCAGTTATCGTGCTGATCAATCTTATAAAAGGCTCAACGCTGAAAGTCATGATTAGATTAAATAAACAATTATCTATATTTACTTTAACCCTCGTCTTCTTGGTGCCAATAACAACAAATGCAGCATTGCTTGTAAGTGAGAGAGAAATTCAAGTTGAATCAGAAAAGCAATGGGAGCAAATGGTCAATTCGATCCCAATCTCAAGGGATCTTAAGAAAAGAACCATGGTTCGATGTGTGGCAAAAAACATTATCAGGCAGTTGGACGAGCCCTTTAGAAGTTTTGACTGGGATATCGAGGTTTTTCAAGACCCCACAGCAAATGCTGTGGTTCTTCCTGCAGGCAAGATAGGGGTTAATACAGGACTATTTGACATCGCTACCAACCAAGATGAATTAGCTGCTGTGATAGGACATGAAATAGCCCATGTAACAGAAAAACATAGTTATGAGCGCGCTAAACGATCTATGCGAACTCAGGTAGGAGCGATGATTGGGACTGCTGTGGTCGCCAGCAAAATTGCTAGCAAACCAATCTATACTCAATCCGATCTTTATGAAACACAAAACAAAATTAATGCCATCAATACAATGTCAAATGTCATGGCAACTTATGGTCTTAATTTGCCATATGCTAGAGAACAGGAAACAGATGCGGATAAACGAGGTATTATTTTTATGGCTGAGGCAGGCTTTAATCCAATAGCGAGTATGAGTCTCTGGAAAAAAATGAAGGAAAAAGACAAAGAGCAACGAATACCAGAATTTGCCAGCACTCACCCATCCTCAACTAGCAGAATAAATGGTCTCGCCAGTCAGCTAGCAGATGCACTAATGCTTTATAATCAGGTTGATAAAAAACCTAACTGTAGCTATTGATTTATGATTCCTCTAGCTGATGAAAACCCGACTCGGTCTAAGCCAGTCATTACCATTGCATTTATTGCTTTATGTGTGTTGATTTTTTTATGGCAGCTATCATTGGGTAGCGGAGGACGGCAAGCTATTCTAGCTTTAGGCGTTATTCCGGCAAGTCTGCTTCAAGGCGCTACACTTCCTCCCTCCTTACGATGGGTTAGTCCAGAAATGACATTAGTTACTTCAATGTTCTTGCACGGCGGGTTTATGCATTTGATTGGCAATATGCTCTATCTATGGATATTTGGAGATAACGTTGAAGATATTTTAGGGAAGCCTGTGTTTATCATATTTTATTTTGTGTGCGGCATTGCCGCAGCCATGAGTCAATCATTGCCAGACCCATCATCCACTATACCGATGATAGGAGCGAGTGGAGCAATCTCTGGTGTATTAGGAGCATATGTAGTGTTTTTTCCCAAAAGGAAGGTTAGAGTAGCTATCCCTTTTGGTTTTTTTATACAAATATTAAAATTACCAGCGTTTGTAGTATTAATATTTTGGTTCGTGCTTCAGCTAATTAATGGGGCAAGTGCCGGTTCAGGTGGCGGAGTAGCTTTTGGTGCCCATATTGGAGGATTTATTGCAGGTGTGATTTTGGCTCCAATCCTAGCTGTTGTAACGAGGAAAAAGGCAGAATAATTATTTTTTTAAGGAGGAAGAAATGCGAATAACTTTACAAACTTTTTTAATTTCATTGGCTATGTTTTTGTCTTTACAGAATGTTTCATCGATCCAGGCTCATTCACTAGATGATGTTCTTTCAGGTGAGCATAGATCAGATAATAATAAAGCTAGGGATGTTAGCCGTAACCCAAAAGAAACATTAGAATTTTTTGGCATTAAAGAGGACATGACTGTGGTGGAAGTTTGGCCATCAGCGGGCTGGTATACAGAAATCCTTGCACCTTACCTGAATGATTCAGGTCAATATATTACTGCCTCATACGACTTAAATACTGATCGACAGCCCTTTGTGAGATTTGCCCCAATATTTTTAAATAAATTGGCTGAGTATCCAGATTTATACAGCAATGTAAGACATGGCATCTTTGAATTACCGGATCGTATAGAAATTGCAGACTCTGGCAGTGCCGATATGGTTCTTACCTTTAGAAATGTCCATAATTGGATGGCACGCGGCCAAGAAGAGAATGCAATGCGTGCATTCTATGATGTCCTAAAACCTGGAGGCATTTTTGGTGTGGTTGAGCATCGAGGCAATCCTTCGGTTCCACAAGACCCTAAATCTAAATCCGGTTATGTTAATGAGGCATTTATGATTGAACTAGCTGAATCTGCTGGTTTTGTTCTAGAGGCATCTTCCGAAATTAATGCGAATTCTAAAGATACCAAGGATCACAGACAAGGAGTTTGGACTCTTGCTCCAACTTTTGCGAGCTTAAATGATGAGGAAAAAAAACTGTTTAGTGAAATTGGAGAAAGCGATCGATTTACTCTGAAATTTAGAAAACCAAAACAGTAAGTGAAATCTTTTCTAAAGCTTACGTTATATGTTGGCATATTTTTATATGCCTCCATTGGGTTTGCGAAAGAACCCACAGTTATTGTAATTTCTATGGATGGGATTAGGCATGATCTTTGGAAGACTCATCAGGTTGATTCTTTTGAATATATTGAAAAGCAAGGCGTAAGAGCTGATCATCTGATTCCCGTCTACCAATCAACAACCTACCCAGGTCATGTTTCTTTAGCAACAGGTGTTCACCCAGATAAACACGGAATACTTCACAACTCTTTTTATGATCGAGAGGATGGGCATTTTAATTATCCTGATGAGGGGGATCTCATTGATGTCAAGCCAATATGGGTACTAGCAGAAGAGGCAGGTATACCAGCAGCTGTTTTTTTCTGGGTGGGTTCAGAAACAGATTGGAATAATGTTGGCGCAACTTATCGAAAGGCACCATTTGATGAAAGCATTAGTGAGGAAATAAAAATTAAGCAGATTGCAGAATGGCTAGATATTGAGGGTGAAGATAGACCCAGATTGATAATGAGTTACTGGGACGGTATTGATACTGTTGCCCATCAGGATGGACCAAGTGGACCTTCTATAGACCTCCAGATTCAAAGACAAAACAAACTTCTTGGGTCGCTTTTAAATGAGATTGACAAGCGAGACGGCTGGGAATACATCACATTATTCGTTGTGAGTGATCATGGAATGACAGAAGTGTCTAATTACATTCAATTGAGAGAAGTAGTTGAAGAATCTAAGATCAAAATGACAGTATCATCTGGGCCAGCTATTGCTCATATATTTCTCAACGATAATGATAAAGAGCAGGCTAAAGAAATTTTTGCACAGCAAGAAGGCATCACCGTATTTGAAAGGAAAAATCTACCTGAGTCATATCATCTCGATCATCCCACAAGAACAGGGGATCTCGTCTTGATAACTGAAGCACCTAATATGTTCTCAAATAGCGGCAATGGCGGACCTAAAGGGATGCATGGGTACTCTCCCGATATGCCTGATATGTGGGGAATCTTCTATGCAATGGGCGCAGCAATAAAACAGCAAGATATAGGGCCTGTTCATCAGATAGATTTAGCCCCTACAATTGCAAAAATTTTGAGTCTGCAAGAGGTCGATCATATGGAAGGTAAACCCATTCCTCTTCGAGAGGATGATTAAGTTAACCCAAGACCCAGCCGTAAATATTGTTGCTTGGTGATCCGCCTTCAGCCAAATAGACTTCTTTTAAATGCGTCATCCGATCATTGGCAATTTGTTGTCTTGTTTCATCAACATTCACCCCATAGAGCTTTGCTGAGTTTAGACCAAAAATTTTCGCTTTATCCTCATCAGTGATCGGCGCATAACCGAATTTCTCCTGCATTTCTTCGGGAATTTGAAATCTTCTTAAAGCCTCAATTTGCCATTGAGGTGAGCCCCACCATATGGAGTCTGTTCCAAATAAAACATGATCCACTCCAAAGGCTTTAATGATTTGTCCTAATAAATGGGCACATATTTTTGGGTGTGTGATTACTGTGTGTCCAAATGTGGTGCCTAATTCCATATAGACGTTGGTCATTTCAGGATTATCTATTCTGTCTTGGCAGATATCTGTGGTGTAGGGCATATAAGCGTTTTCATCGATATACAAATCCTCAGGTGGCAGATTCATATGCTGATCTCTAAATCCTGAGTGATAGATGACAAAATTCAAATCGGGATGATCTAAGGATGCTTTCTTGATGTCTCTTGGATGAGTGTAATCAGTCTCCCCTGGTCTTGGTTTTCTGAAAGGAAGCCCCTTATGGGCGCATACGATATTTTTGCCCCAAGTCTTTATTTTTTCATAGAACGGATAGATTAATTCTTCATCGTCCATTCGCCAGCTGTATTCACCGTTCATATCAAATACACCAGTGTAAAATTTCCATGCATCTATTTTTAGATCCAGTGCTTGTCGTTCAGCTTCCTCTAGAAAATTAGGAGTATAAGGTGCTATTGGTCCGTGGCAAACCATCCGTTGTGAGCCTGACATTGCATTTATATTATTTCTTGCCTCCACCATTTCATCACCGTTCATGGTATCGAGAACTTTAGAGGCAATACCACTAAGGCAGGCAACAGATACTTCGCTGTCTAAAAAGACTTCTTTGACGTAATTATTAAATTTAAGATCATCTTTCTGAGGTTTCCTGCCTTCTAAATCTTTATTAAAAGGCCATGCCATTACTCTAAACCCAAGAGGCTCTGTTTTGCCAGTGGCAACATGATGTGTTTGGACATCAAAAATAAATTCATTTTTTGGCCATAATTCTTTAATGGCTGATTCATCGATCATTTCTTCAGCTTGTACCTCAAAATATTCGCCAAAAACTTGATTCATTGCAGTGAAGGCAACAGCCATACCATTTACCGTTTTCAAAAAATCCCTTCTCGATAATCCAGCGGTCTTACTGTACTTGGAGGCTAGAGACTGAATAAGCTCTTCAACCTGTTTTTGTTGCTTGGTTTGTGGCCGAGGTAAATACTCCTCATTCGAGACTACTTGGGTAGGGATAGGCGATCTCTTATCTTCAACATCATCTTTGTGAAATTTCTTAACCCACATGATTATCTTTTTGGCTTAGTTTCACCTTGGATGGCAACCCTATGCATTAGGCGATGGTTATCGCCAAAATCAAAAATTCCTTTGTGTGCTGTGCAACGATTGTCCCAAAAAGCAACAGAGTTATTTTCCCATTTAAATCTGCAGTTCAACTCTGGTTTCTTGATGTGATTAACCAGAAATTCTTTCATAACTTTATTTTCATCGACACTCAGTTGCTTGAAATGCGAGACCATCAGTTCACTATAGAAGAGACATTTTTTACCAGTTTCTGGATGTTTACATACTAAAGGGTGTTCACTGGGTGGCGTTGCTTTTCTAGCCATTTCATAACCTTTAGCGCCATAAGTATCTAAGACATTGGTTAGATTCTTATGAAAATTATCATGAACCGCTGTCAAGCTAGAGCACAGTCTTTGCATTGGTTTAGAGAGAAGGTCATAAGCTAAATAGAGGTTTACCCAAGCTGTGTCTCCACCAGTTGCAGGAACATCTAGCGCATAAAGTACAGCACCTTTTAAGGGCTTTTGCATGAATGAGGCATCAATATGCCAATCAACATCTGAAACGATACCTTTATACAGATCTGGGTATTCTTGGACATATACATTTGGATAGCCATCCAAAGTTGGCATATAACCCGGACCTTGAAGTTCCCCAAAGTTCTTTGTGAAAGTAACATGTTGCTCTGGGGTTAGAGGTTGATCTCTAAAAAACAAAACCTGATGTTCTAACCAAGCTTGATTGAGTTCTCTTAGGGCTGGCTTTGAAAGTTTTTTGCTAATATCCAATCCAGCAACTTCAGCTCCAAGGGATGCTGTCATCTCATTAATTGTGAAGGTTTTGTATTTCTTTGCCATTTATATAAAGACTAACTCTAAAGAATGATTATGACAAATGTTGGATTGATTTTGATTTAGCTTCTATCGGTTTAATAAAGAACACATTGATGATTCCTATCAAAGTGACTACAGCGACTAACCCGAAAGCTTTGAGGTAGCTTCCAGAGGCGTCATCAGCCATAGCTGCCAATAATTGAGTTGCCCCTGCTGCTGCAAGACCATCAACCATACTGATAATACCTAGTACTCTTCCTAAATATTTTTTCCCAAAACTCTCTACAGCAACCAATTGAATCATGCTAAAGCTTCCTCCAAAGCCCAGACCGAAGAAGATAGTAAAAAGGCTGAGTTGCATTGTGTTTTGCGTCAAGATCACTCCATTATCAGAAATCTCAAATAGTAATAGTGAGCCTATAAATAGCACACATGAGCTTAAGAAAAGAACTGTCCTTTTGGGCAGCTTGTCACTTAAAGCTCCAAAGGAGAATTTTCCTATAAAACTAAACCAGTAGATTATCGAAAAAAGGAGAACTGATTGCTGGGCAGTGAACCCGGCATCCAGCTCAAAGAATATCCTTATTTGACTGTTGAGACCTTGGATTGAGAACCATAAACAGGCTGATCCAATGCCTAAGCACCAAAGTGCTCTGGAAAAGATAGCATCTTTGATCGTGGTCATATCTTTGTCTTCTATTGGCTTAGTTTTGATTTTATCTTGTGATATCTCTTCGATTCCATCGGGGCTCAGACCCATTTTTTCCGGTGAGGGTCGAATGATTTTATAGACTGGGATTACGGCAAAGATCCAGAAGAGAGCGGTGAGAAGTCCAAATCCCCATCTCCACCCCCAATCTGGGTTACTGACTATAGGTGAAATAAGAAGAGGTAGGGTTGCTCCACCCAGACTCGAGCTTGCTACAACCATGCCGACAACTTTGCCGCGATGTTTATTGAACCAATTTGAAACAATGATTACATTTGGCCCTAAGCCTGTCATCACCAGTCCCACAGCCATTAGTATATGAAGGCGATACAGTGTCTCTATAGAACTGGCAAAGGGATAAAAACTATAGGTAAGCGCCATGACAATAATACCGATTCTCATCACAACAGTGACACCATATTTGTCTATTAGAATTCCTGAAAATGGTGAGAGGAGGGCAGCAAAAAGTAGAGTGTTTCGTACTGTTAGACTTGCTTGTTCACGATTAAGAGAGAACTCCTCAATAAATGTAGGAAATAGATTTTGAGGAACAAATAACGTCATTGAATTCACAAAGAAATAGATCAAACTGCAAGATATTGCAACATACCATCCATAGAAGACATTTTTTGATTTCATTTCCATCTCAAATAATTTACTCTTGAAAATCCATTGATAGAGCAGACTGATATAATAACTTCATGAGTAAACAATCCATAGCAATAATCAATGCTAATGTCGTTAACGAAGGATCAATAAAACAAGTTGATGTTCTTCTTGAGAGCGGTCGAATTAAACAAGTCGACAGCAACATAACCCTCGATTCGAAAACAGAAATTATCGATGCTAAAGGAATGCATTTGTTGCCAGGATTAATAGATGATCAGGTGCATTTTCGAGAGCCAGGACTAACCCATAAAGGCGGTATATTTTCAGAATCAGCCGCAGCTATTGCAGGAGGCGTGACTTCTTTTATGGATATGCCAAATGTCAATCCTCCAACTATCACCAGAGATCTTCTATCACAAAAATACAAATTGGCAGAGGGTAAAGCTCACGCTAATTATGCTTTTTATTTAGGAGCCACAAATAATAATGTAGAAGAAATAAAACGTTTACAAACAGGTGAGGCCTGCGGCGTCAAAGTGTTTATGGGTGCATCAACCGGTAACATGTTGGTTGATAATGATGATGCTTTAGAGAAAATATTTTCTGAGTGTCCCATATTAATAGCAACACATTGTGAAGACACGCCATCAATTAACAAGAACTTAGAAGCCAAAAGAGAACAATATAAAGGTTCTGAGATACCTGTCTCTGAGCACCCAAATATTAGGTCGGTGGAGACTTGTTACAAATCTTCTTCTAAAGCGGTTGGATTAGCTAAAAAATTTGGCACTAAATTACATGTTTTGCATTTAACAACCGAAAAAGAGTTAGGGTTATTCGATTCTAAGAATCATAGAGAGAAAAATATAACAGCTGAAGTGTGTGTTCATCATTTGCATTTCAATGATTCTAGTTACGATGATCTACAGCAGCTTATAGTTTGTAATCCAGCTATAAAAACTGAAAATGATCAAAGAGCATTAATGGAAGCTGTCAACGGAGATCTTTTGGATATTATTGCAACTGACCATGCTCCGCATACCATTGAAGAGAAGAGCAGGCCATACCCTGATTGTCCTTCAGGCTTACCCTTAGTGCAGCATTCACTATTATTGTTGCTTGATTTTTTTCATCAAGGAAAAATGTCTTTGGAAACCATCGTTACAAAAACAAGCCACAATGTTGCAGAGGTTTATGGCTTAAAAGATCGCGGATTTATTAGAGAAGACTATTGGGCGGATCTTGTTTTAGTTGACCTTAACGCAACCACAAAAGTGACCAAGGATAATATTCTTTATGAATGTGCATGGAGCCCTTTTGAAGAACAAATCTTTAACTCTATGATTAATAAAACATTTGTTAACGGAGAGTTAATATTCAATGAGGGCCAGATTCTTTCGGAGCCTTCAGGAAGACGTCTGGATTTTGTTTAGAAAAAATATCGCTTTCTTCGGTGCAAAATACGTTTTTTTTCCTATCAGGATATGTTAATTTTCACCTGTAAACCTTTTTGGGTTGTGAGATAAAAAGAAACTGAAAACTTTTATAGTTAAATTTTCGTATATATTCAACGTTTTATAACTAAGCGTCAGGCACCACTACCATCATGCAACCTACAAACACCAAAGATCCACAATACTATCATAAGGTAGTTGATTGCCAATGGGGCTGCCCGGCACATACCGATGTGCCTGGTTATATAAGGCATATAGCACAGGGTGAGTATACCCAGGCTTACTTACTCAACAGAGAATCAAATGTATTTCCAGGTATTCTAGGACGGGTTTGTGACCGTCCTTGTGAGCCAGTCTGCAGAAGGGTTAGGGTTGAAGAGGAACCAGTTGCAATATGTCGTTTAAAAAGGGTTGCAGGCGATTTAAAAGCTGATTTTAAAGAACACTTACCGCCAATTCCTAAAAAAAAGAATGGCAAAAGAATCGCTTTAATTGGCGCAGGTTGTGCCTCACTAACAGTAGCTAACGATCTTTTACCTCTTGGTTATGAGATAGAAATCTTTGAATCCCTGCCAGAAATGGGCGGGTTAATTAGAAGTAATATTCCTAAATTCAGGTTACCGCCTGAAGTTATAGATGAAGAATTTGATGTCATTGTGGAGCAGGGGGCGAAGCTTCATCTAAATCATCCTATTGAAAGCATGAAAGATTTATTGGCAGAGGACTATGATGCCATTTTTGTCGGTACTGGTGCTCCTAAGGGAAGAGAGCTTGATCTTCCAGGAAGATACGATACGGACCAAATTTTTGTAGGTATCGCTTGGCTTGAGTCTGTTGCTTTTGAGCACATTGAGTCTGTTGGAGAGCGAGTGCTTATCATTGGTGGAGGAAATACAGCAATGGATTGTTGCCGAACCTCACTTAGACTTGGCGGTAAAGAGGTGAAGGTTTTATACAGAGGCACAAGAGATAGGATGAAATCTTCTGATTGGGAATTGGAGCCCGCTTTAGAAGAAGATGTTGAATTGATTTTAAACCACTCTCCTGAAGAATACATTGTAGAAGAGGGAAAATTGGTTGGAATGAAATTCAGCGTGCTTGAATGGCATAAGGACAAGAACGGTAAATTAAAATCAACCAAGAAAGATGAGGTGATCATCCCATGCGACACAGTTATTCTGGCTATCGGTCAGGAAAATTCATTCCCATGGGTTGAGCGTGATATTGGATTAGATTTTGATGAATGGGAAGTTCCACATGTTGATCCTATTACATACGAATCGACTTTATCCGGAGTATTTTTTGGAGGTGACTCAGCCTTTGGACCAAAAAATATAATAGAAGCCGTTGAGCACGGACATCAGGCTGCTATTTCAATACACAAATATTGTCACAACGATTCCCTTACTGATCGACTTCCTTACGGAATGAATCTGGTTACTGCAAAAATGGGTATACACGAATGGACTTACAGTAATGATTATGGCTATGAGAATCGATTTGAAGTCCCAACGGTCCCTATGGAGAATAGATTTAAAGATATTAATATTGAAGTTGAGCTGGGTTATGAGCCGGGACAGTTTAAAAAAGAGGTCGAACGCTGTCTGAATTGTGATATACAAACTGACTTTGTTGCCGAGCTTTGCATAGAGTGCGATGCTTGTATTGACGTTTGCCCTGTGAATTGCCTGATGATCGCAGAAAATGCCGATGAGTCTGAATTAAGAGAATCTATAAAAACACCAGCTAATAATCTAGAGCAAGCACTCTTTGTTTCTGAAGATTTACCCCAAACTAAAAGGGTTATGGTGAAAGATGAGGATGTTTGTATTCACTGCGGTCTTTGTGCTGAACGTTGCCCGACTGCAGCCTGGGATATGAAAAAGTTCACCTTGGAGATCCCCTATGCAGTTGATGAGGAAAAATCGACTCATGCTGTTAAAACTGAGCAAGCAGTATAATGACTAAGGTCAGTCATAATAATTTCACTGTGAAATTTGCCAATGTTAACGGGACTGGTTCCTCCAGTGCTAATGGCATGTTCATGAAAAGTATTTTTAGAATGGGGATACCTGTGGTTGGTAAAAACTATTTTCCTTCAAACATCCAAGGGCTACCTACTTGGTATGAAGTTAGGGTAAGCGATAAAGGCTATTTAGCTCCTTCCGGGAGTGTGGATATTATGGTTGCAATGAATGCACAAACCTATGATGAAGATTTAGCGGCGGTAGAACCAGGCGGTTACCTTATTTATGACTCATCTTGGCCCAGAGAGGAGTTGATGATAAGAGATGATATTACTGTTCTAGGGGTTCCGCTCGCAAACATGTGCAATGAAAAATTCGATTCTGCTAGAGCCAGGACATTAATGAAGAATACTTCTTATGTCGGTGTTTTAGCTGCTTTGCTTGAAATGGATACTAAAGTTATCGAACAATTACTACTAGATACATTTGGCGATAAAAAACATTTAATTGATGCGAATAAGACAGCTCTTGATATGGGCTTTAATTACGCAAAAGAAAATTTTAAATGCCCGTTGCCTTATAGAGCTAAACCAATAAATAAGACTGATGGTTATATTATGATTGATGGGAATGCTACTGCTGCCCTAGGCTGTCTTTTTGCTGGCGCAACCGTGGGTTCTTGGTATCCAATTACCCCCTCTACATCGCTAATGGATGCATTTAGCAGCTATTGCTCTTTTTACAGAAAAGATAAGAAAACAGGAAAGAATAATTACTCCATCATTCAAGCTGAAGATGAATTGGCAGCCGTGGGAATGGCGCTCGGGGCAGGATGGAATGGAGCCAGATCATTTACTCCTACGAGTGGACCAGGGATTTCTTTGATGAGTGAGTTTATAGGCTTTGGTTATTACTCCGAGATACCTACTGTAATCTTTGATGTTCAGAGAACAGGTCCTTCGACAGGAATGCCTACTCGCACTCAACAAGGAGACATATCTTTGTGTGCTTATGCTTCCCATGGTGATACTAGACATGTGTGTCTTTATCCAGCAAATCCCGAGGAAGCGTTTTATCTTTCAGTTGAAGCGTTCGATCTTGCTGAAAAACTCCAAACCCCAGTTTTTGTATTAAGCGATCTTGATATAGGTATGAATGATTGGATGATTAAGGATCTTGAATGGGACGACAAATTTAAACCGGACCGAGGCAAAGTGCTTTCATCTGAAGAGTTAGAAGAGATGGAAAATTATTATCGCTATCTGGATGTCGACGGAGATGGGGTTCCTTATCGAACCATACCTGGCACCAACCCTAAAGGTTCATATTTTACAAGAGGGTCTGGGCACAATAGGTTCGGTGGCTACACCGAGGATGCCTCAGAATATCAGGATGTTGTCGACCGTTTATTGGTTAAGTGGGAAACAGCAAAAACCCTCGTACCTAAGCCTGCAGTTTCATTTTCTAAGAACAACGATATTGGCATTATTAGTATTGGTAGCTGTGATGATGCAATTCGTGAAGCTAGAGATATTATGAAAAAGCAAGGTCAAAAAATGAACTATCTAAGAGTTAAAGCTTTTCCATTTACCAAAGAGGTTCAAAAGTTTTTGGACGCTCATAAGACAATATTTGTTATTGAACAGAATCGCGATGGACAGTTGGAAAAATTATTAATCTCGGAGACTAAAGTCGATGCCAAAAAAATTAAATCTATTAGGCTCTATAATGGGATTCCAATCTTTCCAAAAGATGTCGTGGAAAAAATTCAGTCAGATCTCAAAGCAGGAAAAGCAGCATGAGTTATATAAAGAAGCCAAAAATAATAAGAGATAATGATCCTAGAAATAAGCTGGGGATGACTTTTGATGATTATGAGGGCGTGATGTCGACTCTCTGTGCCGGTTGTGGACATGATTCTATTACTGGCGCGATTATTCAAACCGTTTTTGATTTAAATATTGAGCCACACAGAATGATAAAACTAAGTGGTATTGGCTGCTCATCAAAAACACCTGCTTATTTTGCCAGTCAGTCCCACGGCTTCAATTCAGTTCATGGGCGCATGCCATCAGTAGCTACTGGGGCCAATGCAGCTAATAGTGAACTGCTTTCTATAGGTGTTTCGGGGGATGGAGATACACTTTCTATTGGAATGGGGCAGTTCTCTCATGCTATTAGAAGAAATCTTAATATGCTTTATATTATTGAAAACAACGGAGTCTATGGATTAACCAAAGGCCAGTTTTCTGCCTCCGCAGATATTGGCTCAACAGCCAAAAAAGGGGCCGCCAATCTACAGACACCAATTGACCCTTGTTCGGTAGCAATCACTTTAGGAGCAACCTTCGTTGCTAGGAGCTTTTCAGGGGATAAGGACCAACTGATTCCATTACTTAAGGCGGGATTAATGCATCGAGGATTTGCAATGATTGATGTCATCTCACCTTGCGTAACATTCAATGACCATGAGGGCTCAACAAAAAGTTACATGAGCACCAGAGAAACAAAACGACAGGCGGTCTATACAGACTATATAGCTCCATTCTCAGAAATCGAAGTTCAATATGAAGAAGGCTCAAGTTTAGAAGTAGATCTTCATGAGGGTGGCAAGGTTCTTTTGCGAAAGACAGATGATAGCTTTAGCCCCCTTGATAGAAGTCAGTCAATTAATGGCATTCAAGAAGCCTCTGACAAAGGAGAAATATTAACAGGACTTTTGTATATTAATGAGTCTCAGCCTGATTTTACAGAAGTTGAAAATACAATTGATGGGGCTTTAAACTCAGTCAGTTACGATGATTTATGTCCAGGTTCTAAGGCACTAAATAAGTTACTCGATAATTACAAATAGACAGTGACTTGATGCTCAGTAGCTTTATTAATCAAAACACGTCCCGACTGCTATTATTTTTCATCTGTTTTTTTGTCACTTTTCCCATTTATGGCCAACGTACCTTACCCGAAGAGATTGAATTATTAGCCAATAAGCACAATATTCCAATTGATAGCCTTAGCATCATTCTGCAACCGCTTAATTCAGACACTAGACTGATAAACCTCAACGCAGAGGTACACCGAACTCCGGCATCAGTTGCAAAACTATTTACGGCATTTGTGGCAATGGATCATTTAGGTCCCGATTATCATTGGACCACAGAAGTATTTAGCACAGACAGCATCAAGGATGGAGTGGTTGATTCATTGATTTTTAAAGGTGGTGGTGATCCCTATATAACTATTGAACGTTTAGACACCATGGTTTTAGCCTTGAGAAACCTTGGAATAACAACCATTAATGATGGTCTGATTGTTGAGCAGAGTTTTTTTAAGCAACACCAAACGTCCACGGCAGATTTTGATAATGATCCACTGCGTCCATACAATATTATGCACACTTCATTACTGATTAATTCAAATACGATCGATTTTAAAATCAAGAAATATTCAAATAACACCATCAAGATTGTCCCAGATTTTCTACCTGAAGGAGTATTCTTTAGAAACGAATTAGAATTAGGATCAGGTTCATGCAGTCAGTTTAGAGACAACGTTCAATTTACCCAAATTATTGAGGAGCAATATCCGCCTCATATTGTTCTTCTGGTAGATGGTCACTACCCAAGAAATTGTTTTGAGTTTGAACATGATCTTTCTTTAACTGATGCGAATCATTACTTTTTTGGCGCCTTTAAAAATCTCTGGTTGAAATCGGGTGGTTCATTCAATGGTTACATCAGAGAAGCAAAAGTTCCTTTCTTAAAAAAGCCCATTATGACTTTTGATTCACCGAGTCTTGATGAAATTATTATTGAAGGCGTTAAAGAGAGCGATAACTTGATTGCTAGAAATTTATTTTTAAGTTTGAATCAATCGAGTGACAAGAGCTATAGAGCTTCTAGAAGAATTATGAGAAAAGTTCTAAACAGTAATGATGTATCAATGACTTACAATACTTTTTTTGAAAATGGATCCGGATTATCAAGGAAAACGAAAGTAAAGCCGGAAACGATATTAAGTTTACTTATAGCAATAAGAGAGCATCCATCTTCAGATACACTGATAAAATCATTGCCAGTCTCTGGCGTGGACGGAACGATCGAGAGGAAATATAAAACCGATTTATTAACAAGAAAACTTAAGCTTAAAACAGGGACTTTGGACGGTGTTAGTGGTTTAGCAGGCTTTATTACTGGAGTATCTGGGAAAGAGTATGCTTTTGTTTTTCTTCATAATGATATTCCAGATCATCCATATAAGATCTCATCCTTCCGAGAGGGTCTCCTTAATTGGGCGGTGAGCGATATTTAGTTACTGGCTATTTTTGTGCTAATTCTCAGACGCCATATTATGAGTGCAGTCATTAAAATAGCATCTATCACGGCTTCATAACCAATCACTTTTTCTTGCCAGAAGAAATGCCACACTCCTAGTACCGCTGCTGTATAGACTAGACCACTCATCGTTGTTCTGTTTTTATTAAACCAATCTTGGAACGAATTAAATGAAGCTAAGCCAACTATTAATAAACATAGAAATCCAGCCCATCCGACAATCAGATAAGGGGTTTCGATGATATCGATAACAATTACTCCAAGGTCACCCGCTTGGTCAATCATGGCATAACAAAGGAAGTGGTTTAAGACATAGAAAAAAGCAACTAGACCAATTGGTTTTGGTAATGTTTTAAAGACCTCAAATTTAGAATAGTAATAAAGAGGCGTTATCAATAAAGTAATAATTAGAAACCTGATGCTCCATATGCCCGTATCATGAATTATAGCTTCCACAGGATTGGCTCCCAAACCACCAAAAAAACCGAAAGCTCTAAAATTTAGCAAGATATAAGGTAAGAAGCTTACTAATAGAATGAGTCGAGTGAACATCTTCATCCTTTGATAGTGATTTACTTAGAAATTACGTCTAAGATTTATGCCAGTGTATAGATTTGCAACTTCTTCGGCATAACCATTGAACATGAGTGTGGGTTGTTTGGTTCCGAAAAATCCTGAGCCTATTCTTCTTTCCCTCGCCTGACTCCATCTTGGGTGATCGACACTTGGATTAACATTAGCTAGAAAGCCGTATTCGTTTGGAGCTGAAATATTCCAACTGGTTGGAGGTTCATTGGATTGGAAATGAATCTTATTAATTGACTTTATGCTTTTGAACCCGTATTTCCAGGGCACCACCAAGCGCATAGGAGCACCGTTTTGATTTAATAATTCTTTACCGTATAAACCCACAGCGATAATTGTTAATGGATGCATTGCTTCTTCGATACTTAATCCTTCAATATAAGGCCAGTTTAGAACGGGTCTTCTTTGGCCTGGCATTTCTTTAGGCCTATAAACAGTCTCAAAGGCAACGTATTTTGCATCCAATCTTGGTTCTAATTTCTCGATGATTTTAGCCAGCGGTATACCAACCCAAGGAATAACCATTGACCATGCTTCAACACATCTTAGTCGATATATCCGTTCTTCTAGAGCGTTAAAGTCGATAAGATCATCAAGATCAAAAACACCGGTCTTTTTAGCTTTCCCGCTGACTTTTACTGTCCATGGCTTAGGTTGAAATTGACCACTGTTATTAAAGGGATCGGTTTTTTGCATGCCAAACTCATAGAAATTATTATAGGTTGTTATGTCTTCATAACTATTGAGTGTTTCGTTAGTTGAGTATTTTGAGTTATTCAGAAATTGCAAATTAGACTCGTCAGCTATAAGGCGATTTGACGATAAAAAGGATGTTGTTAATCCCGTGCTTAATATGCCTAAAGTCTTTAGGATGGAGCGCCGATTATGATAGACAGATTCTGGGGTAATCTCACTTGACTTAATCTTATTATTTAATTTTCTTTTTGCTTGCATCCACATACCTCGAATAATATATCCGTATCTTAACGGATTCCTTGATAGACGCCAACCTAGTCAAATGAGACAATGTGTCCCTTATTGAGGTTACTAATGAAATACAAACCACTTTTATTCACACTAATTCTCCTTATCGGAGGATGTGATGGAGGCAGCCAAGAGGCTTCTCTGTCAATGACTGTTGGTGGCACAGGTATACCAAATACTGTTGGAGAGCAGCATTTCTTAGATTTTGAACAAGAAGTTAACCTTGGCATCCCAGAGATGGAAACCAAGCTTCTAGTCTATGGTCAACTTGGATCTGAGGAAAACCTTGTTTCTGGCTTAAGAAGAAATCGAGTTCAATTTGCGAATCTTTCAGCAATTATTGTTTCCACATTGGTTCCTGAAACTGCACTACTCTATGCACCTTATTTGTTTGATTCTGCCGAAGAGGCCGATTTTATCTATGATAATTATTTAACTTCTATTTTTACTGAATTACTGGCAGAGAAGAACCTGCAATTTATTGCCTGGAGTGAAATAGGTTTCCACAATGTCTATGCAAAAGAACCGATACTAAATCCTCAGGATGCAAAAGGAAAACGCTATAGAGTTTCTGCAAGCTTAAGCTCTAGATATTTTGCTGAAGCTATAGGTGCTGATCTAATTCCAATGGGATATGGAGAAATAGTCCAATCACTACAAACAGATTTAATTGAAGCAGGAGATAATTCGGTGGCTCTTTATGTAAAAACAGGAAAAGAACAAGAGGCTCCTCATTACACCTTAACTGAACATTCCTTAGGAATGTCGATTATGGTGGCAAGAAAAGAATGGTGGGATGATCTCAATGCCGAGCAACAACTAATAATTAAATCTGCATGGCCAGCAGCAACAGAGTCAAGACGCTTATTGAGAGCTGAGGCTGATGAGGATTTATCGAATGCTGAGAAAATGGGCATTAGTGTTTATGAGTTAAATCAAGAACAGCGCCAATTGTGGAAAGATGCTACCCAAGGTCAAGTTCAACGATTGGCTAATCAGATTGGCGGGCGATCAAACGAATTACTTGAATTAATTAACGCCGGAAAAAAAGAATTTAAAGCTCAGTGAGCTCATAGAGATGAGCAATCAGAACAGGTTAAAGAATCTTGCAAAAGTTATGCTGGCTATTACTCTTGTTGGAGTAATCATTGGTATTAATCTTCCTTTAAGCTCCCTGACCCTTCAAACCTGGGGCACTTCAACATCTGTGATAGGGTTTGCTGCATCTATGACTGGATTAGCAACCGTCGTTATTACGCCATTCTTTTCAAAGTTGATCAATCGTTTTGGGCAAATGGGCATCATGAGATTTTGTTTGGTTGTTTTACCAATTGCGATTGCTTTGTTACCTGTTTTCCAAAATATATACATCTGGTTTTTACTCAGGTTTATCATTGGTGTTGTTGCGACGGGAGTCTGGTTGTTAAGTGAGGTATGGATTAATGCATTGGCTGAAGATCAACATCGAGGCAAGATTATCGCATTGTATTCTTCATTGATCTCTTTAGGGCTTATCGTTGGAGTTCTCATTTCATCGTTAATCCCAATTGAGACAGGAGGAGGTTTCTATGTCTCTGCCGGGATCGCAGTTATTTCTGCAATCCCTTTGTGGAACATGGATGATTTGCCTGACTTTGATGCAGTGGAAGATATTTCTTTCTATAGGTATTTAGTTACAGCGCCAGGGTTGATGGGATCAAGCTGGATGATGGGTTTTCTCTATGCCGCGACTGCCGCATTGCTCCCTATCTTTGCTCTTCCATTTGTCGAGGGCGACTATGCACAATCATCAAGGACGGTCGCATGGCTGGCAAGTGGAGAATTGACACTGCCACTTTTTGTAGGCTGGTTGGCGGATCGATATGATAAAACCAGACTAATGATTTATATATCGTGTGTCAGCGTCATTGCTTTGGCTATTTTGCCAGTTATTTTTGATATTCCTGTAATGCGTTTTTTATTTCTTTTTATTATTGGCGGATCAATCATGAGCTTCTATTCACTAGGGCTCACTTTGCTTGGTCAAGAATTTAAAGGAAAGGTTTTGGCTTCTGCTAATGCCAGTTTTATCTTTTTCCTATCGCTAGGAGAGATATTAGGCCCACCTGTTGTTGGGGCAGCCATGGATCTATTTGGCAATAATGCTTTTGGTTGGTTTATGGCATTGATAGGCTTGATCTATCTTATAATCTTCATTGGCTCAAACGCATCAGGTAAGTTAAAAATTAAAAAAATTTAAGCAATGGGGTTTTCTAAAGGCTCATCTTCTTTGTTTTCAGGCTTATCTTGTGGTTTCTTTTCTGGCTTATCTTCGAGTGGGTAGTCATATTCATGCCTGAAGTTAATGCCCTTTGATTCTTTTGCCTCTGCATCAATATAAACAGGTCGATACACTGTGTTTTTGATAACTGATATTGCAACTCTGTCAATTAAGCCTTCTGGATCAGATTCTATAATTTGAATATTTTCTGTTTTGCCACCAATTCCGATGTCATAGCTCAAAGAAATATTACCTTTTTCATAGAGAGAATCTTCCTCTAGGCTTTCTGGTATTGGATAAGTATTTGGAATTAAAATATTACGAACCTTGATTGGTTTGGAGAAGCGCTCAACAATAATTTCCCTCATACCCTCATCTTCTTCTATGATAGCCCAACAATCTTCATAGGCTTTCATGCCCGATTGAACTCTGCCAAAACTGGTGTATGTGTCGCCTAAATCTAGTAAGACTTCAAATTTCATCATCAAATCTTGATTATCTGTTTCTTCTATAACCTCTAAAGCTTTTTTTAGTGGGCTTAAACTTTTGAAAATATCTATGGCTTCTCTGCGATGAGAAAAGGAAATATTTTTATAAGTTTCGATCATAGGTTTAATGTCTTCAGAATCTCTACCTTCTTGTCTATCCAGAAGTTCCTGATGAACTTCTCGCTCAAGAAAGACCTGACCAGTTCGCTTATACCAACGTGCTAGTTTATTAAGAGATTCATCCACATTGGAATTAATCACCCCAAAGTGTTTTTTATTTACATAGACTTGAAATGTTTGATGATGATTGGCTTGCTTAAAATCCCTTGTGCCAATATAACTTTCAGTCAATGTGTCATGAAGTTTAAGTTGGCCAAGATTATGGAATCCTTCATTGACATGATTAATTCTTAAGGCTCTTTCAAGGATATCAATCGCTTCTTGATATTGTCCAAATCGATTCAGCGTCAAACCAAAGCCATACAAGGGTTCTATTAATTCCGGTGAGATAATATTTTGATTGGCTTCAATTAATTCAATGCATCTAAGAAATATCAATTGTGCATTTTCAAAATCTTCAATCATATAGTATGCGCTAGCAAGATTATTAAGGGGTGTGATCAGCTTAAAACTTTTTTCACCATAGATTTCTTCAGTAAGACTGACGATTCTTGATGCAGGTAATATGCTTTGCTTAAATCTTTCGGCATCATAAAGATCAAGGAATTCCTGTTGCAAATCCCTTCTATCAGCAAGCTTTTCATTGGGATCCGAATCATTGGCCGCTATTGGCACTGAGATGGATGCAATAATTATTAGTCCTGAGAAGTGAACCATAATTTGCCTTAGTCTATTTTTTACCATCTTCTTATTGCCTTTGAATTAGCTAGTTATTAATTTATCATATCTGTCTATTTTTACGACAAAGTGAGAATAAAACTAATATGGAAATCTCAGAAACACATTTTGTAAATGGTAATAACATTCGTCCTCCCTATCCAGATGGATTCTTGGAATTAATAGTTGGAATGGGATGCTTTTGGGGACCTGAAAAAATGTTTTGGCAATTAGAAGGCGTGCATAGCACTAGCGTAGGTTATAGCGGAGGGTCGAAGGATGAGCCCACTTATCGAGAGGTTTGTTCAGGAACTACTGGACATACTGAAGTTGTTTTAGTGGTTTATGATCCCGACCAAATTTCTACTGAACAATTACTTAAGTTGTTCTGGGAAGGCCACGATCCAACTCAGTACATGAGACAGGGTAATGATGTTGGCAGCCAATACCGTTCAGCGGTTTTTTATTCTGATCCAGAAACGTTGGAATTAATTGAAAAAACAAAAACTCAATACCAGTCAAGTTTGAACAATGCTGGTTATGGCGAAATTGTCACAGAAATAATCCAGAGCCAAACCTTTCATTATGCAGAGGATTATCATCAACAATATTTAGCTAAGAATCCTGATGGATATTGTGGACACGGTGGATGTGGTGTTTCTTTTAATCTTTCAAGTGATTAGTTAAGAACTTTATAACCCCGACCTCTCAAACAACGTTTTAAGATTCGTTCTTTTTCTCTGACAGCCCTTATACCTGATTTTGCTCCTCCTGATACTGCGCCCACTTCAATAGCATCTCGCCTTCCTCGAGCATCATCAGTGATGGCTTCTATCACAGCTCCGACAGCTGCACCAGTTGCCGCACCTTGAGCAATACTTTTCCCAGCAGAAATATCTTCAGAGAAGTTAGAGCATTCCTCGAGATCAGTCGCATACTGTGACATATCCACTCCTTTAGTGTCGATAATCGGCTTTGAGCTTTCAAATATTGAGCTCGAACTATTTGCAACACAGCCAGAAATAGAAATAATCAGAAGAGAAAAGAGTATAAGAAATCTAATACTGATGTAGAAGGAAAGCCAGGCACCGAAAATGTATTGTGAGATTGTTGACAAATATTTCATAAACAAATCCTCGTTAGGTTACTAAATCCAATATATCAATAGATTATGAAGAAAAGATGAGGTTTAGATGAATGTTCTAGCGGTGTAACTAATTGTATCTTAGAATGGCTTTCTTTCTTTATGTGTATACAATTGTTCGG
>Ga0209034_10000260_pt1 | contig 26439 bp, 33 predicted proteins | sample MarorgKNORR_S2LV_2_FD_188219 | JGI IMG/M metagenome (GOLD analysis project Ga0209034, IMG submission 188219) | Marine microbial communities from the Southern Atlantic Ocean, analyzing organic carbon cycling - 250m_A/KNORR_S2/LV (SPAdes) (version 2) | ecosystem: Environmental > Aquatic > Marine... | reverse complement strand
TGGTGTGAAATATCGTGATCTGAGGTCATTTTATAGGCCCACCGAGGACTTATCGAAGTATATTCCTGACCGATTTATGGACATAACTACTCATAACGATCCTGAATTCGACTCCCTCACATATGGGGATAACTGTGATATCAATGCTAGGGCTCAAGCTCTTAAAAGTGTGAAACGAGGTGATTTTCTTCTCTTCTTAGCCCGTCTTCAGAAATATAGAAAAAATGGGCTTGAAGTGATACCCACAAGTGAATTTGGGTTTTATTTTGTTGGGTTCCTACATGTGGATAGTGTTTATATGTCAGTTACAAATCCGCTGTCAGAATTGGAGATGGAAGCCATTAACCTGAACGCCCACGTAAGACGAGCTATGACAGATAATTCATTATGGGATTCCTTCTGGGTATTTTGTGGATCTTCTTGGTCAAGGAGGTTTGAAAAAGCAGTCCCGGTGACTAAAGAACTATGCTGCGAGGTTTTCACTTCAGCAGATGGCTCCCCTTGGAGTTGGGATAATGGACGTACCGAGCTACAGACAATAGGCTCCTATACGAGGACCTGTAGATGTGCTATCAACCCTTCTTCTCCTGAAGGTCAGAAGAGATATGCTGTTCTGTGGGATTGGATAAACCGGTTCTCTTAATGAGTTGGTATGTTAGGGCAATATCGAAGGATTTAGCCGTTACTAAATTAGGTACATATTTACAATTCTGAGACTGTAACTGATACTACGATTCACCAAAATGCCTAGCGAATTCTCTAAGGTGACTTATTCATGGTAGAAATAGGAACGCCCGTATCTCGAAAAATCATAGAAGCGGTTGATGCTTGTGTGGAATTCGGTTCAGAGTTGGCCTTGGACGATGTGACGTTTTCAGTTATGTCTGGAACTATGACGGGCGTCGTAGGTCCCAACGGTGGAGGCAAAAGCACTCTTTTTAATGCTCTTGCAGGGGTTCAAGAACTTGCTCATGGTTCTATATACATAAATGGTAAATCACCCAAACATGCTCGAGGAGAAGTTGGATATGTTCCCCAGAGGGAACGGGTCAATTGGAGATTTCCATTATCAGCCCGAGATGTGGTTTCGTTGGGTAAAACTGGACGGGCTTCTCTGTTTGGTCGATCGACCCCTGCAGATGAACGATCCATAGAGGAGTCTCTTCGACGAGTAGAAATGTGGGATCTGAAGAATGTTTTGGTGGATAAAATGTCAGGAGGACAAAGGCAACGGGTATTTCTTGCACGGGCCCTCGCTCAGGGTGCGGGCATTTTGCTGCTAGACGAGGCCTTCAGTGGTGTTGATGTGGGGTCCCAGGAAGGTTTGGTGGAGGTTCTAAAAGTTTTGAGGGATGAAGGTAAGTGCATTCTAATGGCAACTCATGATCTGAATACCCTGGCTGATAGATTTGACGAAGTTATTTGTCTGAATCGCCATGTTTGTGCTCAAGGTAGTCCGGAAACGGCTTTCACCCCCAGTGTGTTGGAAGAATTGTATGGTCCTCATGGGTCGATGTTTGCCGACCATTGGCAAGGCCATCACGGGCATGAAGGGCATAATCCTGATCATGAACCCGGTGAAAATCCTACATCTTTATAAATAATGACTGAAATCTTCGCTGTTTTCATAAGTCCATTCGAATACTCTTTCATGATACGCGCCCTGGTTATATCTGTATGTGTTGGGGTGATGTGCCCACTGCTTGGCGTTTATGTAGTCAACAGGGGCTTGGGCTTTATGGGGGACGCAATGGCCCACTCGGTACTCCCAGGTATGGTACTGGCATTTATGCTTGGAGTTAGTCCTTTTTTGGGTGCCATTCCAACTGGAATAGCGGTGGCCTTGGCTATTGGCTATCTGGGCAAGAGTTTCAGGGTGTCTGAAGATACGTCGATAGGTATATTGTTCGCGGCTCTTTTTTCGATTGGTCTAGTTATGATTTCTTTATCCAAAGGCTTATCGGTAAGAGTTGAGGATATATTACTAGGGCAGATTCTGGGAGTTTCGAATACAGATGTAATAATCACTTTTAGTTTGGCAGGTTTGGTTCTCATTATTATCGCTGCGCTCCATAGGCAATTAGTGTTTACCAGCTTCGACCCACTTGGTGCAACCGTAATCGGACTACCAACACGTTGGCTGGATTATCTGCTTTTAGTTTCTCTATCAGTTGTGATAGTCGTGTCGCTTCAGGCTGTAGGCATAGTTTTAGTTGTAGCTATGTTGATAACACCGGCTGCCGCTGGGGCTCTAATAGCTCGCAGATTTACGAGAGTGATGGCATCAAGTGTGGTTATTGGTGTTTTCTCGGCCGTTTGTGGACTGTATCTGGCATATCACCTCGATATTCCTTCTGGACCTTCCATGACTCTGGTTGCAACTGCAATTTTCGTTTTAGCGGTTATTTACAACCAGATACGAGCTGACCAATAACAATAGAATTAAAACTAATCAAGCTACTAATTCACTAAAAAGGTTGGGTAACTTCCTGCAGTTAATGTAAGTTATTTCAGCCAGAGTTTGATATATCAGGTGATAGACTTTCATAAACGTCTTTGATCATATGTAATACAGAAAGTTTTCTCGGTGACCAGTTCGAAACATCCTAGAATTAGTAACGAATCCAATGATGAGTCCGGAAAGTTAAATCCTGAATCATCGCCTCCGACCGATCCATCCGGAGAAAAACGCAAATTCCATATTTTTTATGGCTGGTGGATCTGCCTGGGGGGCGCCTTCGTTATGGCTATGTCCTCAGGTATTAATTTTCATGGTTTTGGCAACTTTATAATTCCTCTAAATCGGGAATTTGGATGGAACCGAACTATTGTCTCTTCAATAGTCTCACTGGCGCGATTAGAAGCCGGATTTATTGGTCCGTTAGAGGGTTGGGTTGTCGACAGAATTGGCCCTCGAAAGCTGATGATTATTGGAATACCCATTATGGGTATTGGTTTTGTACTGCTAAGTAGAGTCACTGGACTCTTTACATTTATGGTCGTCTACATACTTGGCGTGAGCCTTGGTAACAGTGTAGGAATGCATACACCTGCATCCGCGGCAGTTGCTAATTGGTTTAATAAAAAAAGAGGATTGGCATTTGGAATAATGTGGTCCGGGGTTGGTATTGGGGGCCTCATTGTGCCCGCTTTGGGTTGGCTTATCGAAGAGTATGGTTGGCGAGACGCATCTGTATATGTTGGTGTTTTTGTTACGGTAGTAGGGATTCCTATTGCGATGCTGATGAGGCACAGGCCTGAACAGTATGGAATGCTGCCCGATGGAGATAAGCCAGATTCCTCTCAACTGACAGACGATGGGGGTAGAATTAAGGTAGATTTATCGAAGGATTATACTGCCTCAGAGGCACTTCGTACCTCGAGCTTCTGGTATTTATCTTTATCAATAATGTCTCGATCTTTGGTTACTGGAGGCGTTGGCCTTCATCTTGTTCCCTATTTTATTGGTCTTGGCGCAGAACCCATAGAGGCCGCTACTTATGCTGGGTCTGTAGGACTGATGAGTATCCCAGGAAGATTTGGGCTTAGTTATTTAGGTGACTATTTCAATCGTCGTTATGTTATGTCTGTTTGCTTACTTGCGATGACATTGGCAATTATTCTGCTTGCTCGTGCAGAGTCAATTTCAGAGTCTATACCGGCTATAGTTGCGTATTCGATTGGGCAAGGAGGAATATCAGTTATTCCTCAAGCATTGATTGCAGATTATTTTGGACGCAGGGCATTTGCGACGATATCTGGATTTAGAAGTACCATACAGATGATCGGCATCATAATTGGTCCCGTAATCTCTGGATATGTTTATGATTCCACCGGGAGTTATGAAAAAGCATTTCTTGGTTTCGCGGTTGCGTCAATTGTTTCAATGTTCTTAGTTTTGATGGCGCGTCACCCAGGTGCGGCACCGAGGTGAAGGCATTATATGTATTTCATTTAGTCGAGTCAGAAATGCAAATTCTGTCTTAAATTGATGTTGTGTTAATATCCTTTCCTAATCTGAAATCAAATTCGATTAGACTAAGAAAATGAGTAATCAGCTGGGGGAGCTTGGTTTATCCAGGCTGAGAGGGCAACAAATAGGTTGTCGACCCCTTATTTACCTGATCTGGATAATTCCAGCGGAGGGAAAGCGCGCGTAAGTCCAAGCAGCCCCCTTAACCGGATTATCCGATAGCAAGAGGCGTCTCTTTGGACTCTAAAAGAGAAAGTAATCTTAAAGAAAAGATTATCGAGGTTGTTAATGTATCCCGCCGGATAGGGCAGGGTTCTGGTTACGTTGATGTACTTGCTAATGTGGACTTTTATGCCAGACGTGGTGAGGTTGTTTCGGTTATTGGCCCCAGCGGGTGTGGCAAGAGCACCTTCCTAGACATTCTGGCTGGTCTGGAGCGACCAGACTCTGGAACAGTCACAGTTCAAGGCCTCCACACGGAGAATTTGCTTGGAAGCGTTGGATATATGCAGCAGAAGGATCTCCTGCTTCCGTGGCGGACCGTGATGAACAACGTTATTCTCGGACTAGAGATGCAAGGTATATCCAAAAAAATTGCACGTCGACAGGCCACAGAGCGTATGGATTCTTTTGGACTCAGTGGTTTTGAGGACCAATATCCATATGCTTTGTCCGGAGGTATGCGCCAGAGAGCTGCCTTTCTTCGCACCATTCTGACTGACACATCCGTGTTGCTACTGGATGAGCCGTTTAGTGCTCTTGATGCTCTTAACAGGTCTCATATGCAGGAATGGTTACTAAATTTACTTGAGAGTTATGACGAGAAAACGGTCGTTTTGGTAACTCATGATGTGGAGGAGGCATTGTTTCTTTCCGACCGAATCTACGTAATGTCGCCCAGACCAGGCCGCATCGTGGTGGCAGAGAAAATAGTATGGGACCTACCTCGGAGTAGAAACTTACTTAGCACTCAACAATTTACTGAGACCAAGTCACGTATTCTGTCTTATTTGTTGTCTAGTGAGACTGTGTTATGAAAAAAGTGTTAGTTCCCGTTATGGAATGGCTACCTGCAATGGGTATTGTTGTCACCATTCTTGTCGGCTGGGAAATATTTGTGCGAGTTTGGAATATAGCTGACTGGCTTCTTCCTGCTCCATCTGCAATTGGATATACCTTGTACGACAGCTGGGGATTACTAGCGGGACACACGTTGGTAACTCTTGAAGAAGTAGTCTTGGGATTCGGTTTGGCGCTTGTATCTGGGATGCTTTTGGCTTCGGCAATAACATTATCTAAAACGATTGAAAAAGCTTTATACCCATTCGTTATTGCCTCCCAAACTGTCCCAATTATTGTTATAGCTCCGATGCTTCTAGTATGGATTGGCTATGGTCTTACTCCAAAAATTATTGTTGTTGCATTGATAAGTTTTTTCCCAATAGTTGTGAATACTGTTGATGGAATGAGATCTGTTGATTCCGATATGCAGAAAATGATGAGAACGATGGGAGGTAATAGGTGGTCTATATTTCTCAAGGTCCAATTGCCTGTATCCATGCCTTATCTTTTTTCCGGGCTTCGAGTTGCTATTGCTGTAAGCGTTATAGGTGCGGTCATTGGGGAATGGGTCGGATCAAGTGAAGGGCTTGGTTACTTGATGATTCGTTCTAAACCTCAATTTCAAACAGAGAGAGTTTTTGCTGCAATAGCAATTCTTTCCGTAATGGGAATAGCTCTTTTTGCTTTGATCGGGCTTTTGGAGAGATTGTTAATTCCTTGGTGGCACAGGGAAAGGGAAGGAAGGCCCAGAATCAGTTAAAAATTTAGGTTTACTCGTGGAAAATATTCGAGTCTAATGAAAGGGAATAAATAATGAAAAGTATATTTGGGATTACGGTTGGATTAGTCTTATCAATTGCGATTCTAGGAGTACTGGTTTCATGTACCTCTAGTGAATCCGTTAAAAATATTGCGGAGCCCAAAGTTGGAATAGCCAATGTGCCTGCTGCACCCACTCCGATAGCAAGTCCGGATAAAGTAAAGTTGGCGCTCGATTGGTTTCCCAACTCTAACCATTTGGGGCTCTATATAGCAGAGGAAAAAGGGTACTTTGCCGCTGAGAATTTAGAGGTGGAAATTTATACTCCCTCTGATCCATCTACGGTTTTGGCAACGGTGGCCTCACGATCAGATGACTTTGGAATGAATTATCAGCCGGATGTTTTGTTAGCCCGTGGTGAAGGAGTGCCTGTTGTTTCGATACTAGGTATGGTGCAACATCCTTTGAACTCTTTGATGACCCTGAAGACATCAACTCTAGATTCTCCGGCAGATCTGGAGGGAAAAAAAGTTGGATATCCTGCAATTCCATGGAATGAGCATGCGCTTGATAGCATGTTGAAGGCTGATGGTTTGAAAGGTCTTGAGGATATTGAATTAGTTAATGTTGGTTGGGAGCTTGGCTCTTCTTTAATGTCTGAGCGCGTTAGTGCAATAATCGGGGCATATTTTACCCATGAGAGCATTAGTTTAGAAAATGAAGGTCATCCTGTTAATGTTTTAAGGATGGAAGAATGGGGCGTACCTGACTACTATGAACTTGTTATGGTCACTAGCGAACAGTATCTTTCTGAAAATCCGGGTATCGTGGAAAGATTTACGAGGGCAGTGCGTAAAGGATACGAGGAGGCAATTAGAGATCCTCAAGCCGGAGTAGATATATTAGTTAAATACGCTCCTGAAATAGATGAGAAAATTGATCGGCCTGGAGCGGATCTCCTACAACAACTTTGGCAAGATGATGAAGGAAAATTTGGGCGTCAAAATCGAGATAAATGGGTCGGATTTGCTGAATGGATGCAGGAGAATGGGTTGTTAAGTGAAGATGTTGACGCAAATAAGGCCTTCACCGACGAATATTCGAGTAAGTAGGTATTTCGTTTAGTTAGGAGAGAATTTGACACTTACAGTTGACTTAAAGGAAAAATATTCGGGTTTGTGGGGAGACATGGTTCACCATCCATTCGTAAATGAGATGGGCATCGGGACACTGCCCCCAGAAAAGTTTAGGCGATATTTTTTACAGGATTATGTTTTTGTAAAAGATTTGGTCACAATGTCAGGTCAGGCTGTAGCCAAGGCACCCGATATGGAGTCGGCGTCAGTATTTAATAACTTTCTCGGTGGGATTCTAGATCCAGAAAATGATTTGTTCGTACGAGCATTTAAGGAATTTGGAGCATCGTCAGAAGAATACTCATCAGTTGGTGCTAATCCTACGACCCAAGCTTTTGGGGATTTCGTGGTCAGAACAGCTGTTGAAGGTACTTTTGATGATATTGCGTTGGTTCTTTTCGTCACCGAAGGCACCTATCTTGACTGGGGAAGTCGCCTACTTAAAGAAGGTGCAAATCCTGATAGTCCTACCTATCGGGAATGGATATATCTGCATAGCCCGGAGGTTCTTGGATCTCTTGTAAGCTGGTTAGAGGTATACATCAACCACAGTACCTCAATGGATAGACTTAGAGCTGACTATTTATTCAAGACAACTTTGAGATATGAATACCTGTTTTGGGAGGCGGCATATAGTGGGAATGACTGGTTTGATTCTTAATATTTATACCCCATTGAATGAATCATACATTTGGGGAATGAGGGAGGAATTAAGAAGTGCTTGATGTCCAGCCGGAACTGGCGAACATAAATAGAGCTATGACAATAGCTGGGTCTGACTCTGGAGGAGGAGCGGGTCTGCAAGCCGACCTAAAAGCATTTGCGGCAAATGGTGTCTATGGCACATCTGTAGTGACAACTGTAACGTCTCAAAATACCTTAGGAGTCCAAGAGGTATTGGAACTTCCAATTGCACTAATAGAAAGCCAGATAGATTCTGTCCTCACTGACATTGGGACTGATGTTGTCAAGACTGGTATGTTGTATAGCTCAGAGGTGATTAGATCCGTGGCAGCTAAAATAAGCCAATACGATATTGCTCTGCTAGTTGTTGACCCGGTTATGAAAGCGAAAGGTGGCGCTAAATTAATAAACGATGAAGCCATCGACACTTTACGTAATGTGCTCTTGCCGATGGCCACTGTGGTCACTCCAAATGCCCCTGAAGCGCAAGATTTGACTGGGATCGTTGTAAATGACATTGATTCTGCAAGAGAAGCTGCTATAAAACTTGTTGAGCTGGGGGCAAAGTCAGCCGTAGTAAAGGGGGGACATTTTGACGTTGGTCCTGCGACAGATGTGCTCTTTGACGGAGAGGAATTTCGATTATTTACCACCCGTAGGATAGATACTTCAAACACACATGGCACCGGGTGTACATTTGCATCGGCGACAGCGGCGGGTCTGGCAAAAGGAAAATCAATCCGCGAATCCGTAAGTGATGCTAAAGGTTATGTCACTGGGGCCATACGAAATAATTTCCCGATGGGAAATGGACATGGCCCTCTTAACCATTTTTATCAGTATTGGAAGTCTGATTAGATATATTGTGATAACAACAACTTCTAGGACGATGTTCAAAAATGTCCTCAGAATAGGTGGTATGATTCGCCCGTTTGGTGGTTAGTAACAGTAATTGTTTGGGTCCCCCGAAATGAGGTAATTGAATGGCCGAGTCTGTAGATAGCCAAAAAATCGAGTCCGGGGACCTCTCTCCTGAAATTTTGGAGGGGCGTAACAGGTTAGCGGTTTCAGTCATAATAGGGCATGCGATTAAGCATGTATTTAACTCAGCACTTCCAATCCTTCTTCCCCTAATGAAACTAGATAGAGGTTTGAGCGTGACACAGTATGGGGCACTGTTCACGTTTAGGAATATCACATCTGGTGGTACCACGATGGTTGCCGGTTACTTGGGTGAACGGTTTGCCAACCGGTCTGGTGCTATGTTGTTTATTTCTCTCGCGCTTATGGGGGTATCTTACTTTTTGCTTGGAGTTGCTCCAAACTTCTTCTGGATAGTATTGGTAATATTTTTGGTTGGGATAGGTCCATCCCTCTATCACCCTCCTGCTATTGCATCCCTTTCCCGAAAATTTCCGGATCGAAGGGGCTTTGCTATTTCATTGCACGGTACGGGTGGATCAGTTGGCGAGGTGCTAGGGCCATTAATTGTTGGACTAGTCACAACAGAAACATTTAAGGTGGGAAGCCTTATTACTGTTACATACCTGGTAGCGTTTCAGTGGGATGAAGTTTTTAGGATCAGTGTTATACCGGCATTGTTTTTTGCTGTACTTGTTTATCTGATGATGAGAAATATTCCTTCCGTAGAAACTGGTAGCAGTTCAATTAAAGACTACTTCGGAGATTTAGGTTCTCTTCTTAAGGTCTGGAATATGTTAGGCCTTATCCTAGTGACAGCGCTTAGATCTATGGGTCAGTCGGCAATTCAATCCTTCCTAATTCTCTATCTCATGGCTCCTATTGACGAAGGTGGATTGAATAAAACTGCATTGGTGGCTGGCTTGTTTATTTCAGGTTCTCAAGCCGTTGGAATATTTGCCCAACCTGTTATGGGATGGGTTTCAGATAGGTATGGCAGGAAAATTGTTTTGGTGCCTTCAATGACAGCCTTAGGCCTTCTATTCATAGCGTTAAATTTTGCTGAAGATGGATATCAGTTGTGGATAAATGTGCTGGTAATGGGGGCTTTTGTTTACTCGTTGCATGTAATATTCATTGCCGCCGCTATGGACGTGGCCGAGGGTAAAGCGCAGTCTACGGTTGTCTCATTGATTTACGGTGCCAGCTTCCTGGGATCTTTTTCACCTTACATCGCGGCACTAATTGTTGATGGATTCGGGCTGCAGTCTGCCTTTGTGTACAGCGGCGTTATGGTTTTGATCGCTACTGTATTACTTACCACCCTTAAGCTTCCCGAAACAAACAGGACTCTGTCTCCTCACTAGGATTTAGAGATCATAAGTAATGCGTGAGCTCTATACCTTTATTAGGTATGGTTCTGTCTGACGTTCAGTAGTTACTTTGGGACCTTCTTCGTAGTAGAAGATGTCTATTTCTGACCTGACTCCGAATTCGCCTGGTAGGTAGATGCCGGGTTCTATTGTTACGGCAATTCTGGGTAGTAGGTGACGTGTGTCGTTTGTTTCCCAACCATCAAGATTTACTGCGTTACTATGCACTTCTCGACCAAGGCTATGTCCAAGTCTATGACTGAAGAAATCACCGTAGCCTTTTTGATTGATGTACTTGCGAGCTACGCTGTCTAGTTCCCAACCTTCCAATTCTCTCCCTTGCCCATAGGATTTTTCAAATAGTGAGATGGCCGCATCCCGGGCCCCAATTACCGTTTTGAATACTTCTTGGTGTTTGGAAGGAACATCTGTGCCTACGTATGCTGTCCATGTAATGTCACCATACATGGCGTCTTGAGGTTGAGTAGAGCCATACCCGTTTTTTAGTTTTCCCCATAAATCAATTAGTATCCAATCACCTTCTTTTATACTTACTGATGTGTCCTCTGTTGGATCAAAATGAGGATCTGCAGCGTGAGCGTTAGCCGCGACAACAGGGCCGTCGGGTGAATAGAGGCCTTTTTCATCAAACCTTGATCTTATAAATTCGGCTACTTCATATTCAGTAGGTCCGGATTGAATGTTTTCTCCTATAAAGTCATAGGCTTCTTTCACTGTAGTAGTAAGTATGTTGGATGCGATTAGATGTGTCTCAAGTTGTCCGTCGTCCCATCTTTGTGTCGCGTACTGGATTAAATCTGATGAAGTTACTATGCTAACTTCCAAACTTCGGACGAGTTCTAGAGTTCCCCCGTCGACTTTTGATGCCCTTGGTAAAGTGCCCATTGGGGAATATTCCATGGCCACCGTGGTTGCAGAAGATAGGACAGACTGTAACTCGCCTATCATTTGGTCTCGGCTTACCCAGAAATTGGTTTCAATGCCGAGATGCTCGAAACGGTTTTGATCCACATAACTTACAATTAGTCTTGGCATGGCGTTTGTCGGAATCCAGAGCCAGCAGGGTCTCGTTACATTTGGTATCTCACCAACAGTGTCCCAGAATATAGGATTCATTCCTCTATAGTCATAAAGAAGCCAACCATCAATGGAATTGGCTTCCATGAATTCTTTCGCCTGCGACACAACTTTGCTGATCGTCTGGTTCATGTATCTAATCCTTTTCCTTGCGGAAAAGTGACAATATTTCCTCGACTGTTGCTTCGGATTGGTCGCTTTCCCTGAGGTTTCTTAGCTTATACAGGCCGGTTGAGATCTCGTCTTCGCCAATGATTACGGCATGACTTGCTCCAACTGACGTAGCGTAGCGTAATTGACTTCGAAGTCCTCGAGAGGGCCCTACCATTGCCGCACCCCCACAGTTCCTAATCTGGGATGCAAGAGTGCTAGCTTTTCGTATGGCCTCTTCTCCAATATGGGCAACTAAAACGATATTTCGGTCATCTTTTTGAGCCTTAATCTCACTTCTTTTCAAATTTTCTATGACTCTTTCGAGGCCCATGCCAAAACCAATTCCAGGGGTTTGCGGGCCACCTAATTGCTCAATAAGTCCATCGTATCTACCTCCTCCAGTAATGACACTGGTGCGACCTTCGATAGGAGGAGCGATTTCAAAAACGGTGCGTGAATAATAATCAAGACCTCTAACTAATCTATTATCTACCTGAAACGGAATTCCAATGTCATCTATATGGGATTTTAGACCATTCCAATGCGATTCACATTCAAGACATAGGTGGTCGATACTACTCGGTGCCCCATCGATTATGGGTTGGCATTTCTCCATCTTGCAATCTAGTAGGCGTAAGGGGTTGTTGCCGAGCCTTCGGGAACAATCATCGCAAATATCGGTTTGTCTAGCACCGTAGTATTCCAGTAGCTTTTTTAAATAGTGAGGGCGACACTCTTTATCACCTATGCTATTCAAAGTGAGTTTTAGATCTTTTAGGCTTAATTCATCCAGAAATTTCCATGCAATTTCGATTACTTCTGCATCAACGTATGGTTTGGTTTCACCAAAAACCTCTACTCCGAATTGATGAAACGCCCTGAATCTACCAGATTGGGGTCTCTCATATCTGAAGTTTGGCACCAGGTAGTAGAGCCTAACCGGTTGCGGTAGGTTATGCATTCCGTTTTCAAGATACGATCTACAAACCGGAGCAGTACCCTCTGGTCGCAACGTTAGTAAATCTCCACCTCTATCTTGAAACGTGTAGGTTTCTTTTTCTACTATGTCTGTTGAATCACCAACCCCTTTTACAAAAAGTCCAGTGTCTTCGAAAATTGGTGTATCGATTCGTGAGTAACCGAAATTCTCTGAAATTTTTTCAGCCATCGACTCCACTAGCCTCCAATATGGACGCTCCTCTGGAAGAATATCGGTAGTGCCCCTTGGGGCCTTGAACTGCATTTGGAACTCCTGTTTATTTGATGACTCCAAATGATCATCATGGTTAACTCAATTTAACACTTCAGGCGAACATAATAACCTAGATCTTGTTCTTTCCAACTTCGTTTGTTTTTAATTTCTAGGCTATAATCGGGTATCACATTTATCGATGGCTTAGTACTTGATTATCGGTTAGGAGGTCTTAGTAAGACCAAATGGTGAACGTCAGGAAAGGGAAAAAATCGAAAGACGTTACTTCCAAAGTAAATGAGCTGCTAGCGCCGGAATCAACGCGCAGTAGCATTGACCAATCCAACGCTCGTGGTCTCGATTTACAAGTTGAACAGCTTCTGTTGGATAAGATGGAGCTGTATTTGTCAGCAGACAAGATCGCAGAAGTTCGCAGGGCGTATACATTTGCTGAAATTGCTCACACGGGCCAAAAACGGTTGTCAGGTGAACCATTCTTCGAACATCCGAAACAAACAGCTTTATTTCTAGCTGACCTCAAACTGGATGCTAATACGTTGTCTGCTGCCTTGTTGCATGATGTTCTTGAAGATTGCGACGTCACATATGATCAGTTGCATGATCAATTTGGAGACGATGTTGCTCGTTTGGTAGATGGTGTAACAAAACTAACACGGGCACAGGTGATGGGTGATGAAGATTTTCATATGCCATCCAGCGGGGACTATGATCCGGAAGCTATAGCAGATGATATAGATGATATTGCTCAAGCTGAGACTTTGAGAAAAATGCTCATGACTATGGCTGAGGACGTAAGAGTAGTTCTCATAAAATTGGCAGACCGCTTACATAACATGAGGACAATTTCTGCCCTTCCGCACTCAAGACGTGAAGCGATGGCCAGAGAAACGCTAGAAATCTTCGCCCCTTTGGCTCACAGACTGGGTATTTGGGAAGTCAAGTGGATGTTGGAGGACATGTCGTTTCAGCAGTTGCAGCCGGAGGCATATAAGAGGATATCCAGGAGGCTAAATTCAAAAAGAGCTGAGCGTGAAGCATATGTCGAGAGGATGGTGCACATCATTCGGGCGGAATTAGAAGCTGCTGATGTAGATGGGGATGTGTACGGTAGACCAAAACATATTTATAGCATTCATAGGAAGTCTGAAAGATACTCTAATCAAAATAAAGAAGCAGAAGAAATCTATGATCTTTTTGCTGTGAGAATAATTGTTGAAGATGTAAAAGACTGCTACGCGGCCTTAGGAGTAGTACATACTAAATGGAGGCCACTGCCGGGGCAGTTTGATGATTATATTGCGAATCCCAAGGACAATTTATATCAGTCTCTTCATACTGCGATTTTATGTGAGGATAATGCTCCGGTAGAAGTCCAGATACGAACAAAAGATATGCACCAAGTTGCCGAATATGGGGTTGCTGCACATTGGCTTTATAAGGAGGCTGGTGATCACGATACTCAGTTTGAGGAAAAAATGACTTGGTTGCGCCAGCTACTGGAATGGCAACGTGATGCGGGTGGAGCGGTAGAGTTTATTGAGTCGTTTAAGACGGACATATTTCAGAACCAAGTTTATGTATATACACCGAAAGGTGATGTGATAGAACTTCCTACTGGAGCAACACCTCTAGATTTTGCTTATCGTATACATACCGATGTTGGCCATAGTTGCGTGGGGGCCAAGGTCAACGGAAAGCTGGTAGCTCTTAATCATCCTATAGAAAATGGAGATACGATCCAGGTTATGACGAGTAAAACAGCTCGTGGTCCGAGTCTGGACTGGCTAAATGCTAGTTTAGGTTACGCGAAAACCTCCTCCGCCAAAACCAAAATAAGACAATGGTTTAACCGACAAGAACGTGCTGGCAATGTAGAGAGAGGAAAGGAGGTGTTTCTAAGGCAACTGCAAAGACTTGATATTGATATTGACGAAGAAAAGGCCTCTGTCGTGCTCAGATATCATGAGGTGGATGATATGTTTGCGGCCTTAGGGGACGGAACACTGACTGCTGAGAGGCTTGTGGGAAGATTAACGGTCGGTTCTACAGTTCCACATGTAGAAACAAAACAAGGTATACCGCGGACTGGCCCTGCATCTGGCATCGAGGTTCTTGGGGTAGGAGATTTGCTGACTAGTATTGCCCGGTGCTGTAATCCAATTATGGGAGATGGAATTGTAGGGTTTATAACAAGGGGTAGAGGTGTCACGATACATCGGGAGAATTGCCCCAATATATTAGCGGAAGACGAATCTGAGCGGATCGTATCTGTTGACTGGGGAGAGACAAAAACGTTGTATCCGGTTCGGGTTCAAATAAAAGGTTGGGATCGTGTTGGGTTGCTTGGTGATATAACTTCTGTTGTTTCGAATGAACGTGTCAATATTGCCAACATTGCTTCTGAAGAGTACGATGATATGAGTGTCATTTCGTTGACGGTCTATATCAGTGGTACAGACCAGCTCAGCACCCTCTACACCCGCTTAGAAGCTGTTAATGGAATTATTAGTGTTTCTAGGCTGAGAAGTCTTGAGCCTGACGGAGATACAGCGAGACAAGTCTCGAAGTAAAGTTAAATTGGTATAGGAGTTTCCTGTAGTGCCAAGCGCAAAATCAACAAGAGTACAACTTAGAAAAAACCATCAAAAGCAGCCTCTACGGACTAAGGCGAGAACGTTTATAGCTAGGGCCAGGCGTCTGATCGAGGAAGGTGACATAGAAGCGGCCACCCAGGCTTCTACCGCTGCAATAGTTGCATTGGATAAAGCGTCCCAAAGGGGGGCGATTCACTCTAACAATGCGGCTCGCAGGAAATCTAGGCTTTTGAAAAGCTTAAATCAAGCCAAATCTGGCCAGGAGTGAATGCTAAATGCTGAAGATTAGACTTCGGAGGACAGGCAAGAGGAATCAACCGAGTTATAGGATAGTTGTAGCAGATTCAAGAAAACCCCGTGATGGTGCTTTTGTTGATCATCTCGGGCACTACAATCCGATGATGGACCCACCCGAAGTTGTGATTGATGAGGCCAAAGCAAGAGATTGGATTAGCAAAGGTGCCCAGCCTAGTGAGGCAGTGCAGCGTATGTTAAATAATCTAGATGGCGATCAAACACAAGAACCAGATATAGAATCAACAGATTAAAAACAATACAGGTCCCGATGGCACAACTAAAACAGTTAGTGGAGTACATAGCACAGTCGATAGTGACGCATCCGGAGGAGGTTGTTGTTACTGAGGAAGAGAATGAGCAGGGTCGAGTATTTATTACCCTGCAGGTTCATCCTGATGACAAAGGCAAGGTAATAGGCAGGCAGGGCAGAGTCGCTCAGTCGATACGGTCACTCCTTAGAGTTGCCGCTGTTAAAAATGGTGTTCACGCGAACTTGGATATCGACTGACATAGATTGAGAAGAAGTTGGATATCGGTGAAAGTACTTGCGGTCCAAGAGAAAGCTCCACACTAATACTCCCAGTGATCATATTGTGGTCGGAATTGTACGTGGTTCTAGGGGCTTACGTGGTGAACTACGTGTCGAAGTTACGACTGAAATATCTGAAAGATTTGATGTATCAAACACTTTGTTTCTCGATGGGCAAGCGCATACGATAATATCTTCGAAGTTTGATAGGCGTGGAGTATTGCTAAAGCTTAGTGATGTCGAAGATCGTAATCAAGCCGATCTGTGTTTAGGGTTGCAATTGTCGATACCGGAAACGGAATCGATCACCTCTGACCAAGGATATTTCCACCATGAACTAATAGGACTTGGAGTCTATGAGGATGGTGAATATCTAGGTGCCATATCCGAGATTATAGAGACTGGAGCCAATGATGTTTTTGTCATAAATATGGCTGGAGAGGATGATGTTCTGATACCTGTAATAGAAGACGTAATTATATCGGTTGATCTGGAACTTCGCTCTATGGAAGTCGATGTTCCTATAGGTTTGGGACGTAATCGTAAAAAACCGGCTTCAGGGTAGGATTCCAAATGCTGTCGTTATAAAGTATTTTAATTCACGAAATTTACTGCCTATTTTGTGTCCTCTCAGGCGTTGACACTATTTTGTCTCAAGCGTATAATTGCTCCTTGTCGCCCCTCGGGGAGGCCTATAATTTCGCCCTTTGAAGGAACCCAAGATATAGAGATTTTTAATGCCTACAGTTAATCAATTAATTAGAAAAAAGAGACCTAAAAAGCAGCGTAAAAATACAGCTCCTGCTTTAGACCTCACGTGGAATACCTTGAAAAATACGGGAACCCGAGGGGCAAGGTCCCCCCATAAAAGAGGGGTTTGTGTTCAAGTTAGGACGCAGACTCCGAAAAAGCCGAACTCTGCCTTGAGAAAAGTTGCGAGGGTTCGTCTAACTAATGGGATGGAGGTCACTGCTTATATCCCTGGTGAGGGTCATAATCTTCAAGAGCACTCAGTTGTTCTGATCAGGGGTGGGAAGGTTAGAGATCTTCCAGGAGTGAGATATCACGTGGTGAGGGGAGTTTTAGATACTGCTGGTGTGCAGGGTCGCAAAAGAGGGCGTAGCAAATATGGCGCTCGTGATGAATAAGTAGGTTACTCAAGAGAACATGGCCCGAAGAAGAAGAGCAGAAATACGAAAAATATTGCCCGATCCGAGGCATAACAGTGTTGATTTAGCTAAGTTTATCAACAGTGTTATGCAGGATGGAAAGAAAACTGTTGCTCAGCGTATTGTTTACAGCGCCATGGAGCAAGCCGAATCCGAAGGTGGAAGACCCGCTTTCGAGATATTCGAGCAAGCAATTAGAAATGCCACTCCGATGATTGAGGTCAGGTCTAGAAGAGTTGGGGGGGCCAACTATCAAGTGCCGACAGAGGTGCGACCAGCAAGACGACTAGCTCTTGCAATGAGATGGATAGTTACAGGTGCTCGACAAAGGTCTGGCAGAGGTATGTCGGAAAAACTGTCCGCTGAGCTTCTGGAGGCCTCCAGAGGTCAAGGGGCTGCAGTTCGTAGAAAAGAAGAAGTTTTCCGGATGGCAGAAGCCAACAGGGCTTTTGCTCACTATCGCTGGTAGAAATTCATAGGGATCCTCTGGACTTCCATAATCGCAGGTGAATTGAAATGCCACGAAATTCTCTCAAACAAACTAGAAATATAGGTTTCATTGCGCATATTGACGCGGGTAAAACTACGGTCTCAGAGCGGGTTCTTTACTTTGCAGGTCGGATACATAAGTTAGGGACAACCGATGACGGTAACACGGCTCTTGACTGGATGGACCAGGAGAGAGAGCGTGGAATTACTATAACCTCTGCTGCCACTGCCTGCTCTTGGGGCGAGTGGGATATTAATATCATCGATACGCCCGGTCACGTGGACTTTACTGCTGAGGTGGAACGAAGTCTGAGGGTGCTAGATGGCGGGGTGGTGGTATTTGATGCAGTTGCCGGTGTACAGCCACAGTCAGAGACGGTATGGCGTCAAGCTGACAAATACAACGTACCTCGGATCTGTTTCATAAATAAGATGGACAAGATCGGCGGTGATTATTATGGAGCGATAGAAACCATAGTAGACCGCTTGGGGGGCAACCCGGTTGCTATTCAGATACCTATGGGGGCTGAGGACAACTATCGAGGAGTTATTGATCTCGTAGAAGGTAAGTCATACACATATCCTGATGATACTGGAGAGTTTGAAGAAGGTGGTGTCCCAGACGAATACCAGGAAGAATTTGAATCTAGACGACAAGAGATGATCGAGAAAGTGGCGGAGACGGATGACGGATTGCTTGAGAAATTCCTGATGGAAGAAGATATTTCCGTGGAAGAGCTTAAAGGCGCGATCCGTCGGTCTACTATCGAATATAAGATGGTTCCGGTGTTGAGCGGGACCGCATTGAAAAATAAGTGTGTTCAACCGCTCTTAGAGGCTGTTGGGGCCTACTTGCCTTCTCCCCTAGACGTTCCTTCAGTTCATGGGACAGTACCTGGCAAGGATGGCGAAGAACTTGAGCGTAAGGCAAGTTTTGATGAACCGTTTGCCGCTTTGGCGTTCAAAACAGTGACGGACCCGTTTATTGGTAGATTGGTGTATTTCAGAGTCTACTCTGGCACTGCTAAGTCAGGTTCGACTGTTCTGAATACCGTGACCGGAGATCGAGAGAGGCTGGGTCGAATAGTCAAAATGCATGCTGATCAGAGAGAGGAAGTGGAAGAGGTCTTTGCTGGAGAAATAGCGGCAGCTGTTGGTTTGAAAGATACCTCTACAGGGGAAACGTTTTGTGACCTGGAGAATCCAATACTTTTGGAAAAGATAGAATTTCCTGACCCAGTTGTTTCAGTTGCGATTGAGCCAAAGGCTAGGGCAGACCAGGATAAATTATCCGATGCTCTAGTAAAACTTTCTGACGAGGATCCTACTTTCAGGGTTCAGTATGATGAGGAAACCGGTCAAACCGTTATGTCGGGTATGGGTGAACTACACCTGGAGATTCTGACTGATCGAATGGTAAGAGAGTTCAAAGTTGAGGCTAACGTGGGTCGCCCCAGAGTGGCCTTTCGGGAAACTATCCGTAAAAACACTACTGCGGAAGGGAAGTTTGTACGCCAATCTGGCGGACATGGTCAGTATGGGCACGTAATCATTGAGATGGAACCTCTCGACAGAGGAGAGGGAGTGCAGTTTGAAAACAAGATTAGAGGAGGAGCAATACCTACAGAGTATATATCTTCCGTTGAGGATGGAGTGAGGGGAGCCCTTAATAATGGGCCGAAATCTGGGTTCCCGGTGATTGATCTTATGGTAAGGCTAATTGACGGCACTTATCATGATGTGGACTCATCTAAAGTGTCTTTTGAAATAGCGGGTTCGATGGCGGCTAGGACAGCCGTAAATCGGTGTAATCCTGTTGTGCTAGAGCCGGTAATGAGTTTGGAGGTTGTGACACCAGAGGATTATCTGGGTGAGGTTATAGGTGACCTTGGTAGGCGTCGCGCTTCAGTCGAAAGCATAGATGCTCAGAATGACACTCAGATAGTGAAAGCTTCTTTGCCTTTGGCGGAAAGTTTTGGGTATGCCAATGATCTACGGTCAATTACACAAGGTAGAGCTGGTTACTCAATGGAGTTTGATAGATATCTAGAGGCTCCTGAGTCGGTGGTAGAGGCTCAGGCCACTTAATTAGAGAACTAACTAACATAGGCAATACTAAGACAATCGTCAAGAATAAATTTATAGGAAATCATTATGGTACAGGCTGCGCAAAAGATTAGGGTTATCCTGAAGGCTTTTGATCACAGAATTTTGGATCAATCTGCTGGCCAGATAGTGGAGACAGCAGAGAGAACTGGGGCCCGTGTGTCCGGACCTGTCCCTCTCCCAACAGCTATAAAGCGGTTCTGTGTTCTTCGAGCACCTCATATTGATAAGGACTCTAGGGAACACTTTGAGATAAGAACACATAACCGACTAATAGATATCCACAGTCCCACATCTAAAACTATCGATTCATTAACAAATCTTGATATGCCAGCTGGTGTGGATATCTCTCTTAAGCTATAGACAAGACCAGAAGAAAAGATACTAAATTGAGAATAGGCTAGAAGTTCAAATGACTCTACATGGAATATTAGGGAAAGTAATTGGAGGAACTCAGTTCTTTCACGAGGATGGCACTGCTGATAGTGTCACGGCGATTCAGGCTGGTCCTTGCACTATCACACAGATTAAAACAGATGAAATTGATGGGTACGATAGTGTTCAGTTGGGGTTTGACCCCGTTAGGAAGGTAAATTCCCCAAGAAGAGGTCATGTGGCTAAATCTGGTGGTCGAAACTTTAGGCACTTGAGAGAGGTTTCGGCTGACGATGTATCTACTGTAGATGTCGGTGAAGAAGTTAGTGTTGGCATATTTGAGGTCGGTGAAAAGGTTAACGTAACTGGTACCTCAAAAGGTAAGGGATTTCAAGGTGGTGTCAAAAGGTATAACTTTCGTGGGGGCCCTAAGACCCATGGACAGTCGGATAGGCACCGGGCGCCAGGTTCTATCGGAGCGGGAACGACACCTGGTCGTGTCATCAAAGGGATGAGGATGGCGGGTCGCATGGGTGGGGACAAAGTTACTGTTAAGCACCTGGAAGTTGTTATGATCGATTCCGATAGGAATTTGCTTCTTGTAAAGGGAGGAGTTCCCGGTCACAAGGATGCCTTGGTAGTTATTAGAAAATCTGAGCTAAAGAGTTAATCGTAGTGAAATTACAAGTTAAAGACATAAGAGGCGGAGCGTCTGGAGAAATTGACGTCAGGGACGACGTTTTTGATGTTCCCGAGAAAGCTGCTTTGGTTCATCAAGTTGTTGTAGGCCATTTGGCTAATAAAAGGCAAGGAACAGTTAAGACTAAGACCCGGGCTGAAGTTTCTGGTGGTGGAGCTAAGCCAAGACCACAGAAGCATTCAGGGAGTTCTCGTCAGGGATCTATAAGGTCTCCTATATGGGTCGGTGGTGGGCGTGCCTTTGGACCTAGTCCTAGAAGTTATCGCAAGCGTACTCCTAAGAAAATGAGGCGGCTGGCCATTATCTCAGTATTGTCCGATAAGGTTCGGCAGGGAACATTGGTAGTAGTCGATAATTTGGATATACAAGACTCCAAAACTAAGTCTATGAAATCTGTGTTAGAAGCTCTTCATGCTACTGGGTCCGCATTGGTGGTTACTAACGGGAGAAACGACAATGTAGTCCGAGCATCAGGTAATTTGCAGAGAGTGAAAACTCTTCCTGCCAATGTTTTAAACACTTTGGATCTCATCAATAACTCCTCCGTTGTTATGACAGTGGATGCAGTTAGAAAAGTTGAAGAAACGTGGGGTGGTGTCTACAAAGGTGAAAAAATTTCAGACCCGAAGGAAAATATTTTTGTCGCTGGGGATGAAATGCCGGATGATGCCGAGATGGACTTATCCGATGACAACGTCGAGGAAGCTGAGCAACCTATCAAGGTTTTGTCGGATAAGGAGCTTTTCAATGCGTTGGTAGAAGAGATTGATATTGAAGAAGACGGATCTGAGGTTAAGTAATGAGCAAGCTTCACAAGTTTTCGATTCTTCGTAAACCAATCGTTACAGAAAAATCTACTCTATTGCAGGAAGAAAATAGATACGTGTTTGAAGTCGCGCCGTCCGCCACCAAACACGAGATAAAAGATGCCGTGCAATTAGCCTTTGGGGTGTCTGTAGAAAAAGTTCGTACTATGAACGTTAAAGGGAAAAAGAAAAGATTTGGTCCAAGGTATTCGCAACTGAGGTCCTGGAAAAAAGCCATCGTTACGGTTTCACCTGGTGACTCCATAACACTATTCGAGGGTGTTTAATGCCTCTTAAAGTAAGAAAGCCGTTAACGCCGGGTCAGAGAGGACTTGTTCTTCAGACTACCGATGATATAACGCAGAGAAAACCTAAAAAAAGCCTTGTTAAGCCGGTTAAAAAAACGGGGGGGAGAAATTCCTCTGGTCGAATTACTGTAAGGCATAGAGGTGGAGGTCACAAAAAACGTTACAGGGTTATCGATTTTAAGAGGGATAATTTTGGTATTCTGGGCACGGTTGAGACTATTGAATACGACCCAAATAGGTCCTCGAGGATTGCACTGATCAAATATGAAAATGGCGATTGGAGATACATTCTTGCCCCAAACGATTTAAGAGTTGGACATAAAGTAATGTCTGGTGAAAGTGCAGATATAACTCCTGGTAACGCTCTTGCTTTGGCGAATATACCGTCAGGTACAGTGGTTCACAATGTGGAACTTAAAGTTGGGAGGGGAGGACAGATAGTTAGAAGCGCAGGCAGTTCTGCCCAGGTTCTAGCTACAGAAGGCAAGTACACCCTTTTGAGATTACCTTCAGGGGAAATGAGAAACGTTCTGAGCGCTTGCATGGCTACTGTCGGTCAGCTCAGTGCTGTCGATAACAAGAATGTGAAACTTGGTAAAGCGGGTAGGAAGCGCCATCTAGGCAAGAGACCCACAGTTCGTGGCGTTGCAATGGCTCCCAATGCCCATCCCCATGGTGGTGGTGAAGGTAGATCCCCCATCGGGATGCCTGGACCTAAGACTCCTTGGGGTAAGCCAGCGTTGGGTTATAGGACCAGAAAAAAGAAGAAACCTTCTAGTAAATTTATTGTTAGAAGGCGATACCAAAAGTAAGAGGTTAAGAATTTTTAAAAATGTCTAGGTCAATAAAAAAGGGTCCGTATGTACATCCGAAGCTGGCGAAGAAAGTGGAGAATGCAGTCCGTTCTAACAGCCGTGAGGTAATTAGAACTTGGTCTCGAGCCTCAGTCATCATGCCGGATATGCTTGGGTTAACACTGGCTGTTCATGATGGCCGTCGACATGTGCCGGTCTTTGTTACAGAAAACATGGTTGGGCATAAGCTGGGCGAGTTTGCTCCTACGAGGACATTCCGAGGACATTCTTCTAGGGTTGAGCGAATTTCTGGTTAATAGTTAGAGTTTAATAGGATTAAATTAGGTAAATAAAGTGGGAATAAGGGCAAAATCCAGTAACACAGGAATATCGGTAAAAAAGCTTAAGCCGATAGTTAATCTTGTGAGAGGCATGAAAGTGGAAGAAGCTCTCACGACTTTGAGGTTCATGCCCTCTCCCGCTGCTGCTCGAGTGGCGAAGACAGTTAAATCTGCTGCTTCCAATGCAGAGAACGAATTGATGGCTAGGACAGAAGATTTAAAAATTTCCGAGATTTATGCAAACGAGGCTCCTAGACTTAAACGCTTTAGGGCTAGAGCACGAGGCCGGGTTGGGAGGATCAGCAGGAGAAGTAGTCATATAACGGTCGTTGTTGACGAGGAGGGACTGTAGTTTGGGACAGAAGATTCATCCGAATGGATTCAGGGTTGGAATAACGAAGGATTGGAATGCCACTTGGTTTGCCCGTGGGTCTGAATACGCCAGTCTAGTAAACCAAGACATATCCATTCGAAGCAAGATAAATGCTATGTATGAGGATGCCGGGATAACCAAGGTGGATATTCAGCGCGATTCCAATGAAGTCGCCGTCACTATTCATACCGCGAGACCAGGTATCGTGATCGGTAGGGGTGGTACACGTGTTGACGAGCTTAGGAAAGAGCTTGACTTAATGACTGGTAATCGTAGAACGCGTCTGAATGTTAAAGAGGTTAGACAACCTGAATTAGATGCTTATTTGGTAGCAAGGAATATTGCTGACCAGCTTGAGAGGCGGATTGCGTTTAGGCGGGCTATTAGGCAGTCACTCACTAGAACCATGCAGGCTGGAGCGGAAGGCATCAAAATTATAGCCTCTGGCAGATTGGCCGGCGCTGATATCGCGAGGCAGGAGAAGGCCCACGAAGGGAGAGTTCCTCTCCATACACTGAGAGCTGACATTGACTATGGGTTAGCAGAAGCTGCTACTGAGTTTGGTGTTATTGGAGTGAAAGTTTGGATATGTAGGGGTGAGATTATGAACCCTACAATAATTGGAGAATCTGTGGATAGGCCTGAGCTACCGATTGCGGGATCAGCTGAAGATGAGGATGTTCCGGCTATAGAAGTTTTGGTAACTGCAGATGAAGAGTCTGACCAGGGATAAGTTGGATCAGAAATTCATGTACGTTACGGCAAAACAAATAGGATAATTAAGTAGGTATAGGAACGGCAATATGCTGCAGCCAAAAAGAGTTAAATACAGAAACCATCATAGGGGAAGAAGAAAGGGTATCGCCAATGCTGGTAGTAGTCTTAATTTCGGTGAATACGGCTTGAAGGCAACGGAGAATGCTTGGATTACTTCCAGACAGATTGAGGCGGCTAGGCGTGCTATGACCCGGTATGCTAGGAGAGGTGGGCGTATGTGGATACGGGTGTTTCCTGATAAGAGTGTGACGGCTCGTGCAGCTGAAACTAGGATGGGTAAAGGGAAAGGTGCGCCTGACCATTGGGTTGCAGTAATAAAACCTGGACGGGTTCTTTTTGAGATGGCAGGAATACCAGAGGATATAGCGAAACATGCACTGACTCTTGCGGCTTCCAAGATGCCTATGGGCACACGGATAGTCTCGAGGCCTGGCATTGGGTCCGCTGCTAGTTAATTAAGGCATATTTAAGATGGCAGAAATAGACGACATAAGAGCCCTAAACGATGAAGATTTGGCTGAAGAATTGGAATCGACCCAGAAGGGCATGATGAATCTTAGATTTCGGGTTGCAACGATGCAGTTGACGAATGTGAATGAGATTAGAATGGCCAGAAAGAGGATTGCCAGAATAATGACGGTGATTCGTGAAAGAGAAATTGTAGAGAGTTCCTAATGAGTTACGAAAGAAGAAAAATTAAAATAGGTAAAGTTATCAGCGATAAAATGGACAAAACTGTTGTGGTAACAGTGGAATGGCTGCAACCTCACCGCGTTTATAAAAAGAACGTGAGGAAGTGGAGTCGTTTCAAAGTCCACGACGGTAGTAATGAATGTCGACTTGGTGACACAGTTCGCATCATTGAAACGAGGCCTACATCGAAAACCAAGAGGTGGAAAGTAGAAGAAATTTTGCAGAAAGGTGATGTAGCTGAATTGCAACCGTCTGACATAAATGTAGATGATTTTGATTCATCTGGCCATGAACGGGCTGAAGCTGATGCCTCTGAGGTTAATGACTAGCATAACGGAAATTTATTATTCCGTTAATTAGAGAGAAATCGTAAGAGTTATGATTCAACAATACACAAGGCTTAAGGTAGCAGACAACTCCGGTGCTCGGGTTATCAGTTGTATAGGTGTTCCAGGTGGTTCAGGTAGGAAATATGCGTGGCTTGGCGACATTATAGTTGCATCCGTTAAGGAGGCCTCACCATCAGGAACAGTGAAAAAAGGTGAAGTTGTGAAGGCTGTTGTCGTTAGGACTGCAAAGGGGCACAGACGGAAGGACGGATCACATATTAAATTTGATGAAAATGCGGCGGTTATTGTAAACGATGATCGCATGCCAAGGGGAACGAGAGTTTTTGGTCCAGTAGCAAGAGAGCTAAGGGATAAAGACTTTATGCGGATTGTATCTTTGGCTCCAGAGGTTCTCTAATGAGGATAAAAAAGAACGACTTGGTTTTGATCACTAAAGGCAAAGATAGAGGAAAGCAAGGTACGGTTCAACAGACTATTAATTCGAAAAGAAAAGTTGTTGTCGAAGGGGTGGGGATGGTCAAGCGGCACATGAAAGCGCAAGGCATGCGAGCGGCGGAGATCATAGAAAAAGAAATGTCGATGCCGATTGAAAATGTCAGGCTTATATGCACTCATTGTCAGGCTGCAACCAGGGTACGGGTGGAGACATTGGGTGATGGAAGTCGGGCGAGAGTGTGTAAGAAATGTCAGGAAGTGATTGAATGACGACAGAAGAAAAACATCCTACGTATAGTGCACCCCGTATGTTGGAAATGCTTCGTGAGGAGGTGGGCCCCGAGCTAGTTAAAGAGTTCGGGTATACCAGTGTCATGGAGATCCCCAAATTGGACAAAATAGTTCTCAATATGGGTTTAGGCGAAGCTCTTCAGAATAATAGGGCGATCGATAGTGCCACAGAAGATCTAACCCTTATTACAGGTCAGAGACCGATAACTACCAGAGCAAAGAAATCAATTGCAGGCTTCAAGATCCGGGAAGGTATGCCGATTGGGGCGAAAGTTACCCTGCGGGGAAGAAGGATGTATGAATTCGCCGATAGGCTATTAAATGCTTCTTTACCTCGTATTAGAGACTTTCAAGGTATTCCCCGGAATTGCTTCGATGGTAGAGGAAATTGTTCAATAGGCATAAGAGAGCACACAATATTCCCCGAAATTGACTACAACAGCATAGACCGAATTAGAGGATTGCAGATTGTTCTTGTAACGACAGCTAAGAATGACCAAGAAGGCATGCGTTTCTTGGAGCTTATGGGCATGCCGTTTGTCAAACTAGAAGATTGAAGTATAGGTGAAAAATTGCCCAAAAAATCAAAGATAGAGAGTTGGAAAAGGGGCCCCAAGTTTCCTGTCAGGACCCGTAATA
>Ga0209034_10000259_pt1 | contig 26449 bp, 19 predicted proteins | sample MarorgKNORR_S2LV_2_FD_188219 | JGI IMG/M metagenome (GOLD analysis project Ga0209034, IMG submission 188219) | Marine microbial communities from the Southern Atlantic Ocean, analyzing organic carbon cycling - 250m_A/KNORR_S2/LV (SPAdes) (version 2) | ecosystem: Environmental > Aquatic > Marine... | reverse complement strand
CGACGCCATTAACGGTCTGATGGGGACCGTTCGTGTCGTAATCCCATAACACTGCCCCATCTCGTGACGAGTAGGCTCGAAAAAGACCATCAGAGGCCCCAGAAAAAACCGCGCCTGGAATCACCGTTATCGCTGCCAACAGTGCCGGACTGCAACCCTCACAGACCGGTTCATGCGCTTCGGCAAACCAAACCAATTCGCCCGTGCGCAACCGTACCGCAGCCAAACCTCCTGGTTCTCTTGTGAGGTAATCAGAATTTCCAAAGTACGCTTTTTCCGTATCGACCGCAAAGCCCCATTCAACCCCACCCAAGGCGCTTCCCTGTCCAATTCGGTACTGCCAAATAGTCGCGCCTTCACGGTCTGGGTCCAATCCATAACCTAGTCCTGATTTCTGACCGACAACCAAAAAACTACGGCCCTCAGCAGCATTCACCAGCACTGGGGAAGCACCAAAATCAAAGTCTGGCCCGTTTACCGTTGGGCAGTTCGCATTTCCATCTCGGCATCCCAACACAAAGGCATCAGACGGCGTGAACTGTCTACTCCAACGTATGTCGCCCGTCTCCATATCAAGCGCAAGGATGGCATCGCTTGTCTCCGCTGCCGGCTCTGTGTACGCATTACCTGTCGCAACGTAAACAAGCTGTCTTCCAGGGTCAATGGTTGGTGCGGACCAGACGGCTGCTCCTGCTGGTCCCCAAAGAAACAGCCCCTCAGGATTCCGACCACGGGGACGAGGTTCGTCTGGAATGAGATAACTTTTCCAGACACGTTTTCCCGTCGCGCTTTCGAGTGCGACAACACTTCCACGAAATGTGCAACAGGCATATTCTGGATCAGCGGCAAGCCCCTCTTCTGATGATGAGACCGGAACATAAAGACGACCGTCATACAACACCGGCGCGCCCGTGATGCGGGCGCCTTCGTGATCATCAACCTCCACAGACCAAAGCTCCATGCCAGTTTCTGCGTCAAGCGCGTACACATGCGCATTGAAATCTCCAAAAAACACCACGGACCGTCCTTCGTCGATGCGCGCGATCGATATCGCACTTCGAACACCACTCTGTGCCTCATACATCCAATGCTTACACCCTGTTTTTGCATCTAGGGCATAAACCTCACCGCGCTGGCTAGCAACGAAAAGTCGACCACCAACCACGGTGGGCTGCGACTGCGCTGAATTTGCATTTGGATACCCGAAAGCCCATTTGAGCGTGAGCTTCGGAATGTCTTCCGCATTCAAACCAGCGTGTTGAGCCGGTTGGTTGCGTGTATTCGCAATATCCACACCCCACCCGTTCCACGCAGGGCCACTGTCGAGGCCGGACCATTCAGCTGCACGGCCCGCTGCGCACCACCCAAGTCGGTCACCCGCAACGCTGTCGAGACTACGCCCCGTGATGAACTCGGCAATCGCCTGACGGTCAGCGGCACTAAGTTCAGAGCCTTGCTGCTGCATTGACCCATCCGTTAATGCACCGACAATCGCCTCAGGTGTCATCGCGCGCATGTTGTCGACAGAAAGTGCGCGCGGGATCACGTTTGCGAGATGACAACCCGCACACGAATCCGCAAAAAGCGCTTCGCCGGTTCGTGCCTGGGCCCAAAGCAACGGGGTGGATAGAACAACCGCAAGATAAATTGAGACGGCTAGACGGACGGGAAACATCAAGATCTCAACGAAGCCTGAAAACTACGGCAATGTCAGAGCCACTAGTTGCGCCGGGTGTTGACGACTACAAACGGCCGTAACAACGTATTGTTTGTCGTCGGCCATGTAGGTCATTGGAACACCACAGGTCACCCCCGGCAGGTCGACTTTCCCGAGAACCGCACCATTCGTTTTATCAAGTGCGCGAAGAACCGGTTCTCCATCAAGACGAAACCCGCCGCCCGCGCCGGCGATCAAGAGTGTTTTGGTCGTTATTGCACCCACCCATGTCGGCGTTCCGGTCGGTTCAATATCAAGGCCCCGAAGCGCAGGATTGTTCTTGTAGGTTTCCGGCGTGTCAGAATTCGCAACCATCCAAATGTGGTCACCCGTATTGAGATCGATGGCAGTAATGCGTCCCCACGGTGGTCTAACAATCGGCAATCCACGCGGACCACGGATCCGACCCGCGTCAATAAAATCCATATCTGAAACAGTCGGATCGTTAGTCAACGCCCGCAGACTTGGAGAGGTGTACGAGGGGACAAAAAGCACCCCTGTCTCCGGGTCAACCGTCGCACCCGTCCAATTAGTTCCACCGGTTTGATTCGGGACTTGAATCGTCCCTTTCGTTCCGTCCTCGGCATCAATCAGCGACGGCGGCGTGAAAATAGGCCCGAGACGATATTGGGAAACAATTTCGAATGCTTCTTGCCGAAGTTCAGGCGTGAAGTCAATGAGGTCGTCAAGCGTAAAACCCTGCAGGTCATACGCCAATGGTTTCGTTGGAAATGGCTGAGTCGGAGACGTTCGTTCGCCAGGAACATCTGTCTGCGCCACCGGACGTTCTTCAATCGGCCAAATCGGTTCGCCGGTTTCACGGTCGAACACATATGCCCATGCCTGCTTGGTCACCTGCACCACGATTTTTCGAGGACGCCCATCAACCGTCACATCCAGCAAGATGGGAGGGGCAGGATTATCCCAATCCCAAATACCGTGATGGATCATCTGGAAATGCCAGGCTCGTTCTCCTGTTTCTACATCGAGCGCAACCAGGCTGTTCGAAAAAAGATTGTCTCCAAGGCGGTGACCGCCATAGTAATCACCGGTACCAAGTTCTGTTGGCAAATACACGTAACCAAGGTCGTGGTCGACAGAAAACGGCGGCCATACACCGGCATTGCCGGTGTACTCCCAGGAACCGTCCTCCCAGGTGTCGTTGCCAAATTCTCCTGGATGCGGAATCGTATGGAAGATCCACTTGCGCTCTCCGGTCCGAACGTCATATCCACGAATGTGACCCGGAACATTGTCACGCGACTCTGGGGCAGTCCCCGGGATCAGCGCGGCACCAACAACAATGACACCGCGAGAGACGATTGGCGGAGAACTCGATCCAATCGCGCCATCGATGGGGTCCACCTCGCGGTCAAGGCCCTGCTTTAAATCAACCCAGCCATTCGCTCCAAAGCCTGGAATTGGTTGGCCCGTATCAGCGTCAAGAGCCACAAGCTGATACCCAGGTGTAATGAGAAGGATGCGCCGGTCAGCCGGATTGTCTGGGTCCTCCCAATACGCCACACCACGACCAGAATTTAACCGCGGGGCCGCTTCACCACGGCGGCCCTCGTCGTAGCGATACATCCAGAGTGTTTCGCCCGTGGTTGGGTCAATGGCGACAACAGCCCGGCGAGAGCCAGCTGTTGCATACAGTACGCCGTTCACCATGATGGGCGTCACGCGATAATAATTTTCTGGCCGGGGTCCAAAGTTTTCCGTTTGCCACGTCCAGGCAACTTCTAAGTCGTTGAAGTTATCGCCATTAATCTGGTCGAGCGGCGCATATTTCGTGCTTCCCGCATCGCCACCGTAGTACGACCATTCCCCATCAGTGGTACCGTATTGCGCTAATGCGGAACCCGTTAAAAATCCCACCGACAGGACCGCGCCTGTGACGAAACAACGAATAACTCTTCCTAAACGCATGAATCTTCTCCCCGAAAGGACCCTGATTGAGTTAAATACCGCCGGTCCACGACATGCTACCCTGAAAAGACCTCTTTGGCCGATATCACGAGCCACGGTATGCTTGTCTGTTACGGTACTACGGAGGACTTCGAATGATATCTGTCGGCGCTCGATATAATTGGTTTTCGGTTTTTCTGGGACTGGCCATTGTCAGTAGTACGCTTATCCTTGGTGCACAAGAAAGCGGCACACAGAACGGTGAGTGGCCTTCGTACGGGGGAGACCTGGCACACACCCGTTACTCGCCGCTCGACCAGGTTAATGGCGATAACTTCAACGACTTAGAAGTCGCGTGGAGATTCCGCACCGACAATTTCGGCCCGACACCAGAATTCCGCTTTCAATCAACGCCACTCATGGTGAACGGCGTGCTGTATACAACCGCCGGAACCCGCCGTGCCGCCGTTGCACTTGATGCCGCAACAGGAGAACTACTGTGGTTTCATCGCTACGATGAAGGCGAGCGAGGGGCGGCAGCACCACGCCGACTTTCCGGGCGCGGGTTGACCTATCTCGACGATGGCGGCGACGGAAAAATCTTCTACGTGACTCCTGGTTATCGCCTCATCGGATTGAATGCGGTGACGGGACAGCGGTTGGACGATTTCGGTGACGACGGGATTGTTGATCTCAAAACCGAACTCGACCAAGACATCGATCTCGTTACCGGGGAAATTGGGTTGCATGCAGCACCCGTAGCCGTCGGCAATACGATCGTGATCGGTGCAGCTCACCTGCCGGGCGGGTCACCACCATCCATGAACAACACCAAAGGTTACATACGCGGCTATGACGCGACTACGGGATCACGAAAATGGATCTTTCATACGATCCCGCAAGGCGACGAATACGGGAATGACACCTGGGAAGGCGACTCGTGGCGCTACACAGGCAATACCGGTGTCTGGGCGCAAATGACGATCGACGCCGAACTCGGCATGGCATACCTACCCGTCGAAATGCCGACGAACGATTACTATGGTGGCCATAGACTCGGCGACAATCTCTTCTCTGACAGCCTGGTTGCGCTCGATCTCGAAACTGGGGAACGGAAGTGGTATTTCCAGACAACACATCACGACGTTTGGGATTGGGACCTGCCAGCTGCGCCAGTACTAGTCGACATCACCGTGGATGGTCGCGACATTAAAGCCGTGGCTTTGCCCACGAAACAATCATGGCTGTACGTCTTCGACCGCGAAACCGGTGAACCGGTCTGGCCGATCGAAGAACTCCCTGTGCAGCCATCCGACATTCCAGGCGAAGTGTTGTCTCCAACGCAACCTCACCCAACAAAACCGCCGGCCTTTGACCAGCAAGGCATCATGCCGGAGGACTTGGTTGATTTCACGCCAGAACTACGGGAACGTGCGCTTGAGGTCCTTAATAAGTTCAGGTACGGACGGTCCATCTTCATTCCGCCTTCTGTCGGAACGGCAGACGGAACCTACGGTACGCTCCAAGTCCCCGCGTCAACGGGCGGAGTTAATTGGCCAGGTGGTTCGTTTGATCCTGAAACTGGCATCTTCTATCAGTACTCGAAAACAGAAGTTACTAATCTCGGCCTGGTCAATGATCCGGACCGGTCCGATATGAACTTCATCCGCGGACGTCCCGAGGGGGTAAGCGCACGACAAGACGCATTGAACGTCGAAGGTATTCCAATCATCAAGCCGCCATGGGGTCGAATTAGTGCGATTGATCTCAACAAAGGCGAACTTCTCTGGCAGGTTGCCCATGGGGAAACTGCGGATAACATTCGAAATCATCGGTTACTTGAAGGTGTCGACGTCCCGCGGACGGGGCGACCTGGACGAGTCGGAACGCTCATAACAAAAACCCTCGTCATTGCTGGGGACGGTGGAGCGTTCACGAACGAAGAAGGCATAGAAGGTGCAATGCTCCGCGCCTACGACAAGATGAACGGACAGGAACTCGGCGCTGTTTATATTCCGCAAATGCAAACAGGCTCGCCAATGACCTATATGGTTGATGGCAAGCAACACATCGTTGTAGCCGTGAGCGGTGGCGGCTATGGAGGCGAACTCGTCGTATTCCGGCTACCATGATCATCGGTGTTCCTAAAGAGTTATTCCCTGGCGAACGTCGGGTCGCCTTGGTTCCGAGTATTGTCCCCTCATTGACCAAAGCGTCTCTTGACGTTCTGGTGGAACCTTCGGCAGGCGAATCCGCCGGGTTTCCTGATCAGGCGTACGTCGAAAAAGGGGCTCGGATCGCAAGTTCCAGAGAACAACTTTTTTCTGACGTGGATGTCCTGCTGCAAGTTCGAAGTCCAGGTGCCGCTGGCAATACCGGACTCGCCGACCTGGAAACACTTCAAGCCAACCAAACAATTATTGGATTTTCTGAACCGCTTGGTGAACCCTCCGTCGCAGAACGCGTGGCGGCTAAAGGCGTTCGGTCGTTCTCGATGGAACTGATTCCACGGATCACCAGGGCACAAAGCATGGACGCCCTGTCCTCAATGGCTACCATTGCCGGATACAAAGCGGTACTGCTTGCTGCTGAGACCCTGCCGCGAATGTTTCCAATGATGATGACGGCCGCCGGCACCATCACTCCGGCACGAGTCTTTGTCGTGGGAGCTGGCGTCGCCGGTCTTCAAGCCATTGCTTCAGCCCGTCGGCTTGGTGCCCGTGTCGAGGCCTATGACGTCCGACCCGCTGTACAGGAGCAAGTCGAAAGTCTCGGAGCAACCTTCGTTGAACTTCCTCTTGACACAAGTGCATCTGAAGATGCCGGTGGCTACGCGAAAGCGCAAGATGAGTCGTTCCTTGAGCGCCAACGTGAAATGATGACTCGCGTTGTTGCCAATAGTGATGTTGTCATCACGACAGCACTCATTCCCGGGAAAACTGCACCGATCTTAGTTACCAAGAACATGGTCGCTGGCATGGACCCAGGCGCTGTTGTCGTCGATCTTGCCGCAGAGCGTGGGGGCAACTGCGAAGCGACCCAAGCTGACGAAGTAATCGTCACCAATGGTGTCACCATTCTCGGTCCCTCCAATCTTCCGGCAACCGTGCCGTATCATGCATCGCAAATGTACGCGAAAAACATCTCGACACTCTTATTGCACCTGGTAAAAGACCATGCGTTAACCCTTGATCTCGATGACGAAATCACGGCCGGCACCCTGGTATCGCAAAATGGGGAAGTCGTACATCCACGCGTGAAGGAACTTTTGCAATCTGTCTCTTAAAAGATCTATGGATACTTTCATACCGCTCCTAACTATTTTCATGCTCGCGGTCTTTGTGGGCTTTGAAATTATTACCAAGGTTCCGCCGTTGCTTCACACCCCGCTCATGTCGGGAAGTAATGCAATCTCCGGGATCACAATCATTGGGGCGATGCTGTCGGTTTCATCGTCAAACCAAACAACAATGATCCTTGGATTTTTAGCACTGGTCATTGCCACCATTAACGTGGTCGGTGGTTTCTTGGTAACGCATCGCATGCTCGACATGTTTAAGAAGAAGGATTAGTGGACACCGTTCTGATCGACCTTATCTATCTCGTCGCATCGGTGCTGTTTATTCTTGGCATTCGAGGACTGACTCACCCCCGGACGGCTGTGCGCGGAAACCTCTTTGGGGCAACCGGCATGCTGCTGGCCATCGTGGCCACGTTACTCGACCAACAGATCTTTGGCGCAGGGATGGACGCGTTCGCCTGGATCCTTGCGGGCGTGGTGATTGGGGCGGCCATTGGAGCCACCTTCGCACTGAAAATTGAACTTACCGCAATGCCGGAAATGGTGGCGCTGCTCAATGCCTTTGGCGGCGGCGCCTCTGCACTCGTCGCAGGCGCTGTGCTGGTAAGCGACACAGACCCCTCGACGCAAACCACCATTGCCACGGTGGCCTCCGGCATTATCGGTTCCGTGACATTCTGGGGAAGCCTCGTTGCATTCGACAAACTCCGCGGGTTGCTCTTGCCTGATCGACCGGTAATTTTCCCCGCACAGCAAATACTCAACGGAGTGTTGGCACTCACGGCGCTCGGGTTAGGCGTCATGGTCGTAACCGAGCCGGCCAACACCGAATTTTATGTGGGTGTCGTCGTTGTGGCTTCACTGCTCGGCATTCTCCTGACAATTCCGATCGGCGGCGCCGATATGCCGGTGGCCATCGCGTTGCTGAACTCCTATTCAGGTCTAGCGGCTGCCTCAACCGGATTCGTGCTCAACAACAACATCTTGATCATCACGGGTTCACTCGTGGGAGCTTCGGGAATCATCCTGACGATGATCATGTGCAAAGCGATGAACCGATCTTTGATAAATGTTCTCGTTGGAGCCATCGCCGAAAGTGGTGGGTCCCAGTCGGATGCCGACGAGGTCTATGCGGGCCGGGTTAAAAGCACCTCTGCCGAAGAAGTCGCGATGTTGCTTGATGGCGTTCGTCGGGTCGTCATTGTGCCCGGCTATGGCCTGGCCGTCTCGCAGGCACAACATCAAGTACGCGACCTCGCCACACTTCTTGAGTCACAAGGCGTGGAGGTCGAGTACGCCATTCACCCAGTCGCCGGTCGCATGCCCGGACACATGAACGTGTTGATGGCCGAAGCTGACGTCGAATACGACAAACTCAAAGAAATGGACGCGATTAATCCCTCTTTTGAACAAACGGACGTCAGCATCGTGATCGGCGCAAACGACATCGTCAATCCTGATGCCCGCAACGACCCGTCGAGTCCTATCGCCGGCATGCCGATTCTCAACGTCGATCAATCACGAACGGTGATTGTCATTAAGCGAAGTCTCTCCCCTGGGTTCGCCGGAATCCCCAATCCACTGTTTGCTGCCGACAATGCATTGATGCTTTTCGGGGATGGCAAGCAGGCTGTGCTTGATTTAGTCGCCGCCGTCAAAGACGCCGCCTAAACAGAGACCTCGTATCACGGGTCAAAACGCAACAAGCACGCCCGTACCACGCTCAGTGCATCAACTGAAGAAACTTCGTGTCATGCGTGGTGTGTACTACCCAAACAACCACGTACCGCCTGCGACATAGAACGCAATGATCGGGATTTCTCCAATCGAAACACCGATCAGAAATTTTCCGATCGGCATGCGCAGCGTCCCAGCAACGTAGCAAATAGCATCCGTTGGCACAAACGGAAAAACCGACCACCCGACCACGATCCACAGACCCCGCTGGTGTAACTGGTTTTCAAGCCAACGAATCTGCCTCGGATGCCGACGTTCAAAGGTCTCAGTAAGACCCAGAACGTCAAAGAAATAATAGATAAGCGCGGATGACACCACAACACCCAGCAGTGACACCACAAACACCAAGACAGATCGGTCTGGGAACAGCAACGTTCCGACAATAATCAGAACCGTGCTCGGCACCAGAGTTACAGGGCGTAAGATGCTGACACCGACGTATCCAAGCAGGACCCCTGTCCCGGCTTGTCGTAACAGACCCACCAAGTTGATTGGGCTGATCAACTCCGGTCGCGTGGCATACAAAATGCTAAGTCCGATGGTGACGACCAACCAGACGCCGAGCGCTATTCGCCGGACGGGCGTCATCCTACGCAAAACAGAGTACTAGGAGCGGAGGGGCGGTAGGTCTTCATCAGAAGGAACAAATTTCAGCGCGACACCATTGTTACAGTAGCGCTGTCCCGTCGGTTCAGGTCCGTCCTTGAAGACATGGCCCTGATGTCCCCCACACCGCGCACAGTGGTACTCAGTACGAGGCAACAACAACTTAAAGTCTGTTTTTGTGCCCACGTGGCCAGAAATTGCATCGAAAAAACTTGGCCAGCCAGTCCCACTGTTGTACTTGGCTGTCGACTCGAACAACGGAAGATAGCACGCCGCGCAAACAAAGGTCCCGTTACGTTTCTCATCATTGAGCGTGCTGGTACCCGCTGGTTCGGTGGCTTCTTTAAACAAAACCGCGTACGAATCATCAGCAAGAAGTGTTTGCCACTCCGTCTTTTTCTTGTCGAGTTTCTCGAACGTCTCACCCATCAGTCGTCCTCACCACTAATACCGGAAAAGATACTGCAACTTCATAAAAATCGCCCGGTTCGTTCGTCGAAACGCCGTCGCAGGAAAAAATTCGTCATCCATCAAATCCGGGATTAAATCGGCCTGCCGATAATGGTCATCATACCCAGCATAAAACACGGTTAGCGCATTCAATCGATAGTTCAGAAGAATATTCAGTCCGAGCTTGCGACTATATGAATTGTATTCAGTAATGTTGCGTACGAGCATCCGGTCCGTAAACGTAAATGTACTCAGCGCTCTCAGAATCTTGACGTGAAACACTTCTTGAGCCCCCACGCGGATATCGGTAAAGCGACTGGTGTTGAGGTCCAGCTGAGAAGTTAGTCTCGGCGTGGGTCTCAAGACCGTAGAGAACCGTGTTTGTGCAGTCCGTCCTAAATAGGGATTCTCAGGGTCAAAATATATTTCATCTCCAACTGTGACACTCCCACGGAGGGTAAACAGGCGGGACGTGCTGGTATTTGCAGAGAGGCTGTAGGACGACTTATGGAAATTAATACCGCCAAATCGTTCAAGCGTCTGATCGGCCTTCGCGCTCGCACTAATATTTTTGGCAAATTCAAAGTCGACCCCACCACCCATTGATTCATCTTCTCGGATACCGGCGTGATTAAAATTCAATCGATAGTTCGCGGTTGGCCCCCAATTGATAATCCAGTGTTCAGGCCACCAGCGGTAGCCAATATTGGTAAAGTTGTTCTGCTGGTCCACACGACGCACAAACCCAACATCGGTCCTGAAGTCAGGGTCGATCCGCCCAAAAAACGTACTGGCTGTAAAGTTTCGACCTCTGTGCTGCAGAAACGCTGCCACTGCCGGTCCATCGAGCTCGTTTCCACCCTCATCGCGATACTGTGATTCAGCGGCAATAATATTCACCCGCGTCGTTTGCCCCAGGCGGAACTGTCCATCAAGCACTGCAACCCGACTATAGCTGTCGAGGAACTCGCGGTCGGTGTAGGTCGCGCCGATATGAGACTCTGAATACAAATCGTATCGCGCCCGACCAATCGTGACTTTTGCGTTCTCTCCAAATGCCGGGTCAGATGAGTCATCCCGTTTCCCAGCTGCGGCATCATCCGCCACAAGAAACCCAAGCGTCGCGCGACCAACCTTGCCAGTTACTTTGCCACCAAAGTTTGGGTCAACAATTGTTCGGGTGTGTACAAAATTAATCGGAGAAGTGAAATCAAAAATCTCGGCGCCTTCGAGAAAGAACGGTCGTAACTCCTGATAAAAGAGTGGGTACCGTTGGTTCACATCAATTTGTGGGTTGTCAGATTCAATTTGGGAAAAATCAGGATTGACCGTGAAATCAGCCGTAAGATTCGACGTCACGCCATATTTCACATTGACACCCGCTTCTGGTGTCGTGTCATTTATAAAGGCGCCGGTTTGACCCAGTGACCCGGCTTGAATCGCCGTTACGGTGGGCAAGATCTCAAGATTCCGACTTGTTGAAAGATCGGTCATTCCTTCCAGCACCCCCATCTGTGACATAAATGTCTGGATGTCACGAGACATCGGTGCCCACACAATGTTCTCTTGGTTCTTCGCTTTAACTTCACGCACGATCTGAAACCCCCATCGGTGTTCAACACCGGGAGCCTGCTGCGGGTAGCGAATACTCTTAAATGGAATGGCCATTTCTGCGGTATACCCGTCTGCCACGATCTGCGTACCACTGTAAAAAAGCGTGTCCCATGACCGGTCCGCAGGAGGAATCGGGCCCATTCTTCCTCTACGCCCGCCGGAATTGATAATCCCATCGCCTTGCACGTTGTAGCCATTCAGATCAAAGTCGTAGGTTCGTTGTTGATCCATGAACGTATCGAAGTAGACCGTCATGAGATCATCCAAATAGGCGGTATCACGATCGACACGGTTCGCCCGCATCATGGTTGGGTCAGCGTAATGCAGGTAAAACCCAAAGTAGAGGTTGTCGCTATCGTACGCAATATAGATCTCGGTCTCCTCCGTCGCTGGCGCCCCATCAAGTGGCGCCTGTTGCACAAACTGGCTGAGCATAGTGGCCGAACGCCAGACCGGGTCATCAAGACGCCCATCAATCGTCGGCGGACTATCGGTTCGCATGGGCCGAACCCGCGGTCGGCCTTGCAAAATACCAAATGCCTCGTCTGATAGACCGGGCAACGTATCGTCCGTGCGATTTCGGTCTGGTCCCACAGCAGATACAACAACGTCGTCTGGCACCTGTACTGGTTGGTCAACCGGCTCAGGCACAACCGGTGGCGCACTCGGCCGAACCGATTCCTCGACCAACGCTCGTTCGGCTTCGACAATGTCATTGCCCTGAGTAAAAGACTCAGCGGGTGATTCAAAGGGGGTCCCGTTAGCCAGTAATCCAGCAACGACCTGGTCCTGCAACACAAAAATGTCATCGCTGGTTCCATCGACGACCACACTCTCAGTCGTCGCTCCGATTGACAAATCAGTTAATCGGGCTGTGACACGAAAGCTTTGACCATTGCGTTGAAATGTCCCGGTCACAAACCATGCCGCACCGAGTTCCTCGCCTCGACCTTGAAGCGTAACGAGTGTTGACGCTTCGCCGGCAATTCTTGCCGTAATAACCGTACGGGCTCCAATCTGCTCAAACTCAGCGCTTATCGTTTCCGCAAGACCACGAGCCAGCCAGTCGTCATCGACCCCGGCAGATAAATTCGTAAACGGCTCGATCGCAACAAGCGGACGAGGAGCTTGCCCAACAGCAGGCGTAGCAGCAGCCAGACCTGCACACACGACGAGGAGCGTTCTAGCGAACAATCGAGACATTGACTCGTAACAAAACGGGAGGGACACGGACAGCAGAAACGTAGGAACTCCCGATACCTTCAGTGTTCTTCACACAACCCGTAATGGGACTGCGTCGTCACTATTGTACAGGCGTGTCTCTGTTAGAGATGATGAATGGACATCCCGGGAAAGGCCAAACGGCGAAATTTTATGCAGATGCCCGTCAGAAATCACACTACGGAAAGAGGGGCGCCACCGGGAGAACCGCAACCAGCGAAAACGACCAGCGGCTCGCATCCTGCAGATAACGGACGTTGTCATGGATGTCACCGGCCTGAAGTAATCCGGTTGCTACGTAATCAAGCGAGCCTTCGACTTCGACATTTTTCAGCCAGTTGCCCTCCGGGAGCCACTTGAAAATCAGGAAGGCCGTATCCAGTTCAAAATTCAGCTTGTGGGTATACGCGCTGCGGTCGGAGGGGCGTTCTGCGGGACTGAATTTATCAACAATATCAAAGTGACTTTCGATCCAACCGCCCGTTTGTCGTGCTGTTAACCAATCAAGGTTAAGTTCCAGTTCAAACTCAAGTCCATTGTCGCGAAACACAGCACCATTGAGGTCGGACTGAGTAACACCCGTAAACGGATTCCTATCCGATTCCCCGAGTGGGGAAAAGATCGTTTCAAGTGTGATTCCTACTCGAGGAATTTCAGTCGGAATGCCAAGAGCAAGCACCATCTCAAAGGCTGACTCGCGGGGCTGGAGACGACTCGACTCGTCGGTCGCCTCCGCGTTAAGTGGTTCGACGCGTGCGCGACCGAACACATTCTCAAAAGTAACGTTCGGTTCTACCTTTAATTCGGGTACGCAAAGAAGAGCGCACCGGGAATTGTCAGCTGTCTGGGCTGACGCTGCGGACACCGCCGCAAATAAGCCGGTGACAACCAACACGACCAGTCGCATGTTTAAATGACCAGAAATAACCGACATCAGACAACCAGTTATACACTGGAGACTCATGTCGGTGTCTCAAGCCACATCGGTGTTCGGTCTTTTGGTGATAACGGCCGCCGTACTCAGCTCTGCATGCACCGGACAGAACGCGCCGACACCTGATGGGGACACGCGTAATACCTACACCGGTTCGAGTGCGTGTCGCGATTGTCACCTGGACATCTATACCCGCTGGCAAGAGACGTTGATGGCAAACGTTCTGCTCGACCCCCAAGAACGACCCGACGCGATCTTGGGAGACTTCGACACGCCAAATCCATTAGTGACATTTCGGCCTGAAGACGTCGCCTTTACTTATGGCAGCAAGTGGAAACAGCGATACTTCACACAGCGTGGTGATGACCTATTTGTCTTTCCGGCGCAATGGGATGTCCAGAATCGAGAATGGCGACGCTACGGGGCACGACCCGGCACAGAATGGTGGGTGGAACATTACCCAGAGGACCAGATGCAACGACCAACGGGACCGCTCTGCGACGGGTGTCATTCGGTCAACTACGACACGAGCACCAAGACAGTCACGGAATGGAACGTGGGATGTGAAGCGTGTCACGGACCCGGTGATACACACGTCCGTGACCCAATCGCCGAAACAGTGGTCAACCCTGCCCGACTTGACCATATCCGTGCCACCGACGTGTGTATTCAGTGTCATTCGCAAGGTGTGCCGCATGACAATCCGATCGCCGGTCGGTATTACGACTGGCCAGTTGGTTTTACACCAGGCGATCGTCTCGATCAGGTGTGGGAGCTTGAGACACCGCACCTTGGAGAGGAAACTTTTACGCACTGGCCGGAAGGGTCCGCACACAAAAATCGCATGCAGGGAAACGACTACGTACAAAGCCAGATGTACGTGAAAGGCGTAACCTGCTCCGGCTGTCACGATGTGCATGGCACCGATTACGACGCGGATCTTCTGGCTCCGGGAAACGAAGTCTGTACATCGTGCCATCAACCGCAGCTACAAGCCGGTCCGGCTAACTCGTTAGAAATACATACGCAGCATGCCGCAGATAGCGACGGAAGTTCGTGTGTTGCGTGTCACATGCCGCAAATTGCACGAACGGTTGGCAATGTTAATGTGAGTAGTCATACGTTTAAGTTCATTTCACCACTGGATACGGAACGTTACGGGGTCCCAAACCCGTGCACATCCTGCCATACCGACGAAACCAATGAGTGGGCACTCGCCGAACTCCGAACGTGGCCACATGTCTCTTCGTGGCGAGTGGCTCCCTGACCCATGACTCCGCTCCATCCACTTCTGACCCACATGCCTATTGGCCTCCTGGTAGCGGCCGCCTGCATAGACCTAGTGGCGCTGGCCATGCATCCTCAATCCACCTTCCGCCACGTCGCCACGTGGCTCTATTTGGCCGGAGCCGTCAGTCTCATAGCAACGTATTTCAGCGGACGAGCCGATGCCGAAACGATGCGCATTCCAGGCATGGCACACAGTGTGGTCAACGAACACTGGGAGTGGGCATTTCGGACAACGGTTTACATGAACATCGTCTCGGTATTACGGCTGGCAATAGTACGGTTCGGCTGGCTCATCAGTAGACTCCGGTGGGCCCCTGTTATCGCTGCGGGCCTAATCGGAATCGTTTTCCTCTTTCAAACCGCAGAACGCGGTGGGCGTCTCGTCTACCAGTATGGTGTCGGTATCGCACAGATCGATTAAGTCCCCCGAACGCCATTTCGACGGCGAAACACCAACCGATTTAAAACGGTGAGCTAGCCAAGACCTCCGAGAAACTCCAGGAGTAAATCACTGGTGATTTCAGCCTGTTCCTGCTGGACCCAGTGGCCTGCGCCATCAACGAGATGCACCGCACGCATATCTGTGCAAGCCACTTCCTGCATCCTCTCAAAGGAACCCGGGCTCTGGTAGGTACCCCAATCGCTGGTGCCACTAATAAACATGGACGGCTGATCGATGGTCCTGCCGGCATACAGTTCCCACTCTTCGGCCCCGATACCGCTACGGCCCATCCGGTAGCCGTTTAAACCGCCCTGAAAACTCGTACGTCCATATTCTTCGGTGTATACCTGCAGCGCCGAATCGGGCAACCAGGTATTGGCAGCAATTTCTGCGGCCGTCGGCATGAAGTCCGCCACCGTTTCTGCCATGCCCTGATTCAGCTGCATGATGTAGTAGTTCGGCATTTTCGCCCACTCTTCCGCCGTCCTGGCCGCGAGTCGATAGGGTCTATTCCCCTCCCAATCCGCACTCTTGAAATGGTAATAGCCCCGAAGAAAATCATGAAGACCCTGGGTTGCATGCCACATATTTTCGTTGGCGCCAGGAGTCGTGTAATAGCGCTGGTAATGCTTTCTCGGACGTGGCAGCGCAGCTAACTCGTCGTAGATACTCGGGCGCTGGTCAGTACCGTCAGCGTCTGGCGGATCATTCACGGTATCGAAGGGGAGTGTCGGTGTGCCACCAAATGGCGCACTCATCATCACCACCGCCGGAAACACATCCGGGCGCGTGACGGCACACCTCGCGGCGAGCGGCGAACCAGCATCATGACCAATCACTGCCGCAACGGATCGATAGCCAAACGCCAGAACAAGACCCAGCGCATCGCGCACCTTGTTCAGACCACGAAATGGTGCAAGATCGGTGTCGTAATCTGGACTCCAGCCGGTCGTGCGACCATAGCCGCGGACATCGGGAGCAAACACGTGATAGCCAGCCTCGGCCAGTGGAACCATCACGTTTCTCCAACTGTAGGCCAATTCGGGAAAACCATGCAGCAACAACAAGGCCGGACGATTAGGTGTCTCGTACCCGGCCTCCAGCACATGCATGCGCAGTCCGTTTACGTTGTCGACAAATCGAGAGCGGACGCCCGTAGGTAGCCATTCTGAAGGGTACGGCTCTAAATCAACACCCGCCTCCGTCGGCTGAGCAGAGACTCCACGAGAAGTCAGTGAAACAGCCCCGAGTGAAGCAAGCCCAACTACAGGCACTGTCAACATAACGTCCCGGCGTGAAACTTTTTTCATCGCTTTAATCCTTACAGAAAACTCCGCGCTATCGATCTCGACTTCAATCTCAAAATCAGACTAACGTACTACAGTACCGAATTGTGCCTGTTACCATCATTTAGAGAGTCATCGGTGACACACAACCGAAGGCTGTAAGTTCGCCCTGTCCACGTTGGAAATAAATGGGGGTCACAGCGTGAAAAGTATCATTCCGGCAGTTACTTTAGGCTTGTTTTTTTCCGGACTCGGTCTCGACGCACAAGAACAGCGAGTACTCAGTCCAGCTGGTCATTCAGCGGTACAGGTGGGAGGCACCTACGATGTCCAGTATGGCTACGTGGGCGGCCAATGGATTGATATCTATTATGGTCGTCCAGTTAAGCGGGGCCGTGACTTATTTGGACCACCGGATTGGATTGAAATGCTCAATGACGGCGCAGACGTCTGGCGGGCCGGCGCCAACCAATCCACCCGCCTAGTGACAGAAATGCCACTCGTGATCGACGGCACGCGCGTCCCACCGGGTGAATATACGGTATTTATTCAGCTTTCCAACGAAGAGTGGTCTTTTATCATCTCAACATGGCCCGCCATGGAACGCTACGACTACGAGCGCAAAGACGCGCTGTTCGGAGCCTATGATTACACCCCTGACCGGGACGTCCTCCGAACAACAATGCAAGTCGATGAGTTGCCTCACGCGTTTGACCAGTTGTCATGGCAATTCATCGATATGAGTCAAAATGGTGGAACGCTCGCACTTTTTTGGGGCACCAAAATGGCCTCAATTCCATTTACTGTGGAAGAACAGTAAAATCCTGCGTCCAGCGTAAATTTTGTTCAAGCTAAATAACAACCTTTTTCATTTATTAGAAACTAAAGACACATGTCCACTTCTGACTTCGCAACACTTAGTACAAGACTGATTGCAGCACTCAAACCCGTGGCCTCACCAATAGCAATTTCTTTTCACAGCCCCGGCAGTGCACCAGTCGCGACCCGACCAGAACCAAATTACCCTGAACCAAACGATCACGGACGAACAGGACAAGTTCCAGCCGGGTGTGTTTTCTGGATACAGGGAACGGAGAAAACATTTTCGACTGAAGCCGCCGACCACGGCAACTGCAGTGTCGGGAGTTATACGCACGGATTTATCACACTGGAAGAGGCCGCCACCAAAGACGATGTCGGTGCCGTCCTCGAATCCGGTTGGGTCGATGAAGCTGCCGTTCAGACGCTTCCACATGTCGCCGATAAACCTGAATCAGTTGTGTATGGCCCCCTAGACGAAACCCCCGTAGCTCCGGACGTCGTCCTTCTTCGTATCAACGGACTCGGGCTCATGACGCTCAAGGATGCCTTCCCCGAGATGCCGGTCGAAGGTAAACCTCAGTGCCACATTGTGGCAATGGCCAAAGAACAACAAGTGATTGCAGCAAGCGTCGGTTGTGCACTAAGCCGCTCAAGAACCGGAATGCGACCCGAAGAAATGACCTGTGTAATTCCTGGAGCGAAATTAGAAGAAGCCGTAAACACTCTGGAAGCCACAGTCGGCCTTGACCGAGCCATGGCTAGCTATGCGTCCAGTGATGCAAAACGCTTTGTGGATTAGTTCGCCCCTCTGCTAGGCCAGAATACCGCGGATGGGGTGACCGTCGACATCCGTAAGTCGGAAGTCGCGGCCACCAAAACGATAGGTCAGATTCGTGTAGTCGAGCCCCAGCAGGTGGAGTACCGTCGCGTGTAGGTCTCGCACCGTATGGGCATTTTCGACGACGCGGTAGCCGTATTCGTCGGTCTGGCCATATATAAATCCTTTCTTAAGACCGCCTCCGGCCAACCATAAACTGAACCCCATCGGATTGTGATCCCGTCCATTCGTTCCTTGGACGAAAGGCGTCCGTCCAAACTCCCCTGAAAACACAACGAGCGTCTCATCAAGCAGTCCACGCGATTTCAAATCCTTCACCAGTCCGGCTACAGGCTGGTCGACGGTAAGCGCATTCGCTGTATGTCCCTCTTCGAGTTTGGTGTGCTGGTCCCAAGGATTTGCCGCCTGACCCATGCCATCTGTACCAACCATGGTGAGTTCCACAAACCGTACACCACGCTCAATCAAACGCCGGGCAACAAGACACTGTCGCCCATAGGCAACCGTCGATGCATTCGGCGAATCGAGTCCGTACAATGTTTTCGTTGCTTCCGTTTCCCTCGCAAGATCAACCAACTCCGGGACGGCTGTTTGCATCCGGTATGCGATCTCATAATTGTCAATCGCTGCCTCAACCTGGGCATGTCCGTTCGTTTGTTGAAGAAATCCATCATCTAAGTCATTGATGAAAGACAGTCGGCCGCGCTGCGACGCATCACTTTCGCTTGGTTGAACGTTGTGCAACGGCGAAGCATGTTCTGGATAAATAAGAGAACCCTGGTGGATAGCGGGCAGAAAACCATTACCGAAGACGTTGACGCCCCCGAGTGGAATCCCGCCACTTCCCAGCACAACAAATCCCGGAAGATTCTGGTTGTCCGACCCGAGGCCATACGTAATCCAGGCACCCATACTGGGGAACCCTGTAAAGGGCATTCCGCAATGGAAGTAAAAGTTTGCCTGAGCGTGTTCCATGAATGGCGCCGTCATGGAGCGGATAACGGTCAATTCATCCGCAATGCTTCCAACATGCGGAAAGAGGGCACTGACCGGAATACCGCTTTGTCCGTAATTTGTAAATTCCCATGGACTCGGCAAAATATTGCCGTCCTGATTGAACATGGTTCGCTCAGTCTGGAACGGCATGGGCTGGCCAGCCTCGACTGCGAGCCTCGGTTTCGGATCGAACGAGTCAATGTGGGAGAGCCCTCCCGACATGTAGCAAAAAATGACGTTCTTAACCTTCGGTGCAAAGTCAGGCGCCTTCGGTGCCAACGGTCCTTCAGCAAGCGCCTGGGGTACACCCGCGTAAGCTTTGTCGGCCATGAGAGCGGATAAGGCCAACCACCCGAAACCGGTAGAGGTCTGGCGCAACATCTCACGCCGAGTCAAAAACGGAATGGGCCCTGGATGCTGGGTGGGGTCGTAAGACATCGCGCCTCGCTTACGGAATGAAAATGAATTCCTTCAGATTAAACAGACTATGAGCGACATCCTGCCACACGTGCGAACCGTACATGAGAAGGTCCGGAGACGTTTCATGGTCAGTAGCCACGGCACGCACGTACTCTGCAACCCGGGTCAGCTCTTCGTCCGTTGGTTCACGCGTTAAAGCTTTCACAAACATATGGGTAATTCGATTGTCAACCGACGTGGCTTCGCCTCCCGCGAGCCGCTGTCCCCATTCAGCGGCTTGACCGACCACGAACGGACTGTTCAGCAACGCCAACGACTGCGCCGGAACATTAGTTGCATCTCGTTGTCCTCGCGTGGTTGCGGGTTTCGGGAGATCAAAAACCTCCAGGAACGGATTATGCGCGTTTCGACGAATTTCCTGATAAATACTTCGTCGCCCATCACCATCGACTGGCCCGTTATTCGGGTCTCCCTCGGTCAGGCCTCGCCGCGCTGCATAATGCACCGGCACAGACGGCCCATACATCGTTGTATCGAGACGCCCAGAAATCGACAACACGGCATCCCGAATTGCCTCGGCATCAAGTCGCCTGAGATTGGCATGTTGCAAGAATCGATTTGACGGATCGATTTCTGTCGATTCCGGCGAAGCGCTACTGCTTAACCGATAGGTATTTGTTAAGACCAGACGACGAATCAAACGTTTCACAGAGTAGTTGTCGTTTACAAATCCATCCGCAAGATAATCAAGAAGTTCAGGATGAGACGGACTATCGCCAAGACGACCAAAGTTATCAACCGTGCGAACAAGCCCATATCCAAACAAGTGTCTCCAGATACGATTCACTGCCACTCGGGATGTCAGTGGATTATCAGAAGCTGTTACAGCTTCGGCAAGATGCAATCGCACCTGCCCGGGGTCTGGATACCTCTCGTTGCTAACAGCCGTTAAATAGCCGCGTGGGACAACGTCCCCAGGGTTCTTGTGGCTCCCTCGCACTAAAAGAGGTTGGTCGGGCGCGGACTCTTCCACCACACCAGGCGCACGTTGCGCAACCGGCACATCACGCTCCAGAAGACGATACTCGGCAACCAGCGACCTGAGATCAACAAGATCTTCAAGTCTCCGTGGTAAAAGATCGGCGCGAACAAACTCATCCAGAAACACCGCTTGTTGTTCACTTAGTCGACCATCACGCCACGCCTCGACTGCTTCTATAAGTTGTTCCGAGAGTCGTAGAGTTAGTTCGTCGAGCGATGTCGGAATATCTCCTTCAAACATGTGAAGCACCGGTAGCACCGTGTCGCGCGGTGTCTCATCTGCTTCATGGAAGACAATCTGGCTTGCACCAATAAACGACCGACCATCACCCCGACGCGTTGGCCGATTCGTCCGGCTGGCGTCTTCAGAGTCAAACTGAAACCGTGTCACATCTTCTTGCGTTGCAAATTCGACATACGCGGTAAACCCTTTCCAGAATGTCGTGTCCCACTGAGCCCACGTCATCTGATCAGCCTTCGGGCTGTAACGAAGGTGATAGATCCCACCCCGGGGCACCGCATAGTTTTCAATGATTAACTGCGCAAAGCTAAGGTCTCCGCCCAGCAATCTCAGGCTGATGTGGTCACTATCGATCTGGAACCGCGGCGTTTGAATCACACCACCGTGCTTCGTCGACAACAAATGTGTGTACGCACCACCTGGATAGATTCCACCAAGCAGCAGATCCCCCCGTCGCTCAATAGAGAACTCACCTGGTGCCGACGGGGCCTCAGGACGCCCCACCCCATGGCCGACCGTAGCGTCGTAATCAGAACCACTAAGATCCCATGCCACATCAAAATGTTCATTATTGAACGCCTGACGGGTCTCGATTTCTACTTGCCAGTAGCTTCGAAGCTCATTCCAGGTAGCCGTAAAATCTGATGCCTGTACTAGTTCACGCACGGCTTCCACTAGCGTTCCATCTGACCGGTTCCCCGTGGAATTAAAAGTTTCCGACTCCGGTTCAATGGCCACGCGTGCTTGTTCAAGCAATGCCTCATTGGTGGCTGTCGTACTGTTAACCCAGACATCCGCGAGCTTCGCCCGAATCTGTTTTTTTAAGGTCGAAAGCTCAACTTTATTCTTGGTGAGAACCGCTGGTGCATCTATGGCTCGTTGTGTGGGGCGAGCACCGTACAACGTGCCAAATAGGGAGTAATAGTCTTTCTGGCTAATAGCGTCGAACTTATGGTCATGGCACCGCGCGCATGACACCGTTAAGCCCATGAATGCCTTCGAAACGACGTCGACCTGGTTATCTGTCCACTTCACCCGATCCTCCCACGGATCAACGGGTTGATACCCATGCTCTACCAATCTGAAGTGCCCTGTGCCAATGACTGATTCGTTTAGTTGCAGGTCGGCATTAAGTCTTGGTTCTGGCAACAAATCACCAGCCAAGTGCTCTCGGATCAGCTGGTCATACGAGACATCAGCATTGAGGGCACGGATGAGGTAGTCACGATATCTCCACGCAAGCGGAATATCCGGGTCGCCTTCGCTTCCATGCGATTCACTGTATCGAAATAGATCCATCCAATGTCGCGCCCACCGCTCGCCGAAACGTGGAGATGCCAGATACCGGTCAACAAGGTCAACATAGGCCTCTGGAGACGCGTCGCTGACAAACCTCGCCACTTCCGCTGGTGTGGGCGGAAGTCCTCGTAAATCAAAGGAGAGCCTGCGGATCAGTGCACGTGGGTCTGCCGCTGGTGCTGGCGTGAGAGACTGCTGCTCAAGCACTGCGTGAATAAAGCCATCCACGGCTGTCCCCGACCATGAGGAATCATTCGCGGTCGGCGGTTCGGCCACTTGTAATGGCTGCCATGCCCAATGCTGTTCCTTACGTTGCGGTAAGTCGAAGGGTGCCGATGGGTCTGGAACGTCATCAGACGCCGTCGCAACGGGCCACGGGGCGCCCATATCCACCCATTGAATTAAGGCCGTAATTTCATCGTCATCAAGGCGACCAGTCGGAGGCATTAAAACCGGCCGGCCCTGAACGCGCTGCACAATCGCACTGTCTGCGGATTGCCCTGGCACGACGGCTGGGCCAGAATCCCCGCCAATCAATAATCCCTGTCGGCTGTCAAGACGGAGCCCGCCAAAGGGCGTCGAAGTTCTGGAGCTATGACACTGAAAGCATTTTTCTGCGAGTACGGGACGAACCCTACCTTCAAAAAATTCAATCTGCTCATCAGTGGGTGAGTGCTCGACCACCGGTTGCTGAGCCCTCACAACCAGTACGCTGGCCGACGCAGCCAGAGCCATGAAACCGACACACCCGCGGAAACTCGTCTTTGACATGAAAGCTCAGATGAAATCTACAGCCTTCAGCCTATTGTCTCAAGTAATCTCAGTATCAATTGGGCGAATTCTCAGCATCATAGACTCGTCGGATTTCTCGAGTTTCTCGACCGAATGGTCCGCCGTTAAATCGCGAGGTCACTACCAACTGCAGACCATACTCGCCGTCATGAACGTGATACGTCTGCTCTATTTCAAACTTGACCCTGCTATCAAGCTGGATCTCTGTCACCAGAGTCGTATCGTCCCACTGCGTCACACGGGTCACGCGCATACTGGTTCCCGCAAGACCCGCATGCTCGCGGCCGTCGGGCAGAAGACGCACCACGCGTCGGTCGTTATACGTTAAAACAATTGCTTCAGGGCTTCCGTCAATCGTCATACGGCGTGGTGCGGTCGTCAAATCCTTTATCGCCTCTTGCAAACCTGCCCTCCGTAACGCACGGTCCTCTGGTGGAACACGACCGCCTGTGCGACCACCGAACCCACCTCGACGCCCGCCTAATCCACCACCACCTGGACCACCAAAGCCACCACCTGGTCCTGCAAAGCCTCCGCCTCGCCGACCACGATTACCTTTCGACATCTCCGCACGCGGAGGCAAAGCATCACTCAAATCGTCATTCAGCACCCATGTACCGAGAAACACTTCGTGCAGTTCATCGACCTGACCCGCACCAAGCGGCAGCACAGAGACCACTACAACAATGAGCACAGTCGTGAAACTACAAGTTACCGACGCAGTGCGATAGAACATGTCACCTCTGACCAATAACCATCATCCCTCATGCGGATTTGTATCTACCGCTCTCGGCGATCCCGGTCACGCCCTTCCCGACGTTGTCGCATCCATTCACCGGCTGAACGTCGGTCGTTTCGCGAGGCTTTCATTTCGGCCTCTATTTCCTGTACCCGCGCTTGTTGTACTGGTGTCAAAATACGCCACAACTGTACATACAGGTCAGCGCGTACAACCGCCGCATCGCCTTCTGCCAAACCGAGTGTTTCTGCACGCGCGCGAATCTCAGATTCATTCACCCAGTCACTGGTTACTACTTCGTGCAAAGCCTGCTTCGCGCGACCTAATTGCTCGCCGGCAACACGAAGCCTCGACTGGTTCTGATCGAAGATTGCGCGAATCTCTTCGCGCTGTGCATCGGTGAGATCCAATTGTCGTAACGGGAGCATTCCGGCAGGACTACCGGCACGCCCACCACGCATCTCTCCACGTGATCCTGGCGGGCCACCACGGCCCTGGGCATGCACCTCGTAACCCAAACCTCCCCACACCACGAACGTCATCAATGCGCTAATCAGCATTGTCGATATGTTCCGACTGGCCTCTACAGCGTTGTTTGTATGTTTCTGTGTGCCACGCATCGGTCCTCCTATCAAAACTCGCCTTCGCCTCATGGCCTATCCCTTCGTGTACAGCTAAGGGGTTGCTGCGATCACAGTAGCGAACAACGGATGAACATTCAGTGGCCAGAAGATGAACGTTTTGTCAGAAACAATCAGTCCGCAGACTAATCGTTTCGCTCACAAATAGCACTAAGAATAACAATGCGTTGAGCTCAATCTTCGTTTCATTAATCAGAAAATTTTTTTGCCATGGTGCTTCTCTTTTGGTGTTTCACCAAAAAATCACCAGGGCCAACGAGTAACATTTTCACCACGTGCCGTTCACCGAGAGCAACTTTTTACTTATCTTTCTGCCCGTAGTGCTTAGTCTCTATTTCGTTGCCGAATCCATTTTTGGTCAGGCGACGAAGGCAAAAAGACGCCCTGCCGTTGCCAATGCGGTTGTCGCGATTAGCAGCATCGTTTTTCTCGCTGTATTCGATTTTCTGTATGCGAGTGTTCTCGTGGCGTCTACGGCATTTCTCATTGGAATCGCGTGGGTAGTTAACCGTGCCCACCTCTTCGAGGACACGCATTCACGCAACACAATCAGCGCGATTCCAGAAGTCGGTTTTGCGGTAACGCTAACCGGTCTGGTGCTGCTCTACAGCACATACCAACTGGCAACTCCCACCCTCGTCACTCAAACCGCGTGGACTACCGCATTGCCAGACTACCGCTTTTCAGTCCCGAGCCTATTCATGCCTCTTGGGCTTTCAATATTCGTTTGCCATGCAATTTCTTTCGTTGTCGACATTTACCGGCGGCGTGGCGTAGCACCTCTTAAGCCAACCCATGTGGCAATGTACTTACTTGGGTTTCCATTCCTCATTGCTGGACCCATCATCCGGTATCGAGACATCAGTCAACAACTGAATACCCGACAACTTAGTATGGCGTCGTTCGCTTACGGCGTGCGTCGCTTTTCTATTGGGTTCTGTAAAGTTGCGTTAATTGCTCAGACGTTAGCCATTCCCGCTGATATTGCCTTCTCCAACATTGACTCACTTGCAGTTGTAACTGCCTGGACCGGACTTCTTTGCTTTTCTTTGCAAATCTACTTCGATTTGTCTGGATACGCTGACATGGCACTCGGCATCGGTCGCATGCTTGGTTTCCGCTTGCCCGAAAACTTCAATTCGCCGTACGCCGCTGACTCCTTCCAGGAATTTTGGCGTCGATGGAACATGTCTCTGACGAACTGGTGCAGCACCTATCTTGGTCTTTCGCTTAAGGAAACCTCTAAGACAACAGTGCCGAGCTCAGCGACAGTGTCCGTTTTTTTGTTGTTCGTCGTTATCTGTCTCTGGCACGGGCCAAGTTGGGGCGTGTTCGCCTGGGGTGCCATCCATGCGATGTTCGTTGTACTTGAACGCACACGGTGGGGAGTAACCCTGTCCCGATGCCCAACTCCACTTCGCCATGTATATCTTCTCGTTCTGGCAAACTCGGCTTGGGTCTTTTTTCGAGCAGACAACTTGACCGACGCACTCAGATTTTTCCAGGCCCTAGGTGGCTTTGGTGCCACAGGATTCAACACGGTGCCAATGCCGCTATTTGCAAGCACTTGGGCAGCGCTGATTGTCGGGCTACTCTCAAGTGGTCCCATTCTTCCAACTATCGGACGGTGGAGCGTCACGCTCGACGCGCTCGCTACCGCATTACAAATGATTATTACAACGGCCGCGACATTTGTATGGGTACGAGTGCTCCGCCAAAAACATAATGAGCCCTCGCAGGATCAAAGTGATTTGTAGTCTTTCGGTATACGTAAAGCCGGCGATAAACGCTTACCAGGGTTTTTCTGAGGACACACGCCAACGATTCGGCTCGTGATGTTCTAGGTACTGCCGCCGAGTGATCCAACCGAAGACCATCGCTTTCGTAAGCCACCAATGGTCGGGTCGCAATGCAAAGTAAATATGAGCCACAACCAAACCAACCAGTGATACACCAACCAACCCGTGGGCAACATAGACCCAGCCCCAGGCAAGTTCACTGATCAGATAGGGATTATGCTCGAAGAACGGATTGTCAATCCGAAACAACATCAGCACACCCGTCACGATGACGGTAAGACCCACAATCGTCAGGATCCAGTGATACAGCTGATT
>Ga0209034_10000257_pt1 | contig 26495 bp, 25 predicted proteins | sample MarorgKNORR_S2LV_2_FD_188219 | JGI IMG/M metagenome (GOLD analysis project Ga0209034, IMG submission 188219) | Marine microbial communities from the Southern Atlantic Ocean, analyzing organic carbon cycling - 250m_A/KNORR_S2/LV (SPAdes) (version 2) | ecosystem: Environmental > Aquatic > Marine... | reverse complement strand
GGGTCGTAGTTCAGTTTGGTTAGAACGCCGGCCTGTCACGCCGGAGGTCGCGAGTTCGAGTCTCGTCGGCCCCGCCATATAATTTAAGGGCCCAAAGAGCAACGCGCTTCGGGCCCTTTTTATTTGTCTCAAACAAACCTAATAATATACAATGACTTAGTGGATTTACTAATGGGATGCGTTACTGTGAAAGATCCTAAAACCCATAAAATCAAATCTCAACCGAACCTTATTTTTTTCCAGGTTCTCTTAGTGCTTATTCTTGCTGCCTTGCCCCCTACCGCCCAGGGAGAACCTCCGCCTATATCCACTGACCGAATTTTACAAACAAACTCACCCGACATATTGCAACCCGGTTACCATCAATTAGAAACAGGATTTTATTCCTATGAGACAGATAGGGAAAATAACATAAAGTCAAAACATACTTTGCTGAACAATAATTTATACAGGATAGGGTTTAGGGAAAAAATGGAACTTAGACTCGCTCTCTATGGATACAACATTCAACATGCAGCATCGGGTGATGATACAGGGTTGTCTGATGCTGAGATAAGCACGAAAATTTTGTTATTTGACAGCTCTGCTAATAGACCTAAAACTACTTTAAACGCAGGATTTACAGTGCCTATAGGAAATGATGCATTTACATCTGATAAGGTTGATCCTTTTTTTTCCTTTATACCGTCATTCTCTAACTTGTTACCAGATTCGATTTATAATGATAATAGTCTGGGTGTTAGCTGGAATGATAGCAATGCTGATTTTAAATACGCAACATTATGGGGTCACAATCTTTCCGAATCTGTAATTTTTTATGCAGAATTCTTTGGGGCTATGGCTATTGATAGTGGAAGCAACTCTTATGGTTTTGACTGGGGCCTTACCTGGGCGATAAAAAACAATGTTCAATTGGACTTTTTTGCAGGTAACTCGCTCAATGACTCAGCCACCGATTTTTTTATCAACCTTGGGCTTTCAATAAGATTTCCAGAATAGTTTTTTTAATCTGATCTAATTTGACTATACGAATTTCACCTGTTCTCCTATTCATATTTATCACTTCACTGACTCCTATGGATTGACCCTTCCACCGCTTGGTCCGCATAAGCGTTTGACATGCAATATGTTTCATGGTATATAACGAATATTGGTTATATATGTTTAAACATAACGAATTGATTGATGATTGTAAAAAAAATCAAATGGTGTGATTTAATATATGGATTGGTATCGGTATTTTTTTTGATTCAGGCTCCGATTGCCTTAGCGGACCAACTACGGGTTGCCGTAGCCTCTAATTTCATTTTCCCAATAAAAGAGCTATCTAAAGAATTCGAAAATACAACGGGGAATAAAGTATTGGTGATTTCAGGTTCAACGGGAAAGCTTTATGCACAAATCCACCAGGGCGCTCCTTTTGAGGTTTTTTTGGCAGCTGACTCAAATCGGCCGGAACTTCTTGAAAAAGAGGGAATAGGAGTCCCTGGATCGCGGTTCACATATGCAGTTGGAAGATTGGTTATGTGGAGTGCTGATCCAAAATTTATCACAACATTCGGTTTACAGGTTTTAGATCAAAAAAATTTTCGTTACCTAGCAATTGCTAACCCCAAAACTGCACCTTATGGAAAAGCAACGGAACAGGTTTTAAGGAAAAAAGGTTATTGGGAAAAAATTCAATCACGCCTAGTCAGGGGAGAAAATATTTCACAAACTTTACAGTTTGTGGTGACTGGAAACGCTCAAATAGGTTTTATCTCTCTCTCTCAACTAAGCAGCAGCAGGGAGCTGCTCGGAGGAACTTCCTGGTTGGTTCCTCTTAGTTTGCACGAACCGATTCAACAACAAGCGATATTATTAAAACGAGCAAACTCCAGTCAAGTGGCCCGAGAATTTTTAAAATTTTTAAAAAGCAAAAAGGGTCAAAAAATAATAAAAAATTATGGCTATTACGTAGAACAATTTTAAAGGAAAATTATGGATCTGCATTCTCTTGATTATGGGCCTATCTGGCTCACCTTACAATTAGCAACTGTAACCATGATGATACTTTTAATAATAGGAACTCCTATTGCCTGGTGGCTTGCAAATACTTGTTCAAAGATTAGGGTCGGTATAGAAGCAGTGGTGGCCTTACCCTTGGTTTTGCCACCAACGGTTTTGGGGTTTTATTTGTTGATCATGCTAGGTCCTAATGGTTGGATAGGAGGCCCCGTTCAAACCCTAACAGGTTCGCCATTATCTTTTACTTTTACGGGGTTAGTGTTTGCATCAACTCTTTATTCTTTGCCTTTTGTTGTGCAGCCTTTGCAAAGTAACTTTGAATCGATAGGAAGGGCTCCAATAGAAACAGCCTCTTCTTTAGGGGCCTCGAGGTGGGATGCTTTTTTTTCTGTGATACTACCACTCTCAAGACGCGGTTATCTTACCGCAACGGTTTTAGGTTTTGCACACACATTGGGAGAATTTGGTGTGGTGTTAATGGTAGGAGGAAATATCCCAGGAAAAACGAAAGTGATATCTATAGAGATTTATGATCGTGTTGAGGTTATGGAATATGCCCAAGCACATTTACTTTCAGCAGTTTTATTATTATTTTCCTTTCTTGTTCTGGTCATGGTTTATTCCATTAATAAAAAATTACCGGTAAACGTTTCATGACTACGTTCATAAAGGCAAATTTCAAAGTCAGCTATCCGAATTTTAATTTTGATGTTGATTTGCAACTCCCAGCATCTGGAATAACCGTGGTATTTGGCCCTTCGGGTTCAGGTAAAACTACCTTATTACGATGCCTCGCAGGTTTCGAAAAATCAGGTAGGTTAGAAATAGCGGGAGAGATTTGGCAGGATAAGAATAAATTCCTTCCTCCGAACGAACGCGCGATTGGTATGGTATTTCAGGAATCCCGTTTGTTCCCACATTTAAAAGTCCGAGAAAACCTGTTGTATGGATATAAACGTACTCCGGCGGAATCGAGAAAACTGCATCTGGACGGGGTGGCGCGTGTATTGGCTTTGGAAAATCTTTTAAATCGTGGTATCGAGAAATTATCGGGTGGTGAAAAGCAGCGAGTCGCACTCGGCCGGGCGTTACTTACAACTCCAAAGCTGCTTTTAATGGATGAACCTCTCGCAGCGTTAGATACCCAAAGAAAGGTAGAGATAATTCCATTTATCCGAAAAATAGAACAAGAACTTTCTATCCCCATAATTTATGTTACCCACTCGATGAGTGAAGTTTTACAACTTGTCGACACTATGGTGATTTTGAAAGGGGGAAAAGTCATGAAATCCGGGCCCGTTGAAAAAGTTTTTTCAGACATCCACTTGCGCGATGCCATTGGCGACGAGCATTCAGGTGCGATCCTTGATACAACCGTTTTAGAACACGATAAAGAATTTGGAATCACTCGTCTCGATTTTATGGGACAGGAATTAAGTGTACCTCTGCAAAGTATTGAACCCGGCAAGGGACTTCGAGTGCATATTCATTCTAAAGACGTGAGTCTAGCCACACAACCTCCGGAGGGGTTGACGAGTGTACTCAATATTTTAAGAACCAACGTTAAAAAAATTGGGAAAAATGTCGGGTATTCAGTAGATATAGAACTGGATGCAGGTCGTCCACTTCTTGCCACAATAACCAGAAAATCTTTGTCTAATCTAAATTTGCAACCCGGCCAGTCCATTTATGCCTTGATCAAGGCAATTCGAATGGTTCATGAAAACGCAAATCTATAATAGAAATGGTTTCATATTTTAAAACACAAAATGCCTAGAAACTGTATTATTTTAAATTTCTGATAATAGAAATTAAGGAACGTTTCGCACTCCGCGAACTCCACCTTTGGTACATTTATCTAGAGTCCGAATAAAGGGTAAACCAGTGACGAAGTATGCAGTGCGGGCGCAGCAATTTCCATGCTCGGAGGACCAGTACCAATAAGCAGCTCCGTCTGCGAATAAACTCGACAAGGCCAAGGGATATTTAGGATCATGATCCATGGCAATAACGTTAGACTCTGTGTTGTCATAAATTTCACCGTACTCCCAGACCTCTGGTACTCTCCAATCGGTGTATCCTCCCGTGGTAAGGTTCTCGACATAATTTTTTGAGTCGTACCAATTTAAGCACTTTCCCAAATCTGCAAAACTATCTTTTTTAGTCCACATGAGTTTTGACTTTGTTTCGGTGATGGTTCCATCACCATTATCTATTAGCTTAAGTCGGGAGGGGATAGGTGGTGGAGGAACATAAGGTGGTGCAACGTAGGGTCCTTTTTGAATATAACCATTAGCATTTACTATTGCTGGAACCAGGAAAAATAGTGTAGCAAATGCAGAGCTCTTTATAAGTATTCCACAATTCATGACTCTGTCTCGCGGATGGTTTTTAGGGGTTTATTTTTTATTACATCGAGGCTACTTAAAATTCCCGTAGTAATAGTGAGAACTACCCCAAAGCAAAAAGCCGAAAGAATAATCCCGGGTTGTAAATGCCAGGAAGATTTGATTATGTATTTCATGACAGCCCAGGAGAGCCCTTGTGCCAAAAGAATACCAATTAACGCGGCCATGATTCCTAATGTTGCATATTCAAACCCAAGAATAGATGCCACCATCTTTCTTTTTGCGCCAAGAATTTTTAACACCGCTGATTCGCGTAAACGTCGGTACTTAGTCGAAGCAATCGAACCGGATAAAATGAACAGCCCCGCCGCGATGGCAAAGCCCGACATAAAATTTACCAATGTAGTTAGTTTAGAAACCGTCGATTCAACGGTATTGACAATATCCCTAGTGCTAAGAGCCGTGACATTGGGTAAAGCTTTAACAACGGCGTTTTGTAGTTTTAATTCCTTTTCATTGGAAACATTTACAGTTGCGACATAGGTGATTGGTGCTCCCGCGAGTGCTCCCGGAGAAAAAATCATATAGAAGTTAGTTCGCATATTTCGCCAGTTCACGCTGCGAATACTGGTGACCTCTGCTGATACGGGTATACCTTGGATGTCTATAGTCAATTGGGACCCAATATTAGCACCTAGCCTTTTGGCCGCATCTTGCTCCAACGAAACTTCTGCATTTTTTCCTCGTTCTTTATTCCACCACTGTCCTTCAATAATTTCATTATCTTTTGGAGGAGGACCTTCCATATATGTCAAAGCGAATTCACGATTTATGAACCATTCCTCTCGCTGTTTGTCTTTGTATTGCCAGTTGGTTCGTAGTTTTTCATCGATACTATGTAAACGTGAACGCACTAGAGGTGTGATACTGTGATCAGCCTCGGGTGCAACTTGATCGAGTACCTGTATGAATGTTTCTTTTTGGTCTTTTTGGATATCAATAAAAAAATAATTAGGTGGATTTATTTCGGTATTCTTGTTGAGCATGGCCAACATGTCCATTTGTACCAACCTCACTGTAAGGATCAGCATAATACCCATTCCCAGGCAAGTGATAATCGATGCTGCCTCACTGTTTGGTCGTTTTAGGTTAGACATTCCATATCTTATTGCTATAGAACCTGGTTTAGGCAATACCTTAAGTACTTTTAATAAAAGCATCGATGCAAACGCAAATACGGCTATGGATACTCCAAAGGCAGAAAGAAATACTAGACCCCGTTTTAAAGATTCAGCTTGCCAGCAGATCATTGCTGCAAGACCTAGACTTACAGTCAATCCGGCCACCCAACGGTCCTTGTGTGTGCCTGTTGTGAGTTCCTCCTCTTCAAAGTTACGACGAAAAAGTCTTAGGGGGCGTGTCCGGACCGCTCTCAATAATGGCCAAATGCAGAATAAAACGGTTGTAACTAAACCCAGTAAAAACGACTGCATGGCAGGTATGAAATAAAAAGAGGGCTCAAGTTGGTAGTTGATTAACCCTTCCATTTTTGATGGTAGTAAGTAGGTAAGAAAAAACCCAACAACAATTCCTAATATGCTACCCACCACTCCTACCAACGTGGCCTGAAAAAGATAAACTTTAAGTAAGGTGCGAGAAGAAGCACCCAGACAATTCATAATGGCAACCGTATCTAGTTTTTGTGCCATGAAGGTACGGACGATCATTGCTACCCCAATACCACCCATGAGCAGAGCGATAACTCCAAGCGCACCCAGATATTGTCCCATCCGTTCTATAGAACTCGAAAGGGAAGATTGCATGTCTTTATAGGTCCGAATTGAGATGGTTTTATCAGGCAGGCCGCGTTCCAAAAGCATCACTGCTTTTTCAATATCTATATTGTCAGGAATTTTAATTAAAGTACGATGCTTGATTCGGCTCCCAGGTTGGATCAGCCCAGCTTTATCTAGAGAAGCGCGCGAAATAAATAATCGAGGTCCTATGCTAAAGGCACGGGAGATACGATCAGGTTCTGAGATTACAATACCTGTGATTTTTAATTTTATTTTTCCCAGGAGGAATTCATCGTTCAAGTGCAATCCTGTTTTTATTAGAAATGATGATTCCACGACTGCACTGTTTCCCTTAAGCAATTCCTGCAAAGGGCGATCTGGGTTATTTTTAAGTTCCCCATAGAAAGGATATTGTGGGCCGGATAATGGGATGGATTTTAATTCTGTTATCAGGGAGCCAGATTTTTCAGGTATGGTCGTCGTTTTATACTGGACCATCCCGTGTAGTTCTTTTATAAACAAAAACTCTGTTCCGATTGGCAGGGTTTTTGTCTGATAAGCCAAGTCTTCTTTTCCCTGTTCCCAACTACCTTTAATCGCGATATCTGCAGCCAACAGACCTTTGGCCTGGGCCTGAATCGTTTCCTGAACCATATTGGAAAAGCTTTTAATCGTCATTACTGCACAAACACCGATTGCAATACAAAGAATGAAAAAGGTCATGCGTTTCCATGCACCACGCAATTCGGCAAGGGTAAGTGTAATTAACTTGGGAAAACTAATTTGTGCTGAATTCATAATTTTTCTTTTTCTTGGTCGGAAATGATTTTTCCATCTTCCAAGGTCAAAATACGCTGACTTTGATTTGCCACCTGTGATTCATGAGTAACGAGGATAATGGTCGCCTGTTTTATTTGATGCAGTTCTTGGATTAGATTCATAATGTGGTCACTATTTTTCGAATCGAGGTTTCCGGTTGGCTCATCGGCAAGAATGATATCAGGTTCATTGACAAAGGCCCGTGCTATTGAAAGTCGTTGTTGCTCTCCACCAGATAATTGTGCTGGGTAATGATTTAGACGGTCTCCGAGCCCTACTTTACTCAACAAGTCTTCGGATTTTTTTGTTGCACCTGGAGTGTTATTGAGTTCTAAGGAAAGCACAACATTTTCTAGAGCAGTGAGGGTTGGGATGAGATGAAAATTCTGGAAAATAAAACCAAAACGATTTCCGCGTAATAAGGCCAGTTCGTCTTCATTTAGTTTCGTGATATCCTGCCCATCTATGTTAATTTTTCCATCGGTCGGTGCGTCGAGTCCGGCAATCAGGCTGAGTAGGGTAGTTTTACCACTTCCGGAATGTCCAGTTATCGCTATGAACTGGCCAGTTGGAATTGTGAGATCAATAGATTTTAAAATTTCTACTTTGTGACCGCCGCCGTGCAGAGTTTTAATTAATCCAGATATTTCGATCAACTTATTGGTAATTGTTGGTTAATGATAGGTATTCATTGTATTACAAAAATATGCGAAATATTTTAATAAACTTATTTCTTATTTCCGGGTATGTTCTTGCAGGACTGCTGATTATTCCGGGGAAAACAGAAAATATAATGGCTACCGAAATAAAACAGGAGAAACTCGTGGTTCTTGCCTTAGGGGATAGTTTAACGGCCGGATTTGGCGTGCAAGAGGAAGAGAGTTTTCCTTCACGTCTACAGGTAAAAATTAATCAGTCTAATTTAAGACACAAAGTCATCAATGCCGGCGTTAGTGGTGATACGACGGCTGGGGGTGTCCGCCGTATTGACTGGTTAATGAAACACAAACCAAATATTGTCATTCTTGCTTTGGGAGCAAATGATGGATTGAGGGGATTATCTACCAAAGAAATGCAAACTAATCTTGAAACTATGATTCGTATTTCCCACGAAAATAATGCCCAGGTTTTGTTGGCAGGCATGAAAGCTCTGCCTAATTATGGGAAAGATTATCAATTAAAATTTGAATCAGTATATGCGGACTTAGCTAAAAAATACGATTTGGTGTATCTTCCCTTTTTGCTTGAAGGGGTTGCGGGAGTCCGGGAACATACACGCCCCGATGGGCTACATCCTACAGAATCTGGTTATAAACTTGTTGCCGATCTGGTTTGGAGATATTTAGAGCCGATGCTGAAGAAATAAAATCTATGCTTTTAAAAAGCCAATCATTTTCATAAGAGATTCGTAACAACTCCCTGATTTTAAAATTTTCATCGCTGCATCAAATCCCTTTTGCGGTGATGGAACAATATCTACGAGATGAGCTAAACAGGAAGCCTGACTGGCTATTTGAATGGCTGCTGGTCCCTCTCCCGTTTTTAAAGCTCGTTCCCCAAAATCAGTAATGGTTTCAAGCTTCGATTCTATTTCTTTTAAAGCTTCATGAGCTTCTGAGATTTGTTTAGCAGTTTTTTCCTGGAACATTTCCGAATATTTCAGAGTGTGGGATTGAGTTTCATTATTTCCATCTTGAATGAAAACTTTTGCTTCTTTGTGAATGCCTAACAAGTTAGTACCTTCCATTCCATTGCCAACAATGACACGATCAAATCTACTTCTTTTTCCGATTTCGGTTAATGAGATTTCGTACCCACGATGAAAATAGGTAGTAGCAAGAAAATTTTTGCTCTTAGCTTGAAGAGGCATAAGGATTTTTTCAAGCGTTGCTAGCATGGGTCGTTTGACTATTTCTTTTCGCATAGAACGCAGCTTCTCTAAAGGAGGAAGGGAGTCTGCAGTATTGATATAACCGAAATTGTACTCTTCTATTTGTTTGATACGTTTTTCGTAGTGCCCACTTCCTGGCACCTGATAATGGTTGACCAGTAAATCCTCAAAGGTAATTCCAAACTTTGGAGGGAGAGGAAGAGCAGAGTGACCGTAAGTGGGGATTCCTAATTGTGCTAAAACTGGAATTGTATAAAATCCAAAATAAGGAGTACGTTGAAAACCATCAAACGGATCGGCGATCTGCAGGAGATTGTCGACTATGATATTTTTGCAAGACATATTTTTTTGCAGAGCCCGCCAATATCCGATATTCTCGGCTACTGTTTCTATTTTCATTCGGGCGGCAATGAGGAAGACTCCCACTCTTACCTGAGATACTTTTCCGTCCAGTATCAGTGATAGGGCATCTTCTGCTTCTTCTTCAGTGAGATCCTTGCTCAATTTTGGTCCGGCAGCTATTTTTTGTAAATAGGCCTGCATTCGATTGTCCGGCAATATTTCCGTCATGGATTCGGTAATCCTTTTTAAGTCGGCCCTTTTTAGAGTATGATAGAGTTCATAATTTTAAAGCTAATTACTTTCGAGACATAATGTCAGTTTCCTATTCTGCCGATCATACCATTTCTGATAGATCCTTGGCGAATCAAGCCATACGGGTTCTTTTGGTTTACCCCAACACACGAGAAGTAGCTCTAGCCAACCTCGGCTTTCAACAGGTGCACGCTCTTCTAAATTCGATTGATGGGGTGGAGTGCGATCGTTACGCGCTGCCTACGGATTGGAAACCGGAAAAGGAAAATTTAGATAGTGAAGATTTACGGTCCATAGAGTTGAAATTACATCCTGCTGATTTCGATATCATTGCATTTTCGATTTCCTTTGAACCAGATTATCTGAACACGGTTATTGCCTTGAAGTACTTCAATATCCCACTGGATAGGGATGCTCGCGATGCCTCATATCCTATGATTGTCGCTGGAGGTTCCGCAATTTTTATTAATCCAGAACCGTTAGCTAATTGTATGGATGTTTTATTCATCGGTGAGGGCGAGGGACTAGCCAATGATTTTTTTAATAAGCTACTAGAAACACAAGATAAGAAAAATTTTCTGGAGCAGGCAGCGCGACTACCAGGAATTTATGTACCACAATTTTATGATTCGAAAATGGAATTAGGACAGCAAACAGGAGTTTCCACATCTTTGGATATTCCTACGCGTGTAACACGCCATTGGGTAGCGGAAGAAGAATCTCTTTGTACTCACTCTGTGATACACGGAGAAAACTCAACGTTCAAAGATATGGCATTGATGGAGGTTACTCGAGGTTGCATATGGGCTTGCCGATTTTGCACAGCGGGTTTTATTTATCGTCCTCCCCGCTTGCCTGATCTAAATAAAACTTATGAATCGATGACTGAGACCTTAGGAAATCAAGGAAAAACGGCACAAACGGTAGGTTTGGTTGGGCCTTCGGTAACAGATCATCCACAACTTCCTGCCTTGGCTAAAAGGATTACCAATGAAGGAAAAAAACTTTCGTTTTCATCTTTGCGAATGGAAACTCTGACGGATGAACTCGTCGATCTCATTCTCGAGAGTGGGCAGAAAACCCTGACGGTTGCTGTGGATGGTCCCTCTGAGAGAATGCGTGATGTTATTAATAAAGCAGCAACTGATGATTTTATTGTGGAAAAATGTGGTTTTCTAATCCGGAAGGGTATCCTCCATTTGAAAATCTACTCCATAATTGGACTGCCGCACGAAACCGATGATGATATCGATCAGTTCATTCGCTTGGTTGAACGAGTTCAAGAAGTTTATGTTGATGAGTGTCGCAGGCATGGCCGCATTGGTCGTGTGACAATTAGTTTGAGTCCTTTGGTGCCCAAACCGGGAACACCTTTTCAGTGGCACCCCATGGAAGAAGTGAAAAGTTTAAAGAAAAAATTTTCCCGAGTGCGTAAAGCATTAGGAAAACTTCCCCACCTTAAAATGAGCTTTGGTTCGCCCCATGAGGCTTACCTGCAAACCTATCTGTCGAGAGGTGATCGCAGTGTGCATGAGTTTTTCAAAACTTATTTAAACAATGGTCACGATGCGAAAAGTGCTTTGGCTAAACATTCAGTAGATTTGTTCGTATATCGACAATACGGGAAAGAAGAATACCTTCCCTGGGATATCGTTGATCATGGTTACCGCAATGGGTTTCTTTGGGATGATTATCAACGCGGACTAATGGCTGGACGCACTCCCGTTTGCGATACCGCTACCTGCCATGTTTGTGGAATTTGCTAATCGACCATCTTTTCCTGGAAGTAGGGCATGGTTACTACCTGGTATAATTTCTGATTTTCTGTATATAGATTTCCTTCCCTTGTTATTCTGTGAATATGTCTTTTGATATTGAAAAGATGAATAAACTTCCGCCGGAAGCCCGATTTTTTGATGTAAATAGTATTTGGTACTTTTTTAACGGCTGGGTGGTACGCCTGCTTTATCCAACACCGATTACACCAAATCAGATAACCTTTCTTTCTCTTTTAATAGGCCTACTTTCGGCCGGGTTTTATGTTTCTGGTAGATCGGATGCGTTGTTGTGGGGTGCAGTCTTTTTATATGGGAAAGTATTTCTGGATAATGTGGATGGAAATCTAGCCCGGGTTCGCGGCACTTCCTCACGGTTGGGAAGGTTCCTAGATTCTATAGTAGATTTCTTTATTACGGTTTTGGTTTATATCGGTATATCTTTTTATCTCGTTGAAACAAGTGGTAATGCTACATTCTGGTTTTTGGGAATTTTTGGTTTATTGATTTGCTATCTGCAAAGTACTTTTTTTGTTTTTTATCTGGTGAGTTACACATCACGTGTTGGCTCCTATGACAAAAATAGGGTCGATGAAAATATTACAGAAGAGGATTTAGTTGCAGCCAAAGTAGACACATCGATGAACTGGACTTTGCGATTACAAAAACTATTTGTCTGGATTTATGGCTGGCAAGATAGATTGATTGAAAGATTAGATTTTATCTGCCGTAAACTAGCGGGGGTATCCAAAACGGATGAAACCTCGTGGTATATGGACCGCTGTTTCTTAACAGCTATTAGTCCTCTATGTTTGTGCACTAATAATGTAATGCTGGCTATTTTTTCTCTCTTTGATCAGGTAGAACTATTTCTAATTTTACTGATATCCTTGATGAATATTTATGGTTTAAGTTTGCTGATTTGGAAAACTCTAAAATGGAAAATTAAAGTAGCCTCTAAACTTACCTAATCTGGCAAATCCTGATTGAGTGCTTTTTCATAACCGGCTAACTCCACATAACCTTTTCCGGTTACAGGCTTTCCAGCAACATTGCCTTTTATCGAGACACTGCCTTCCCAGTAGGAACCAGATATTGATCTGAGGTTATAAAGTTCCTGATCAGAAAAATCGGGTGTAACTTGCAGCTTTATATCGGATTCGGGTAGATTAATATCCCACTTACTAGGATAGGTCGCGTTGGTGTTCTCGCTTACCCAGAAGCTTTTTGGAGAAATTGTAAACTTATCAAGGGTCAGGTGATGATAATTTTGGTCAGCGGCAATGAAAGTTCCACTCGAATGAGAATCGATATTGCCATCTTTTTTTCGTAACTGGTAGAGCATGATCTCTGTTTGATTATCCAGTTTGAGGGAAAACCAGTCCCAACCTACCAATGATGGATTCAAGGGATTGCTTGAAAATTCGCGGTCCATCCAACTGCTTCCTATTACCTTAAATTTTTCTCCTTTAATAAATAAATTGCCCCGGGTTTTCATTCGTGTGAAAGAAAAATAATGTGAAGCATTTCCTTCGTCGCTTCCCTTTATGCTAATACCGTTTTTTCCGTGAAATGCTCTTTTTTTAATGGGCTTGAGCCTGAGGTCAAGGCCTGTACCATTTTCCAAGGCTTGTAAATTATGGGTATTTCCATCCCCAGTCAAACTCCAGTCTGAGTTCCAAATCTTGAAAGTATGGGTTTCGGCGCCGGCATTTTTAATTCCTTTTCGATTTATTCTTTCAAAGAAATGAAATTTTTTGTTTTGAATATCTGAAACCGTCATATGGGAAAAATAGATATGGTCAATCTTCCATTTTGAAGGATTATTTACTGGCTTATCACCTTCTAATCCCACTCGAAAAAAAGTAAGTTGATAACCAAATTGTCTCCCGGTTTCATTTTCTAGATTTCCAGTGTAATACCACCATTCAACCCGGAACTCATTATGGGAAAAATCATCACGGGGAAATTGATAGGAGTAACCGGGTAGAGCTTGCTGGAACTTGGGCGAAGGTGAATTTTGGCCATGGGCGCTACTAACATTCAGGGTCAGTAGAAACATAAAGAGTATAATGAGTTGTGGCATCAGTTTCTCAAGGATTTTATGAAAATAACCGCAAAGATTATAATATGCTTAATTTTTAGTTTAAGAATTTTTTTTCCTAGAGACTAACAGAGGAGGGCTGGTAATTCAATTAGGCTTCTATCTGGCTTTGCATATTAATAACGGTTATACTTCAACTGATAAAGCTTTGGTATCGTTCTTTCCTGAATTTATACTCTTTATTACTCTAACTAACCTAATGACCAATCCAGAATCTAGGCGTATAGGTGTAACAGGAGCATCCGGGTTCATTGGTTCGCATCTGGTGCCCGTATTAAAGGATTATGGGAAAGTGGTTACACTTCCTCGTGGCAAGGCACTTCCGTCTTTGAGCCAGTTAAAAAAATTCACATCGGGTGTAGGGTTATTTTTCCATTTGGGTGGAGTGAATCGTGGAACCGATGAAGAAATACTGAGTGGAAATATTACAGCAACATCGAGATTTATTGATGCTGTTAAAAATTATGGAAAGCCTTCAGCACAAATTCTGTTTGCTTCGTCTTCTCAGGTATATCGCTTAAATAAAATTAAGGGAAAAATTTTTGAATCAAGCCCGTTACAACCCGAGTCGATTTATGGTGCCAGTAAAAAAGCCGCAGAAGATTTGATTCGTATCTCCGGTCTTCCCTATACTATTTTAAGATTGGCAAATGTTTACGGACCCGGATGCCGGCCCAATTACAACTCTGTTGTGGCAACTTTTTGCCAGAAGGCTCAAAAAGGCTTACCCTTGGAAATTAATGGAAAGGGAAAACAGAGCCGCGATTTTATTTATGTAGATGATGTAGTACAAGCCTTTGTATTGGCAGGATTCATTAAAAAAAAGATGGAGGGAAAAACTTACAACATAAGTTCTGGTCATATGACTTCTTTAACTAAAATTATTAATGCTATTAAAAAAAATGTTAAGGGGGTAAACGTAAATTTTAAGCCAATCGCAGAAGATAGTATTTCTTATTGTTGTGATGCAAGTAAGTTCAAACGAGACTATGGTTGGAAACCTATGACTTCTCTTTCTAAGGGAATTGTGAAATCTCTGAAGTATTTTGGAAGGTAAAATAAATGAAGAATATTGAAATTCTTGATCTTGATAAAAAATCGGATGAAAGGGGTTGGCTTATTGAGGTCCTGGGAGGCGAATTACCTGAGGGCTGTAGGGAGTTTGGGCAACTTCATGTTTCAGTTGCCTACCCTGGAAAAATTCGAGGGAATCATTATCATACTCGTAAGGTTGAATGGTTTTGCATCCCAGCGGGCAAGGGTCTACTAGTTTTGAAAGATCGAGAAACCGGAGAAACCCGGGAAGTACTAATGGGAGTTAACAATTTGAAAACCATCAAAATCCAACCCGGTACCATTCATGCGATAAAAAATATCGGTGAAGACGATATGGTGCTAATAGTGTATGCTAACGAGTCTTTTGACCCTGAGGATCCGGATACTTATTATGAACAAATTTTAGAGTGATTTACATATCTGATTTATTTTTTAAAAATATTCTAGAGTAATTCTTGAATATAATTTCCTTTTTACCCTACCCAATCAATCTTCATAGATGAAAATCACATTTCTCGCCAGCCAGTATGCAAGGATCAGCGGAGGTAATCGCGCCTTATTTGAATATGCAAACCGTTTGAAAAAAATGGGACATTCGGTAAGGTGGTTTGTTCTTGCCAGGCCGGCCAGATGGTATCGTATCGATCATTGGCCGAGATTTTTTAATAAGAAGGTGTCAGTTTTATCTCCCGATGTCATTGACTGGATGGATAATAAAATTCCCATAGAACTTCTTTCTATTAATGATAAAAGTTTAATTCCTAATGCAGATATTTTATTGGCAACCGCTTGGCAAACGGCCGATTTTTCTGCTTCCTTTTCTGACGACAAAGGTAAAAAGTTTTATTTTGTTCAACATCATGAGAGTTTGTGGACTCGGGAAAAGAGCAAGGCAGAAAAAACCTATTATATGCCTTTCAGGAAGATAGTAATTTCAACCTGGTTGAAAAAAATACTCCAAGAACAATACAAACAAGAGGCGGATGTTCTTGTTACACCAGTAAATAATAAGGTTTTTTTTAAACCGAATAAAAATAAAAACGCAGGTATACGCGTGTGTATGCTACATCATGATTACGATTGGAAGGGTTATAGTGATGCGATTGAAGCGGTAAAAAAGGTTCGTGCAGAAAATTGTAAAATTGAACTTGTAGTATTTGGGGAAAAAATTAAAGACCCAACTCCTCTTTACGAAGAAGCGGGTTTTACATTTGAATATCATTATCGTCCAACAGGAGAGGCGCTTAGAGAAATTTATTCTTCCTGTGGTACCTTTTTATGTTCGAGTTGGTATGAAGGGCTCGGGATGCCTGCAATGGAGGCGATGATGTGCGGCACGGCACTTGTGACTACCGACACGGGTGGAAGTTGGGACTATGCAATAAATGAAGAAACTGCATTGGTATCACCTTCGAAGGATCCTGAAGCCTTGGCAAAAAATCTTATCCGAATATTGGGCGATGATTCTTTGAGGCTTAAACTTACTGAAACGGGATATCAAAAAATAAGGCAATTTTCCTGGGATACAAATTGTGCGCATTTAATAAAGTGCTTTGAAAAATTCTATAAATAATCAAAAATGAATCAAAAGTTTTCAAAAAAAAAATTAATTCTTTTTTCTGCGCTCCCAATTCTGTTATTCCTTTTGTTATTGGAATTTGGTGTCAGGACGTTCTGGGAATTCGAGCCAAATCGAGTTTTATGTTACCACCCAATAATGGGCAGGTCTTATTGTCCTGATACAAAGGGGCATCTTAAGGAAAATCAGGTAAAGATGCATGTGAAAGTAAATTCTGAGGGTTTACTTGGAAAACTTTATCCAACAGAGCGCCTAAATGGAAAATTTCGTATCGCATTACTGGGGGATTCTTTCACCTCTGCAGAGGCAGTAAAACCAGAAGAAAAGTTTGCAGGTATTTGGGAAAAAGATTTATCTGCTAGATATGATGAGGGAGTTGAAGTAATCAACTTTGGTGTGGGAGGAACTGGCACTTGGCAACAGTTGCAAATGTTTCACTTAAAAGCTCGAAAATATAAACCAGATCTAACGGTAGTTGCTTTTTGTTGGTGTAATGATATTGATAATAATATCGATAAATTAAAAAGTGGAAGCATGAGTCCGCTTTTGGATGAATACGATGTGGGTTGGTTCAAAGCTTTACAGGCAAAACGAAAAAACTTTAATAAATGGCTTTGGAATAATAGTGGTTTGTATCAATTAGCAAGGACCAAATATAACCATCTGGAGCATTATTTTAAAAGAATTTTTTTACCAGACTATATGAAGAAGGTTGTCCCTTCAGAAAAAAAGAATAAGACTAAAAATAAAAAGACTGACAAAAAAAAATCACCCGAGTATTTAACAGATACGGTTTCTATTTTTGATGATTTATTTTTTTTCAGCTCTGAAGGTTGGGAAGTTACACGAAAATTATTGGTGAAACTCAATCAGGAAGTCGCTGCTGGTGGGGGAAAACTTGCTGTGATCCATTTTGGAGGAGTTCATCAATACCGAAATTTTCCTGTTTTACCCATACAACAATTTGAAACTTTTCTGGACTCCCAGGATATTGTTAATTTTAATGTTTTTGATCTATTTAAAAAAATTGATGATGAATTTTTGAATGAAAATTTTATTCCCAATGACGGTCATTTCAGTAAAATCGGTCACCGACATTTTGCTGAGTACTCTACAGAATTTCTATTAAGCTTAATTAAAAAAAATAATTTTTAGGTTTTCTTAATTTTTCAAAACTTTTTTATGTTTTTTCTTTAGCAAAGTTTTAGGGTCAAAAAATTTAATGAAAAAGGTCGCTGCCATAATTGTTAATTGGAACGATAAAGATGCTCTTTCGGTCTGCTTAAAATCTTTATTAGAGCAGGATTATGAAAACCTAGAAATCTTAGTGGTCGATAATGGATCTGATGATGGGTCACAGGTCCTGATAAAGGAAGAATTTTCAACTGTCAAGTTGATTGAGAACGGGGAAAATTTAGGATTTGGGTCGGCAGTTAACAGGGGCCTGGAGAAAGCCAAGGGCGATTATTTTATTTTTTTGAATAATGATTTGGCTTTAAATCCGGATTGTATTCGCCATTTAGTTGCATTGTTGGAGTCTGACTCTAGTGTAGGAGCAGCAATCCCAAAGATTCTATATTATTCTGAGTATGACAAAGCTCCCTCAAAAGAGCCGGCACGAATAAATTCCTATGGAGTACTTATTAGCTATACGGGTATTGCATACCCAAATTTGATTGATCAGCCAGATCACCTTGATTTGCCTTTAACAGAATCGGCTTGCGGAGGCATTTTTATGTTCTCCCGAGAGGTTTATGAAAAGGTGGGTGGTTTTGATGAAGACCTGTTTCTATATCATGAAGACCATGATCTCTCATGGCGAATCAGGATGATGGGGTGGAGACTAGTAGCAACCTCGAATGCTGTTTGCAGTCACCATTATAATTTTAATAAAGGTGTGCTTAAATTTTATCGTTCCGAAAAAAATAGACTTCATATTTTATTGAAAAACTTTGAATGCAAAACTTTGTGGCTGATCTTTCCGGCGTTAATATTGGTAGAGATTTCACAAATCGTATATTCAATTTTCAATGGATGGTTGCGACTTAAAATAAAAAGTTATTTTGAAATCGCGGCACAAGGGATCCAAATCACTAGAAAAAGAAGAAAAATTCAATCCTCTCGAACAGTTCCAGATAGCGATATTATAAAATTATATCAAGACACCATTAAGGTAACTGGGCTAAATAATCCTTTGGTGGATTATTTGTTGAATCCAATACTCAAGCTATATTGGGCTTGCATCCGAATTTGGATTTAATTTTTTTCCTTTGGATTAAATAACTTTTCAATAACTTCCCTCCTGTAAAAAAATATTTTTTCCAAATCTTTTTTTACAAACCAATGAGCTATGATATCGCCTGGTATCCAGCCAGGGAGCTTATAAAAAATTCTATCTCGGATTATTGTACCTCCATTTTTTTCAAAAAACTGATGTGTGTGATACCAGAACTTATAAGGACCTTTTGTTTGCTCGTCGGAAAAACGAACTTCAGGGATACATTCCGTAATTTTTGATTGCCAGCGTATCGGTATTTTTCTTATTTTCAAACTATAATCGAGCAGTGTTCCCTTTCGAATGGGTGAGGAAGTGGTCCGAAGTATTTTAAATTTCAAAAATTTTGGAGTCAGGATTTCTAAATTTTTAGGGTCTGTGAAAAAGTAAAATATCTTATCAATAGGTTGTGGCACCCATTGCTCCATGCGCATTATATGCCCAGGCTGGTCGCATATAATTTTCAATGCACGTTCAAGTTTTGGATAGATAAATCTATAACCTAAATTTTTGGTTCGACCAGAAGAAATTTTTTGGCTTTTAATTACTATCTGAGACATTTCTCCGAACAATAACGTAAGAATCCAGCCAGGAACTGGAAAAAGTGCGGGCCGTTTTAAAATTGCTGCCAAAGTGGATGTGAAATCCCTGTTTGTAATAGGATTTGGGCTAACAGCGTTTAGAGGACCTTCATAGGATGGGTTATCAATGGCGTCCATAATGATTCCGGCAACGTCACGCACGTGAATCCAACTCATCCATTGGTTGCCATTACTAATATTTCCACCCAAGCCAAGTTTAAATATAGGTAATAATTTTTGCATAGCACCACCATCAAAATCCAATACAATACCTATTCGGAGAGCGGTGGTGCGTATATTGAAATCTTTGGCCTTAAAATTTTCTTCTTCCCAGTCTTTACAGACTTTAGCCAAAAAATCCTGTCCACTAGGTGAAGATTCATCTGGGACGATAGAATTTTCATATATCCCGGTAGCGGAGGCTGAAACCCAGGTTTTTATTGGATGGAAATTTTCTCTAAAATAATCAATGAGATTACGTGTTAATAAAATTCGGGAGTCATAGATTGCTTGTTTTCTTTTTGCTGTCCAGCGGCCACTGGCAACGTTTTCTCCACAAAGATTGATAACTACCTCAATATTCTCGTCCTTAAGGGTTAAAATTTCTTCCCATTCAATTATTTTACAATCAACAGGAAGACGGACGTGGGCAGTTTTAGAATTACGAGTTAATACGATTAATTCATGTCCTTTTTCAGCCAGTAATGGAAGTAGTGTATTGCCTACAGACCCGGTTGCACCTGTGATAAGAATTTTCATGGATTTTCCAATTTCATTTAAAAAAAATAAAATTATTCAGATACTTTAAAGTTGTTGACATATTATAATTATTCTTTATTGTTCGTTTCTTATATTATTTTTAATAAGGAAATTCCGATGGCATATGAAAACGCACCAATATTGATTGCTGAAACTCCAGGAATAAAAAACTACTGTACTTGTGGCGAATCTGCCAATAAACCCTACTGCGACGGATCTCACAGTGCGAAAGCTACGGACAAAACCCCCATTGAATTCGTAGTAGAGGAAGAAAGACGGCTAGCTATTTGCGATTGTGGTAAGTCAGGCAGATCACCTATTTGCGATGGAACTCACTCCAAGCTTTAAACTGAAGGTACTCTTCTTCCATTCTATTTTAAATTGATTTCACCGGTTACTTTTTGCTTGCAAAGAAGTTGGCCGGTTTATCAATTTATTCCTCTTTTTTATTCTTTACAAAATTATAATTAATTATAGCAAGCCAAAGTTATATGGTAGATAAAAAGCAGGGCCTAGAATAAAGAGGGGTTGATATTTCAAAAACTAGACTGTATTAAACATGGCAGTTTTTGCACTTTGTAAAAACCCAAAAAAACAGCACACAAAAATTAAGCAGTGGTTATTTTTTCATATATCTTCAGCATTTCTTGATTATTTCTTTTCAGAGAAAATTGTTCAGCAAGTTTTCTTGCATTGTTTCCCATAGTTTTTCGGATGGAGAGATCGAAGAGATAATTAATTTTTTCGGCAATTTCCATTGGGTTATAAGGATCTTGAATAATAAGACCATTATTTTTAGATTCGATAATGTTGGCAGCCCCACAAAATTTGGTAGTGATAACAGGTAAACCAGTTGCTAAGGCCTCTAAATTTGCATTACCGAAAGGCTCGTAAATAGAGGGAAGAACAAATAAGTCTGCGGCTCCATAATATTGTTCAATCTCTGGTTCGGGTGCTTTAGCAATTATCTGATTACGTTTGTTTTTTGGTATATAACGTAGAAACTTTTTAAAGTTTCCTTTTCCCATTATAAGTAATCGCCAATCTGTTTTTTCGAAATATTTCGAAGACTGAAGTAAAAACTGTAGGCCTTTTCTCTCAAACCCTGAGCCTACGAACAAAATTAGTATTGAGGTTTCTGGAATGCCTAAATTTTTTCTAATTAAACTGCGATATGTATTTTTATTATTGGGATGAAAGCGTTCCAGATCCACACCGTTATATACAACAGAAATATTTTCGGGTGGGCATTGATAATTTTCTAAAATATCTTCTTTAACCATTTGGGAAATGGCCACTATGTTTTTGCATTTGCCAGACTCGAAAATATTTTTTTCTAATTTTAGTACTAATTGGTGAAAAGGGTTTAGATAAAGAAAAAGATTTTTAATGAGAGAAAAATTAGTTCCTCGTTGTTGCAACCATTTTATGTGGCACCCATCGCCTGCTCTATAAACATCCTGTAACCAGGTTTTTTCGTGGCTTTGAATAATATCAAAATTTTGCTCGCGTAATTTTTTGGCAACGTTTCGAGAAAAGGAAAGGGTTCTGAAAAAAGCGTTAAGATTAAGTATTGTGACAAAGTGATGGTGAATATTTTTGTGATGGGAAGGTATCCACTGATTAGCAAAAATATGTATTTCATGTCCCGATTCAGCAAGTTGATGAATATACCCATCTGCAAATTGCTCAGCCCCACCATAAAGAACAAACTTTTGTCGAATTATGGCAATTTTCATGTCATCAATTTGTGCAAATATATATTGGGGTTAATATTTAAGTGCTTCTTCATAAATGGTTATTGTTTCATCTATCATTCGATCAACCCCTAATTCATTTCTACAAAATTCATAGCCTTTTTCTGCTAATTCATTTCTGATACCCGGATTTTCAATTAAATTTATTATTCCGTTGGCAAGATCAACTGAATTTTTAGGTTCTACCAAAATACCCCTTTTCCCTTGCCCGAGCATTTCAGGAATGGAACCAACCCTAGTGGCTACCAGAGGTGTTTTCATGGCGAATGCCTGAGGAATGACTTGGGGAGTTCCTTCTCCGGCAAAAGAGGCTAATACCTGAATATCCAAGCCAGCCATTATTTCGGGAATATCATCGCGGTGTCCTAAAAACGTAAGCTTCTGCTCAAGCCCAAGAGATTTGGCTATGGATTTAGTTTGTTCAAAGCCAGGGCCATTTCCAACAAATACAAATCTGGCATCAGGAAACTTTTTTAGAATGATGGGAGCGGCCTCCAATAAATAGTTATAGCCTTTCCATCCACGGATAACGCCTATTTTCCCAATTAAAGGTTGGCCGGGATTTACTCCCAACTCTTCACGAATTTTTATTCCATTTATTTTAAAGTCGAATCGGCGGAAATCTACCCCTGCGGAAACTGATTTCACATTTCCGGGGTTAACACCGGGAACTGATTTTACAACTTCAGAAATAGCTTCCCCGCTGGTAATAATTTTTCTGGGAATTCTGGAATATAACAAGTTATTAGGGAACATGTTGTTTATAGGAATAGAAATATGACGACTACGGATTACTGGAATTTGGGATAACTTAGCAACAGAACCGACCAACCAGCTATCTATTGAACTATGGGTATGAATAATATCTGCTTTTGTTTTTTTAAGTATCTTAAAAATAGAAACTATAGAGAACGGGTTTGCAGTACTTTTCATGAGCAGGGGGTAGCAGTTGAAATTTGGGGAGCTTATAGCAAGACTTTTTTTGCATAGATAGCTTGTTGGTTGACAAACCAAAGAGACTCGATGCCCGCGTTCCAGTAATAATTGGCTTTCCTGGAATATTCTGATTTCCTGTCCGCCCCAACCCGTGGCTGATTCGGAATGAAGAATATGAAGAGATTTCAAAAAGAAACCTGATTATATGTTGAAAATTGTTTATTAGTTGCCGATGATTAATTTAGCACAACTCTCAAGTTATTGTTGATGTCAGTTGGGTAATGCTATTGCTATGTTATAAAAATTATTTTTTCCTACATTTCCAAACCAGATCTCTTCCAAACCAGGCAATAGAAAGAAATGCCGATTTGCCTCGGCAACTGGTCAGCTTCTCTATCATAAATTCTTTTTGAAGGTATTGCTTTAGGAGCATAACATTGTAGGCGCGTAAATGAGTTTGATCATAATCTATTAAGCGGCCTTTTAATACTCTTAACCTGTTCTTTAGATGGTAGGAGTTTGGTACCGAACCAAGGAATAACCCACCAGGTTTTAAAATTCTTGATATTTCCGATACGGTAATTTCCGGATAGGGCAGATGTTCTATTACTTCTCCAGCCACAACCACCTCAAATGATGCTGTAGGCAATGGAATTTGAATACTAAAGTCAGCCCAAATGGTTTCAATTTTTAAATTTTTTTGACAATCCTCCAGGGCTTGTTTATCGATATCCAGACCTGTAACCGTATTATCTCCAATAAAATGACGAGTCAATACGCCATCGCGACAACCCATATCTAAAACCTTCCTATTTTTTCCCATCCATTTTTTAAATAACTGAGAACGTTTCTCTTCAGACACTGACTGATTCCTACGGTTTCCACCAAGATGATGTTTTGAATAAAAATCGGAAAGAATTTGTATATCTCGATCAGGCATTTCTTTTTCTAATTTAGGCTTTGAGGGAGTGTCGCCTTCATTTTCTTCCACAATTGTTACTCCACTATTTGTCTAAATATTCGGGACAGAGTTGTTGGATACTTTTAATAACATCTTCCACAGAAATCAATTCTTTACATTCTGGTTTACCATCCCAGCAAACCTGTTTCATTGTTTTTGAATTGCAGGGCCAGCAATCAATTTCTTTATGTAATACCGTACTTTTCTCCCCTAGGGGTTTCCAGATTCTATAATCCGTTAGCCCAAATAATGCTGCAACAGGAACTCCTAATGCTGAGGCAGCATGCATATAGCCGCCATTATGGCACACCACAAATTTTGCGGAAGCCGTGATTCCAAGTAATACAGAAAGTTCTGTTGAAATAAAAGTATAAGGGGTATTATTTTTTAAACATGTAGTTAATTTTTCAATCTGCTTAAGCTCTCCAGGCCCGCAAGTTAAAATAATATTTAAATTAAATCGGTTGAAAAAATATTCTGCAATCTCGGCAAATTTTTCATATTGCCATTGATCGTATTTTCGAGCTCCCGGATGAATTATACAATATGGTTTTTCGGGATCAGTATTTTTAGAGATTAACAAGTCATGTGCATTTTTTCGCCATTCTTGGTTAACATTGATAACAGGTTGAGGATTGTCCATAGGTATTCCAATTTTACTGATTAAAGCAACTTGATAATCGATAGGGAGAGCCGGTTTTAAATCCAAAAAATTTATTTTTTTATTGTATAGAAAGGATCGTTTAGCAAATAAATTCCCTATTTTAAACTGGGCAAGAGAAAGAAAACACATAATTGCGCCTCTCGTCCCTTCGTGCATATCAATTGCAACATCGTACCTATTACGTATGAGATTTAAATAAAATTTAACTTGCTCAAAAAAAGATGTTTTTTTGAAGCAGAGAACCTCATCGACATCAGGATGGTTTTTTACAATATGGTAGGAGGGTGCTTCAACAAGAACAGTGAGTCGAGCGTTCGGAAGATGTTTTTTTATAGGGCCATAAACGGCTGTGTTATAAACCACGTCACCAATGGACCTGAGTTTGATTAAAAGTATTTTTGCATCCGGTTTGATATGATCTTTTAAATTGAATTCCAAAGCCCAATCCTTAATTCAAGAATGCCGTAGTTTTAATTTTTCAATTTGTAAGTTGAGTTCTTTTTCCATTACTTTTAAATCATATAGCTCCTTGCAACGTTCTCGTGCCATTTTACCTTTTAAAAGAGCTTCTTCTGGATGTGAGAGAATATATTCAATAGTGTTTGCAAGTTGATCAGGATCCTCTGGTTCAATAAAAAAACCATTTTCCCCTAAAACATCAGGGATGTCAGAAATGGGGGTTGTGATAATAGGTTTTGCCATTGCCATTGCATCAAATAATTTCGCAGGGATTTGCCCTTCCGTATCAGTGGTCCTTCGTTGTGGGATGACAAGCATATCTGCAACGGCTAGGTACTCAGGTAGGTCTTTAAAAGAAATTTGAGGGAAAACGACTATTTTATCTTGATTCAATTTCATATTGTCGATATGTTTTTGAATCGAAAAATCGGCTCCAACCAATACAAGTATAACATCAGGATCATTGATTTTTTCTATTGCCATAAATAATTCTTGAATTCCTTTATGGGCTCTTGGTGTTCCTAGAAACATGACAACTTTCTTGTTGTTTAGTCCCAATCTGTTTTTTATGCTCGCTGAATCGAACTTATCTGGGTCCAAAATCGAGGTGTCACGGCAATGATAAATCAGAGTCCCTGAAAATTTATTTTGAAGGAAACGATTACTTACTATATTTGAATTTGCAAAACTTATTAAACGTTCCATAAGCCATGTGTAAGGTAAACCATTGGGATTGGAAAAATTAAAGAAGCGGCCGACTGTACCCCAGAATCCTGAATGGTATAAAAATCCTAGTTCCCAATCGTCAATATCAGCAATTACGGGAATATTTGAAGTCAACTTTTTAATCAAGGCTATACCAAAACTTGTGGGTCGAAGTTTGCAGGCAATCATTATGTCGGCATCAATTTCTTTAATCATTTTACGGATTATTGATATAAAAAAAGGATATCTTTTCCATCGATAGGAACGAATTGGAATACCCATGTCTTTTAAAGGAAACCAAATATCGCCAGATTTTGAAGGGCCTATGATTTCAACATCATGTTTAGAAGCCAAAGCCATAGCCAAAAGCCCCGCTCGGCCCAGCGAATTATTGGAAAGGTCAAAGCATAAAATACAAATTTTCACAATTTTTTAAATGTCTGGATTGATTTCAAATTTTCTTGGTGAAAATTTTAAAGATTTAATATTGGTTTTCAAAGGCCAGCCTGGTGTTGGGTTAAGAAATATTTTTCCATTTGTTATTCGGCGGATAAAAACAATAGGAATATCAAAGGGTCCCAACTTGAGGTATTCAAAGTCAGGCTGAATTGTTTTTTCTGGATCCATTAATACGTTAATCTTTGTTTCCCCTTTCAAAATTTGATTCTTGGACAAGAAGTATTTTGCATTAACAGTAAGGGTATTATTTTCACCTTTTAATTTTATATTTCCTTTTCCCTTCATTGCTTGAGCTGCAGATTTTTCCAAGTCATCAAAATTGATAATTCCTCGGGGTGTTATCGTATCAAGATTAAAAAGTATAAAGCGTCCATTTAAAAGAAGATCATAAATATTGATTTGCACATTTTCGAATAGCAACTCAAACGCTTTAATTTTTACTTTATTACTTACAACTGAATCCGCTTTAATATGGATGGATTTATATTTGCCATAAAACAAATCATCAGGATCATCTGTAGGAGAAATTATGATATTTATATTTATTCCATTTTTAAAACCATAAATCGGGTAGTTTTCGAACGCCTGAATTAAACGCTTTTCAATTAAACTTAAGTTTCTAACTCCTGGCAGATCAAATGCCGGTTCTATATCAAACTTATACACCAGACCTTTGGTGCCATCTGGCAAAGGGTAGCTGCGAAAGAGTTTAAATGTTTTTGTAAGTGCGGGATCATTTAAAAGACGGTTTCTATGCTCAATTGCATTTGAGGATTGTCTACTAAAATCTCCCGATTTGGTAATAAAGAAATTTGTCATCTCCCCTACATTTCTTTTGACTCCCTTCATTGCAATGGGTAATTTTCTGAAAGCCGCAAAATCCCTGAAGGCACCTCTTTGAAAATAGGCATAATTTGCTAAAGTGCGTACAGAAAGATGCTTGCCGTTTTTGGGATCTTCTTCCTCAACA
>Ga0209034_10000256_pt1 | contig 26614 bp, 30 predicted proteins | sample MarorgKNORR_S2LV_2_FD_188219 | JGI IMG/M metagenome (GOLD analysis project Ga0209034, IMG submission 188219) | Marine microbial communities from the Southern Atlantic Ocean, analyzing organic carbon cycling - 250m_A/KNORR_S2/LV (SPAdes) (version 2) | ecosystem: Environmental > Aquatic > Marine... | reverse complement strand
GCAGTATAAAATAATCTGATATTTTGAGATGAGTATATACTTATGTACTTATTAAAAGCATTTGTTGCATTGATATTGACCTGAATATGATCAGTATGACCAGAAAATCCTCTTTGCCCGAACGTAATCACTACATCTGGTTCAATTTTTTTTAAGATATCTAAATATTGTTGTTCTAAAATTCCATTTTCAAGTAATTCAAGCCCCTGATCATCATAGCCAAGCTGGAACACTTCATAAACACCTAATGATTTTAATACTGCTAATTCTTCTTTTTCTCTATATGGTCCTAATTCTTCTCTAGTTAATTTAAGATCACCAGTTCCCAAATCACCTTTATTCCCATTAGTTGCAGTACAAACGTATACCTTGGAGCCAAGTTTAGAATATTTATTGATTGTACCTCCACAAGATGAAGTTTCATCATCCGGATGCGCAAAAAACAATAAAATTTTTCTAGAATTTGAAGATATCATAATACTTTTTAAATTATCTAAGGTATTATTTTATCAATTTCTGATTATAAATTAACAGGTAATTTGACTTTTTTTTGTATTTCTTTAATAACAAAATCTACCAAATTATCAGTAGGATCAAAACCAAGGACTATTTCTGGATCTGCTACAAAATTAGACATGGCATTTATGTCATAAATATAAGCTTTGTCATCTTCAGAATTCACTAAATACTCTAATCCTCCAACATCAATATTTGCAGATTGAAATATTTTTTCTGCCTGATCAATAATATATTTTGGGGGATCAAATTTTTCAACTAATGCTCCTCTATCAGAAACACCATCTTTCATACCATCAATATCTTGATCATCAATTTTGCAATAGTCTGCAGGGCATAAATTAAATTCACCTTCGGTTAAGAATATCTTTATTGCATAAACATATTTTCCACCTATAGTTTCAACTCTAACAATATATGAATCTTTAGCTGTTAAAAATTCTTGGGCTAATAAAGTTTTATCTATTCCCCAATCAATTGTATTTGTATTTAGATAATTCTCTAATTCAGTATAATCATCAAATTTGATAATATTTGATCCACTACCTCCGATATTAGGTTTTAATACAATAGGGAACTTTAAATTTTTAGCAGAATTGATAATTGCTTCTTTATGATTAACTACGTAAGTTTTAGGGTGCCTTATATTTAAAGATCTAAGTAAATTAATCTGATTTGATTTAGAAAATTCATATGTATAAGCTTCGTAACCATTAATTATTCTTATACCTAGAGATTCTAAATATTTCATATAATTCAAAGTATAAAAAATAGAATTTTCATGACCTCTATTAAATGCAGAAGGGCTCATTCTATTAAATATAACATCAATACCTAAATCATTTTCAGCAGATCCTGGATTAAAAGAACTATTCCAACCTTCTAATTTTATATGGTCTACACCTTTTTGCTCGAGTTTTTCAAAAAATTTTTCAAACCATTCGGGGTGTTCATAATATACGCCTAAAGTATTTTGATTCATGATTTTCTCCAAAAAAAAACCCCCTCAAATTAAGGGGGGTTTTAAAACAAACAACTGTAAAAGCCCCGTCATGTGACGTGACAACAACAATTATTGATGTTATTAATTAATATCATTTGAATATTATATCAGAAATTAATTCACACTCATATCTGAGCCACAGCATAATGGGGATTTTATTTGCCCATCTCCATTTGGACACTGAGATACGCCTACAGAATTTTCACCAACTTCAGCATAAACTAACTCTGCTCCACAAGTTCCACAAGTAAGATCTTTTACAGACATTGAACAATCACCACAAGTATAAGTCGCCATTTTATTCTCCTCTAAATTATGACAATAAAGTATTATAAATATATAATAAGCTAATCGAATATATAGATCAATTTATTTCAACTCAATGAAAATTTCTGAAAAAGCAATTAAAGAACTTATTAAACTAAGATCTGAAAAAGTTAAAGATCCTACTAAAACTTTAAAAATCGTTACGTTTCCCTTATGGCAAGGAGAAGGAGATTTTGGAATAGTGATACAAGAAAGATTTGATACAGATATCATTATTAAAGACAATGATAATAATGAAATTATATCTGTAGATTCTCATTTATCTGAATCAGTCTCTAAAGCTAAATTAGATTTTAAAATTATTAATAAGATGCCTAGCTTCAAAATAGATATATATTAATCTAAATAAAATTCATTCCCCAGTATATTGCATCAATTATCAGCGTGTGAAATGTGAATTGGAATCCTCCCAGCACAGAAAGCTTCCATATTAATTTTCTTCTCATAATTTTATCTTGAAGTAAAAATATCGTTAATAACAATGATGATATTCCCACTAAGTATAAAGAAACCAAATCTAATATTAAGAAAAAATTATTATTTGTATCTATAAATCCAATTGAAAGAGGCATCCATAATGCTGAAAAAAACAAAATTACTATATATAAACTCAAAATATAAAGATACTCGGATGTGTGGAAAGTTTGAAATTTTTTGTAGTTAATAAAATAAAAAGAGAAAACAAAATATCCAACAGCAGCTAATAACATTGAAAAAATTATATAAGGAATTTGATTAGTCTCAATCTTACCCCAAAGAGCAGATCCATATTCGGGATAATAAACTAGTCCCCATATATAAGATAATATTACGGCAGAACCTAAGATAAGGTTAACTAATAAAAAACATAAATTTCTGTTTTTAATCATTTAATTATCAAACTTCAAATAAATATAATCACCATTAACCCATTTTTCCGACTGATCACAATAAAAATCAGAACCAGGATCTCCAGACACTCCCTGAGAATCAATAATCCACATTCCTTCTTCATTCAAATCAGAAATCAATCTTAAATTAGCTCCCATTGGGGCTAAATAATTTGGATCAAATCCTGTATTACATACTGTAACGCCTGTACCTCCTACAGAAAAACCACCTCTGTCATACAATAAAGACAAGTCGCCGATTATAGATATCGGATGATTCAAATATACTTTGTGAAGATTTCCCCATTTCCATTTATTGAGATCTTTACCAAATTTGTTTTCCAAATCAATAATTATTTTTTCCATAGTATCAATTATTAATTCTGACCTGCCAGTTGATTTAATCCAACCTTTTGTATCTTCATTTCTCAAAAGATAATTTGCTGCTGCATATGCCGAAGGATAAATATGTTCAACTAAATTTTCCGGAAACCATTCTTTGGTTAAAGCAACAGACCATTCATTAAAAAACATTTCAAAAATAGTAGTTGCAATACTTTCAGAATTCGTATCTCCATCCCAATCATTTAAAATTTCATAAATATTTTGAAATTGATTGTTGTTTTTTATAACCGCCAATAATCCGGGTAAGCATTCTATAGCTCTCTCAGATTTCATGTCATACTGAATTGATTTCATTAAATTAAAATCAACATTTGTCTGACCTTCCAAACGTTTTCTTATTCTTCTCATTCTATGCCCGCTACTCCATGTACCAAAAAAAGGATATGGATAATCATCATTTGCAGGTCGGTTATTTGCAGTTCCAATCCACCCTCTTTCAGGATTTTTCAAACTTGGCATTCCTTCTTTGGGAATTATTCCTTTCCATCCAAAATCAGGGTCCCATCCTGGTTTTATACCCTTATAATGATTATCTCTATAAGGGATTCTTCCCATTGCTTGATAGCCAAAATCACCTTCAACAGTTCCATATACCAAGCTAAGAGTAGGTACATTCCATCCTTGGAAACTATTCAGAAATTCTTCTGCATTATTACTTTTATTAATATTCAACGCATCAGTTACAAAACTACAATATTCAAAACCTAGCCAACTCAAAGAAATTGGAGTATCCAAATCTACCCATTGAGGTAATAATTCATTTACAATTGGTCCATTGACCGTACTTTTTATTTCAAATTCAATTTGTTTACGATTTTTTATTTTAATAATCTCTGTTCTTTTTTCAAAATTTAAAAAACTTTGATCATGTAAATATTTGTCAGGATTTTCTTCATTAAGTTTTTCATAGTACAAATCACGTTGGGAACATATATTGTTTGTTATACCCCACGCAACATTTTTATTTCTACCCATAAAAATTAACGGGACTCCTGAATATGCCATTCCCATTACGTCAAAAGATTTTCCGGTCATGTGTATCTGATACCAGCATGACACAGCTCCAAACGCAATATGTGGATCGCTAGCTAAAATTGGAAAGTTAGTTGATGAATTTGCAGAACCTACCACCCAATTATTACTTCCTAATCCGTCTTCTGCCGAGGAAGTAGAACCACCAAAATTTTCTCCTAAATTATTTCCTTTTTCATACTCATTTTGATACAAAATACTTTCATCATCTGCTTCTCCTCCAGTATAAATACTCAATAAATCGGCATCATTAATATGTTTCTTGGCATACTCAGGCATCAATAATAAAGGCATTCTAACTGTAAGATAATATCTAAATTCATTCATAATTGCCAATGAATGTTCTGATTTCCATTTTTCAGGTTTATAATCAAGGATCATAAATTCTGAAGGCAATAAATTAGTAATTATATCTATGTAATGATTTATTCCTCTTGTAAAATGATCTAATAAATTTCTAGTCCAATCAGGCATCGTATTATATTCTGTTTTTGAAATAGAAGAAAAATTCATTGTTTTTGCCACTTTATCCAAATCCAGGCATTTTTCTCCCATTACCTCAGAAAGTGTTCCGAGTGCCTTGCGCCTCAGATAATCTAATTGAAACAATCTGTCATGAGCCATTGTCATCCCAAAACCAAAAAACATTTTTTCATCTGACTCAGCTTGTATTTTTGGAATACCATGTTCCTCTCTTTTAAGTACAAATTCATTTGTATTATCAAGTAATAAATTTGTTCTTAATTCATTATTTAAATTTGTATTTTCATTCCACCAAGAATAAAACTCAGACTCATTATTAAAATTGTCTTCAACTATCTGACTAATTCGTTCATCATTTCCTAATTTTTTAAATAAATCCAGGTCAAAATTTGTATACATTTCAATAACCTTCCTGTTGAACTAAACTCTAATAATTGACTTCACAATTTAAATCATACAACTTATTATTAAGAATATAAAATATTTTCTTATGATTTCATTTCATTTTGCTAAAAAAGAATACTGTGATATTTGCAATGGACCTATGGTAATAGAATTACATTGCAAACTCAGATGTACAAATTGTGGGTACACTAGGGATTGCTCTGATCCGTAAATTTATATATTTACACTTAAAATTTCTTTCCATCTAGTCGTATACGCAGGAGATAAATTATTCTGATTAACTCTCCAATCATTTTCAAATTCCTCACAAGCTAATTTTACAGATTCATTTCCAATAATTGAATTTATATAATCTAAAGAAAACATCAATTTCTCTCTTTTGATTTTTTTCGAAACATCTTCAAATAAACCTAATTGATTTTGATTCACAACTGAAAAATCGCTAATAATTATACCCGCTTGTTTATAAAAATATTCTGGAATATAAATTTCATCTAAAATTTTTAATGCCTCGGAAATTATAACTGAAGTATCATTTGTTGAAAATTCTAAATTTATTCTGCCATTTAATTTATAATTTTGATTTGTAGATTTAAATTTATTCGTATTTATAAATACAGATATAGTTGATGCAACGCATTTTTGTGCTCTAAGTTTTTCTGCAGCTTTTGCTGCAAAAGAACTAATAGCTTTTTTTATCTTATTATAATCATTAGTATCTCTACTAAAAGTCCTGGAATTTCTTATATTTTTTTTAGGTAATTCAGATGTTTGTAACTCAAAACATTTAATTCCTCTCAATTCATAAACTGTCTTTAATCCATTAATAGACATGTTATCTAATATCCATTTATCATTCTTTTTAGTCAAATCATAAGCTGTATAAATTCCTTTATCATATAAAAATTTACTATATCTATACCCTATTCCCCACACATTTTGTATATCAATTTTTTTAATATAAAAATCAATTATTTTCTCAGTATCAAGAAATAAAACATTATTTCTTGCTATTTTTTTAGCAAAATGATTGGCAATTTTAGACAATGTTTTTGTAGTAGAAATACCAATAGATACAGGAATTCCAGTCCATTGCATTATTTTAGAAATCAAATTTAAAGATTCATATTCAATATCTGATTTATGCATAAAATCAATAAACGCTTCATCAATAGAATAAATTTCTAAATTTAATACAGTGTTTTGTAAAATTTTCATAATTCGATTAGAAATATCACCATATAAAGTGAAATTTGAAGAAAAAACAGAAATATCATTCTCACTGATCAAATTTCGTATCTTAAATACCGGGGTTCCCATCTTAACCCCCATTTTTTTCACCTCATCACTTCTTGCAATCACGCAACCATCATTATTAGATAAAACAATAATCGGTTTCTTCATTAAATCAGGTCTGAAAACACGCTCACAGGAAGCATAAAAATTATTACAATCTAGTAATGCAATCATTTGCTTAATTTATGTATCACATAAGTAACTACACCCCATACATAAAATTCCATTTCCGAATTAATTTTTATCTTATTGGCATATTTATTATCAGACAAAAGGTAAAAATCATTATTAGATATAAGTAATTTTTTTACAACAAAATTACCATTTAAAATAGCAAGTATAATATTTTGATTTTGAGGACTTAAAGATCTGTCAACAATTAAAATATCTCCAGTTGTAATCTTGGATCCTACCATAGAATCACCTTTTACTTTCACACAAAATGTTGCTGCAGAATTTTGTATTAAATATTGATTTAAATTCAACCCAGGTTCTAAAAAATCTTCTGCAGGTGAAGGAAATCCTGCGTGAGCAGTAAATTTAAGAAATGGAATTTTAGAATACATGTTTTATTTACTTATTTTTTCATAAAACAATATTATAGAACATATGTTCTAATTATATCAATCTTAAAATTTAATATATAATATTTCTGCTATGGATATAATATATATAGTTTTTGCTTATTTAACTGGAAGCATACCTACAGCTTATATTTATTTTAAAATAAAAAACAAACAAGATATAAGAAATTATGGTAGTGGCAATTCTGGCACCCTAAATATTTTCAGATCATATTCTTTCAAAGCAGCGACAATCGTACTTTTACTTGATTTAATAAAATCAAGCTGTATAGCAATTATTGGAAAAAATATTAATATCTCTGATATGACTTTTTACTTTGCCACCATAATGGCAGTTATAGGACACAATTTTCCTTTTTATTTAAAATTTAAAGGAGGAAAAGGAGTAGCAGTTGCATCAGGAATAACTTTAATAGCCATCCCAATTCCTGCAATTAGCGCAGGAATAACAATAGCAATTCTAACATTAATACTTAAAAGTCCATTATGGGGGATATTCATAGGAGCACTTGTACTTAACGCTTTAAATATAATCATAAATCAATCAATCATAATGTTTTTATGGTGCGGAAGTATTTCGTTAATAATATTGTTCACTCACTTATCAAGAAGACGTAAAGAATTAATTCCCGCTATAAAAGCCATAAATCTAAAAAAAATAGGAGAAATTGAATAACCTATTTTTTAATTAATAATTAAATATTAATATTAAAAATGCATTGAGAAATAATAAAATCACAGCATATATTAATAAAGATCTTATAGATTTAAGATAAGCAACAATTTTTTGAATATCAGAGACTTCTTCTTGCGGTTTATAATCAAATTGATTAATATATTGACTCATAATCTTTCCTTTACTAAATAAAATTATCATTTTAATTAACATTATATAAAAAGTAATAAAATTTATGGACAGATCACAATCCAAATACATTGAAATCAACGGAATTAATACCAGGTACTTTGAAAAAGGAAGCGGAGACCCTGTAATTTTGATTCACGGGGGGCATTTTGGAGGAGGAGCAAGTGCTGAAGATTGGTTTTTAAATTTTGATAATCTTGCAGAAAAATATCATGTTTATGCATTTGATAAAGTCGGGCAAGGACACACTGATAATCCAAAAAACGATACTGATTATATTATGGGAACTCAGGTAAAACATGCGTCTGAATTTATAAAAAAGTTAAATATAGAAAAACCTCATCTGATTGGTCATTCAAGAGGAGGTTATATAGTAACCAGGCTAGCAATTGAATATCCTGAAATTCCAAAATCTATAGTCATAATTGACAGCGCAACACTAATGCAAGATATAAGCTTCTATCACGATTTGGCTGACAGAGTCCCATCTTTCACTAATACACATGAAAAAATCAAATATATGATCAAAGAAAATTCCTGGGGTGACAAACATATAACTGATGAATGGATTGAAGGAAATATAGAATATTCAAAATCAGATAAGAACATCATGGCTGCTACAAAACATAGCGAGTTAGAAGAAAAAATTTTTACTAAAGATTTAATTGAAAGACAAAAAGAAACCCATCAATGGATAAAAGAAGGGAAATTAAATACTCCAACATTGATAACATGGGGGCTGGATGACCCTTCTGCATTTTGGGACCCGATAGGAATTAATTGCCTGAATCTTATACTGCCAAATGTTAAAAATTCCAGTATGCATATATTTAACAATGCAGGTCATTACGTATTCAGAGAACAACCTGAAGAATTTAATGAATTAATAATAGCATTTATAACCTTAAATACATAAATAAAATTAAAACAACACGTAACGAACAATAAAAATAGTTAAATATTGTATAATGACAATCCATTTTAAATACAAAATTTGAGATCAAAAATGGCTGTATCAGTAAAAAATTCTGAATTAATTTACAAATCATTAAAGAATTGCGGGGTCAAAATTGTTTCTGCATTACCTGAAACATGGCTTGTGCATCTTATAAGATTTTCAGAAGAAGACCCCGATATGCAACTTGTAAGGCTTGCTAAAGAAGAAGAAGGTGTCGGTATTTCAGCAGGAGCACATTTTGCCGGGTTAAAATCTGCTATGTTGATGCAAAACCACGGATTTCTTGCATCAGTTAATGGAATTGTCTCTCTCGCTCAATTATATCGAGTACCTTTATTAATGGTTATTAGTTATAGGGGAGAAATGGGTGAAACAGATCCATGGCAAACTGAAGGTGGGTTAAGAACTGAAAGTACACTTAAAGCATTAGATATTCCTTATGATATTATTGATTCTCCAGAATCAGTTGAAAAAAAGATCAATAAAGCAGCTGTTTTATCAGAAAGCTCAGAAAGGCCAGTTGCCTTGTTAATAACTCGAGATCTGATGGTTGAATAATGAAAAGAATTGATGCGTTACAAAGAATATATAAACAACTAGATTCAAAATTAATTATTACAAATATGGGTGCAGTAGCAGCTGAATTATATTCGCTTGGACACAGAAAAAATTTCTTCTACTTAGAACATAGTATGGGACTCGCATCATCAGTGGGATTAGGATTAGCATTATCTAAACCCAATATAAAAGTAATTGTACTAGATGGAGATGGTTCAGTATTAATGAATCTTGGAACTTTTTCAACAATTGCAAGATATAACCCAAAAAACCTAACTCATGTAATATTTGACAATGAAAGTTTATTATCTGTTGGAGGGTTTCCAACGGCAACATCAACAGGCACTAATTTGAAAGAGATAGCAGTAAGCTCTGGGATAAAAAACGCATTTGAAACCAAAGATATTGATGATTTTGAATTGTTATTTGAAAAAAATATTAACATAGATACTGCGTCAGTTCTCGTATCGAAAGTAGAAGCAAAAGGTCCTGAAAAATTTACAATGGATTTAGGGCTTATAGAAAATAAAATAGAATTTAAAAGATATATTAATTCAATAAAGGAGAATTAGATGATATTAGAAGAATTCATTAATAATATAAGATCAAGTAAATTAGAAGTTGTGGATCTAACGCAACCATTAAATGAACAAACTCCGATTTTAACGCTTCCAGAAGAATTTGGACAAACAATTCCATTCAAGAAAAAAGAAATTTCAAAATATGATGAAAAAGGACCTGGTTGGTATTGGAATAACTTTGAAACAGGAGAACATACTGGTACACATCTTGATTCACCAAATCATTGGGTAACAGGTAAAGACAAATATTCTGTTGACCAAATTCCAGTAGAAATGCTTATAGGTAGTGGTTGTTTAATAGATATGGAAAAAGAAGTGGAAGAAAATCCAAATGCATTGTTAACACCTTCTCATATTGAAGAATGGGAGAAACAAAACGGAAACATGCCTAGAAATTCATGGGTTTTAATAAAAACAGGATGGAGTTCTAGATTTAATGATCCTGAAGCCTACGCAAATTTCAATGAGAACGATCAAATGCCAAATACTCCAGGAATATCTAAAGAAGCATCAGAATTATTAGCAAATGAAAAAGATGTATTAGGTGTTGGTGTTGAAACTGTTGGCACAGATGCAGGTATAGCACCTTCATTCGATCCACAATTCCCAAATCATAATATTATGCATGGTGCGGGTAAAATGGGTTTAACTAGTTTATGTAATTTAGATTTAATACCACCTAAGGGGTCAATAATCATTGCTCTGCCATTAAAAATAGAAAATGGGTCAGGGTCGCCTGTAAGAGTTATAGCTATTAAATAACAATTAAGATTGAAAATGTGAAATTAGTTTACGAGATACTAATTTAGGTGCATATAATTGCAAATCATGCGGGGTGTTTAATATCCAAGTAATGTTAATTAAATGATTTTCATCAGAAATTACAGAAGCAAACTGGCATCTATGTGATGATCTTTCATCAATAGTGTCAAATTTGCAGGCCATTAATGCCAAAGTAGGAATTTTAATTTTAGCCAAATTAAATCTAGGATTATAATTCCATAAATAATCAACTATTTTTAAATGATTGCTCCTTTCTAAAAAGGGAACTAAATTGGGTTTTTTTGAATGATCAAAGTTACTTAAAATAGCATGTCTGATTTGTTTAGAATAAGGATTTGATTTGATAGATAAATTTTTATCAATAAATTCAGAAATACTTTCAAATTTTCTTTCAGTAAAATCAGGTGGAGCTAATTTAATCATATAATTATCATCATTCATTTCAGGAACTGATTTCAAAGGAACTATTCCCCCATCTAAAAGTGCAAGTTTTTTTATATTAAATCTTTCATCTAAAGCAGTCATTGTAGCTACGGAAGCACCGTATGAATGCCCAGCTATGTATTGAAAAGATATATCTAAATGATTTTGAAGTTTGAATAAATAATCTACCATACTAGAATATGAAAAATCTGTTTTGTAGATAGAATTTGATCCATGACCAGGTAAATCGACTGCTATAAGATAATAATCATTTTTTAGAATTTCGATAATAGCATTCCATGTAAATTTATTACTAGCCAAACCATGTATCAATACTAAAGAAGGTTTATTTAGTTCGCCAGAAGTAAAATATGAATCGTTTATAATTTTCATTTAATATTTAAATTCATCTCTTACTGGTGCAAATATATCAATAACTTTTGCTCCTTTATCAGTAGCAGTAGCATAATGTTCTATATTTCCTGGAACTATATACATATCACCTGGTTTAAGAAGTTTTGATTCATCACCTATAATCATTTCCAATTCACCTTCAATTAAAATACCTGCTTGTTCATGGGGATGAGTATGGTTTGGAACTATAGAATTAGGATCAATTGTAACAACAGAAATCAGCATTTTCTCACCCCAAAATGTTTGGGTATTGGCACCTGGAGCTAAATTTTTTGATTCACGTGTATTTAGATTCTTAAAATAACTCATTAAATCCTTTAAAAGTTTGATTTAACAAATATTAACAGAATAAAGATATAACTATAAATACCAAAGAAAGTTAATTAAAGCCAATAGGGATTTTAATTAACTTTTTTAAATTTAAAATTCCTAGTTTAATGGGATTATCATTGGGATTACTAATGTTATTTACTAATTGTGAATTTGAATATTTACCAGAAATATAGGACAAAGGTTTAGGTTCAAGAGGGATAACATCATCAGTAAAAGAGAACTTCAAATCAGAGGCAATTAATGTTGCTTCAATAATATTTTTTTTAAAAAAAGTATTATTAACACCAATAAGTATATTTTCCGGATTATATAAAAATGAAGACACTTTTGTAGCTATTAAATTTAAATCATTTAATGAAAAATCAGGACTAGATTTTATGGATAACAACAATCTTCGTGAAGATCTAAAGCCATAATTAATGAGTAAGTTTTGTTTTAAATTCTCATGAATAGAATCGAACTGATCACTTTTATTTATTTTAGATTTAGAAATATAAGTTTTACCAGATTTTGCAAGTAAATTTTTTATATCTGCAAAATCTATATTAATTAAACCAGAATTACCTATCACTGTTGTTATTTCTTCTACAATGTCTTCAAGCGCGCTATCAGCATATTTAAAAGAATCATCTATATTAGATTTTTTATCTAAAGATCCCAGCAAGCCATCATTATTAATTTCTATCAGACTATCAGCAGATCTGATTAAAGATTTTACAGCTTTTTCTGCATATTGAGTCCTACTCTGTCCTTCAAAATTAAATGGCAGTGTAGCTATAACAATAACTAATGCACCCATTTTCTTTGCTAACGATGCTAATACTGGAGTTGCGCCAGTACCAGTTCCTCCCCCTAATCCCGTGGTTAATATAACTAAGTCTTGCCCTTCTAACAATTTAGAAAATTGCTCACTGCTTTCCTTGGCTGCCAATCTTCCTATTCTAGGATTTCCTCCGCTTCCAAACCCTTTAGTTGTCAAAGGGCCTAATGCAAATACATCTGAATGATTAATTGTTTCCAACATCTGAGTATCTGTATTTACAGCTAACAGATTATAATGTTTAAATTTCTTACTAGAAAGTCTATTTATAGTATTACACCCCGCCCCTCCTACTCCTATGATTGTAACTTTAATATCTGACATGTTAATATTCCTCTATATAATAATATATACAAGATTTTAGAACAAATGTTCTAAAATGTCAATTATTGATATTTATTCTTAAAAATCAAAGGAAAGTAAATGAACTTAAGAAGCACCTGGAGACCTAATAAAGATGAAGTTGTTTCAAAAAATGGAGTGGTAGCTTCTATGCACCCTAAAGCCTCAGAAGCTGGTTTAGAAATGCTACGAAAAGGAGGGAATGCAATCGATGCTGCAGTAGCAACTGGATTTGCAATATCTGTACTCGAACCTAACAACAGTTGTATAGCCGGAGTAGGATTTATGCAAGTAAGTTTAAATTCTCCAATTAAGAATTACCCCGCAGGAACAAATGTTGTAATTGAATATGGGCCTCGCGCACCCAAAGCAGCAAAGCCAGACATGTATAAAATAACGGGTCCCGGGGGAGGGATTTCTACGTACTCAGTAGAAGGGAATCATAATACTGACGGATATCAATCAATTGCTTTGCCAGGAACAACCGCAGGTTTATGTAAAGCACACGAAATTTTCGGAGAACTTCCTTTAGAACAAGTTATGGAACCTGCTATTCATTATGCAAAAGAAGGATATGAAACATATTGGTTACTTACATTAATGATTGCAACTAATATGGAACAATTACAAAAATTTCCGGGGTCAAAAGAAATATTTTTACCAAACGGATTACCTCCAAAATATACTCCTGATCCAAGTTCTGCAGATCATAGTGCTACCAAACTTAGACAAAAAGATCTTGGGAATTTATTAGAAAAAATCTCTAAAGAAGGCGCGGATGCTCTTTATAAAGGAGAAGTAGCAGCAGCCATTGAAGAAGATATGAAGAAAAATGGCGGACTTATTACTATGGAAGATCTTGCAGAATTTAAAGCTGAAGTTAAAACACCTTATAAAACATCTTTTAGAGATTTTGAAGTTTATGGACCCACAGCACCAAATGGAGGATGGACCACATTACAAACCTTAAATATTTTAGAAAACTTTGATTTAAAATCTATGGGGCATAACAGTGCAGAATATCTACACACTTTTATAGAAGGAGCAAGGCATGCTTTTGCCGACAGATATCATTACCACGGTGACCCAGATTTTGTGGAAGTACCCATAAAAGGATTATTATCTAAGCAATATGCGAAAGAAATATCGAAGGAAGTAAACTTAAACAAAGCTGAATTAGAAAACTCTTATACTGGAGATCCTTGGAATTATTATTCTGACACATCTATACATGATGCCTGGAAATATGACACAAAATCAAATAAAGATGATTTAGTAAATGGAAATTACAATCAAGACACAGATTGTACAACACATTTTGGTACAGCAGACAAATATGGTAATTTAGTTTCATGTACCCAGACAGCTGTTAACAGTTTTGGGTCTAAAGTTGTATCCAAAGATCTTGGGATTTTATGGAATAATGCAATGATATGGTTTAATCCTAAACCGGGAAGTAAAAATTCTATTGCACCTTATAAGAGACCTCTAGTAAATATGGGACCGATTATAGCATGTAAAAATGGACAACCTTATGCAAGTATAGGATCACCTGGGGGTAGGAAAATTCATAATGCAAATACCAATCTTGCTCTTAATATTCTTGAATTTGGCATGGGGCCACAAGAAGCAATATCTACTTCAAGATCTGATGCAAGCGGAGATGCAACGCTATTAGATTACAGAATAGATGAAAACGTAATTTCAACATTAAATAAAATGGGTCATAAAATTCATATGATTGATGATGCTGAATCCTGGTATAGTTTTGCAAGGCCATCAGCAATAGTTATTAACCAAGAAACAAAAACCATATATGGAGGATCTGATTCATTCCCTGTAGCAGAAGCAAAAGGATATTAATTATATGCATTAAATGCTTTGCAACACATTAAATTAACTATATAATCTTTCCTTGTGATTCATTTCACTTTATTTATATTTACAAGGAAATTGTATGAACAAATCAGGATCTATCAATTATCTATTTGGGCTCTCAGTTATAATATCTCTTGTCTTTTCAATTTTACTTTGGTTTTTTGTAGAAGAAATGCCAGGTATATTTGTAGGTATATGGGTTCCCACTATATTGGGATACTGGGTATTTATGAGATTAACAAAAGTTTCAAAAATCCCATTAAAAGTATTTCTAATGTGGACAATACCTACTTTCTTATCTCTGATTTTCTCAATTTTACTTTGGTTTTTTGTCAGTCAACTATCGGGTATTTTTGTAGGAATATGGGTATCATCAATTATACTTTTTGGTTCAATAATGATATCTATGAAAGGAGATCGTAAATGATACAAATCACTATAGCTCTTGTCGGAATTTTTGTATTTACTCTCGCTTTTGCGGCTGCAGTATTTACTGTAGAGGAAATTTATGGTGAACGACCACCAAAAGATAAAAAATAAATTTTCTATTTGGTGGGTAAGAAAAGATTTAAGGTTAAACTATAATTTAACCTTAGAAAAAGCACTTCAAAACTCTGAACAAATAATCCCAATATTTACTTGCGAAAACAAACTTAACACCAATATTAATATCAATTCAAAATCTTATGCTTTTCTTTATTATGGTCTGAAAGAATTAGAAAAATCTATTGAAAGTTATTCAGGTAAATTAATAATTACAAACTCTGATATTCATTCAATTACTAAATATATTCAAACAAAATTTGAAATAAAATCATTGTACGTGCAAAATGACATTGAAGATAATTTCATTAATGATATAAAGAAATTAAAAAATCACATAAATGTAGAACTAGTAAACAATAATCTTGTCGCTACACAGACATTACTGAACAATAGTAATAAGCCTTTTAGGGTTTTTACAAGATTTGCAAAAAAATTTAAAGAAAGTTACAAATCTTGCGATTTTTCTGAAAATACGGTTTTCAAATTTGCTGAAACAACAATTCAAAATGATAACTTGCCAATTCCTAAAAACACTTTTGGTGAATTCATACCTGGGGAAAATGAAGCAAATAAAAGATTTCAAAATTTCAAAAAAAATAAAATCTTTACTTATCATTTAGATAGAGATTATTTGTATAAAGATAGTACTTCAAAATTATCTCCTTATTTAAAATATGGCATGATATCTGTAAGAAAAATTTATTCTGATTGTATTAAATTAAAGCATCAATCTAAAGGGGTAGAAAAATGGATAGATGAAATATTATGGAGAGAATTTTATATTTATATCTCAATACATTTTCCAGATTCAATCAAATATGAATTTCAAGAAAAATACCGAAAATTTCCATGGGAAAAAAATAGCAATTATTTAACAAAATGGCAGGAAGGAGAAACGGGATATCCAATAATAGATGCATGTATGAAACAACTTAAAGAAACAGGATGGATGCATAATAGAGGTAGAATGATAGTAGCTTCATTTTTGACTAAAGATTTATTTATAGATTGGAGGGAAGGAGAAAAATGGTTCATGAAACAATTGATAGATGGAGATACTGCTTCAAATATAGGAGGATGGCAATGGACAGCTGGTGTTGGAGTAGATGCTGCGCCTTATTTTAGAATTTTCAACCCTGTTTTACAAAGTAAAAAGCATGACCCAAAAGCAGAATTTATCACTAAATGGCTACCAATACTCAAAAATATACCTATTAAATATGCTCACGAACCATGGCTGTCAGAAAATAAAATATATATTGATAAAATAATCGATCATCAAATTTCAAAAAATAAAACTCTGCAAAATTTCAAATCATTTAATAATCACAATGAATAATATAAATTTAAATAAAAATAAATTATTAATATTATTTGATGGTCTTTGCCCAATCTGCAATTCATGTGTAAGATTTATCACCAAGGTAAACCATAATAAAAGAATAGTTTTTTGTTCAATGGAATCTGAGTTAGGTAGCAAAATCATTAACGATCTTAATCTGTCAGATATATCAGATTCTATAATAGTAATTGAAAAAGATGCTTATTATACAAATGGACAAGCCATCAAAAGAATTGTAGACAAATTCACAGGCATCTATAGCATTTGTAAGCTTATAAAATTATTCCCAATCTTTGTAATTGATTTTATTTATCAAATCATTGCAAAAAACAGATATTTAATTTTCAACAAATATAAAGAATGCCCTGTATATGTAAACAGAGAAAAATTAAATATTGAAATATTAGATTAATTTATATGATGCCATCAAAAACCAAATTGGATGGATGATCAGAATCATGATAAATAATTTGATTAGCGCTTACAAAATCAGTCGTTGGATATTTATTGTTTTTCAAATTGGTATTTGTAGCATAAGCCGGGAAATTACTAGATGAAATTTGCAAACGCAATTTCATACCAGGATTTAATTTAATACTTATCGGACCCAAGTCTATACAATACTGATATATCTCATCAGGATTAATAAATCTTTTCTTATCTAATCCTCCTGCAAAACTTGCTCTTAATATCCCATCAGATATATTCCATGATTTACCAGATTGATCCACATAACATAATCTGGCAGTCCAATCTGTATCTTCAGCTGTAGAAGAAGCAAATAAATTCACTTTAACATTTCCGGATACTTCCAAATAATTTTCTAATACTTCAGTTGTATATATCAAAACATCTTTTCTTTTCTCAACCTCTGCTTGCCCGTGAACTCCAGTTTCAAAATGACCAGGAACTCCACCTAAATGTGCTCCTCCAATTGTAATAACTGGATCTTGAGGGTCAAATATATATTGATCAGGGTTTTCACTCTCAGGTGTAAGGGAATTTAATTTTCCTTCCATATTTTGATTAGCATCTCCATTACTGTGTAAATAAAAAGTTAATTTACTTGTATTTTCAGGAGGCCAGTTGTATGAAGTTTTCCACTCATTCTCAATCATAGTGTAATATTTAACTCGGTGAGAATCACTATACTCATGTCCTTGAAGCCAATGATCATACCAACTTAACATTATTCCCTGAATATCAATGGCTTCACCTGAAGCTTTGTTACCAAAATGTTTTTGTCCAGCAAGAGGTTTTGGCATTGGCTCATGTGTCCAAGGCCCCAAAAGCAATTGTTGATATTTAGATATTTCATCATCTGAACTCTCATCCATTCCCGTAAAACATCTAACAGTCCCCCTTAAAAAACCATCATACCAACCTCCCATATTTAAAACCGGAATATTTATCCTGTCAAAGTATTCTTTAGGGCTAGTTTTTTTCCAGTAATCATCATAAGAATCATGTTCAATCCAATCATTATAAAAAGTTCCAATTTCTTTAAAAGGAGGCAAGCTATTTATCGGGGAAGTCAAGCTTTCTGAATCAGTGTTATCTAAATTCCATTTAGCTAATTCCTTTCTCTCATTTAAATTTTGAGATTTACGTTTTATGTCATCTAACACCAAACCGCCAACAGTCCAATGAGTCATCCAATAAAATTGCAAAACCCCTCCCAAATAAGTCCAGCTATCATAATAAGAATCTGAGGTTACTCCGGGAATTATAGTTTTTAAAGAAGGATGTTCAGATGCTGCGGCTAACCATTGTGTTGCCCCATGATAAGAAATACCAAACATGCCTATATTTCCATCACACCACTCCTGATTAGTAATCCACTCAAGAGTATCGTAGCCGTCGGATAATTCATTGAAGAAAGGATCAAACTCTCCATCTGAGGTGTGTTTCCCTCTGACATCTTGTATAACAACTACATAACCTCTTTGAATAGCTCTTAAAGGATCCATATATAATGAATGATATCTTGGTTTATTTTTTCCATACGGGATTCTACTAAGTAAAACAGGATATTGGCCTTTTTCTGCAGGGGAATAAATATCAGAATACAATATTGTTCCATCTCTCATTTCAGAAGATACATTTATTTGTACATTCATTTCGGCTTTATCAAAAAACTCGTTTTTATTATTTTGATTACTCATATTACTATCCCTTTTTTAAAATATGCTGTTTGACAAAATTTATATTAACAATATATTTATAATTAAATATTTTTATAATACTACATATTAAAGGATAACCAAATGTCTATGAAAAGAAAGCAAATCTTATCCAAAGAAGAAGCTCTAGAATTACATCATAAAACTCTTGTGATAGATTCTCAGCAACCTCCTGCAACAAACGGATTTTTATTTAATAACAACATGAAAATTAAATTAAATGAATTAGAACAAAAGGGGTACAAAAGAAATCAAGCCGCAGGAGTACTTGCAAGTATGGCTGCTATGGAAATTCATCAAACTGATGAAGCAAAAAAAGAATATCTTGAATTATGGGATAAAGCAGGTGTTAATGTATGTAGTGCCACTTACGCAGGACCTCCTTCAGGCCTGAAAGACGTAGACGCTGCTTTTGAAACTTCAGTCAGAGGGATTGCTCAGGCCAGAGGTATAATTGATTCTTTAGATGGCGAACTAAGACTTGTTCTTAAAGCAGATGATATAGAAGAAACTTATGCTGAAGGAAAACGAGGATTGATTTTAGATTTCCAAGACACTTTGGCTTTTGGTATAAACTTAGATCGAGTTGATACTTTTTATCATTTAGGTTTAAGGGTAGTGCAATTAACTTATAATTTAAGTAATTTTGTCGGTGATGGTTGTACAGAATTAACAAAATCTGGGTTAACTTACTTTGGTAAATCTATGGTTGAAAAACTTAATTCTTTAAATATGGCTGTTGATGTAAGTCATTGCAGTCAGCAGGTAGGATGGGATGCACTTGAAATATCAACTAGTCCAATCATAATTACTCATTCAAATAGTAATACTATTGCAAAACATGACAGAGCTAAGGATGATGATCTTGCTAAAGCTGTAGCTGATGCAGGCGGATTTTTTGGTGTAACTATTGTTCCTGGATTTATGCAAGAAAATGAGCATTTAGGAACTTTAGATGATTTTGCAACGCAAGTTGACCATTTAGTTAATGTTATGGGGATTGATCATGTGGGTATTGGAAGTGATATATGTGGTAATGGTCCAGAAACAGGGTCAATGATTGAATATCCAGAATCCATGCCTGGCACAATAGGAGAACAAAGAAGAAATCCAGATGTATTTGACTGGTCTGGATTCAGAGAAGAACATCGAATTAGTGATGAATATAGAATAAAAGATTTTAAAAATTTTGGAGACTGGTCTAATTTGACAGTAAAGTTAGCAGAAAAAGGATTCAATGAAGAGGAATTAAAAAAATTATTAGGTTTAAATTATCTGAGGTATTTTAGGGAAGTTATTGGGTGATCATATCCAATGATAAATCTTTAATAATCAGGCTTGGTAAAAACACTGATTTAAAAGAAATAAAAAATATTGATGAATCTTTAAAAATAACAATCAATAAAAATGAACAGACTCAAAAATATAATTCTTTGAAGAAAGCTATCAAAAATAAAAATTTAATTATTTCATCGACAAAATCAACGATTATAGGATATTTATGGTATGAATATCTTTGGGGATATATTCCATTTATATCTTTAATCAGAATACATAAATCATATCACCGAAAAGGAATAGGTGAAAAAATGATTAAATTTTTAGAAAGAAAAATGAAGAAAGTGAACGTAGAAAGAATATTAAGTTCTACTGAAGTTGAAAATAAAGTAGCAATAAAATTTCACCAGAATCTTGGCTTCAAGGAATGTGGATACTTTGAATTATCTCAATGGGAACCGAACAGAGAATTATTCTTTGAAAAATTATTAACGGACTAAATCTTAATATATGGATAACCACCATTTAAAAAATGTGTAATCTTTCCATCGTTATTTCTTACAAACGATACTGACTGTCCATCATAAAGAGTCATAAAACTATCTTCACTAACAGGAACTAAAGTTAATTTTTCAGGTACAGCTTCCAGTCTACTTGGAGCATTAATACATAATTTTCCATTTTCAATAATTACTTCTGAAATTCCTTGCCTGAATTCATATTCACCTAAATATTCTGTCAATATTTCCTCAGAAGAAAATTTGTTATCAATATTAAATTCCAGAGGATCGTTTAAGTTTTCCCTGAAAACTTTTCCTCTCATAATATTTAAAATAATTTCAGCCAAATTTCCTGATTTAACTTCATTTTTATTAACTAGGACTACAACTCCAGATTTTTCAGATGGAATCATAATGGAAAATGTACTGACACCTGGTAGTCCTCCGGAATGTTTAATTATTTTTATATCATCAGCATAAGAAACCCAATAACCGTAACCATAGCCCCAACCTGAATTTCCAAATGGCATATTTACATTTTGTATTTTGTTTAATGATTCAGAATTCAGATTTAATTTTGAATCTTTGAAATTCATAGTTTGAATCTGATACAAAGATAAATCATTAGCTGTAGTAGAAATCCCGCCTGCAGATAAAAAAGTCTGATAATCTTGACTCAATTCCAATACCGAAAAATGTTCATGATCAATACCTGTATAAAAAGGACTGTTATTTTGGTTGGAATATAAATAAGTCCTGTCATCTTCATTTCTCCAATCATTAAAATTAGTATAAGTTTGATGCATGTCAAGATTCATAAATATATTCTTATTAAAATAATCTTCCAGTTGAATATCAGATAAAACTTCAATTAAATGCCCTACTGTAGCATATCCCTCATTACAATAAGAAAAAAATTGCCCTGGGCGACTTTGTAATTTTGCAGTATGCAAATTCTCTACTAATGATTTTCGTGTTGCATAAATATTATGCTCTCTGTTTGGCTGTGGCCTGATAATTAAAGGATTATAATTTTCTTCTCTATATCTATCCTGGTGCCCTGTCCTGCCTAATCCACTTGCATGTTTAAGACAGAGATCAGAATTAATTGATTCAGAAGCAGATTTATCAGATACAGAAAAATATGGTAAATATTCTTTTATTGGTTTATTCAAATCGAGTTTACCTTGCTCAACTAGTTGAAAGGCTGAAACAGCAGTAATAGATTTTGTAATAGATGCAATAGGCCACACTGTTTTAGGAGTAACTGGTTTTTTATTTAAAACATCCCGATAACCAAATCCATTTTGATAAGCTATCTCATTATTATGAACAAGTGAAACTGAAATACCAGGCACATCATTAACACTCATAAAATTTATGATTTGTTTTTCTATTTCATTAATATTCATATCAAATTACAAATTTGTATTCTAAATTTTCTAATATTGAAATAACTTTAAACTTATTTTCAGTTTTAAACATTACATAATCAGTATCAAATGTTGAGAAGACAAATACGCTTATATTTTTTTCAGACAAAGGTTTTATAACGCCATCCAAAACACCTATTAAAGAAAAATCTAATGAACTGTCAAATCTGAAAATACTCCAATTATCTTCATATTCGAATTTTTTATAATCAAAATTTTCATCATTTCTTATTACTAAAGACAATTCGTCAGAAGTCCTAGCTAAATTGTAAAAATTAAATTTTAATATTTGATCTGAAATTTGAAAATCAACAGGTAATTTAACAACAACATATTCACCTTTAAGCATTTTCAATTTCATACTATGAAGATCTTTTAATTATTTTCCCTACTCTACTTCCAGTATGTTTTGAATTATTAACAACAAAAGTTCCATTCACAATTACATGAACTATTCCTTCGGGATATACTCTAGGTTTTTCATATGTAGCTAAATCAATTACAGTATCAGGATTAAAAACAACTAAATCAGCAGCTTTCCCAATTTCAATTGTACCTCTATCATTTAAATTAAATTTTTTCGCAGGAAGACCTGTCATTTTATATATAGCAGTCTCCATGGAAATAATTTTTTCATCTCTTGCATATTTACCCAAAACTCTGGGGAAACATCCATATAGTCTGGGATGAGGATTTGCACCTGAAGCCGGAACTCCATCTGATCCTATCATTGTATGTGGGTTAGATAGTATTGTTACAAGATCTTCTTCACACATACCTTCAATAATTGCCAAAACATGCGGGTCTTGTGATAATATTTTTTCTGCTGCTTCTTGTTCAGGAAGATCAAAATCATCACAAATGTCTGATAATTTTTTACCTTCATATTCAGGCATAAGCGGAGCATGAGCAATGATAACTTTATCACCAGAAACTGTGCCCAAACCTCCTTCCCCTTCATTAAAAGCATTATTTTGATGAATTGCAAAAAGAGCACTTTGCCCAGCTATGTATGGATATTGATCGGAATGTACATTAATTCCCTTATCTCTTGCATCATTTATCATTTCAGTTGATTTCTCAGAAAGTCCCCAATTATCTTTTCCAGAAACTTTATGATGTGATATTTCTATAGAAGTATCTGCACCCTGCCCAATTTTAATAGTCTCTTCAATTGAGAGTAATAAGTTATTTCCTTCATTTCTCATATGACTTGAATAAACACCATCATAAGGGGATATAACTTTTGTCAATTCAATTATTTCTTCAGTTGAGGAATAACGTCCAGGTTCATATATCAATCCAGTAGAAAAACCAACAGCACCAGCTTCCATACCTTCTCTGATCCATCCTTTCATTTCATCATATTCATTTAGGTTAGGTAATCGTTGTTGATTTTTTAAACCACTACCATTTCTAACTGATCCATGACCAATGAGAATAGCTGAATTAACACTAGGTTTAATTGAATTAATCAAATCAATATAATCGCCATATGAATTCCATTCAGGAATTGGATTATCAGGATATCTTGTCTGCCATCTTTCAAGTGTTCCATGCCGAGGTATAACATTATTACCACAATTACCATTTATAACAGTAGTTACTCCCTGCATAACTTTAAAATCCATTTCAGGATAAACAATCAATGCAATATCATCATGACTATGTACATCAATAAAACCAGGAGCAATAGCATTACCTTTAATATCAATTGTTTTACAATCAATATTTCCTATATTCCCTATTTCTTTAATAATCCCATCTTCTATTAAAATGTCCGCCAGAAATTTATCTGATCCCAGTCCATCAAAAACAGAAGCATTTTTAATAATATATTTATTTTCATTCATAATATTCTCTTACATTAAATGAGGTTCAATTAATTCTATTCTTATGCCACCAGGCGCAGATATAAAACCTATTTTCATTCCATTAGGCATAGTGATTGGACCTTCTTTATGAGTTGCCCCTATATTAACCAGCCTTTTAATATCTCCTTCTATATCATCAGTATCCATTCCAAAATGTTCCAATCCAAAATGAGCATCATCATTGGCTGGCCCTAATTCTTCTCCATCTCTTACACCTGATATATTTATAGTCATACCTCCTTCTGCTTTGGTTACAATAAATCTGTCTCCAAAATGTCTTACCACATCTGAAACTATCTCAAAATTAAAAGCTTTAACAAACCAGTCTGCCGTTATTTTAGGATCTTCGGATTTTAAGTGAATATGATTTACAATATATGGCATTTTATTCCTCCAAATATATTAAAATAAATTAGTTATATTTTATTTTTATATTACAACATTCAAAAAGACAAATAGATGAAAAAAATACTCATTACAGGATCTTCAGGCTTAATAGGTTCCGTTATTATTAAAAACTTAGGTAACAAATATGAATTTTCAGGAATGGATAGAAATCCTAACGAAAATTATCCAGAATTAAAAACATTGATAACTAATTCAAATGATCTAAATTCTATACTTCCCGCTTTTAAAAACATTGATACAGTTATTCACCTGGCTGCGAATGTTTCAGAAGCTACTACATGGGATTTGGTATTAAATAACAATATAATATTGACCAAAAATATTTATGAGGCCTCAAAAATAAATAATATAAAAAGAGTAATTTTTGCCAGTTCAAATCACGCAGTTGGAAACTTTGAAAAAGATTTTCCTTATAAATCAATAGTAAAAGGAAAATATGATGAAGTTGATCTTAATAACATTATAAAAGTAGACTCATCTGTACCAATCAGACCAGATTCTAACTATGGAATTTCGAAAGTATTTGGAGAAGCAGTTGCAAGATATTACTTTGAACATCATGGAATGGAATCTGCATGTTTAAGAATAGGGACAGTAAGACCTGACAATTCACCAAAAACTGATGTACGTCATTTTGCAACAATGTTATATCACGAGGATCTCGCCCAATTAATAGACAAATGTATTGAAAAAGAAAATCTTAATTTTGAAATCTTTTATGGTGTTTCAAACAATAAATGGAGATTTTGGGATTTAGATCATGCCCGTAAAACAATTGGATATGATCCAAAAAAAAATGCAGAAAATGAAAGATAAAATATAATTGTTATTAATAATTTGCTTGAAAATTAAATTCGATCTCACATAATAGAATTAAATAAATAAAGTGATAACAATGTCAGATACAAAAGGAAAAATACAAACTGTTAGAGGATTAATTAATCCTGACGAATTAGGTATAACTCTTACACATGAGCATATTTTATTCGACTCTACTGATCCTATTAATGAACCTAACTCTGAAAAAGAAAAAAAATGGAGAAACCAGGATCTTGGGTCTAGTAGAAGAAAAGTTCTTAATGAACCGGTATCAATAGATAATATAGGTTTAATATACCATCATGGATGGAAAAATAAAGATAACGGACGACTACGTGACATTGATACTGCAGTGGAAGAAGTTAATGCATATAAAGCTTTAGGTGGGAAAAGCCTGGTTGAAGCTACAAGTATAGGGATAAAAAGAGATGCAGAAGGTTTGTTAAAAGTTTCTAATCTAAGTGATACACATATCATTATGGGAGGATCATTTTATGTTCATCAATATCACCCCAAATGGGTGACCCAAAATACCAGTGAGGATCTTGCTGAAATAATCATAAACGATATTACCATGGGAGTTGATGGGCGAAATATTAAAACGGGAGTCATTGGAGAAGTAGGTTGTTCTCATCCATTACATCCTGAAGAAGAAAAAACCTTAATAGCATCAGCAATTGCTCAAAAAGAGACAGGATGCCCTATTCTTATTCATCCTGGCAGAGATGAACATGCTCCATTAGTTGCAATTGACATACTAGAAAAAGCTGGAGCAGATCTTGAAAATGTGATAATGGGACATTTGGACAGAACTGTATTTGAAAAAGACACATTAAAACGAATTGGGGAAAAAGGTTGTTTCTTTGAATGGGATTTATTTGGAAGAGAAAAAGCTTATTATCCTGCAAATGAATTAATAGATATGCCATCAGATGCTAAAAGAATAGCTGATATTCTTTGGTTAGCAAATGAAGGTTATTCATCAAAAATATTAATAGCTCATGACGTATGTACAAAAGTTCAAACATTAAAATATGGGGGATGGGGTTTTAGTTATATCCTATCTTTCATAGTTCCAAGAATGCTCCAACGTGGATATAATCAAGATCTTATAAATAAAATTTTAATATCTAATCCTGCACAAGCCCTAGCTTTCACTAAATAACATGCCAGAATTACATGACGATGAATTACATCCAAGCTATATAGGTATGCCCACATACTTAGGGACTCCTTTTGCAGTTAATGCTAAAGAACTTAAATCCATGAATGCCGATATAGCTATTATAGGAGCACCGGTGGATATGGGTGTCGTAGGCCGACCAGGTGCAAGATACGGACCAAGAGCAATTAGAC
>Ga0209034_10000255_pt1 | contig 26682 bp, 25 predicted proteins | sample MarorgKNORR_S2LV_2_FD_188219 | JGI IMG/M metagenome (GOLD analysis project Ga0209034, IMG submission 188219) | Marine microbial communities from the Southern Atlantic Ocean, analyzing organic carbon cycling - 250m_A/KNORR_S2/LV (SPAdes) (version 2) | ecosystem: Environmental > Aquatic > Marine... | reverse complement strand
AGGGAGGAAAAATATTTTGTTTTGAACCAATTAAAGAAAATTATGATCTTTTATTAGAAAACCTTGAATTAAATTCTGTAAAAAATATAATTCCTTTTAATTTGGCAGTTTCTACTGATACAAAAAAAATTAATATGTATATTAATGAAGATGAAGCAGCTCATAGTATCTTTTCAAAAGGTTTAAAATCAATTCAGGTAGATTCCACTTCTCTCCAAAAAATATTCGATGACAATAAAATTGATTTGGTTGACTTTGTAAAAATGGATTGTGAAGGTTCAGAATATACAATTATTGATATATTACCGTTGGATTATTTCAAACGAATTAGTAAAATGGCAATTGAATATCATTTTACTAGTACAAAACCTGAACTTTCAGAAGGATTAATTAAAAAAATAAAAAATTCTGGTTTTCACGTCAAATTGCTTCCAAATTATGATGATATGGGATTCCTTTATGCAATTAAGGAGACTAGTTAAGAAAGCAGAAAGATTATTGACAAAAAATCAGAACTAAGATTAGTGAATGCTAAATATTTCAATATAGTTTGATTCGTAATAATGAAAATTGCACTAATATGTCCAGCTTCGTTACCTGCCACTCAATTTGGAGGTATACTTTTTTTATGTGTTGATGTAGCTAGAGAATGCTCGAACAATGGGCATGATGTTACAATTTATACTTCAGATCTAGATTTTGCTAATAATCTTCATACATTTAACAAACATCTTCCCCGAACTGAAAAAGCTGAAAATTTTAAAATTAATCGAACCAGTGTTTGGTTTTCTGTTGGTCTTTTTTTTGTGAATCCAAAAATGTATTCACAAATAAGTAAGGATAATCCAGATATCATTCATACAATAGGTGTTAGAAGTTTTCAATCATTTATTGCAGCCTTGATTAGTAAGAAAAAGAAAATTCCATTAATAATTTCTGATCAGGGTGGTTTGACTACACACCCAGAACTAAATAATGGTCCAGTAATAAAACGTCTCTTGTACAAACTACAAACTCCAATGATAAAATATGTAATTAATCAAGCTTCAAAGATTATTGTAGCTAATGAATATGAAAAACAGATTTTTTCGAATATGAATATTGGACCAACGGGAAAAGTTAGTGGACTTTCTGAGGAATCAAAAATTACAATTATTAGAAATGGAATTGATTTAGAAATTATAAACCAAAAACCTACAGAATTTCGTAAAAAATATGGAATTGATAAAAAATTTTTTCTTTTTGTTGGACGTTTTACGAAAATAAAAGGCTTAGATATTTTATTACAAGCTATGAATCTGATTAAAAATCAACCAGAGTTAGAAAATATACGACTAGTCATAATGGGAGTTGATTTTGGTTTTCAAGATCAAATGTTAGAAATAATAGATAAATTTAACATCAAAGAAAAAATCCATGTAATTAAAAATCCTAGTAGAGAAGATGTAGTGACAGCTTATAGAGAAAGTGAATTTTTGGTTTTACCATCTAGATGGGAATTATCACCGTTAACACCATTAGAAGGATTTGCATTCAAAAAAACTGTAATAAGTACTAATGTTCATGGCATTCCATCGACCATTACTCACGGAGAAAATGGAGTATTGATAGAAGATGAAGATTTTCATAGTCTAGCTAAAGCCATTTTAGAATTGATTAATGATAAACAAAAATGTTCAAGATATGGATTGTCTGGTTTTAATCTTGTTCAGCAAGAATGTAATTCTAAATCAATGGGACAAAAAACTCTGAAAATCTATAATCAGGTTGTTAATAGATAAATTAGTAAAAAGAGGGAAAATTATAATGACAAAAATAAAAAAAACTGACGCATTTAACGATCCAACAATAAAAGTTCCTTTTGTACTTCCTGAGATCACAAACGAAGATAAAAATTCTGTTGTAAGGGCACTCAGTGCTGCATTATTAACTGATGGTCCACAATTAAGAAAATTTGAAAATGCTTTTTCTAAATTTACAGGCACAAAATATGCCGTAGGTGTTTCAAATGCAACTGCAGCCTTACAATTATCCATAAAGGCACTGGGAATTGGAAAAGGTGATGAGGTAATAGTTCCAGACATGACATTTGTAGCTACTGCAAATGCCGTTATTTCATGTGGTGCTATACCAGTGCTTACTGATGTAGAAAAAGAAACAATGAACATATCACTTGATTCTATAAAAAATAACCTAACGGCAAAAACCAAAGCCATTTTACCTGTACATTTTGCGGGAAGAATTTGTAATATGAATGGTATAAAAAAAATAGCAAAACATAATGGGTTAATGTTGATAGAAGATTGTGCACATGCAATAGGTGCAAAATTTAATAACAAACATGCGGGCACTTTCGGTGAAGCAGGATGTTTCAGTTTCTATCCTACAAAAAATTTTACAACTATAGAGGGAGGAATGGTTATAACAAATTCAAAACCTATTGCAAAATTTGTTAGGGAATCTCGAAATCATGGCATAACAAAAACACTTGATGATAGATTTTCTCACGGCAAACCATGGGATTATGATATTAATGAGCCAGGATATAATTATAGACTAGACGAAATAAGATCTTCATTAGGATTAAATCAGATAAAACGGATTAAAAAAATACATTTACTTCGTAAGAGGGCTTGTAATTATTACAATTCAAAGTTGAAAAAAATTAAAGGAATTTCCACTCCAAATTTTCCACACGTATCTTCTAATGCTTTTCACCTATACATTATTAGATTAACTGATAAATTTCCAATATCAAGGGATGAACTTTTTTCTAAATTATTACAAAATGGTATAAGAACTTCAGTTCATTATAAACCACTACATAAATTCACTGGTATTAAAAAATATGTAAAATGTTATGACAAGCTTGTAAATTCGGAATCATTGTATAATGAAATAATTTCTTTACCGCTTTATCCAAATATTTCTAAAAAGGAGCAAGATTATGTTATTAAAAATATTTTAAATTAAATTATTAGAAGAAAAGATGAATTAGCTTTATTATAGATTATGAAAAAAGACGATTTAGTTGAAATTAATAAATCAATAATAAAGAAATTAACAAAATTTTGATCAAAGTGAGGAATATGGAAAAAAAAATTAGTTCAAATATAAGCGATGAAAAACTGAAGTTTCTTTCAAAAAACAGTTTCATTTCTTTAGCTATAATTGGGATTATAGCTTTTTCAATACGGTTATATTATTTTCAGTGGGATTTACCAATCTCATTAGATGCAATTAATTATTTTATGTATGCAGGAGATATAGTTACGCTTGGGCATCTGCCAGATTGGATATTAGCAAATGATGGCTGGCCCAGATTTTTATCACTAATTTTTTCATTAATTGATTCTAATAATCCACTTTATTATATGCAAATTCAAAAATTAACGACAGTTTTCCTTTCAACAGTTACCATAATTCCATTATATTTTATAGCTAAACGGTTTTTTGAGCCTCGTTTTTGTTTAATTGCAATATCTCTATTTGCATTTCAGCCTCTATTGATACAGAGTTCTTTATTGGGTGGTACAGATCATTTGTATGTTCTATTAGGAACTATCGCAATATGCCTATTTTTACATCAGAATAAAAAAATCATGTACAGTTCTTTTGCAGTTTTGAGCTTAATGACAATGGTTAGAAGTGAAGGTTTGTTCCTTTTTGTGGCCCTATCAATAATCTATTTCATAAGATATAGAAAAGTTCGTTTTTTTATTCCAAAATACATCCCGGTACTACTAATTTTTGTTTTAATATTACTTCCAGTGATGAATCAAAGAATTGAAGTTAGTGGCACCGATAATATTTTTATTAAGACATCCACTACGTTTTCTTATCATACTAAATCGCCAGAAGAGACAGGTGGTGAATCTGGTTTGCCATTTGTTATCAATGGCATGAAAAATTTTCCAATTTATGTTGGTTGGAGTTTAGTTCCGATCTTAATTTGTTTTGTGCCAATTGGTTTTATTCTAATGTTTAGAAGTTTAGATTATAAAAAATTAACAATTATTTTTTCTTTAATCTTACTATCATTACCATTATTTTACATATATGCTATTGACATTCAAGATACAAGATATGTTTTTATGTTATTTCCATTGTTTAGTCTGGTTTCTATCTATTTTATCGAAAAAATTGATAATAAAATTAACAAAAAGAATATTTTTGTGTTAATTTTCATAGCTGGAATTTTAGTTACATCATTTGTATTTCTTGAATACAAAAAAGTTGATGTTACTCATGAAAAGGAATCCCAAATGATTGCATTATATGTGCTAGAAAATCTTGGAGGGTTTAACGACTATTATCCAGAAACTCAATACATCCCAGCATCAAATATTATTCGTCATGATGATTTCCCAACCCTAAGCGATAATTATAAGCATAATATGCCAAAATTTATTGTATTTGATGAATCTTCAACTATAGAGGAATACATACAAGTTCATAAAAAGGAAGGGCTGTCTCATCTGGTTTTAGATGATGGAGATAATAGAAAAGAATTTTTTAATCAAGTTTTTAATAATGAAAGTGATTATCCTTATTTAGAAAAGGTATTTGATTCAAATGAAAAAGAATTTGAATATCATGTAAAAATTTTTAAGATTGATTATAAAAAATTCGAGAATGAATATGGGTAAAGTTTTTTAAATTTTATTTTAAAAACCAAAATTTGCATACGAAGTAAATTTAAAACTTTTTAAAATTTTCTCAATTCTAGAATATGATTTTTCTATATTATGATAAGTTACAAAATCATCTTTGAATGACATTTTGACCCTAGGCATAAATTCTGGAGTTAATTCCCAGGAATGGATATAGAGACATGCTGGATATTCATGTTTTTCAGCATTTTTTATTGCATTTATAGAAATATTGAATGGTAAAGAGCGTAGATAAAATCCACCGGCTGCCGGAATTTTTTTACCTAGAAATTTTGAAGTTAGTAATGGAAATTCCTTTAATTTTCCATTGGGATCATTTTTTTCTAAAGATTTGCTGGTAATGTTATAAGGTTTTTGTTCAGCACCAGGATTACCATACATTCTGGTTTTAGCTGGAACTATACTGCTATCATACAGATAGTTATTTTTTTCCAAAATATCTATTACCCATGAGCTAGAAGAATTTAAAGAAAATGTTGGTGCACGAAAGCCTCTAGATTTTTTTCCAGTTAACTCTGCAAATTTCTTAACCTCAAAATCAAAATCATCTTTGAATCCATTATGATTCAAATTAGTATGATGCATTGTATGAAATCCAACTTCATGTCCATTGTCTATAATTTTATCTAATAATTCTGGTGTATGTTCAAGTAACTCCCCCACTACAAAAAAAGTAGCCAGAGTGTCATTTTCTCGTAATAAATTTAAAATTTTGTCAATACCAGCAATAATCTTCGGCACAGTTTTTTGATTCTTTATGTAAGGCTGAATAAGCTCTGGATGATACCATTCTTCAAAATCAATCCCAAGTAGATTCAATGTGTTCATCAAATAGATTAACGATTAATTTTTTTTACTACACGTGCTGGGTTTCCTACAGCCACACAATAATCTGGAATATCATGAACAACCACACTTCCTGGTGAAATGATCGAATTTTCGCCAATTGTTACACCAGATGTCACAATACATCCAGGATTAACAACCGCTCCAGATTTTATAATAACTTCGGCAACTTTTCTTGGATATTCGCCTTTTTTCAAAAATAAATTAGCTGTAGGATTACTGTGAGCAAAAATCATGGAATAAGAACCTAAAGTAACATTATCCCTAATTTCTACTAATTTGGGATAGATTAGATCAATGAACGCATAAGGATTAAAATGGCAATTTTTTCCTATCTTCACACCCCTAGCACTTTGCATTCGTATGGCAAAACCGGAATGTGCTGATGAAAATGCTAAACTGTGTAAAACCCATGAGTAAAGGTATTTTATGCGAAGTTGTAAACGGCCTAAACTCCCATTATACCCATAATACTCCATAAGCTCTTTTTCATTTAGTTTCACTGCTTCATCAATTAGGTCTTTAAATTGGCTCACAATCGAGAGATTTTTTTAGTGTATCTAAATATTTCTGATAAAATCCTCTAACAAGTAGCATTGCGTCACAAATTCTAAATTTGAGTTATTGTTGAATAGGCTTAAGTTGCCAGATGATGAAAAATTATCATATTTTATTACTAAATCAAAGGTACTAAATAGTGATAATTTTGAGAGACAGATACGCGTTGCAGTTCTTGGAAGTTTTACATTAAATGGTCTAGAAGAAACTATTCGAGTAAAATGTTTTCAGAAAAAAATCAAATGTGTTACATTTGTTGGGGGATATAATCAATATAATCAGGAGATTTTAAAGAAAAATAGTAATCTATATGAATTTGCGCCTGATGTAACATTTTTGATTTTGGATACACGACATGTACTTGGTGAATTATTTTTTTCACCACATTCGATATCAAAGACTGAAAAAGAAAATTTAGTTCAACAAAAATCTAACGAAATATTAAATCTTGTAAAATCATTTTCAGAACGTTCCAAATCAAAAATTATAATTTCTAATTTATCTATTCCAACATATTCACCATACGGTATTAATGAATTCAAACAAGATTTAGGAATTCAGAATATAATTTATCAAATTAATTCAATACTAAAAAAAGAATTGCTGTATGAACCTTCAGCTCACATTTTTGATCTTAGCGGATTCATTTCCAAGTATGGAGAAAATAATGTTTTTGATCATAAGCAGTTTTTTTATGGGGATTTGAAAATTTCTATTCAGTATATTCCAAGCCTTGCAGAGGAATTCATGGGGTACATAAAAGCCATCATGGGTTTGAACAAGAAATGTATTGTACTGGATTTAGATAATACTCTTTGGGGAGGAATTATTGGTGAAGATGGTTTCAATGGGATTAAACTAGGTGATGATCCTATTGGTAGATCTTTTGTTGAATTTCAACGTCGGTTATTAGCATTAAACCAACGAGGAATAATTTTGGCTATTAACAGCAAAAATAACTACGATGATGCAATAGAAGTTATAAAAAAACATCCTAACATGATTTTAAGGGAAGAAAATTTTGCTAGTATCAAAATTAATTGGAATGACAAAGTATCTAATCAAAAGGAAATTGTGGAGGAACTGAATATTGGTTCAGATAGTATGGTATTTTTTGATGACGATCCAATCAATCGAGAATATATGAAAAAAAGTATACCTGAAGTTCTAACACCTGATATCCCTAATGATTCTTCTCAATATGCAAAGATCCTAATGGAAATGAATGATTTTGAGATTTTGAATATAACTGAGGAGGATACTCAACGCCAGACCATGTATACTGAACAGAGAAAGAGAACGGAATTTCAAACACAGATTGCTGATTTTGACGAGTTTCTTAAACAGCTTAATGTTTCAGTCAATATTAAAAAAGCGGATGATTTTACGATTCCAAGAATTTCACAATTAACTCTAAAAACCAATCAGTTTAACCTCACTACAAGACGATATCAAGAAGAAGAAATTAGAAAATTCGCCATGGATCCTAAGAAAATCGTCAGATGCGCCGAAATAATAGATAAATTTGGTAATAATGGAATCACAGGTGTTTACATAGTGAACAAAAATAATGAAAAAGAATGGATGATTGATACATTCCTTCTAAGTTGTAGAGTTATGAGTAGGGGTGTTGAAGATGGAATTCTGAGCCAAATAATTCAAAAAGCAAGAAATGATGGAGTCAAAATTATTAAGGGTGAATTTATTCCAACAAAAAAAAATAATCCGGCAGAAAATTTTTATGAAAACTTTGGATTTAAAAAACAAGATAATTTTTGGATTTTTGATACCGATCAACCAATAAAAAAACCTACAAATCTTAAAATGAAGATCGAAAATGAGTAAAAAATTATACGAAATTATTTCAAGAGTTTTGAATACACCAATAACTGAAATAAATGACGATTCTGGTGCTGAGACATTAACTGAATGGGATTCATTTAACTTGTATGTTATGTTGGATGAGATCGAAAATAAATTTAATGTTAAATTTTCACTTGAAGAAACACTTCAGATAAAAAATGTTGGTGATTTTAAAAAAAATTTAGAAAAATACGGTGTAAATCTTAATGAATAAATTTAGCATAAAAAAGGATGTGATATAAATTGAAATTACACCATATAGGTATTGTAGTTAAGAATATTCATCAATCAATTGGAGAATTGACTCAGTTTTTGAATTTTGAATCAACAACAGTTCCTACTTTGATTGGTTCGCAAAAAGTTAATGTATGTTTTCTAAAAACAAATAGCGTTTACATAGAATTAATAGAACCGACAGAAGAAAATTCTCCAGTTTCAAATTTTGCAAAAGACGGTGGCGGATTTCATCATCTTTGTTTTGAGGTTGATGATATTAATCAAATGATAGAGAAAATGGTAAATAATGGTGCTCGTCTAGTGGTTGAGCCTGTTAAAGGATTTGATAATCATCTGATTGCTTTTTTGTTCTTAAATATGAAAAATACCAAATGTAATCTTATTGAATTAGTAGAGAAAAAATAATCTTGAAAAATAATCTTGAAAATTTTGGGGTAGGTATTGATATTATTGATATTGAAAGAATTAGAAAAAAAAAAATTGAAAAAAATAAAAATTTCTATAATAATATGTTTTTTAAATCAGAAATTGATTATTGTTTAAAATTTAAGGATCCATATCCTCATTTTGCGGGTAAATTTGCCATAAAAGAGTCAGTTATTAAATCAATTGAGGAAGATATTGGATTTCTGGAAATACTGAGTAACAACACTAGGAATGGCCCAACCGTAAAACTAATTCATCAAAAATCTAAAAAATATTCTTTTCAAGTTTCCGTAACACACGAAAAGAAATATGCTGTAGCTGTAGTAATATCAAATAAGATATAATCTTGATTAGTCAGAAATAGCTTTTTTTGCTCTTTTACTTAAGCGCTCGATTAATGAATTAAAAATACTATTGATATTTTTACCTGAGACATTAGACGGCACGTAAATCTTATCAGGAAAATTCATTACCAGATCTTTATCTGAAATTTTTTTTCTATTTTCAAGTTGTTCATATCGTTCTAAAATTTTTTTCTTATTTCTTCTAATGTCAAGTTCTGCTCTTATTTTAGAACCCAAAAATCCTTTCGAGAAATAAAATAACCATATTAAAAGATCTACAAGTGCTAATGTTGAAGAGATTTTTGAATATGTATCCTTGGAATAATGTGTCAATAGACAGTATTTTCGATTTCTTTCAAGCCAAAAAAATTTTTCAGAGTTCCATTTGAGTGAGTAACTTTCAGCATGATATATGATTGATGAAGGAACATAATACGATTTTATTCCTAACTGCGCAGCTCTCCAGCCAAGGTCAAGATCATCGTGGTATAAGAAGATGAATGGATCTAATAGACCTATTTTATTCAAAACTGATACTGGTGCAAATAAACAAGTTCCTGAAGCATATCCTATCTGTTCAATTTCATTGTATTGGTTTACATCTTTCTTTCCTTTTTCCCTTGCATAACCAAAACCAAAAATATGCATCATGTTACCTGTACTCATAATTACAGATTTTTCGTTTAATGAAAGATGTTTTGGTTGATACAGTGCTTCTCCATGTTCATTATATACACGAATTAATTCGCTTAACCAATCTGGATGAACAATTGTATCAGGATTTAAAATAACAATAAATTCTCCTTTCGCATTTTTGATTCCAACATTATTTCCTTCACAATAGCCCAAGTTTTTTTCATTCTCGATCAAACAAATTTTTTCAAACTTTTCTTTGCATTTTATATGACTATTATCAGTGGATGCATTATCTACAACTATTATTTCGAAGTTTTCATAATTTGTTTTTGTTATGGATTCAATACAATCTAGAATAAGCTGATTGGCATTATAATTCAAAATAATTATACTTACTAGTGGCTGAGATATTTTATTCAAGATTCAATTAAATGACTAATGCTCGTTTTTGTATTTTTTTGTGAATTTATACTAGATTATCCGCTAATTCTGAGGAAGAATTTAGATTCTTAAAGTAATGGTTTCTAGGGCGGGTAAAATACTAATTAATTTAATATAATATACTTCTCATTTCATTCGTCATTTCGATTAATGGCTCACCATTTTTTAGTTTTGAAATAAAATCCGGATTAGCTAGAATATGCCTTCCCCATGTTACCATATCAAGCAAACCATCTTCAACCTCTTTTATTGCCTGTTGATGTGTTAGAGACGCTCCCCCCATCAAGAAATACGGCCATGATTTTCTTATCTTTCTAAGCATCAATCCCGAAGTTTTAAAATAATTTGCATTAGCACAACTAATGTCTAGTTGCCTCAAACCTAATTTATCTAGTCCTGGAATTAAATATTCTAACATCTCATCTAAATTATCCCAATTATATAATCCTCCAGAGTCAGTAGTAACTTCAGGAGGTGCTCGTCTAGACGGTGATATTCTGATCATCAGTCGTTCATTTCCAATTTTTTTTATCATTGTTTCAACCAATTCTAATACAAAACGACATCTACCTTCAACTGATCCTCCATATTCATCAGATCTATCATTGACTCTTGCATCAAAAAATTGATCAACTAAATAGCCATGGCCACAATGTAATTCCACACCATCAAATCCAGCTAAAAATGCTTTTTTTGCAGCATTAACAAACATTTCAATTATTTTTGGAATTTCTTCTTTTGCAAGCGCCCGTGGTATACTATATGGCTTATTATTTTGTCGATTAATACCAGAAGCTTGCTGATTAGTAGAACTAACTGGCGCTATTCCACCAGTATAGTCTGTATGTGAGATTCTACCACAGTGCCACAATTGTGCATAGATTTTAGATCCACATTCATGTACTCTATTTACTGCTTTTTCCCAACTTTGAGCATGTTCATCTTTCCAGATATATGGGACATTGTTGTATCCGTCAGCTGATGGATGTATTATAATTCCTTCAGTTAGAATTAATGCTACACCATCTTTGGCTCTTCTTTCATAATAGGCTGCCATTTCATCCGTACAGTAATGATTTCTATCAGCAAAGTTCCTGGTCATAGCACTCATTACTGTTCTGTTTTTCATTTTTCCTAAATATTTAGAATTAAAATTTTTTAAAATAATTGAATCAGTCAAAACAAATTTTTAAAAAATTGGTGACTTAAATATTCTTTTAAGCTATCTTCCCACCTTCGTTGGCAATCTAACCCCTCTTTTTTTAACCTTTTATTTTCTATTAATGCAAGTAATGGTCTTTTTGCTTTTTCTTTTTTACTAAATTTAGACGAATCAACGGGAATAATCTTGATTTTATTTTTTATGCCTAGTAATGATACTATTTCCTTTGCCAATTCATAGAATGATGCTTGTCCATGTGAAGCCATATTATACTTCCCATTTTTTTCTTCAGATAATAACAATAGACAGTTTAAAGCCAAATCATTTGTGTAAGTGGGTTGCCAAATACGATTTCCTATCTCAATAGATGATTCATCATCTTGGACCAGTCTAGCAATTTGAGACACGATTTTACCCACAAAATTTTTATCTTTTTCTCTTCCACCAAAAAATCCTGCCATCCTAACAACTAATACTTCGGATAAATCTTTCAAAGCATATAATTCAGCTTCGAGTTTATGTTTACCGTAAACAGATAATGGTTTTGGTTTTGTATCTTCATTAATGGGCAAAATATCACCATCATATATTAAAAATGATTGAGGGTAAAGCAATTTAGATTGTGTTAATTTTGCTAATTCTATGACATTGGATGTTCCTTTTACTATAATTTCATACGATTCATTTTGATGTTCTTCACAATAATCAGCATTGACTTTGCCTGCACAATGTAAAATATAATTTGGTTTTTCATTTACATAAGTGAGTACTTGTTCCCGATCTGTAACATCTAGATTCTCCTTAGTAAGCGCAAGTATTTTGCAATCTGGAACATAGTTTTCTAGTGTTTCCTTAAACGCTGTTCCAAGCATCCCTCCTGCTCCAGTAATCAGTATTTTTTTTCCCGAAAGTTTTGATATTATATTTTTCAATTTAATCAAAGTCACTAATCAGCCTAAAGTTTTTGTACAAATCAATATGTTCCTTATACCAATCAAAAGTTTTTAGTAATCCTTTTTTAATAGAAATCTTTGGCTTCCAATCTAGTTTTTTTGTTTTTTGTATATTAGCTGGTTGTTTATCAATATCTTTTTCAGCTCTACTTTGATTTTCAATACGCCATTTGATCTTAAGATTGGTATTTGTTATATTACAAGTCAGTTCAACTATATCCTTAACAGATATTTCCTTTCCATTTCCTACGTCAAAGATTTTTCCCTCTATGTTGGGCTTTTTTGCAGCATTTTGTAGCACGCTAATTACATCATCAATATGAATAAAATCATGCCTGGCAGACCCAGAAAAAACTTCTAAAGATTTTTTCTGCAAAATTGAAATCATAATATCAGAAACTAGACGTCCCGGTTCTTCAAATTTACCATAAGGATTGAAAAGTCGTAATGTTACGGCAGGTATATTTTTCTTGTTATTAAAATATTGAACTAATTCTGTTTGGCAGACTTTAGAAACAGTATATGGATCAATAGGCTTTCTGACGCCGCTTTGATAGTAATCTGGTTTGAATGAATGTTCTAGATAGCTACCTACATTCACCAGTCTTTCTAGTTTATTATATTCCTCCAATGCTATTAGCAGATTAGTGGTTCCACTGATATTTGTCCGAAAAATTTTATCAGCATCATTTTGTTTTTGGGAAATTCCATATGCAGCACAATGATATACAATATCGGGTTTGATTTTCTGTATAGCATTCTTAGTCTCTCCAACATTTATCAAATTAATTGCATGAATATCACAATCTGAAAGAATGTCATTAATGCGCCAAGGTTTGGTTCCTTTTCTGACAAAAATGCTTACTTCATTCTGTGTTTTGACTAATTCTCTAGCAAGATTTGAGCCTATAAATCCGCTAGCTCCCGTAATTAGTATTCTTGACATTGTTCAACATCAAACTTAAAACAAATTAATATTTGCTAAGAAATGACTTGAAAGTCTCTGTTATTTTTTCGATATGTGCTAATGTTAAACCTTGATTACATCCAATAAGGAATGAGTTTTCCATAATATAATTTGCGTTTGGAAAATCTGTTTCTAAATTTTTATGGGTGATATTTTTGAAAGCTGGTTGATGTAAAACATTACCAGTAAATATTGGTCTAGTCTGAATTTGATTTTTTTCTAGATGTTTAATGATTTCTAATCTGGAAAATGGCGAATTAGGTGCAATTGTTAGTGGAAATGCTAGCCAAGCATTTTCAGCTGATTTATGCCGTTTTGGTAGAATAAAATAATCGAAGCTTGAAAAAAAATCTTCAAGTTTTTTGAAATTTTCATTTCTTATTTTTTTGAATCTGTCTAGTTTTTTTAATTGGGCTAATCCAAATGCGGCACTAATCTCAGTTGGAAGAAAATTATACCCAATTTCTTCGAAAATAAATTTTGAATCATAAGGAATACCATCTAATTTAGATGAATATCGTTCGTCAATATTCTCTGATTCAGTTACTGCGGATGATCGTCCCCAACCTCTCAAAATCCTTCCTCTTTTTTCCCATTCATTATTATTCAAGCAAATCATTCCTCCTTCGCCAGCTGCAGTAATAATATGTGAGCCGTAGAAACTAGTTGTTGATATGTCTGAAAAATTACCAGTTGGTACATTTTGAAATGTAGCACCTAGTGTGTCACATGAATCTTCAATGAAAATTAAATTATGTTTATCAGCAAGTTTTCTAATTTGTTTTAAATCTGGAATATTTCCTAATAAGGAGGGAATCATTAACGCTTTTGTGTTTTTGTTTATCAATTTTTCAATATTATTTACATTAATCAGATATGTTCCTGGTTCAACATCTACAAATGTTGGGATAAGTTGTTTTTGTATAATAGGTGTAAGAGTAGTTGCGAATGTAAGAATTGGTGTTATGACTTCAGAATTCTTTGGAAGATTTAGGAGCTCAAAAGCTAAAAGATTTGCAGAAGAACCAGAATTTACCATAACACCAAACTTTTTTCCAAATAAAGACGCCACTTTTTTTTCAAACTTTTTTACCCTAGCACCTTTAATGGTTTCATGATTTCTAATAACTTCTAGAACTGCTTTCTCTTCCTCTTCATCATGAACAGCTAGTCCATATGGAACACGGCCAATATCAGATTTCTTGTTCATATTTTTACTCACTATTTTGCCCAAATTAGATTTTTCTCATGTGCTCTTAAAATATAATTTTCAATTTGGGTTGTTGAAAATTTTTTCATGTCACTCTTATCATTTTTAAATTTTTTATACCATAGAACAGTTTCGGTTAATGCCTCATCGATAGTGTAAGTATTTTCCCAGTCTAAGTATTTCTTTGACTTGGATGAATCAATAATTAATGATTCTGATTCATACATATTGTTAGAATTTTCTTTAACCTCTAATGATAAACTAGAGCCCCATTTCTCAATGATAATATTTGTAATCTCTCTTACGGTAAGAAATTTTTTGTCTAATCGCGGTCCAAAATTCCATGCCTCTGAAAATTTTTTTGGTGTTTGATACATTTTTGCAGCAAGCCATAAAATACCAGATAAAGGTTCCAAAACATACTGCCAAGGCCTGAAAAAATTAGGATTTCTTAAATGGATTTTCTCATTTTGTTCTATTGATCTGATAATATCTGGGACGATTCTATCCTTTGCCCAGTCCCCCCCACCAAGCACATTTCCTGCACGAATAGTTGCTATTTCTGTCTGATCACGTACATTATTACTAAAAAATGAGTTCCTATACGCTTTAGTAACTAATTCAGCCGCTCCTTTACTTGAACTATAGGGGTCAAATCCACCCATGGGGTCATCCTCTTTATGGGGTTTCGTCTGAATTCTATTTTCGTAACATTTGTCAGATGTTATGATTAAACAAGATTTTACAGATTTGCAATGTCTGACTGATTCCAGAACATTCACAGTACCCATGATATTTGTTTCAAAAGTTTCCGATGGTTTTTCATATGAGGGTCTAACTAATGCCTGTGCCGCCAGATGAAAGACAAATTCTGGTTGGTATTTGTTTAATGAATCTGAAATTTTTTTCTTGTCTCGAATATCTGCCACAATATCTACTAAATTATTTTTAAGCTCAAGTGTTTCAAACAAAGATGGATTGGTTGGCGGTTCAAGTGCGTAGCCAATTACTTTTGCTCCAAGCAATTTTAACCAAAGTGCTAGCCAAGATCCTTGAAAGCCAGTATGACCAGTAAGTAAAACTATCTTATCCTTAAAAATACCATTAAATAGATTTTCCTGGGACATTTACCAAAGTTTCCAGGGAGCTTTGTTAGAAGACCATAATTCCTGTAAAACTTCCTTATCTCGTAGGGTATCCATTGCATACCAGAATCCATCATGTTTGTAAGATCCTAGTTTTCCTTGACCAGCTAAGGTTTCCAAAGGCTCACCCTCTAGTAACGTAGTATCACTCTTTAGATAATCAAAAAGATTAGGATTAAAAACAAAAAAACCACCGTTAATCCATCCTAAATCTCCCTTCACTTTCTCCTTAAATTCTAAAACTTCATTTTGTTTAATGTATAGGGAACCAAAGCGTCCCGGAGGCTGTACAGCAGTTACTGTACCAATGAATTTATTTTTTTTATGAAATTCAATTGTTGCGGGAATATTTACATCACATAAACCATCTCCATAAGTCAGACAGAAATCATCGTTAACATATTTTTCAATTCTCTTTACTCTACCACCACTCATAGTATCCAAACCAGTGTCTACTAATGTTATGCGCCAGGGTTCAGAATTATTCTGATGTATGTCTATGTTATTTTTTTGAATATCTATCGTAACATCAGATGAATGCAGAGAATAATTTGCAAAATATTCTTTTATTAGATATCCTTTATATCCACAACAAACGATGAATTCGTTAATATCATAATGTGAATAGATTTTCATTATATGCCAAAGAATAGGTTTTCCACCAATCTCAATCATTGGTTTTGGTTTTAGGTAGGTTTCTTCTTCCATTCTACTTCCCCTACCGCCAGCAAGAATTACTGCTTTCATTATTAGAATTGCTAAATCATAAGTAATTAATTTATTACTACACATTATGAGTTGCATTAAATGAAAATATTCTTTTTCTTACTGGCAATCTCATTTATCATACTTTTTGTGGCTAATCTTGCCTGGTTTATAACAACTATCTATTTTTGGGCTACTGAAGGAATTACTTTTTTTTATTCTTTTTTAAATCCAGAAGAAGGACTATTAGAGAATATTTATTATTCCACATATGTTAGATGGCTGGTTTTGGCTGATGTATTTTGGTTTATATCTTTAGCCACTTTCATGTTACAAAGAAAACATTTCAAAACTGATCCTAATCAGCATTATTTAGTACATAATCCAATAAAAGATCCTAAAATTTGTGTTGTAATACCTGCGTATAATGAACAGCAATCCATAGAAAATGTTGTCAAGGATTTCTTAGGACAACAATATGTAGAATCGGTCATTATTCTTGATAACAAAAGTACTGATGATACTGTGGCCTTGGCAGAAAAATGCGGTGCAAAAGTAATAAAACAAGATAGGAATAGAGGATTTGCTCATAATTATGCAACTGGTCTTAAAGAAGCGTTGAAAACAGATGCTAATATTATTGCTACAGCTGACGCTGATGGTACAAGTAATGCATATGATCTTGAAAAGATGATTCCTTATTTGGATAATTCAGATATGGTAGTAGGTTCAAGGCAAGTGCAGATACTAACACAGAAAGGAAATCAAAATAGTATGTTACATGTTTGGGGCAACTTCTTGTTGGCAAAATTGATTCAGTTCAAATACTTTAGCTTGCATCATTTTGGGATTGTAATTTTAACTGACGTTGGATGCTTATACCGATTAATTAGATATGAAGCATTAGAAAAATTATCTGATAATTTGTTTGAGCCCAAAACTGGCGATGTAGTAGGTGGAATTGCATTTCTTCTTTATTTGACAATGAAAGGCATTGAAAAAGATTTGAAGATTGTTGAAGTACCATTAACGTTCAATAAGAGAATAGGTCAATCAAAAACTCAATCAAACAAAAAATTTACAGGAATAAAATACGGTCTAATATTTTTGAAATACATCCTTCTTCATTAATTTTCAAAAAATAATAATTTAAAATTTATTGAGATTATTTACATATAACAATCTCTTGCTCCAAGTTCATTTTGATTTGTTTGCTTATACCAACAATAGAAACATCATGACATCCAGGGTTTAGGTAACCAGATAAGAAAGTGATAGTCCAACCAGAATTAGTTTTAGAAATATCATTAACATTGTTTATGATATCCTCTCTAACTAGAAAATCATCATATTTCAAAAATGGTTTGTCATCAATCAGCAAAAAAATACTGTCTAACTGCTCTTTATTTTTATCAAGAATCCACCCTTCAATTTTAATAAAATGATTTTGCTGAATTATTGGCTGCTCAGAAACGATGTTATCGTTGATTTTTTCAATTTTGCCAATGGCATAATTAATTTCTGTATTATATTTTGATAAATTCTCAAATTCTTCCAAATCTTTTTTATTTTGTTGATTAAAATCAGATTCACCGAATACACTAAGCTTATTTTCAAGTAAGAAATTAATTAAAATCATTTGTTCGTCTTCTCTTTCTAATGAAGGATCTAAGGGTCCAGACCAAGTAGGAATAGATTTTAAGCATTCAGAGCCATGTGTTAAAGAATAACAGTTTACATGTGATAATTTCTGTTCATAGTAATAGTCTCCCTTATACCAACTTGCATAATATGACGGAATTAAAAAAATCATCTGTAATAATATAATTCCAATAAGGAAACCCAGTTTAATTTTGTTATTTCGATTTGAATTATTTTTTTTAATCTCAATTAATATCTTAGAAATTAAAACAAGAATACCAATTTGAGAAAAAAATGAAACTGATTTATAAAAAGACTCGTTACCAAGATGATATTCAAGATCCATTCTTCCAATGGCAATTATTATTCCAGAAGTAATACCAACTAAAATAAACACGAGCCAAGGATATGATTTTGAAATATCTTTTTTGATTTTCATAAAATAATAAAAAAGATATACAGATAGGAATAAGGTAGCAAATCCAACAATTTGACTTAGAATAATATTTTCATTTCCAAATCTAAAAGATGTAGCAAGAAAAGTGGCTACAAAGCTTAAACCATCAGGTGAAAAGAATAGATCAAGTCTTGATTGTTCTGAAATTGATGGTGCCTGTGAATAAATGATAATTCCAATGATTATAATACCAAAAATCCAAGGCAAAAGCCATTTTTTATAAGAACGTTTTTGATTCGAATCTTTTCGAATTAAACATAGAATTCCCGGTAACCATGCTATTACACCTATTAAATTGAAAAATGATGAAAAAATTGCTACTGAAATAGCAGCCAACAAAATTAAATGTGTGATATTTTCTCTCGTCAATAAATAAACCACCATAACTATACAAAGTGGAACGGTTAACCACATCAAACTACTAAATACAAAATGTCCTGTGATGAATATTGGACAATACACAAAGGCGGAAATTGGAATTAATATCCAATATGACTTTGAATCTGTTCTTTTAACAATTAAAAAAAAGAATAATAATGTTAGCGACATTATAATCCATTGAAGATAATATAGATTTACAACGTCAAATGAATTAAAAAGCAGATTTGGTAGGGTTATTAGTTTTAATGAATATGCTAGATGTGCTGAGGCTGGAGATAGAAATTGCTCAAAAGGAAATTTTCCGGTTAGAATATATTCATGAGCAAATGGTGTGATTAAGAAATCATCTCCATTTGGAAAATTTAACCTAAAATGAATGATGTATACAAGAGTGTGAATTGCAAAGAATGCTATTCCTAGGAAGATGACTATGTTATTTCGATTACCAAGATCATTCGCATTAATGTTGGATTGAGCTACCCGTGGTTGAGATATTTTATCCATTATTCGCTTAAATTACTTAATATTTGTATTTTTAAGATTGCTAATTAATGCTATCACTATAATGTAATTTTTGTACCTTCGCCAAGCAAGAAAACTTTCTTAGTTTTATCTTTATTATTACCATGTAGATGGCAATTTGCTGAAATGATGCTATCCTTTATGTTTAAACCACCATCTATTTTACAATCAGACATTATTATGGAATTTTCTATAACAACATCAGATGATATTATTGTATTATCACCTATGCTTACATGAGGACCAATCGAAACAGATGCATCAATCTTACAATTTTTGCCAATTATAGATGGATTTATCCAAGTGGCTCTTACATTATAATCACAAATATGCTCTAACACCTGTCTATTTGCATTTAAAATATCCTCTGGAGTACCAGTATCTTTCCAGTAGTCCGTTATTGTTTCGTAACCAATATTGTCATTTTGCTTTAATAAATTATCTAACGCATCTGTTATCTCTAATTCATTACGCCAAGATGGTTTCAAATTATCTATGACTTCAAAAATTAGTGGTGTTAACAAGTAAATGCCAGTCACTGCTAGATTTGATGTAGGTTTTTTTGGTTTTTCTGTGATTTTTACAATCTTTTCATTCTCAACATCTGCAATTCCAAATCTGCTTGGGTTGTCTACTTCACATAACAAAACTGTGGCATCATAATCTGATTTGTTAAAATTCTCTACAAAATCTGTAATGGGCTTTTGTATAATATTATCTCCTAGAAAAACAAGAAATTTCTCATTATTGACAAATTCCTTGCATAATCTGATTGCATGTGCAATTCCCCTAGGTTCGTCTTGTTCAATATATGTAATATTTACACCAAAGTTTTCTCCATTTCCATAATACTCCTTAACCTTGTTTGAACCTAGACCACCTATGATGATAGCAATATCTGTAATATCAGCCTCCTTAATTGACTCTATACAATATTGTGACATTGGTTTGTTTGCAATAGGGAGGAGCTGTTTTGGACCGGTATGTGTTAATGGTCGTAATCTTGTTCCATGACCTCCGTGAAGAATAATACCTTTCAATATCAATCACATATTTTTCGTTAAATTAAATCTAATTTTTCCATGGAGTTGAGTTTAAGGTTTGGTTAAAAATATCCTGCCACCAATCTTTGTTTGATAAATACCAATCTACAGTTTTCTCTAAACCATTTTCAAAACTAGTACTTTCAGACCAACTTAATTCCTTCCTAATTTTTTTAGATTCGAGGCTATATCTAAAATCATGACCTGGTCTGTCTTCTACAAATTCAATTAGATCTTCTGATTTATTCAAAATGTTAAGAATTTTTCTAATAATGGTAAGATTATCTACTTCATTATTTGCTGAGATATTATATGATTCACCAGATTTACCATCAAGTAATATCTGCAAAACTGCTTCACAATGATCATTAACAAAGATCCAATCTCTAATATTCTTTCCATCACCGTAAACAGGTATTTTTTTATCTTTATTCGCAAGTAGAATGGTTTTTGGAATTAATTTTTCTGGAAATTGTCTAGGCCCATAGTTATTGGTACATCTCGTAATAACACAATCGCAATCATATGTTGTAATATAGGAATTTATCAAAAGTTCAGCAGCAGCTTTTGTTGCAGCATATGGGCTTGATGGATTAAATTTTGAAGTTTCTACAGCAGAATCGTTTTCAATACTACCAAAAACTTCATCAGTAGATATGTGTACAAAGCGTTTTTTCTGTTTCTTTGTAATATCAAGCAGTGTGAATGCACCACGAATATTTGATACTAAAAAAGGATCAGCATTTGCTATACTTCGATCAACAAAGGATTCAGCTGCAAAATTTACTACCGCATCACTTCTGGAAATTAAATCCTCCATTTGTCTTCTATTAGTAATGCTACCTTTCACATACTCATAATTTGGCGCATTTTTTAATTCAGTTAAATTTTTATGGTTTGATCCGAAAAATTCGGCATCTACATTAATTATACTAAAATCTTCATGATCTTTTAATATTTTTAAAATAAAGTTACTGCCAATAAAACCCAAACCACCAGTAACTAGGATATTCATGTCAGTTTTCTTCTTCAATGGTCATAATAAATCAATTTTTTAATTTAGTAGTTGTTACGAATTTATACTGAGGTTTATCAACACCTGTTTATTAGTTGGTTCATGATCTGGGACCGGCTTAAAAAAAGTCCTGGGTTTAAAAATATTTCAGTTCTTGGCTCTTCAACTATAGTAGGAAACGGAATTACAAGTATTTTTTGGATTTATTTGGCTGATTTGTTAGGTGCTGAAAAATATGGTGAACTTGGTTATCTAATGGCTATTGCTACTATTGTTTCCAACGTTTGTCTTGTTGGTGGAACATGGTCTATGACTGTCTATACTGCAAAGGGCATGAAAATACAACCTCCATTGTACGTTATCTCATTAATTTCAAGTTGCACATCTTTAGTAATCATATTTGTTATTTTTAATACCATATCAATTGGAATCTACGTAATAGGATTTGTAATTTTTCAATTGTTTTTGGCAGAATTACTAGGCTTCAAACTTTTCAAAAGATATGGGAAATTCTATATTTTTCAAAAAATTACATTTGTTTGCCTAGCTTTTTCTTTTAATCACTTTATGGGATTTGAAGGAATTATAATAGCATATGGTCTATCATATCTAATATTTTCTTTTCCTGTTTTCAAAATGTTAACTACTGTAAAACCTGATTTTGGAATTTTCAAAACAAAGTTTGGTTTCTTAACAAATAATTATCTATATGATTTATCTTCAGTAGCAAATGGTCAGATAGATAAATTAATTATTGCACCAATGTTCGGTTTTATTCTTCTTGGAAATTATTATCTAGGATTACAAATAATTGGGTTTTTAGGAATTCTTCCGGGCATTGTATTTAATTACATATTACCTCAAGATGCCACTGGTCATTCAACTACTCAAGTGAAAAAAATAACTCTATTATTTTCTGTTGGTTTTACTCTCATAGGAATATTTTTAATTCCGCCTTTAATGCCAATTGTTTTTCCAGAGTTTACTGAAGCTGTTACATTACTTCCCATTCTAAGCTTATCTGTAATACCAATAGCTATACAAAGTATTTTTACTTCAAAATTACTTGGACAGGAAAAAACAAAGTATATTTTAATGGGTTATTTGATCTCTATATCGATACTTTTTCCAGGTATAATTATTCTAGGAAATGAATTTGGTGCAGAAGGAATTGCTATATCTTTTGTTTTATCTCAAACCGCTACTGCAATATTTTTAGTTCTTGCCGCACAGTTATCAGGGAAAAAAAATGAATGAGGCTCGTAATTATATTTTATATTAAATTATTGTGATAAATCCTTCAATACACCTTTATTTCAAAACTTTAATTTATTTTACTATGAATAATGAATTTGTTACAAATTTAGAAGTGATTCCTACTAAAGATATAACTGATAATCATAATAATGGTTCATTAACTGTAGTATGGCGCGATTGGGATAATATTTTAAAAAACCATCCCAAAATGGTTTATGTTTCTTCAGTCATGCCCAGAGAAATTAAAGGCCCACACATCCATACCAAAAGAACTAGTCATTTTGTTTGTATACACGGCAAAGTAGTCTTTGTATTAAAAAAATCTGATGGAGAGTATTTAGAAATAATTTCTGATGCGAAAAAACCTACAATGATCCATGTACCTAAAAACATGCCATCGGCTCACGTCAATCTTTCTAACGATGTTTCAACAGTTTTAACTTTGGCTGATTTAGCTTGGAAGCCTGATGATAATGAGATGCTTAACATTTTCTATGACGATTATGATTGGAGTAAATGGAAAAAATCCATTTAATTATTTGTAGGCGAACAATTTGAAAGATTGGATAATTCCATTATACAAAATTTATTCTGACGATGAGGATGTAAAACTAATTTCCAAGGTCATTAAACGTGGAAGAGATTGGGCTATTGGTCCTGAGATTGATGAATTTGAAAATAATATAAAAAATTATGTTGGAACGGATTATTGTATAGCACTTAACTCTGGTACTTCTGGATTACATGCAACACTTTTAGCATATGGATTAGGAAATGGTGATGAAATAATTGTTCCTTCATTTTCATTCATATCTACTGCTAACTCTGTTTTATTCGTCAATGGCAAACCAAAATTCGCCGATATTGAGGAAGAAACATTTGGATTAAGTCCTGATTCAATTTCTAATGCAATCAATTCAAAGACAAAAGCTATTATTCCAATGGATTATGGAGGATTGTCTTGTAAAATATCTGAAATTTCAGAAGTTGTGAAAAAAAATAATCTAATTTTAATTGAGGATGCGGCAGAATGTTTAGGTTCGACTGTAAAGGGAGCTAAGGTAGGTTCACAGTCTGACTCTGCTATTTTTAGCTTTTGTGGAAATAAAGTATTGACAACAGGAGAAGGTGGAGCGGTTGTAACCAATTCCAAGAAAATTTATGAAAAAATTAAACTAATTCGTTCTCATGGTAGACAGGATTCTATTAACTATTTTAAAAATCCGTCTAAATCTCAATACCTGTCATTGGGGTATAATTGGCGTATGTCTTCTTTAACTGCGGCTCTTGGAATATCTCAACTAAAGAAATTGGATAAAATAATAAAAATGAGGCAAAAAAATGCCAAACAACTAATTAGTAAACTTGCCAAATTCGAAGAAATTTCAATTTCCGATCCACCCAATGGCTATGAGCATATCTACCAGATGTTTACAATTAAATTAAATTCCAAAAAAATTCGTGATAGTTTACATAATTTCTTGAAGAAAAAAAGAATTTTCTCAAAAGTTTATTTTTTTCCCATCCATCTAACCGACTTTTATAAAAAAAATTTTCCAAACTCAGGAAAATTTCTGCCAAATACAGAAAAATTATCTAATCAACTTTTGACATTACCACTTTATCCTAATATGACCAGTGAGGAAAAGCAATATCTTATCGAGTCAATCTCTGAATTTTTTGAAAAAAGATGACTGGTTAGAATTAGATTTGTTTTATTATCCACATTTTTTTATTTGAAGTTGCATGTTCTAGCTCTTCATCAGTAAGAAGAATTTCTTTTAATTTTTCCCCCTTTCTTAATCCAATAATTTTATGGTTTTTTGTTATCTTATTAGCTAGTTTTGATATTTTATACATTTTCATTTTTGGGACAAATATTTCTCCACTACTGATCGAAGGTAAACAGCTTAAAATAAAATCAACTGCTTCATCTACATGAAAAAAATATCGTTCCATAGAAGGATGGGTTATGGACAATGGTTTCTTTTTTTTAACTTCATCATTCCAAACCTCAAAAACATTTCCTCTTGATTCTTCAACATTTCCAAATCTCACCGTAGCAAATTTTGTAGGTACTAGATGTATTCCAGCCCAGCTAGTTAATTTTTCGCCAAGTAATTTAGTTGCACCGTATAGAGTAGATGAAGCAACAGATTTGTCAGTACTAATATTGAGAAATTTTTTTGGCTTATTTTTCATAGCCATTTTTATCATATTTACTGTTCCTATAACATTAGCGTCAATAGTTTCTATGGGATTAAATTCTGAAATTTCTATGTTCTTTATAGCTGCTAGATGAAAAATAATATCAACATCATTTCCTGCCATTTCCACTCTATCCTTGTCTAAAATATTTCCCAGTAATGGTCTAAATCTAGAATTATTAACATCTCTATTTAGTCGAAATAATGCATGTTCATCAATATCAAGAACTCTGACAGATTTCACAGGATATTTGAGTATTTTTTTAACAAGATGAGAGCCTATGCTACCAGCTCCTCCTGTAACTAGAATTGTTTTATTTTTTAATTCCTTGCTTATTTTTTTACTAGTACTTTTTTTGGTTTTTGATTCCATTCTTTGTCGTAACTTATCATCCATTATTAATATTTGATATAATTCATAACTGACTAATCTATAATTTTGTATATTTACGAAGTGAAACAACTTTATTTTTTGCTAATAAATTAGCAATCTCAAACTCAAATTTTGTGTCAATCATAAATCCCCTCTCATGAGGAATCTCAAATGGAAGAGTTTTTGGCATGTATAATTTTCTATATTTTAAAAATCTGTTGACATCAATTACAAAAAGACCATTTAGTTGAAACACTATAGGAGCATCTTGACGATTAACAATTTTTTTCTTTGTTTTTTTACTAAATCTAAGAAATCCTTTTTTGTTAATCTCCATCATGTTAAAATACGGATTATGGTGTTGTCTATAAACTCCACAAACCGTATGGCATTTTTTTTCTTTTTGTAATTTAAGTGCCCCAATTATGTCAGAATTTTTAATAAAAGGAACTGTACAATCTCGGTTTACTACAACATCGAAATCATATCCTAACCCTCTTAGTTTTTTTATACCATGTAGTAATACATCATCAAAACTAGCATTATCAGCGGCTAAAATCCTTGGACGCTGGAATGGAACTTCTGCTCCAAATTGTTTTGCAATTTTTGCAATCAGTTTATCCTCAGTTGAAACAATTACATGGCTAAAAATTTTTGATTTTCTAGCTGATTCTATGGTATAAGCAATTAATGGTTTATCTCCCAGTTTTTTGATATTTTTACCTTTAACACCCTTTGAACCACCTCTTGCAGCAATAAAACAAATTGGCTTCATGATTACACCATTGCATAAATTTTACTTTTTAATAATTCATTTTACTAAATTATTCTTATTTTACAAAGATTTTAACAATAATGTACTTATTTCGAGTTTTCTGATTTTTATTAAAATTCATTAGATTATCAACTAGAAATAATGAGTGAATTTTTTATGCCATTTGATTTAAATCACATAAAATGGCTAAAATTTTTATTTTTCTAGATGATACTAGTGAATTCTATAAATTATCAAAAAATTTAATTAATTCCTCGGAAGCAAAAATTTTTTCCTTTAACATTATTGTACATAAATTCTTAGAAGATAAAAAAATAGAGCATGAAATTGCGGAAAGTTATCTTTCAAAAGAGGATCATTTTAAAATTTTTGATACAACAGTATCATTTTGGGAATGGCATGAATCTGAACGGATTAACAAAGAATTTCAATATGAAGATGTAAACGTTTTAGGATTATTAAATACGGCAGAATTTCATCATTTTTTAGTAAGAGAACTTTACAAGTTTTTCGTAATTAAAAGAATAATTGAGAAAGAAAAACCTGATAAAATTTTTGTTAATAATAGATTTAAAAATATTATTTCCAAGTTATCTAGTAATAATCATATTTCTATTAACCAAATCGATACAAAAAAGTATAATTTTTTGTTTTATTGGGATAAAATTTCATACGAATTTAATTTGGGTAAATTTCCAATCAGTATACAACTTTCTAGAAATAACTATCAAAGAATAAAAACTTTTTTTGAATCAATAATATGCAAATTATTTTCACTCGATCTTAAACCAAATGAAAATAAAAAAATAATACTGTTTGTTGAGTTTAATCCTTTACAATATTCT
>Ga0209034_10000254_pt1 | contig 26690 bp, 22 predicted proteins | sample MarorgKNORR_S2LV_2_FD_188219 | JGI IMG/M metagenome (GOLD analysis project Ga0209034, IMG submission 188219) | Marine microbial communities from the Southern Atlantic Ocean, analyzing organic carbon cycling - 250m_A/KNORR_S2/LV (SPAdes) (version 2) | ecosystem: Environmental > Aquatic > Marine... | reverse complement strand
GTATTTATTGGCTCTTGTACAAATGCGAGATTAGAAGATTTGAAAGATGCGGCAGAAATTGTGAAAGGTAAAACAGTTAATCCTGATGTAAATGCAATGATTGTTCCTGGTTCACAAATGGTAAAACATGAAGCTGAAAAATTGGGATTAGATAAAATCTTCAAGGATGCAAATTTTGAATGGAGAGAATCGGGTTGTAGCATGTGTCTTGGAATGAATCCAGATATTTTGAAACCTGGAGAACGGTGCGCTAGCACATCTAATAGAAACTTTGAGGGACGACAAGGTTCTGGTGGAAGAACTCACCTTGTTAGTCCTGTAATGGCAGCTGCATCGGCAATTGCAGGTCATTTTGTTGATGTGAGGGAATGGGATTAATATTGAAGCCTTTTTCTAAAGTTACTAGTATAATCACACCCTTCGATAGAGCAAATGTAGATACAGATCAGATAATTCCAAAGCAATTCCTTAAACTAATTACAAAATCAGGATTTGGAAGGTTTCTATTTTATGATTGGAGATTTAATCAGGATGGGAAACCAAAAAATGATTTTGTTTTGAATAACTCACGTTATGAAAATTCTCAGATTTTGGTTACAAATGAAAATTTTGGATGCGGTTCATCAAGAGAACATGCTGTTTGGGCATTAAAGGACTTTGGATTTAATGTTATAATCTCCCCATCGTTTGCTGATATTTTCTATAGTAATTGCTTCAAAAATGGCGTTTTGCCAATAATTCTTGATATTGAGAAAATTCACAAATTATTACAGTTTAAAGATGAAGTAGAAATTGATCTAAATTCTCAAAGAATTACAATGGGTGATGAATTAATAAATTTTGAGATTGATTCACATAGAAAGATTAGATTGTCGAAAGGGCTAGATGAGATTGATCTTACTCTTAAAGAAGAAGAAGAAATTGAAAAATTTGAAAATGACTCTTCTATAATATCAATATTTTAGATTAGAGTTTTTTTGCTCGTTTAAAGAGATTGCCGCAACTAGAACAAGTATTTGTATCCGTTTTTTTATCTAATTCAAAATTTGCAGACCAACAATTAGGACATACAGAAACTGACAAATTATCAACTCATTAAACTAAGATGGTATTGGATCATTTCAAGGATTGTACGATTAAGTGGAATATGATTATTCCAACCAAGTTTTTCTTTAGCTTTTGATGCATCTCCAATTAAAACAGGTAAATCAGTAGGGCGTAATCGAGTTTCGTCAAGAAGATATTTCATATCGTCTACTTTATAGTGTTCACGTGCAATAGTAAGAGATATTTCTAATAATTCGGCAATAGATATTCCGTGACCGCTAGCTAAATTATATACGTCTCCTTTTGTTCCTTTTTCAATAACAGCAAGATAGCCCATAACAGTGTCACGAACGTCAGTAAAATCACGAATAGAGTCAAGATTTCCAAGTGTGACATTCTTTCGATTTTCTTTTATACCTTGAGCAATTTGTCTGGTGATTTCACTAGTAACAAATTCATTACCACGTCTTGGACCGGTATGGTTGAATGCACGAGTAATATGAACGTCGAGGCCATAACAAGATACGTATATTCTACAAGCATCTTCGGCTTGGCGTTTGGAGGATCCATACGGAGAAGTTCCCACAGTACGTAATGGATTAGTTTCGTTTATAGGAGCTTCGTTAATTACATTGTTGTTCGAATCAAGATTCGGGGAAGGAAGTATTATCTTATATTTTTCCAACATAGTTTTGTAGTGTTCGTTATTTTGTAGAACAAGTCCATATTCTTCACTAGAACCTGCATAATGAAGAGCAATGTCACGAGGAGTGAGTCTTAAGGCTTCAAGCATATTCAAAGTCCCAGTAACATTTGTAGAATAGGTATCTATAGGAGATGCAAAGCTATGAGGTACAAAAGACTGCGCAGCTAAATGATAGATAACATCTGCGTCAGATTCTTTTATGGCATTAACAATTGAGCCCAGATCTTGTAAATCGCCTTTAATTAATTTAATATTTTTTCTATCCAGCAGATGTTGTATATTTCTAAGATTTGGATTTGACTGTCTTCTTAGCAATCCATAGATATTCGCATTAATTTGAGATGATGAAAGAATTTCAGTAAGCCAAGAACCAACAAAACCCGTAATTCCAGTAATAAGTATATTTTTATCTTTCCAATAATCAGCATTAACTCGATTTATTGCAGCTGCAGTAGTTTCATTTTGTAAAACAAGCTGGTCAGACATTAACTATGATAGTAAGATTTGGTTTATTTATATTTTGATTGGATAAAAAAAATTGAATATTGCCATAAAACAACATAGAGAAGTTCTATGGCAATAAGTGATTATTAGGTTTAGACTCCTGCGATTTCTTTGAAGATTGAATGCCATTCGTCGTGTTTGGCACGTGCTTCAGCACTTGGATATCTAAGAAGATCCATACCTTCAGGAGCAGCTGCTCCAATAGTATGCTTTGTTTGAGACTCAACGTCTGGCAAAGCTGCGAATCTTACATCGACATTACCAATCAAGATTTGTGCTTCTTCACTAACCAAGAAATTAATCCATACTTTTGCTGCGTCTGGATTCTCAGATGCTTCAAGGAGTACAGCGGCAGTTGGACCCCATACCAATGGGAAATCTTCCAATACAAGAATTTCAACTGGTGCACCGTCTTGTTTTGCCTTGACGACATCGTGGAGTTGTCCTACAATACCAATATGGTATTCGCCACGTGATACTTCATCAACTTGTGCTCCTGTGCTGCGTTGTCTAACAGGTTGTACGTTTGCTTCTAGTCTAGTAAGGAAATCAATTGTTGCTTCTGCGCCAAGTGTTTCTTCAGCAATAGTAGCCCAGATTCTAGTAGAAGTTGTACCTCTTGTATAATCGTGCATTGTAATCTTACCATTCCATTTAGGATCTGTAAGATCGTTCAATGTTTTAGGTAATTCATCTTCAGAAACAAGATTTGTATTATAAGTAATTACTTGACCAAGAAGAAGAACGCCTTGCCAGTAACCGTTAGGATCTTTTAGTTCGTCAGGCCAATTAGCTGCATTTGGTGCTTCGTATTGTTGTGCAAAACCATTGTCAACTAATGATAATGAACCTGGAAAACTGAGCATTACTACATCAGCTGTTTTTGCTCCAGCGTTAATTTCTGTTTCAATTCGAGTATATGTCTCAGATGGAGAACCTCGAACATAGTCAATTGTTATTTCGGGATAGGCTTCATGAAATGCGTCGATTGTAGTTTGCATATCTTCTGCATCGACACTTCCATAAACCAATACTGTACCTGAACCTGTTGGTCCGCTATTGAAAAACGTTAAACCAGCAACTGCAAGAATTGCTACTGCAATTACTGCAACTAATAGGTTACGATTTTGTGCTAACATAGTACAAATAAATGTAAATATTTATATCTATACCCTGTTAGAATTATTATAACAGTATAAATAGGTGAGAACGATAGAAACTGCAAGTAGTAAACATCCACGTGTAAGCAAGGGGAGAGTTAGAGAGAATATGATTAATCAGTTATCGCAACAACCATATTCGTTAACAGATCTTTCAAGAATATTAAAAGTATCAAAACCAACCATCAGTTATCATCTAACGAATCTAGTGAAAGAAGGAATAATCGAGATTGCAGGAACTAAAAGTGGAAGAGGAGGATTTAGATCTAAACTTTATGTATTAAAACATAATTTAGACAACCAGCTTCCCAGTTCCTCGTCAGATTCTCATTATTTAGATTTATTATCGGGAATATTTGAGAGTAGTAAATTAGAATGGACTGTAGAGAAAAATAACAAGTTAGGCAAAGATATACAGTTATTTTTATATCACGGATTTAGATTATTAAGAAATGTCACGAAAACAAGGCATCACGACATACTTAGAAATTATGGAAAGAGAGTTGGGAAGGAAGTTATCGGGAAGAAATTTAGTAGTAATTTGAAAGAGAATCTAACAAAATTATCGGAATATTTTGATGAAAATGAAATTGGGAATATTAAGACGGCATTAAGTGATGAGAAATACCATCCAGAGTATAAATTTCAATGTCTAGGATGTTTTCAAGCAAGAGAAAATGGAGGACCTGTATGTAATTTTACCAAGGGAATGATAGAAGGTTTTCTTGAATTCAACTATGGAGACAGATACGAGATAGGGGAAAGGCAGAAAGATGGAACGCTATATGAATCATGTGTATTTCCAATGAGAAGAACCAAGAAACGTGGCAGAGCTGAAGCAATAAACATAGAATAATCTATTCCTTCAAGACATAAACCGAATGAATTGAATCAAATATAGACCACAAGACATCTTCGGTAAACAAGACAGAATCGACGGCTTGTAACTGCATTTCATAAGAATCAGCATATTTCATAATAAGATTTAGAGCAATTTGACTGTCTTTTCGTGCTTGGGCAGATAATGCCATAAAGTAACTAAGACCAGCAGGATCAATAAAATCGTTATAATGTTTAGATAGTGCATAGACTCGTTTATCAATAGCAGCTGGTAGAAATATTTGACTAAGAGAAGTGGAGATTCCTTCAAACCAAGAGTGTGTTTTAACATAATTCAATAACGAGTCGGCAGCAATGCGTACACCAGGTAAATAATCATCTGAATATAGTGACTTTTTATTCATTCCAGTAGATTCAGCGAATTTGATCCAGCCTTCAATAGCACCTTCAGCTTCAGAATAGCCATCATATTCCAATATACGAGAAATCCATAATCTACGAACGTCAGATAGTGGACAATTGGAGATTACAGCTCCGTCTTTTAGAGGAATCATATTTTGATAGTAAAACCAATTATTTATCCATCCATGAATTTGAGTTTTATCTAATTTGCCTTCGTATAACAGAGTATTGAATGGGTGTCTATCAGGATAACGTTTAGTTGCCTCATTTTTGATTAATGCAAGAAACTTACTTCTAGACAATGGTTTTTTTCCAGGCATAGAGAAAAGAAAGGTAGAATCTAATAAAAACAATACGTAACCAATATATTGTTTTATACAGTATTACATTCAGAATCAAATGAAAAGAGTGTATTTTGTTATAGGAGTGGTATTTCTAGTCATAGGTCTATTAATGTACCAATCCGCAATGGAACAAGTAGAGGAATTTCAGGAAATAATAAAATCAGTTGAAGACGCAGGAAATAATGCAAGATTAGGAGTTGAAAGAATTGGACTGTCAATTGAACAAGCAGAAGATATCAATCGACGGATAAGTAGTACAATGAATATGAGTAGAGGGGCACTAGGATTGGGAATGTTCCTAATTGTATATTCGACATATGATGAATTAGCAAAATTAAAAAGTAAATTCTTTTAGATTATTTTTTTAAGACTTTATCAACATCTGAATTAAAAGCATCTTCATAATCAATGTTATTTTGGAATAGATTTTGGAATAATTTTCTATCTTTAGAAGTAGTTGCTATCACATCAGGGGATGGAAAAATTGAATATTTTTCATTAGGTAATAAAGTAGAAAGTGAATATTTAGAATCAGATTCAATATATGCAGGAACTCGTATGTAGTTGTTTCCAATCATATTCTGGCCTTCTTTAGAGAGAATGTAATCAATAAACAATTTAGCAGATTCCAGATTTTTAGAAGTTTTGAGAATTGATGCGGCAGTAGCAGAAATATACAAAGGTATGTCAGAAAGAATCAGTCGATCAACAGGCAGGTTCATATCTTTGGCACGAAGATATTCATAAAGCATGACGGTAAGACCCAAATCACTCTTGCCAAGACTCACGCTACCAAGAACGTGTCTAAACAACGGCCAGAGTTGGAGATTTTGTTGAGAAAGTAGATTAACAAATCCACTCCAAGTTTCTTCAGTGAGATCATTTCGAATAGAAGATAGCCAATTACTACCAAATGTTCCAAGGGTTATATCATGAACGGATATACGATTTTTCCATTTGTCTTGAAGAAGGTCGTTAGAACAAGTTGGAACGTCGTTTTTCTCTACTTGTTGATTATTGTAAATTTGCACAGTAGGCAAAAGAATAACTGAAGTCCAGAAACCGTCAGAATCTTTTAATGAATTGGGGATATTTTTTCTCTCAGGGGTTTCATAAGATTGAAACAAATGTTGCGTATGCATTTGTAAGTGTGGAGATATGGCACTGAAGACTATATCTGCAGATGAGCCATTATCAGACAAGTCTTTTTGGATTTGGTTGGACATAGGAGGAGGAGTTCCATAGACATATTTACGGAAATATTCAATTTTGATGCCGGGGTGGATTTTATTAAATTCCTCAATCCAGGAATCGAATTCCCAAGTCTCTATGGTTCCGTAAATAATTAATTTATCATTACTCAATTTCTAATCCTACGTCTAGTAACAATGGTGGCATAAATCAAGGACGTAAAAGTAATTGCAAATAATATATAATCATAAGAGTCATCATCTGATTCATCGACTGACAGAGAAACAAGAATACCAGGATTGGCCCCAGTTAAATTACCGCCGCCCATCGGAAATATAATCATCATAGAGCCAGTTGCATCAGCTCCAATAGAAGGGCCTGCAGATCCCATTGAATTGAATGGTATAGAATTAAGGATTTTTCCATCTTCGATATCAATGGCGTAAAATACACCACTGCGATCAATTGAATACAATACATCGCCACTAACAATCAGAGATGCGCTCTGAATTCGATCAGGAAGATAGATTTGCCATTTCAATTCAGAAGTAGATAAATCAACGGCATAAATTGAACCATTTGTTGGTCGATCAAGATCAAGTCTATATACAAAACCGTCAAGAACTTCCCCTTTGTAGTCTAGTAATCTTGTAAGAACAGTACCACAAACATTCTGAGAAGGAATATAGGCCACATTGTCAGCAACAGACATTCCTGCAAATACACCACCTAATTGGCTTGGGCAGAATATTTCTCCAACATACTTACTTTGTGATGCAAACATGTCAGATTGATTTTCAGTATTGTCGTTTGTGAGGTTGTAGCCTTCAGGTCCGAAATGAATTGGTTCATGAATAAGATTTCCAGTCATAGCGTCAACAACATACAAATAATTAGTTTTTGAGGCGGCGATTATTGCTTTACGCTCAATATTGTCAACAGAGATAGTAGTGTAGATAACTTTCCAGCCAGGATCGTTGTTATTAATATCATGAGTGCTCATTTGGTAATACCATTTCATAACTCCGGTGTTTATGTTGAGGGCAACAATTGAACTAGAAAATAAATTAGGTCCTGGACGTAGTGCTGCATCGAATTGGTTTGCAGGTTCTCCAGTTAGAAGGAATAATGTTTCAGAATCATCGTCGATTGCAAGCAATCCCCATGAAGTTCCGCCAGCAATATAATTAGTATAGCCCCAGTCGTCTTCAAATGGATGAATATTGCCCAAGTTAGCTTGATCATATCCCCAATTTAATTCTCCGCCTGCAGGAGGGGAAGAAAACCAATGCCAGACTAGTTCTTTAGTGTCTATATCATACGCAGAAACAAATCCACGTCCGCCAAATGCATTTCCCTGTGCACGAGTTATTAGAAGATTGTTATGAAAAGTTGGAGCAAAAGGTGAGAAATATTCTCCGTTGTTTCCAGGAATATTAGAACAGGTTTCAGGTAATTCGAATACTACTTCTCCAGTAATCAAATCCAATCCGTAAATTGAACATTCGCTAGTTTGAACATATATGGCATCTTCATGAATTGTAAGAGATCTAGTTGCAAGACGTTTTGCCCAGACTTCAGTATTTTTATAATTATTAATATCGGGTTTAAATGACCATAGCGGACTACCGTCAGTTGCATCGATGGCATAAACCTCATTGTATCCAGTGGCCACATATACAATTCCTTGATAAATCAGAGGAGTAGTTTGAATTCCTTCTGGAGGGACTATATCATCGTCAATAGTAGAAACACTGTCAAACTGGTAAATCCAATTGAGTTCTAGGTTTTCAACATTATCTTTTGAGATTACAGTTTGTGGGCTAAAACCCGTATTATCTTTGTCAAAGGCCGAATATTCCCAATTAAAGAAATTTTCAGAATTCACAGTAGAAATATTGCCAATAAATAATAACAATGTAATGAAAATTAATAGCTTATACAATAGAATTCTAAGCATCAAATAGAGCAATAAAGGTTAACAAAAATGAGAAAAAAAATTCATTTTTGGGTAACTAAAGGGATTTTTCTAAGGAAATTACGTATTGGAAGTAAAACTAGACTTAATGAACAAAATTAACTGTGGAGATACACTAGATTTAATGAAAAATATCGAGTCGAATTCTGTGCATCTAGCTATAACATCTCCTCCTTACAATGTAGGAAAGGAATATGATGAGCATAATGATTTGATGGGATATGAAGAATATCTTGATTGGTTATCAGAAGTATGGATTGAAACAAAAAGAGTTTTAATAGATGGAGGAAGATTTGCATTAAATATTGGTCCAACAGGAATTAGAGATTTTAAACCTCTGCATCACGATTTATCAAATAGACTAAGAGAAATAGGAATGATATTTAGAACAGAAATTTTATGGTATAAACAAACAATGTTAAAAAGAACAGCTTGGGGAAGTTGGAAGAGTCCAAGCAATCCGCATATAATTCCATCTTGGGAATATGTATTAATCTTTAGTAATAATTCAATGAAATTAGAAGGAGACAAATCAAAATCAGATATTACAAGAGATGAATTTCTTAGTTTTTCAGATGGGCATTGGAACATATTGCCAGTGACTAAAAATAGAAAAGGTCATCCAGCTCCATTTCCAGAAGAACTAATTTACAGATTAATAAAATACTATTCGTATGAAGGAAATACAATATTAGATATGTTTGGAGGAACAGGAACAGTTGCGTCGGTGGCTTCAAATAACAATAGAAATTTTATTCATATAGATATATCAAAAGAATATTGTAAAATTGCGTCAGAAAGAATAATGAAGTAAATTAAGACTGAATTGTGCGGATTGTATTTTTCCACCAATAAGACATTTCAGGAGACATATCTGTGTCGAAAGGGAGATAGAAATTAATACGATCGAGGAGTCCCGAATATTTCTTCAATGCCAGAGGAGCAATCTCATGAGGCTCTCCAATTATTGCTATATTTTCAAGGATTTCGTCTGTAATGAGTTTGGGCATATCTCTAAAGTTACCAGACGAAGATAATTTATTTAGTTGATTGGCAATTTCTCCCCATCCATGCATTTCAAGAACTTTAGAATAAGTTGGAGTAGACGAGTAGAAAGCAATCTGGGATCGAACAAACTCTTTGGTCTTCGTCATAGAATCAGAATCTGGACCAGTTATAACAAAAACAGATCCACTCAATGAAACATCTTTAATATTTCTATCAGCAGATTCGCATCCTAATTTAATATTTGGAATAATAAGATCTTGAATGTATTGTTCAGTGTGCAAAGGGTGAACATGAAATCCATCGCATAATTTTCCAGCTGTTTTACAAAGTGCTTCGTTAACTCCGGCAATATATATAGGAATGTCTGGATATTCGATAGGTCCAGGATTGAAGAAAGGAGTCATAAGATTTAGTTTGTAATATTTTCCGTTAAAATCTAAAGGGGATTGAGTTTGCCAGCAGTTCCATATATGACGAATGCATGAGATAATTTCTTTAAGTTGAGCAACAGGGGAATTCCAAGGCATTCCGAACCTACGTTTTACATGAGCGCCGACTTGAGTACCAAGACCTAAAAAAAATCTTCCATTTGAAAGCTGTGACAAGTCCCAAGAAGTATAAGCAAGAACCATCGGACTTCTAGCTAATGCTACAGAAATAGCAGTGCCCAGTTTAATTTTAGATGTGTTCTGAGATGCAATTGAAAGAGGAAGAAAAGGATTATGTTTAGTTTCACTTGTCCAAATACAATTGAAACCGACTTCTTCAGCAATTAAAGATAATTTAGAAATATCATTAATTGAATAATCAGCAAAAACTACGTCAATATCCATTAGATGTTATTGAATTTTATCGAATATAAAAAATAAGGACAATAATTCGTCGTGTAATAGTTTTTACGCGGTATAGAAATGAACATGAAAACGCTTTGAATGATTGGAAAAGGCTAGCTTAACTAGTCGACCGAAGTCTTCTAGCTTACACTACCAAACCATCAACGTTATCTTCTATAACGATTCTTTGTTGCAACAATTTCCCGAAAGAAATCATTAACAACAGGCTGTCTTTTCTCGGGAGTGGCTTCGAGCTTAGATGCATTCAGCTCTTATCCACAACAGCTTAGCTGCCCGGCATTGCTCTGTCGAACAACCGGTAGACCAGAGGCCGCGTTGATCTGTTCCTCTCGTACTAAGATCAACTTCCCCTCAGACAACCACCGCTTCCATCAGATAGAGACCGACCTGTCTCACGACGGTCTAAACCCAGCTCACGTTCCCCTTTAATGGGCGAGCAGCCCCACCCTTGGCTCCTGCTGCAGAACCAGGATGGGAAGAGCCGACATCGAGGTACCAAACCGCGGGGTCGATTGGAGCTCTCACCCGCGACGAGCCTGTTACCCCTGGGGTAACTTTTCTGTCACCTCCAGCCCCCAACAGTGGGGACTTGAAGGATCGCTAGGTCATGCTTTCGCAGCAGAATTCTTTATTGTTCAGAATCCTGTCAGGCTGGCTTTTGGCCTTGCCCTCAAAAGTGGATTTCTGACCCACCTGAGCCAACCTTAGAGCCCCTTCGATATCTTTTCAAAGGGGTGCCGCCCCAGCCGAACTGCCCACCTGCCGATGTCCCTCAAAATGAGGTTAGTGACGTAACTCTAAGATACCGGTGTTACACTTTTGCCTATCACATACCCAAAAGTATGTGCATAACGGCTCCCGGTTACTCTCTGAAATTAGAACCGCATCACAACAACAAGCTGCAGTAAAGCTCCACAGGGACTTCTCTTCCCGATGGAAGTCGATGGACTGTTCGTCCACCTAATGTGGGTTCACGGAGTTGCAGACGGGGACAGTAGGGCCCTCGTTGAACTATTCATGCACGTCGGAACTTACCCGACAAGGCATTTGGCTACCTTAAGAGAGTCAGAGTTACTCCCGGTGTTAAGCGGCCCTTAGCTCAATTGAACTTGAGTTTTAGGTACCGCCACTGACCAAGTTTCAAAGACTATACACATCCTTGCGGACTAGCAGTCTCCTGTGTTTTTATTAAACAGTCGGGACCCCCTTGTCACTGCGACCTGCTATCCCTATTCCTCATAAAAAAAGCAGGTATCCTTTCTTCCGAAGTTACAGGACTAATTTGCCGAATTCCCTCGCCTACTTTGTACTCCATACACCTTAGGCTACTAACCTAAAGACACCAGTGTCGGATCTTGGTACGGACTCAGTATAACCAATTTATAATAATTTTCATTGTCCCCCAGAGTTTAGTGAACCAACCCAATGGTTGGCCATTCTCAACTCGGAATAGTTCTCGTCATTACGACACTCCCTAAACCTTGAATAATTAGACAGGGCGACGGCCCTGCTCACCATATCTCGAAGCGTATACTATAAATTAACGATTACACCAAGGCACAAGAATATTAACTTGTTTCCCTATTCGTGTAAGTCCCTTCGGATTACACTTAGGACCGGCTAACTCCTGGTCGACGACGCGTTGCCAGGAAAACCTTGCTTCTACGGTGATGAAGATTCTCACTTCACTACGCTGCTACTACCACCAGGATCTGCAATAGAAAGCGGTCCATAGGATCTCACGACCCTACTTCTATCCACTCTCTACGCCCACCTACCACACACGATATAATTCGTGGTCTATAGTATCGGTAATTAACTTTAGCCCCGTCCATTTTCGAGGCGTAAGAACTCGACAGGTGAGTTGTTACACATTCTTTAAAGGGTGGCTGCTTCTAAGCCTACCTTCCTGCTGTCTTCGTTCAAACACACTCTTCCGTTTGACACTTAGATAATATTTTGGGACCTTAACTATAGTCTGGGTTGCTCCCCTCTCGGTTATGAGGCTTACCCCACATAAACCCGTCTCCAAGCTTCTTACATATTGGCACATTCGGAGTTTGAAGGAACAGTAGGGGCGTTAGCCCCCGAACTAATTCTATCAGTGCTCTACAACGCCAACAATGTCCACTTAGGCTAGACTGAGATCTACTTCGGTGGGAACTAGCTATCACTCCGCTAGATTGGCTTTTGGCCCCTTGCCTCAGGTCAGGTGACTGATTTGCACGTCAAGACCATTGCGGACCTCTACCCAGATTTCTCCAGGCTTCATCCTACCCAAGGCACGATCGCGGAGTTTCTAGTCTTAATGCTATGACTAAAGGCCCTTTCAGACCCCTTCTCTCAAATTGAATAATCAAAAATGCAGAATGTCGGTTTCCCTTCGCTTACAAGCTTAAAACTTTTAGGCTCGCCATAACAAAAAACTCCCTGGCCCGTGTTTCGAGACGGAATGTATAACTCTAGAACGCGTGTATTACAAAAGCTCTTGCGAGCAAATGCAAAACACAAATGTTCCTTTCAAGCCATACAATTATGTAACTATTTGGTTTCATGCGCTTTTCACACCCCTTTCAGGGTACTTTTCAGATTTCTCTCACGATACTATTCACTATCGGTCTTAAGTTGTATTTAGTCTTGGAGGCTGCTTTCCCCCATATTCACTAGCCACTGTCAAGGCCAGTTACTCGGTAACAAAAACATTAACCTTCCCATGTACGTTGTCTACGGGAATATCACCCTCTACGTTGAATCTTTCCAGATTACTTCAACTAGTACTGAAAGGTATGCGTTAATGCACAAACACCACATCTCTCTAATGTTACCATTAGAGATTCAGTTTGGACTATCCCCATTTCGCTCGCTGCTAGTGAGGGGATCTCAATTGATTTCTTTTCGCCCTTTTACTCAGATGTTTCATTCCAAAGGTTTCGCGTTCCAATAAATTGGAACTTTAAAAATCCAAGAAGAATTTTTAAAAGGAAGTCCCATTCGGGTATCCTCGGATCGAAGGTTCCATGCACCTCCCCGAGGCTTATCGTAGCTTGGCACGCCCTTCATAGCCACTTAAGCCAATCAATCCACCAAATAGCGTCTACGCGTAGTTTATGATCATCTCTATACGCTATACGCAACCATTACACGACGATAATTGTGTTAAACACTACGTCCTTCACTCTTCAAGTTCTTTGAAGAGTTGCATCTAAATATGCCATCTTGAAATTTTTAGTTAAACTGCACTCCCTATCACTATTTTATTCTAAGGAGGTGATCCGGCCACAGGTTCCCCTACGGCCACCTTGTTACGACTTCTCCCCCCTTGTCGAACCTAGGTTCGATAATGTCAATAAGACACTATCTCCCCCAAACCCAACTCGGGTGAAGCGACGGGCGGTGTGTGCAAGGAGCAGGGACGTATTCACCGCGCGATGTTGACACGCGGTTACTAGGGATTCCAGATTCATGAGGGCGAGTTGCAGCCCTCAATCACAACTGGGGTAGGATTTTGGGATTGCCTCATTCTCTCGAATTCGGTACCTATTGTGCCTACCATTGCAGCCCGCGTGTGGCCCAAGAGTTTCGGGGCATACTGACCTGCCGTGGCCCCTTCCTTCCTCCGTTTTATCAACGGCAGTCCCATTAACTAGCTCCGCCAACCTTTCGATCGATGGAAGCAATTAATGGCAAGGGTCTCGCTCGTTGCCTGACTTAACAGGACGCCTCACGGCACGAGCTGTCGACGGCCATGCGCCTCCTCTCAGCTTGTCTGGTAAAGTCTTCAGCTTGACCTTCACTCTGCTGTCTCTCCTGGTAAGGTTCCCGGCGTTGACTCCAATTGAACCGCAGGCTTCACCCCTTGTGGTGCTCCCCCGCCAATTCCTTTAAGTTTCAGCCTTGCGACCGTACTCCCCAGGCGGCAAGCTTAACGGCTTCCCTGCGGCACTGCATCAACACGTGGCTGATGCATCACCTAGCTTGCATCGTTTACAGCTGGGACTACCCGGGTATCTAATCCGGTTCGCTACCCCAGCTTTCATCCCTCACCGTCGAGCGCGTTCTGGTGGACCGCCTTCGCCACTGGTGGTCTTCCACGGTTCAGAGGATTTTACCCCTACCCGTGGAGTACCGTCCACCTCTCCCGCCTCCTAGTTTTGTGGTATCTCATGCAGTTCAATTGTTGAGCAATTGATTTTAACATAAGACCTACAGAACGGGCTACGGATGCTTTAGGCCCAATAATCGTCCCGACCACTCGGGGAGCTGGTATTACCGCGGCGGCTGACACCAGACTTTCCCTCCCCTTATTCAATAAACTATTTACATTTACCAAAAGCTACATTCAGCATGTTGCACTCGGATTAACCTTGTCGTGCTTTCGCACATTGCAAAGTTTTCGCGCCTGCTGCGCCCCGTAGGGCCTGGACCCTTTTCTCAGTGTCCATCTCCGGGCTCCTTCTCTCAAAGCCCGCACCGGTTATAGGCTTGGTAGGCCATTACCCCACCAACAACCTGATCGGTCGCAGTCCCATCCTAAAGCAATTAATCAAACATGCTTAACAATCCTTTAAGTCATAAACCGATTCCAGGAAAAATGACCTATCATATATTAATCCCAGTTTCCCGGGGTTATTCATGTCTTTAGGGTAGGTTGACCACGTGTTACTGAGCCGTATGCCACACTTCTCACATAGTTGAGAAATGTTCGACTCGCATGGCTTAATCTCTATCCGATAGCAGTCGGGTCCGGCAGGATCAACCGGATACATTGGGAGTACAGTTTTAATTTCTAAAACAAGATAGCATATGATATCAGATTCAAATTAGATCGAATCGTCATTTTTTGTTTGCGAATCTGGAGGTCGTAATATCATAGCGTTAGCAATTCAATGCGTAACTCAACTACAACGCCGCCAAGCGAAACGCAGAAAATTATTTACGGTTATTAAGGATATAAAGATTTGTAATTACAGAGAATCAATACTATTTACGAGTTGGTATAAATCATCATAAGATTTTTTGTTCGAAAGAATCTGTTTTTTTGCTTTTTTAATAATTTTTATGAATTCGTCACTATCATGTTTAGAAATAATACGTTCAATAGAGTTGATATTAATCATAAAGTCTTCAAGTACGTCGGAAAATTGCTCGTTACTAATTTGCAAGGAAGAAATCACCTCAGGTGTGTCATGAAATATACCAGATGCAAGAAGATACTGTATTGTAAATGATGTTCCGGAAATATCTTTGAGGTTAGGGATTTTATTAAGAGACAGAACAAATGACAAATTGAGGAAGTATACAAGAGAAATAATATAGGCCATGGATTTATCATGTTGATTGGCATTACAGACGACTAATTTAGAATTAGGGAACAGTGATGAAAAGAGTTTTTTTTCAGATTGAATAGATTTTATTGGAACAAGAATGAATTTTTGAGGTTTGAATATATTTGCGCCTGGACCGAATAGAGGATGGATGCTCATTAACTGAGATTTATTTGAGAATTTTTTCATATTAGAAACTATTTGTTTTTTCATTGAAGAGATTTCCATAACGAGTTTAGTATTATCAGAATATTTTACAACCTGGTCAATAATTTCATTGGTTGTTTCAATAGGAACGCTGATTATTATAATATCAGAATGAAGTACACAGTCTCGAATTGATTTGAAGATTTTTGATTTTGAGTTTTTTTTCTTTTTTAATTTTCTGCTATAAAGTCCTACAGAATATCCGTTTTCAGAAAAATATTCGGTAAACCATTTACCCATATTTCCGCTAGCCCCAATAATTCCAACGCTCTTCGTTTGTTTAATTCGGAATTGTTTCAAATGGTCCTGTTCTCTGGAAATTGTTTCTTCAATAATTAATTTTAAAAGCTTTTTACTAAAATTTTTATTAAGATTGAGGGATTCGGATTCTTTTTGAATAGACTTGAATAGTTTGCGTTCTTGGACAGGATCAACCAATGGCATATTGAGATTGTTTTTTAAAACTGCGACTTCTCTACCTAATTCAAGGCGTTTAGATAGCAAATCAAGAATTTCAACAGTAATTTTCTCAATTGAATCTCTTGATTTCTGAAGTTTTTTCTTATCGTCCAAGTTAATCACTATCTAATAATTGGATCAATTTTACCAGAACGTAAACCATGATCTGCAAGAACCAAGGCAGCAACACTTTCAACTATCGGAACTGCACGAGGTAATACACAGGGATCGTGTCTTCCTTTAACAACCAAAGTTTCAGATTTTTTAGACTTTAGATTAAAAGAAGACTGCTTCTTCAAGATTGAAGAAGGAGGTTTAAATGCCAATCTAAATTCAATAGGCATGCCATTTGAAATACCACCCAATATACCACCGGAATTATTTGTTCGGGTAGATACTTTTTTCCTAGAAACAGAATATTGGTCATTATTCTCTGAACCAAGGAGTTTAGCAGATTCAAATCCTTTTCCAAATTCCACGCCTTTTACAGCAGGAATAGAAAACATCGCCCTACTAATATCAGAATCCAGTGCAGAAAAAATTGGTTCTCCTAAACCAACAGGCGTATTGATTATCTGGCATTCAATAATTCCTCCAAGACTATCGCCTGATTTTCGGGCTTTTAGTATTGCATTGGACATTTTTTTTGCAATTACTGGATCAGGACACCTAACATCAGTAGAATATCGATTTTTTTTAGCAGATTTAAAGTCAGATGAGGATTTAATCTTTCCTATTTCTTTAACATAAGCAACGATATCGGTATTGAAGCACGTTTTGAGTAGTTTTTTAGCTATTACGCCTCCCATCACAAAACTGGCAGTAAGACGAGCAGAAAAATGACCTCCACCACGATAATCATTGAATCCTCCGTATTTTTCCCAGGCAGTGAAATCAGCGTGTCCTGGACGGGGTGCTTTCATAATATTAGCATAATCTTCAGATCGAGTATCTTTATTTTTAATTGTCATGCATATTGGAGATCCAGTTGTACGATCATTAAAAATTCCAGACAGTATTTCTACTTTATCTTGTTCCTTTCGTTGAGTTGTGAGTTTAGAAGTACCTGGTTTTCTTAAATCAAGTTCTTTTTGTATTTCTTTAGCAGTAATAGAAACGCCAGCAGGGCATCCGCTAATAACACATCCAATTGAATGTCCATGGCTTTCGCCAAAAACAGTAAGTGCAAATCTTTCACCCAAAGTACTCCAAGTCATTAATTAATCACCATTTTTCCTGAAAGTGAGTTGATGTCGTCTATAAAATCAGGGTAAGAAACGTCAATACTTTTTCGGCCAACGACTTCGATTCCTTCAGAATATAAACCAATTAGTGAGAATGCCATGAATAATCTATGGTCGTCATAAGAATTAAGCCTACAGGATTTTATAGAAGTAGGAGAGTCTATAACAAGACTATTTTCAGATTCAACTATATTAGCGCCTGTTTTCTGTAATTCTTGAGAAATAAGTTTCATGCGATTAGATTCTTTATACTTAGTATGTTCGATTCCAGTAATTTTGACAGAATTTGAGCAGAATAATGATAAAACAGAAACAGCAGGAAGTAAATCAGGACAAGAAGATAAGTCAAATTCACCGCCATTTAAACTGCCTTCAGACGATACAGTAAAAGAGGAATTTGTAGGATTGGTATTTACAGATGCTCCCATTTGAGAAACAATATCAAGGATATTTTTATCAGCTTGGGGCATTTCTTGTCCATCCATAATTACTGTAACCGTACCACCAGAAATTATTGCCCCTGTAAAGAGAAATGCAGCGGCAGAAAAATCACTAGGAATATGAATTTTATTACAAGAATACCTGCCAGGCTGTACAGTGAATACGTTATCTTTTCTTGTAACAAGACCGCCAAATTTATCAATCATATATAATGTAGAATCGATATATGGTCCAGAGACGATCGGTTCAATCAATTTGATATTTGTTTCTTGTTCAGCTTTTGAACATGAAATCAACAAAGATGAGATGAATTGGGACGATATAGAACCAGATATTTCTGTGTTTCCACCACGGATTCCTCCACCTTTAACAATTATTGGAGGAGTTCCATCATTTTCGATTGATTGGCAGGAAACTCCTAGATCATTTAAAGAATCAAGCAATGGTTGCATAGGTCTTTTTTGAATACTAGAATCGCCAGTGACAGTAATCTCTCCGTCAGGTACTAAAGCAGAAATAGAAGTTAAGAAACGTAAAGTAGTTCCTGAATTTTCCACATTAAGTTTTCCAGGATTAGACAATTTAGAGGGTGGAATCAATTCTAGTGAGGATTCCAGATTATTGATTTCGGATCCAAATCTCAAGCACGAGTCAAGGGAAGCATTTGTATCACGAGAAAGAAGAGGATTGACTATAATTGTAGGCGAGCTTGATAACAAAGAAAGGCAAAGGGCACGATGTGTGTAACTTTTACTATTAGGAGGTTTAATTGTGCCTGAAAGTTTAGAAGGTTTTATAGTAACACTATCCATAAGATCACAATCCTGTTTCATTGTTGATTTTGGCAGATATAATATCACCGTCAAGACTTTTCCATGAATCAATTATAGATGATTTTGTATCAGAATTACAAATTGCTGCAACAGAGGGTCCAGTACCAGACAGTCCAGAAGCAAGGGCATTAGATTTAAGGGCAAGGATAGAAGCAAGGTCGGATTGTTTCAGTAGTTTTGAATATATCATACCGTTCAGAGACATGGCGTTAAGATAATTCCCGTCCAAAGCCATAGAAACAAGTGTATTAATTGACGAGTCAAAATCATTAGAATTAGGCAGGTCTACATCTTTTGTATAGGTTTTATTCCTGGGAACATGAACCAAAACAGAATAATCATCGTCAATTTCTTTTCTTAATAATATTTTATTGGATGAATTATCAGTAACCACCAAACCACCTAAAAGACATGCCGAAGTATCGTCGAGGGCACCGGTTATTGTTACGCCTGCATTTTTAGAAGCTTGTACAGATAAATCAAGGACTTGTTTTTCATTAAAAGGGAGGTCAAATGCCTTTAAACAAGATAAGACAATCGCGGAAGCTGCAGCACTAGAACTTTTTAATCCTCTTCCTATAGGAATGTCTGAATTTACAGTAATTATAGCTCCTACAGATTCGGAAGAACTAGGTTTGACAAGTTTGAAGCATTCTCGAGCTAATGTTTTGTCCTCTGACTTGTCATTGTTGATTACTATTTCGATATTATGTTCAGTTGTCAATAGCACCTCGGCAGTAGTTTCTAAAGATATGCCTAAAGCAGAACCTTTCCCAGTTGCTAAAGCATTGACTATTGATACAGCGCCATGAACGGTAGTTTTAGAGTTCATTTCAAACACCCAACATCGACAGGATTTTACCATCGATAGAATCATCATTAGGTAATATACCAGTCCAAATCTGAAACGATAGTTTTGCTTGAGACAATAGCATTTCATATCCGTATATTAAATCAGAATTAAGAGATTTCATTTGTTTGATAAAGTTAGTTTCTTTGGGAATGTATTCAAGATCGTAAGCAAGTTTTATTCCCAAATTAGAATGGAAATTAAGAATTGTATTGGTTTTATGAAGAGGAACGGTATTAATCATAATATCAATGTCAGATAAAGAATCTATAGTTTTTTGATTCAATTCATGGAAGGAAATTGGAATATCAGAATCGAGTTTTGAGACAAGTTGTCTAGCGTTTTCAATTGTGCGATTAAGAATAATTATCTCTTTACAATTTGCATTAATTAGACCGTATAATACAGCTTTCGAAGCTCCGCCTGATCCAAGAATTACAGCTTTTTTATTGTTAAATCGTTGAATATTTTTACGTAGAGGTTTCATGAAGCCTTCGACATCAGTATTATAGCCAATCAATTTTTCATCATCGTACAACACGGTATTAACTGCATTTACAGAATTAGCAAGAGGGTCAAGAGAATCCAAATATGGAATAATATCTGTTTTATGTGGAATTGTTACATTAGCGCCGCGAAAATTCAATTTACGTAATGTGTCAAGTATAGTTTCAAGGTCGCTAGAATTGACATTAAAAGTAGTATAATAACCTTCGAGGTTGTTAGATTGGAAGAAGCTATTATGAATAGTAGGGGATAAAGAATTTTTTATTCCATATCCAAGTAAACAGTACAGCATTTCAGTAGAATTATTTCCCATAATAATCACAAGTTATTAAGAAAAATTTGAATATATTTCCTTCAGATGCTTTATATTGATTTGCCCAGGAGCAGTTGCTTTATTGCCATATGAACAGTATATGAAAGGCGCTCCAAGCATAGGGGACAAGATTCTAGATACTGAACCATTTTCACCCATACAAAAAGCCAATAATTGAAACTTTGACTTTTCAAATCTAGGATAGAGTTTGTAGACTTTATTGCAATCATTTAATGAATTAGCATAAGTGACAATTTTGATAATTTGTGTAGGCCTTGATAGATTCTTTGAGATATTTTTAATCAGAACGGATAGAGAATTAGTAGAAGGAGTACTGTTGAAATTATGCCAGGATACGATCAAGTTTTTTTCATTTTTAAATAATGTAGAATTTCTATTAAAAGTATCAGATTCGATGTCTTTGAATGAATGTTTTAAGTCAAGTAACTGGTTAAGAATCTGAAGTCGATCAGATTCAGAAATTTTGGACAATCCGCCATGGTGTTTACTTCTAAAAGTAAGAACAAGTTTATTTTTATGAGTGTTGGACAACTCCTCAATAAAATTAATAGAAAATGAATTCAAGGAATCTAGTCGAATTTCAACTAAATGTGCTCCAGATAAGAATGCAGAATTAACGAATGATTTTAATTTAGAAGTATTAGGAGCGGCAATTGAAACGCAAAACTTAGGTTCTGATATTCTATTTTTCAAGAATGTATTCCTCTACCTCCATGCCAAAATGTCTTCCCTTATTAGATTCAGTCTTAACAAGAATTTTGTCGCCAACTTTAAGTGAAGTTGTGGAGATAGGTTTGCCGTCGTCTTTTACGAATGCAATAGTTTCAGCATTTTGAATCAAGACACCGCCAACTTTATCATCGGATTTAGCACGTACAAGGAATAATGGTCTACTTTCGATTTTTAGTCTTCCTACAATAGAAGTTCTAACAACTCCTTGATGTGATACAATCATTACTTCGGTACCACTTTCAAGTTCAGACAAATATTTTGTACGGTTATCGGGCAATAGTGTATAACACTGTACAGCGCCTGCATTCACACGAAACGGTCTAGGAGAAGTAAATCCAGAACCTGCAGATTCATTGTGCATAAGAAACATAAAGTTCGCTTGATTTCCTACCAATAATCCTTCACCTTGATTTAACATAGATGCAGTATCGACACATGCTCTTTCGCCCATGCCAACTTCTTTGATTTCGATGATTTCCGCTACAGACAAATCAATTTTTGAGAGTTCGTTCAATTCTGAATTCAGTTTATTAACATCATCAATGTTAGATGTTCTTAATAAAACACCGTCGACACCTAGTTCTAAAATTGTAAACATCATTTTGATTTCAGATGGATCGTTAATTACCGTAAATATTTTGGTTTTCATACCGTGTAATTCGGCGATAAGATTTTCTAGAGGGATTATCTTCCATTCGGTATTTTCTTCAAATTCAATTATAACAGATTCAGCGTTATTTTTTGCTGCATTTACTATCTCATCAAGATTTGAATCGTCGTTCAATGAAGCAAAGTAAGAAAATCTTTGATCGGGCTTTACTTTGTCCAGTGTTTCAGAATCTACTACTTGAACGTCTGATTTATCGGAAAAGGAGTATGTCTCAAATTTAGATAAAGTGTCAGAATCAGGCATATCGCGTACGAATACAGTCTTAATTCCAGATTCAAAGAGCAATTGACTAAAGTCATTTATTTCAGAGTCAGGTATTTTGGGTTCAACGATAATAGTTCTCAATTTATCAGTCAATCAAATAACCTCCAGAGCAGATTCTACAGAACTATTATCAAAAATAATGTTTGATATTGCTTTTGTAATATTCTCAGGATTAGAATGTTGGAAGATATTTCGACCCATAGATACGCCTATTGCACCAGCGTCAATTGCGCCTTTTACCATCTCAAGTAATTCTTTATCATTATTAGTCTGTGGACCTCCTGCAATTACTATTGGAACAGGGCATCCTTCAACAACACTACGAAAACTCTCGGAATCACCTGTATAAACAGTTTTAACGACGTCAGCGCCCAATTCTGCTCCAATTCGTGCAACATGCGAAACAATTTTTGGGTCAAAAGGATTGGATATATTTTCTCCGCGAGGATACATCATTGCAAGTAATGGAATATTTAATTCGGAGCATTCATCAGCCACCAAGCCAAGATCTTCTAACATGTTTCGGTCATGGCTAGAGCCGATATTTATGTGGATAGAAACAGCGTCTGCGGCATTTCCAAGAGCTAATTCAGGACTTCCTACAATTACTTTATCGTCTGGAAAAACAGAAAGACTTGTGCTTGCAGAGAGATGAACAATTTTACCAATATCGATTTTTGTATCAAGTATTTTAAAAATTCCTTTATGTGCAACGACGGCGGATGCGCCTCCTTTTTGAACTAAATCTACAGTTTTATTAATATCAATCAATCCAGGAACTGGGCCAATGGTTAGACCATGATCTAGGGTAACTGCAAGGATTCTTCCATTACGATTAATATTATTCATCATCAATTACACACCAAAAATAAACTAGTAAATTAGAGTGCTAACTAAGGATATGAAAAAGACCAGTAACTGTAACTTGGACGTTGTATCATGTTAGACTCTGAATATCATGAGAGCGGTTGATATATAAATATCACTTTTACAGATACACAAATAATGGGATTAACATTATTTAATTCATTAGGAAAGACAAAAGAGCTGTTTATACCTAAGAATGAGGACGAGGTAACGGTATATTGCTGTGGTCCGACAGTATACGATTATGCCCACATAGGAAACCTAAGAACATTTTTGTTCGAGGACGTATTGATAAGGTTTTTAGAATTAAAAGGTTACAAAGTAAAATTTGTAATGAACATAACGGATGTTGACGATAAAACAATTAAAGCGGCAAAAAATAACAACACCACGTTAAAAGAATATACAAGTAGATTTACAAGTGAGTTTTTTAAAGACTTACAAAGTTTGAATATTAAAGAGGCGACAGAATATCCAAGAGCGACAGACTATATTGACGACATAGAGAGGCACATAATGAAATTACAGAATGAAGATTACTGCTATGAAAGAGATGGTTCATACTATTATTCAATAAACAGATTTTCCAGATATGGAAGTCTATCAGGGTTAGAAATCAGTAATCAAAAAAACAGATCAAGATTGAATGAAGACGAGTATACAAAAGATAATGCACAAGATTTTGCGCTATGGAAGGCGTGGGACAAGGATGACGGAGACGTGTACTGGGAAGGAAAATTGGGGAAAGGAAGGCCGGGATGGCATATTGAATGTTCAGTAATGTCTACAAAAATACTAGGGGAAGAAATCGACATTCATGCAGGAGGAGTTGATTTAATATTCCCTCATCATGAAAATGAAATTGCGCAAACCGAAGCAGTTACAAACAAAAAATTTGTCAAATATTGGATTCATTCTGAACATCTCATAGTGGAAGGAAAGAAAATGTCAAAATCAGAGGGTAATTTCTTTACACTTAGAGATTTGATAGAGAAGGGTTATGATGCAAAGAGTATCAGATTTCTATTAATCTCTTCGCATTATAGGTCACAATTGAATTTTACGTTTGATGGGATAAATCAAGCAAAAGAGAATATAAACAGGATGCAGGAAGTTTATTCAAAAATAATCGAATGTAAGACAAGAACTGGAATAGATGCAAACATATCTAGTATTACTAAGGAATCTAAGAGGGCGTTTGAAGAAGCATTGGATGATGACTTGGATATGCCAGTTGCATTGGCTTCAATCTTCAAATTTGTCAGAGATATTAACAAGTATTTAGAAAATAATCAAGTTTCAGAAACAAACAAATCAGAAATTATAGATTACTTTGAAACGATAGACAAGGTATTAGGAATATTGTCAAATAAGACAATAGAAGTTGATGAGGATGTCAAGTCACTTATAGAACAGAGAGATGAGGCGAGAATAAAGAAGGACTGGAAGAAATCAGATGAGATTAGAGATGAATTATTAATGAAAGGGTTCATCGTAGAAGATACCAAAGAAGGAACTAGAATAAAGCGCAATTAACCTACTTGTATGGTTTCGAAATTACGGATTTATCAGATTTCATTCCGGGTTTTGACAATTTGTAAGTCCTATCGGAAGAAATTACATTGACAGACATAGAAGCTTGAACATTATAATGTTTGGAACCGTCAGAATTACGATAATTTGTTGCAACGCCAGCTCGATCTATATTCACTCGAATTTTAATAATGGATCCATCTTCTAATTGGAAGGTTACTTCGTCAGAACCATCGGCATTAGCTTCAAGCATTTTAAATTCAATTTCATCGGGTACGTCGTTATTAGAATTTTTACTCATAATTAACAATCAAAAAGATAATAATTAAATTTTTAATGCTTGATTTCCGTTTTTTTATAAACTAATTCTTAAATGAGTACATAATTAAAAGTAGAAATAAGACACTAGTAGAGAGAAATTAAGAGAATGTTTGAAATTAAATCGACTGAATTAGCGGCAAGAATCGGTAAATTATATACAAAAAACGGGAATATGGAGACTCCTGCACTTTTACCGGTATTACATCCTGTAAATCAGTTAATCGATACCAGTGTCATAAAAAGAATGGGATTTGAAGCCATAATGACAAATTCATACATCACATGGCAAAGATATGGCGATGAAGCTGTAGACAAAAATATTCATAAAATTGTTGATTTTGAAGGCCCCATTATGACTGATTCGGGAGGTTATCAAGTATTAGAATACGGGAAAGTAGATGTTGGTGAAATAGAAATAGCTAGGTTCCAAGAGAATATTGATTCAGATTTCTGCAATATATTAGACAAGCCCACCAGTTTAGCAGATAATTGGGAAACAGCTAGAAATAGTGTAACACAAACATTAGAAGCATGTGAAATCACTCTCAAGGACATAGAACATAAATCAATTTGGATGGCTCCAATTCAAGGGGGGAAATTCCTAGATTTGGTTGAGTTTTCGGCTAAACAATTATCAAAGATGAATTTTGACATGTTTGCTTTAGGAAGTCCCACAGAAATTATGGAAAATTATGATTATACACTTTTGGCAAAGATGATAATAACTGCAAAGAAAAACATACCTTCTGAGAAAGCTCTTCACCTGTTTGGACTAGGTCACCCTCTTCCATTGTCAATGGCAGTTGCTCTTGGTTGTGATACATTTGATTCTGCGTCCTACATACTTTATGCAAAACATGGTCGGTATTTTACTGAAAATGGAACACGAAACATAGATGAATTAGAATATCTTCCGTGCATTTGTGAAACATGTAATAAATATTCGGTAAGAGAGATGAGAAAGTTAGAACACAAGGAGAGAATCAGTGCCATTGGAACTCATAACTTGTGGCTATTATGGAAGGAAATAGTTTCTACCAGGCAGGCAATAAGAGAGGGAAGGTTATGGGAATATGTAGGAATTCGTGCCAGATCTCATCCGAAAATGTGGGATGCATTTGTATATATTTCGAATAATATGGATGAGATATCAGAATTTCAAAAGAGGTTTAAATCAAAAGGCATGTTTCTTGCATCTTTTCCCGATAATAGAAGGCCGGAATTAAGAAATTATCAAAAGAAGTTAGCAGATGTTTTTAGGAGATTTGAGAAACGCAAAATAATAATTATTCCAGTAACAAAAAACAAACCACTGCTTTATAATAATAAATTAAAAAATATAATGAAAAGTATCCATCAGCAATGTATCAATTATGGTAAAGAGGCAGACTATATTAATTATATAAAGGGTGCTAATATTGCTGGTTTTATAAAGGTTGCAGACTCTATGTTAGATCAAGGAGTTGTATAATTTTTGAAATTATCATTTCAATTTATTATATTATTTTCACTATCTGTTATTTTCTCAAATAATCATCCTATCCGTTGTGGTCTTCATGAAGAACTTTTGAATCCTAATAGGGTAAGATCTACTAGGCCAATTACAGATACTTATTCAGTATCACCTAGTGGCAATTTTTATATTCATTATGATGTTGAAGGCTCTGATGCTCCTAATCAAATTGATAATAATGGTAATGGTATCCCAGATTATGTTGATGAAGTTGGTATTGCAGCAGATTATTCAGATAGTATCTTAGTTGACATACTTAATTTTTCTCCAATTGTAATTCATGATGATGATCAAAAATATGATATTTATATTCAAGATATGGGGCAAGGTTATTATGGAGTGAATAATTTAGATAGTGATTCGCTAGGGAATCATATTGGAAGCTCATATATAAAAATAGATAATGAATATGAGGAAGGTGAATATTATACAACAGGGATTGAGGCTATGAAAATTACAGTTGCTCATGAATATTTTCATGCTATTCAAAGATCATATAGACTTGAATTCAATACACAGACTTTATTTTTATATGAGATGTCATCTACTTGGGTAGA